>JGI2171J19970_10000058_pt1 | contig 41474 bp, 40 predicted proteins | sample DeeMarSWOR324_28_FD_19970 | JGI IMG/M metagenome (IMG submission 19970) | reverse complement strand
AGAAAGCGGCGGCGAGCTTCAGCTTCTAACACATCTGAGACCAAACTCGACTTACCTGAGCCAGAAACACCAGTAACCACTGTTAATGCGCCCTTCGGGATGTCTACGTTTACATTCTTCAAATTGTGAGCACTCGCATTACGTATGGAAATCGTTTTCGAGGGAAGAAACGCCTTTTTTACCGGTTTATGAGGTTGAAGACTGAATTCATGCTTTAATGCTTCTCCTGTCATTGATTTTTCTTCATTCAGTAGGTCATCAATCGTTCCAGCAACCAGTAGTTCACCTCCTTCGGGACCAGCCCCTGGCCCTAAATCAATAATCCAATCAGCTGCCCGAATAATATCTGTATTATGTTCAACTATCACAACTGTTCCCCCTGACCGGACTAACCGATCAAGCACTATCAACAATCCTGAAATGTCCTGCGGGTGTAACCCTGTCGAGGGCTCATCCAGCACTAACAGTTTGTCAGATAACGTTTGATTCCCTATATATTTTGCTAATTTTACTCGCTGTGCTTCTCCTCCTGATAACGACGGCGAGGGCTGTCCCAATGATAAATAACCTAACCCTACATCTCGCAGCGCCTCCAGAATACGTTTTCCCGCTTTACGACTTTTTTCAGAAAGCCTTTCATCTTCTAAGAGTGGAAGCACCTCTTCAATGGTGAGATTGTAAAAATCTGCAATCGATAACAATTGATCTCCAAATAGTACTGTGGCAGATAGCACTTTGTGAGAAAACCGTTTTCCTTCGCACCTATCACAGGTGATCCAGGTGGAGGGGAGGTACCGCATGGTGACTTCGACAGCACCCATACCTTTGCACACAGGGCATCGACCTTCAGGCCGGTTAAACGAAAAGTGGGAAGGTGACAACCCAGTAGCAGCTGCAAATAATTCACGGATAATATCAGATAATTTCGTGTACGTGGCAGGGTTCGACCGTGGATTTCGACCGATAGGGCTCTGATCAACTAGTACTGGGGTTAGTAATGGCCCTTCAATTTTCTGACATCCAGTAGGCGTTTTCTTTAATGAAGGAACCAATACATCAAGAAATGTACTCTTACCTGAACCTGAAACACCCGTAATTACTGTCAATCTTTTAAGGGGAAGAGGAACATCAATATTTTTCAAGTTACGCAGATGAACTCCGTGTAAAACCAGGAACTTCTCAGGTTCTGGCCGGTATTCAGGAGTTAATACTTTTTCTCGAAAGCTGAAATAACGGCCTGTGGGTGTATCTGTCTCCCAGAGCTTGTCAGGTGACCCGGCAAACAAAACCTTTCCGCCCTTGTGTCCTGCCCCAGGTCCCAAATCGATAGCGAAATCTGCTTCAGCAGCCGCCATCCGGTCGTGCTCCACAAAGACCACAGGACCCGCAAGCTCCCTGAAGGCTGGTAACAATTTTTGCACATCAGAAGGATGCTGCCCAATGGTAGGTTCATCTAACACGTGCAGCATATCCTCAAGACGGCTGGTTAACGTCACTGCCAACCGCACTCGTTGTGCCTCCCCTCTCGATATAGTGGGAGACGATCTATCGAGTGTGATATACCCTAACCCTACCATGTGTAATGCGTGTAACCGTTTTTTAATCTCAGTTTGTAGCCGGTGAGCAGATTCTGGAAGATCAGCTTTCTCAAAAAGGTTTAACGCCTCATCTACTGATAATCCAAGTAAATCATAAAGACGCAGTCCACGCCAGCGAACAGCAGCAGCCTGCGGGTGTAATCCCGTCCCCTGACAGTGGATACACCCTTTACCCTGACAGTGGCTGCACACTGTGTGAAAATGCTTTGGTTCTACATCACGAATAAACGTTCCGCAGTTCACACACACAGGAGCGCGAGATAACGTTACCTCTTGATCATTAAACTGAATAACGACCGCATATGATCCGAGGGCAAAAACCTGTTTAACAATAGTGCGAACATCTTTAGCAGTAACATCAAATATTTGACCAATTCTCACATTAATATCGTGCAAATTCCCAGGGTCTAACCTCTGGCCTTCCCAAGATTGACCATCCACTATGAGAGCATCAGCTCCAAACTGTCCAGCCAATAACTTCAACAAAGTTGTATGACTTCCTTCAACATTACGCAATAATGGTGCAAAAACAGTAACACCGTACTCTTCTGCCCTTTTCACTATAGTATCAACGATCTCATCTTCAGTTAATACAGACAGTCCAGTACCACATTTAGGACAGTACTGCTCCCCAAAGTTACTGTACAGCAACCGAAGAAACGGGTGTAACCCTGAAGCAGTTGCTAACGTTGAAAGTGGATTCCTGTTCAGCACATTCTGACCCACAGCAACTGCAGGCCCTAACCCTGAAATGTTCTCAACTGCAGCAGGAGCTAACTTCACTGAGGAGCCCAATGAGAAAATCTCCAAAAATCGACGGCGAGCCTCATGGTACACAGTATCAAACACCAACGAGGATTTGCCTGATCCTGATACACCTGTAACAACTGTCAAACAATCGCGGGGGATAGTTACATCAATACTCTGCAAATTATTTTCTCGTGCGCCTCTTACATCAATAGTTCTCATTGCGAACCCACATAGATACGGACCCATTTATATACATAGCCCTGTTTATGTGGAGCAAGACATGTTCCTTGTTGAAAGGGGGTTGTCACGTCTTTGGACGTTGATGTGTTACACGTGTAACATCCCAGATAATCTGTCATTTCATCTCATAAAATACTGATTGAATCAAATGCCAAGAGTGAGGTGATAAACATATTTAAACTTCTTCTGCACATACTATTTCATGAAGGAAGCAATTATGAATAGATTAAAAGAATTACCTCATTTTGACGATCTGAGATTCGCTTACGTGTACGGTTCCTCAGTTACTGGAAAGGCAACTGAACGGTCAGATATAGATGTAGCTTTGTATTATGATATCAAAGACAGAAGTGAACTTCATCATTTGTTGTTTTATGTAAGTGGTTCTTTCCCAGATAAATACGATATTCACATGTTTCAACTGCTTCCCCTGTATGTAAAGATAGAAGTGTTCAAAGGAGAACTTATTTACACGGATGACAAAGGGGTTGTCCATGATATTGCGTGGGAAACTATCAAAGAATACAACGATTTTGAACCTAGATACAAATATATCCTGTATGGAAAACTTGGTCTTGAGGGGGCTGAATTATGAACAACAGAATCCTGAGTAAGCTTGCAGAAGCCTGAGATAGTGTAAAACTGGTGAGAGAAAACTTGCCGAATTTACCGAATACCGTTTTTTACGGGTAATAAAAATAATTTTGTCAATGGAAAAACTGTTGTCTATTCATTATGACCTTCTTTAGGATTTCCAGAAATGCCAGTTCCTAGTAGTGATAACTGCGAACACAGGTGAAATTACGAAACTTAAGAGTGCCCCTTTTACTGACTCCATCACATGAAAAGAAAAGGTATTATACTGCTCCATTAATGCTGCTGTTCCCGAAATAATCCAGGCTTCAGGCGTCAAGGTGACGAACCAGACATCCAAAACAAAAAGATCGAACAAATTAAATATATTAAAGATTAAAAACACATTAATAAAAGCTGTCCAGAAAGAAAGATCTTTATTCCGTCTTTTTAGCTTTACATTAGAATACAGCGGTATACTCACCAGTATAAGTATAAAGGGAATACCAACAAGTATTCTCTGCATTCTGGCTTCACCACTCATGGGTCCTGCTGCCTGTTGTATTTCCGGTGGATAATCCTCCAGCCACATCTCAGCATTGTAATGTAGTGAACCACCAATGATAACTCCTAAGAGCACACATAGAACTACTGGATCATATAACAGTTCTTTGATGGATAGCTGATTCTTGACTGTATCAAGTGCGCTGTTCATGTTACCACCTGCCTTTGAAGAAGAAAAGCTTCCCACTTCTAATATACTCTCACCTTTTATACGTATGCGTTTCAGACTATCCAGCTTGGTGGTTGTCTCAGTTGTTACACGTGCAACAAAATTTGGGATATTCTCATCAAAGTGGTGTCGAAAGGATCAAATTTCGCCTAGTAGATGAATGGAATGAGTTTCCTTGGTTTTTTGTATGTTCATCTAAGAATATCATTTTTTTACCATTAGTACTTCATTTCTCTTGTTCATAACAGTTAGACTACGGCTTCTTCCCCATAATGAGTGAGTGGTACCCGAACGTGTGAATAATTGTTATGTCCTCAAACCCGCATTCAGTGAGCAGTTCATCGAGTTCTCCTGCAGTAAACAGGTTGCCTGTGGTGGAAAACAGTAATACCATAGAATACACAGTCAACGCAGGTGGGCTGTCCTTTGTATCTGGTAGTAGTAACTCATGAAGGTAGATGCGGCCTCCAGAAGGTAATATATCAAAGCTTTTCTGGCCTAAATATATACTGCGTTCTCTACCCCAGTCGTGAAAGATGTTACTGAAAAAGACAGCATCATACCCTGATGGCCATTCATCCTCAAACATGTCAACAGCCTGCACAGAAATCCGATCTTCAAGTTGGTAGTCAGCAATGTACTGGGTTGCTATCTCACATATAGCTGCTAAATCTGCAACAGTAAATTCCATTTCTAAATACCGCAAAGCCAGGCCAATACAAAAAGAACCTGCTCCACCCGCCATGTCCAAGAGCCTGTTTACTCCTTTAAAATCACCCCATTTGGCAACAGCTAATGCTGCAGGAAGTGAACGGACATGCGACTTTTCAGCAATTATTTTCACCTGTTTCTGGTCCATTTTTCCACGTTCTTTCAACTTTCCGAATACTTCGGCTGCCCTTTCTCCCATTTTATCTTCAGGCATCTTTAATATCCCCTTTATGGCTGAACACAGATCCGGTATAACAGGAGGAGCACGCAACAAGGTGCCCCAATTGTAGGGGCTCTCAGGAAGCAGAAAGTTTCGAGACACTTCAGTGATGTAGAATCGTCCTTGGTACTTTGCCAGAAACCCGAGGGATGCCAGAACTCCCAAGAGGGCTTCAGCAGCTCGTGGATTAAAAGAAAAATGATGTGCTACCTCTTTGGGGGTAGCAGGCGTTTTCTCAAGAAAGGGGAATAACCCAACTTCTTCTGCTACAATAAGTGCGGGCAAATTGAAAGCGCCCAAACTTATATCCCATAACGGTTGATCACCACAGGTTGGTAACTCCAGGTTCGGGGGTTCTTTCTCTGACATATGACTCACCTTTTCATAAGGATACACTCACGTATATACCTAAGTGTTTATATGTGTTCCAGTGGAACCTTATTATCACTATTTTCAAATCTTCTATTGACAGAAGAATCACAGAACCATACTCGACATAGAACGGTTAATCACACAAAAAAGAAGAAATATTCAAGAAACAAGACCTTTCGGACCAATTTCCCATCTACCAAATGGTGTTACATGTTCGTAAGTGATCAGTAATGTTAGTATATAACATAAATGTCACAAAATCAGGGGTAGGGCTAGGTAAATTAATCAGTGGCAACAATTTGTCAGCAAATTTTCATCGAGGTTGTCAAATTGTTAGGTTCTACATCAGTTTGTATTGTTACACGTGTAACAAATGTGATAGTATCATCCATTTCGAAAGAGAAGTTCTTGAAGGCAACTCCTATATCATGCCCGTTGTCCTTTCCTTCAGCATCGGTGGCTGTCTTGACCACATAGTCTTTATATCTTTAAGAGGACTCACCACATCGCCAGTGTAATGTGAAGAGACATGGGTAACAAAAATAAGAATACACATGGGTAACATTTTGGCAGCAGATGATTTCATTGGATGCGGTAACATTCCGTTGGAACTTGATCCAGCTGCCAGAGCAGCAATTCCTATAGATTCTACTATGGTCACACGTAACATGCCAACGAGGAAAAAAGTGATCGCCTACTGGGATGATGCCTCAAGGTACATCCTGGCTATCGGTGAATTTGAGCACGCTACAGGTACAAACACAATCAATGTCTTAAAAGAAGCAGAATTAATTGTTCAATCCAATATCATCTCCACGTGGTTAATCCAGCTCCATGTCTTGTGAAATCTATCATCTTTTTTTAACCATTCCATGTTACCATTTCCCTAGACTATGCAGATCTCACCCTCATCTTTGATTGGATCGTAAGAGAGCAAATCTGTATAGCCATTTCCATCAAAGTTACCTGGCACAATGACGCTCCATGTCTTACGCCAGTTATCATGCTTCCTCAACCGTTCCATGTCACCATTTCCGTGACATCAATACATTGTTATTATAGTGTCCCTTATAATGTCCCTTACATCAACGCACCTTCTTAGGGAACAATCCTCTGAACGCCTCAATTATCATGTGTTTTGGGGCTTCAATATCTCCGATGATATTTATCTTATCAATATCGATTTCACCCAATCCTCGATTCCTTGCTTCTTGCAGTACAGGCATCTCTGTTGGGTCAAAGCCAACTAAGTAGGCTCCAACTGCTTCGACTGCAAATGCNTNNTTACCTACTAAGAGTACTCTTGGAGAAACAGTTGATTTCTTCTTCTTCCATCCTAGAAAGGCATGAGTTCCATCCAATACTGCTAAGTCTATACCTCCGATTGCCTCATATATATCTAACAGAGCAGTAGGGAGCTGTTCATGGAATCTGTACTTCTTCGTATCTGGGATCAATCCTAACAAATTCTTGATGATAGAACCTATATTCATAAGATCCTCGTCTCCAGCATCCTCATATCTTCGAGGTACATGAGTGCTGATGAACGTATTTGGCTCAAAGAATATATGGGATAATGGTACACTTTCTCCAGCAATTTCGACTGCTTTTGTATCTTTATCATCCGATAGATTGAATGGAACCACTCTGTCATTGTAGCAACCTCTCCATATCTCCAATCGTTTCAACCCTGGTCCTGCACCGCTGTCAGACTCTACTACTCGAACCTCTGTTGCCTTGTCGAAAGAATTAATGATCGAATTAAGTGTATTTACCGTGGTACAAATTCCTGTCTGAGGATTGTAGATTCCAACCTTAATAACGACTTTTCTCTCAGGCGTATTCAGGTCGTTAATACCCTCGATGAGGTCAAGTGCTTTGGTGAAAGAATCATTGTCCACCACTGCAACAGTTGGCGTCATTGAAAACATACTCTCATCAAAATGAGGGAGTTAATAAATATTACGTACTATCTACGCGTCACGTATGGCTGGTATGACATGGGAACTGACGCGGCATGTTAGATAGGCGATCGTTCTTCGTCTTACAATTTGGGCAGATACATTCTATTGCAGTTAAATAGCTGTGCATGATTCTATGATTACTAGCTGTAACCATGTTACACGTGTAACAAAGAATACAAAGATTCCCAACATCTTCAAGATCATTCATAAGAATGATTCCAATTGCCTAACTCAAGGAGGCCTGTGGAGAGAGACACCCACATGCAGCAACAACCCTCAATAATTTAGGATCAACGTGGAACACCTGGGGAGATACAAAGAAAGCTATAAAATACCATGAACAAGCACTCACAATTGATAGAGAAATCTATGGGGAGAACCATCCTGATGTGGCTAGAGATAATAAAGCTAACATCGCTCTTACATCATCCCCTGTAACATATTTTTGCATTTTTAGACAAGGAGGATCAAAAAACCAAGCAAATTTGTGTGGCAAAAGAAGAACTTGAAAATAGCTCTCTAAATTCATTTTATCTACAGCACCACGTAAAGATTACCCAGTTCACATGCCTCTTGAAACGATACGTTTATATAAATGTCCCCAATTTCTATCTATGAAACAGGGAATCGTTGATGATCTAAAGAAGGCCCGAAAGGAGCTTTTGTCTGTAACGGAAGGATTAACTGGAGATTTAAGGATAACAAAAAAGTGGTCTCTAAAAGATGTTCTGTCTCACATAATTGGTTGGGATTATCATACTGTGAGAGCAATAGAAGAGTGTCTCCAAGGCAAAAGGCCTTTCTATTTTGATTTGAACTGGGATGTACTAAACGAAGAAGAGGTTCAAAAGCGAAGGAAGCTGTCATTTAACGATGTTTTAAAAGAACTTGAGCAATCTCATGAAGTTCTTTTGGATCTTGTTTCAAATTTGCCTGAGGATAGGCTAACAGAGTATCATGGTCACCGCTGGAAAAGGTACAAGATTACCCCTCAGTCAATGCTCCAGGCAGCAATAGACCATGATTTCTTCCACGTACAAAAGATTCAGGAGGCTGCAAACCAACAGTAGCTATTGGTTTCTGAGAAGTGCTCCAACTGCTCCATTGGGCGGCTTTTTGAGCTGTACTTTTGGCAGGGATACTCCTTAGCAAGAGGCTCTGCGTTAAGGAACTTCTACAGTCCTTGTGAGAGAAATTATGAGAAGACCCTGAAGTTTATATAGCTAACCACCAAAAGCTAGAGAGGAGTATAACCATGACAGTTAAAGATGTCAGAAGAGGAGGAAGCTGAAAAATGACTTTGACAGAAGATCTAAAACAAAAAGCAGTGGAAGTTGGCTTCGTATCCATTGGCATTTCGAACCCAAACATGCTTTCCGGCTTACCACATGGATGGATAAGCACAGTCTGCAACTTGCGTTCGCCAGAAGAGGAATTGCCCACTGTAAAATCAGTAATATTATTGAGTTACTATGCGTGGGACAAAGCCTTCAATTTACAAGTAAATTCAACTTATCTTCAGGGCCGTGACATGTATACGCCAAAGGTGCCACTGGAGAACTACCAACTGTACTACGAAGTCCTGAAAAACAAAGCGTGGATGATTGTTGACTACCTTACAAGGAAAGGTTATACAGCTCTCCTCTCGCTTACTATTCCTCTCAAAACTGCTGCTGTGAGGTGCGGTCTTGGTTGTCAAGGAAAAAGCACACTTCTGATTACCCCCAGTCACGGGCCACGAATAAGACTCATCTCCGTGCTGACAACAGCTGAACTAGACATTGATGAACCGTACAAGGAAGATCTGTGCAAGAAATGTGAGAAATGCATTATTGCCTGCCCCACAAAGGCACTGGAACCATACAAAATCACAATCAACCGCTGCATGACTTACGCTGCAGAAAAACCACATGCGCAAGACGTTCCAAACGATGTGAGAAACCTCGAAAAGAGGCTCATCCAAAGACCCACCCTTAACAGTTATATAGAATGCACAACATGCATTGAGGCGTGCCCTATTGGGAAACCGCTCAAGACCGAGAGAACCCTGCCAGCAGAACCTTGAATCTAAGATATATAAAAGAACTAAAGGCATAGAATCGAAAAAGAAAAAGAGAAATGAACTTCCTGCTTTCAAATAGCAATAGTATGCTCTGAGATCAGAAAGAAAACCTTTAGAACCAATTTCCCATCTACTACAATGCCAGAACTGAACCTTTTAACGTCTTAAAATCTTGAAAAATTCAAACTTCTACAGAATTGTACCCTTTGACACTTCTCTGACCTCTATTTCATCAGCTATAGTAATATAGGTATTACTGTGAAGAATATTCTCTTCTCTCACCCAGCAGCCGCTGTTAAAAAGATCTGTATCATGTAATATCCCTTTATCAGCAATGTGAGTATGGCCAAAGACAAGGACGTCTGGCTGCTGTTCCTTCTTAAAGGTTGAAAAGAATTTCTGTATATCTCCTTTTCTATTCTCAATAGTCTTGTGCCTCCTTCGTTTGTAGAATTTTTCAGTGTATTTGTATAAACGACGATGCAGCACTTTGTAGAAACTGCTCAATTCCTTAATAGTTCCACTATAGTAAAGAAACTCATATATGGGAGTATTGACAGTTTCAAAGTCTATTTCACTTCTGATCTTCCCTCCAAGACATTCATAAAAATAAGGCAGCACTCTCAGTAACCCAGAGTCTAGATAATGGCCGTGTCTGAAAAGAATCTCTTTTCCTTTCCACTTGTATGTGTATTCAGGATAAAATAACTGGATATGAGCATCCTGTAAGGCTGTGAAGAATCCATCGAGGAATTGTGTTTCTACAAAATCTGAATTTTTTCTCGGGTATTCGTATTTTAAAACATCTCGAAAAGAAGGCCCTGGAATTGCTCCTTTCTCCATCTCACCGATGAGTTCCATTTCTTTGCAGAGTACTAACGAGTGGTGATCATGGTTTCCAGGAATGTAAACGATCTCATCTGTTATGTGACTGATTTGCTCAAAAAAGAAAGCTGATTTTCTTAAAGCTTTGAATAAGTTTTCTTCCCAAAAATCGAATATATCGCCTAAAAGGATCACTTTTTCTACAGAATCTGTATCTTTTAACTCTTTGATGAACTGCTTTGTAACATCTTCACCTGTACTGGAAGAAAAGGTGGAATTAAGACTCCCAATATGCAAGTCAGAAACAACAACATCCATAATATCACATTGAGGGACTATGACACACGTTTTATATAGGTTTCTCTGGGTTGCCATGGTTAGATGTCAATATGTTACACGTGTAACATGGAAAAACTCTTCGGTGTTCATTCTACTTAATTTTTGCTCCTAGAGCCTTTACACTTTTTTCATGAATCTGTTGGATATCATCTTCTGTGTAAATCTGGAGATATCTAGAGAAAAGCATCAAAAGGTATTTTGGATCAATGTTAGATTCTATCATAACACTACTTTGACAATCACGTGCAACTTCCTTGATTTCTTTACACATTGATACAAAGAGATTAATGCTGACATCAGATGACCTCGTAAGGAAAGGTTCATAAGCACATCCTTGTAGAACAGGTAAAGACAAAGAGGGATCCCATGTTAAAAGATAAGAGCATATACACGCAAGCAGTTCACTCAGGGGAGAAAGCGCCACCACCAGATTTTGTGCCTGTTTCAACCCCAGTATACAATGCTGCCACTTACTACTACAGATCCATGGATGATCTGGATGCAGTCTTTGCTGGTACCAAGAAGGGGTACGTCTATACTAGATATGGAAATCCCACTAACAAAGCATTGGAAGAGGCTGTAGCAGTATTAGAGGGTGGTGAGGCTGCTCATACGTTCAGTTCAGGAATGGCAGCACTCCACGCAGCGTTACTCGCTACAGGACTAAAAAAAGGGGACAGCGTGGTGGCAGCCCACGATCTGTATGGAGCTACCTACATCCTGTTAAGTACATTATTTGAAAATTTAGGGATACACGTTCATTTTGTAGACATTTCCAATCGAGAACAGGTGGAAAATACTGTCAAAAGAGAAAAGCCAAAAGTCCTCATCTTTGAGGTGGTTTCCAATCCTTTGCTCAAGGTAGCAGATGTACCTCAATTGATAGAGGTTGCCCACGCTTTTGGGGCAGAAGTGATCGTTGACAGCACCTTTACCACTCCCTATCTGATAAGACCATTGGACTATGGTGCAGACTACGTGATGCACAGTTCCACCAAGTACATGGGCGGACATGGAGATGTTTTGGGAGGAGTAGTGGTGTGCTCTCACGAACGGAGGGAAAGACTGTACGAGTTAACCAAGTTATTAGGAGCCAACCTTGGTCCCAATGAGGCTTTCCTGACCTTACGGGGGTTGAAGACGTTGCCTCTAAGGATGGCTCGCCACTGTGAAAATGCGGCAAAAGTGGCCCAATACTTATCTGAAAACTCCAAGATTGCACAAGTGTTCTATCCTGGATTGAAATCCCATCCTCAGCATGAATTGGCCTCAGAGATTTTCCGTAAAAACTGTTATGGAGGAATGGTGTCCTTTGAAATCAAAAATGCAAAACAAAAAGAGGTCTTTAAATTCTTTGAAAAGTTGGAACTGGTGTTACCTGCCACATCCTTAGGGGATATCTACAGTCTGATCTTGTATCCTGCTCATTCCTCCCACAGGGGGTTAACTCCACAGGAACGGGAAAAGATTGGTATCTCAGATGGGTTGGTTCGCTTTTCAGTAGGTATTGAAGATCCAGACGATATTACTACAGACATAGAACAGGCCTTAACCAAGGGTTAAGAGCGTTCTGTGACTATCTGACATTTTATTAAAGGAATTCATTTCGGGACTCACATATTCAGTGACCATTTGCTGAACTTGGCACTTTGATATTCTTGTTACACGTGTAACAAGTAAGAACGAGACAACCGAGGAATGAGAAAACTTATATGCATACAACCCATAGGTGAAGTGATCTCGCCAATGATTGCCAAAATAAGAGGGAAGATCATGAACCCAAGAATTGGAGCTGTACTAACTGCAGCCCTGTTGAGTACTGCTTTAGTAGGAGCTGTTCAAGAGGTTCCTCCTACAGATTTCTTCATTGATCCAGAAACAGGAGAGTCTGCTGCAGTGATTGTAGTAGGCAAAGAGGCCGCTGCTATGGATGTGGTATCAGCTACGTTACTGGCCACTGCCATCAATGCTGCACGTCACACTGGAGATATCACCTTTACTACCACATACCGGACTGTGCACTTGAATATTGATCCATTCACGAATGCACTGGACCCATTGCATATTGGATTCCCCACAGTAGATGTGCCTGATCCTCGATTGTACTGGGAATGGGAGCACAATCCCACCCTCACGACGTATCCATTGTCATTATGGTACTTTGATGATCCTAATGGGTTCTGGGGTTCAAACGATGGGCATTTCCAGCCGTGGGAGACCCATGAGGAAATCCAGATCCGCTTTGACGCGTACACGAATAACACATCTGCAGCGTGCGTAACCTGCGTGTACGGAGGAGATATTGATGTGTACAAATTAGGCAGCCTCTCATGGTATGAGACTCCTGGACTAACCTACAGAGCAGACAACATCTTTGCCCCGCCCATGGTATTGGTAGAACCTGAGTACGAACAGCCGACAGAGTTTCCCCTTTTTTCTGTGGACCTTGGACCATACCTCGTGTTATTCGTACCTGAACCCTGGATGGTCGCACATGACAGGCTTCCTCAATTCACGCTGTTTGACACCACGTACACTGTTGTGGACGCAGGACCAGTTCTGGACATAAACTTTACGACAAATGAAAAAGGTTCTCTCCACGGAACACCTTACATCATCACAGGTGCCCCTCACTTTGAAGCACCTGTCTACTTGTACAAGGATAAGCCAGTACAGTTCTCTGATTACACTGTAGAAGTAAAGGAAGTGGACGTTGACCACAACAAAGCATTACTAGATATCTATATTTACGGAGAACTCTTGGAGAGCTTCTGGATGGTGATGGAAATGGGGGATTTTGTCATTCCTCCCACGATGGAAAAAGAGAAAAAACGAGGATTTTCGCCGGATGCACACGAAGAGGATTTCCCCTTCAGTGATTACGACACATGTGATGATCTAAACAACAATGGGATACCAGATCCTGGCGAAATAACCAATATCATCGCCTACGACTACAACAAAGATGGTATACCTGATTACCACAAGTGGGTGGTCAGCCACGTAGAAAAAGATATATGGGCAGACTATACGTGGTGGTACTACACAGATGACGATTTCGGCCACTGGCTCTTATTTAATGCGACCGACTTCGTCATCGAAGGTGTCAAACTATTCATCGGTGCCCACGGCACTATAGGTATTGAAGTCAAGGTTTACTGGCTGGAGAACAAGAAATGGTGGTACAACAAGTTGTGTGGCGATCCGTGGGTGGAAAAGCCTCAAAACCATCAGACGTTTATAGATGTCTGCGAGTCAGGCTGGGATGAAGTTAACGGGCCCAGTTATGTATATCAACCTCCTGGAACTGGATTGTGGCCTCCTTCAGGTCTGAACAGCTGGACGATAATGAGAACCAGTATGTTCATTGGAAATGGATTCCTAGACACCAACGATGGACACATTGGTTATGAATACAATTCTTTGGCTCTCTCTGGAGTAATCTTTCCCGATCAGTATGATCTGGATAAAGATGCTGGGGTTACCAATGATTGCAGAACCAGTGACTGGTCAGTGACAGCAGAATGCACAAATATGTACGATATTGAAGACCCTGGTGTCTGGCATGGCCCTGGGATGCCTCTGGTAGAGTTAAATGTTTACCTGTGCGACAAAATGTGCGCTCCAGATCAGCCAGATCAGCCATGGGTTATACCTGGCCTTTATCCGAAAGACCGCCCTTATTTCACTGTTGAGGTCACTGATGCTTTTCTTTCCTGCGGAGATGTAGATGGTATCACTTATGATACTATTCTGGGAGCTGCTGACTCTGTTACGCTCGTAGATGAGGTTGATTTAGTTATGCTGGACACTGAATTCGACTTTGCAGCATGGACGTCCGCCTGTGATTACAATTTGGTCTTAGTAGGTGGACCTGTGGCCAACAGCATTGTCGAGCAATTAGTTGCTGAAGGTGTCTCTACCGTCAACTGGGCGATCTCTCTTGGTCAATGGGAGTACCTTAACGCACCATACACTACGTATGATATTCTAATCATTGCTGGTTCTGACAGAGATGCTACCCGTGCAGCAGTTGTGGCACTCATAAACGAGCTGTATTAAGTTTCTGCTATTCAAAGAGAGCGAGTAAATCATCTATGCATCGCATTGTACCCAGTATTGAACCCAGGTAAGAACAGAATATCCCAAAAAGAATCAAAAGCAATTGAGATATTCACGATTGGTTGAAAGGTTCTTTGTGGAGTTGAAATGCATAAAACATTCAGAGCAAAAGCCAATTTTCATGGGTAAAGGTGTTATTTTCCAAAAAAAAAGAAAAAAATTAATAGGTTAGACTTATAAGATCCCAGCGAGTGCTATGCCAATGATAAAGCCAATGATAAAGCCAATGATAAAGGCTCCAATGATGTAGATTATCCATGTGATAAAAGCCTTGAGCCACGTTGTAGCGTAGACAACTTTGATAACAGGTAAGACGAGAATCCATACAATGATAGTGCCCAGGAGGCCAGCTGTCCAAGGACTAATCAATCCAACAGCAGCGCCGAGAATTGCAACAATTAAAGCGGTTATGAACGCCTTTACTATGGTAGCATCTTCGATTTTAACGATCTTGGCAGCGATATACAGTACGATCATCCCAATAACTAGTTCGAATACAATGCCAATTCCCAACAATGTCCAACTAATCATTTGCTACACCTCTTATCTTATTCTTTCTCATTTCTTATAAAGATTTTCCTGCCTTGAAAAATAAAACTAATTGCTGGCTTGTATCCATACCAATACTATCACTCATAGACCGGCTGCAGTTACAGAATTGTTGTGAAGATAGAGGGTATAGAACTGCTGAATGAAACGATTTTTGCGCTCAGTATTGAAATTAAATCAGAGCAGATGAAATGAATCCCCAATATCAAGAAATCTGAAAACCAAATTCACTTCTGATCACGGTGATTTGAAGGGTTCTTTGAGAGGTTGAAATTCATGAAGTATCAATTGGAGCAAGAAACAATTTCCCATGGAAAAAGTGTCTTTTTTCAAAAAAAGAAAAAATAAAGATTTCAATCAGTTTGAACTCACATGACTCAAGCCAATGCTATTCCAATGACAAAGCTAATGACAAAGCTTCCAACGATGTAGATTATCCACGCAATGAAAGCCTTGATCCACGTTGTGGCATAGACAATCTTGATAACAGGTATGACCAGAATCCAAGCAATGAATCTACCTAGGGAACTGGCTATTACGAACCCTGTTACTGCCGAACCAGCTATTCCGAGAACAGCTAATCCAAGCACAATGTTGAGAATTACAGCGATTAAAGCAGCTATAAACGTCTTCATTATGGTAGCATCTTCAATCTTAGCGATCTTGGCAGCGATGTACAGTATAATTGTCCCGATAATTGCCGCGATAATCAAGTTGAACACAAGTCCTACTGCTATGATTGTCCAATCAACCATTTGGTACACCTGTAACATTATTCTTTCTCATTTCTTGTAAAGATTTCTCTACTCTGAAAAAATCCAATTAATTGATGTTTTGTTATACATTGTATGGCAACTTATGTCTTCACCTTTTTTTGAAGGTAATACCATGAATTGCATCCTATAAGACGGAAACTACCCAAGGTTACGCTATCTTGTCAGGTACAACACGTTATGCATGTACAGCTGGGAGGTTCGGGTCAACAGAACTGGAGCTCATTTTTTGATTCCATATTTCTCGTAAGAAACAATTTCTTCCAGTTCTCTTCTGGTTGATGAAGGAGTCTCGTCAGGATAACCCATGGAAACACAGCACAAAATCCGCATTTTTTCAGGGATATGCAACACCTGTTTCATGTCCTCTTCAAAGCCCACATTTACCATTCCCATCCAGCAGGTTCCCAACCCTTGGGCGTACGCTGCCAGAAGCAGGTTCTGTGTAGCCACACAGGGATCATACATGTAGTACTTGGGATGCTTCTCCGGGTCACACAACACCACGATAACTACTGGGCTCTCCTTCATGAACCTCCCATAAGGATGCATATCTGCAAGGGTTTTCCTCATCTCTTGATCTGTGACCACAACAAAGTGCCAGGGCTGCCTGTTACTGGCAGAAGGTGCCCATCGCGCAGCTTCCAAACATTTTATCACTTTTTCATCCTCTACAGGATCTTTCTTGTATTTCCGAATACTTCTTCGGTTTCGTATCACATCAAAAACATTCATGTTCTCACCAACGTTTTATAGACACTTCTCATAAAAAGATATGGGGGTCACCGTCATGGCTGCACCTATTGGTAGTAGTTATAACCATGGATCATGCTCCAGGGGCTGTCAATCTCGGGTGGTGACTATCTAATCTCACAATTCATCTTTTACCAACAATATATAAAAAGTATATTCACTGAGTTGTTACACGTGTAACACATTAAGACAATCAACTGGACAACGCCTTCAAGCTATATTATCCGGGCTTGGTACTCCTGAGGATAATTCTTTCTATTTTGCATTATTGAAAGTGGTGGTGTTTTCAGCTCACCTTCCGGGGTAACCTTCATATACCTGTACTCTATAGAAATTATCAAGTTCATAGATTAAGGAGATGTCAAAATGCGAACATTAACTACTTATGTTGAAAAAGACCCCGAAACAGGGTTATATGTGGCTGTTGTTCCACAAATTCAAGGGGCCCACACACAAGCAGAGACCCTTGATGAGCTCCAAAAGAATCTCAAAGAAGTTATCGAACTCTGTTTGGGAGAAATGGATTTTGAAACCAATGAATCTGCAACCTTTTTATGCAGGTAATGTTAGTAGTATATGGAAGGTTATTACCATGTTACTATATGAAGAAATTTTGACAAAGATAGAAGAAAACAAAAAGGCAATAAAGAAGTATGGTGTCAAGAAAATTGGGTTGTTTGGCTCATATGTGGAGGGTGAGCAGTCGCGTGAGAGCGACATAGATATCCTTGTGGAGTTTGAAAAAGGAGAGAAGACCTTTGATAATTACATGGAACTCAAGTTTTTTCTAGAAGATTTATTCAACTGTAAGGTTGACCTCGTTGTTGAAGGGACGATAAAACCTCGATTGAAACCATATATTTTGGAGAGTGTGAAGTATGCAGCGGGATTATAGGGCTTATATTGATGACATCCTGGAATCTATTCGGAAGATTGAAAAGTATATTGAAGATATTACGTACAATGAATTTACAACAAATGAATTAGTACAAGATGGAGTTATGAGGAATCTGGAAATTATTGGAGAAGCAGTAAAAAACATTCCAGAAGAAGTGAGAAGCAAAGGTCCTGAAATAGAATGGAAAAAAGTAGCAGGACTAAGGGACATACTCATACATGGATATTTTGGAATAGATTTGGAAATTGTCTGGGATGTAATCAAACATAAAATTCCCGATTTTAAAGAGATGATAATGGAAATTAAGTCTGAAATAGAAGAGGGAGAGTAATTATTGAAAGTGACCTCTTTTTTTGGCCCATCTGCTATATATTCAATTGGACAAAACAGAAATTCATAAATTCTCTCTTTATATTCAAATTGCAACGAAATGATATATCATCTGAAATGTTACACGTGTAACACATTGACATCCAAAGACTTGACAATCCCTTTTTATAGAAAATTATATAAGCTCTCACCCAACAGTATATCTGTTAAAGGGAACAGTGGTTCAATGATTGAGGCAACGTTGAAATCAGTTGCGTATGAACCTCTTGTCATTTCAAATACCCTGGCTAAGTAAGAGCTTAAAAGCAGACAGGAGGAACTCCCCTTTAATAATATGCTACGGGAACCTTAAAGGAGGAATAATAATGCAAACAACAAGCGGAATGAAGCCCAATTCAGCTCGCATGTGGGATTACGTTATGGGTGGAAGTCACAATTTCGCTATAGACCGTGCTACAGTCAAGCTGGTACGGAAGATTTACCCCATATATGAGGAATCCTTGATACAACAAAGGCGCTTTTTGCAGCGAGCCGTGACTTACATGGCCAAAGAGAAAGAGTTAGATAAATTCATAGACTTTGGGTCAGGATTACCCACAAGGGGCAATGTATACGAGATCGTTCAAGCTATCAACCCGGAAGCAAAGGTGATCTACTCAGACACAGACTCCATCACAGTGGCTGTTGGGAAGGAGATTTTAGGTGGGGCACCCAACGTATGTTACGTTTACTGCGATGCCACAGAACCCCATACACTCCTCGGCTCGCCCGTTATAACCAACATTTTTGGCAGTGACCGGCGGGTAGGTATTGGGTTAGTTGGTGTAGCCGTTGTGGTTGCTGACGAACCCCTGGCTCACTTTTTCGACACACTGTACAAGTGGGTAGATGAAGGCAGTTGCATTGCAGTCACAATTGCGAGTAGACAACTGAAAAAGGTTAAAGGGCTGGTAATGGCATCCAAGAGGTTAGGAATCCAATTTTATGCTCGCTCTGAACAGGAGATTTTGGACCTGCTCGGCCCCTGGAAATTGATAGAACCCGGGCTGGTGCCAGGGGTATACTGGGGATTATCTGAGGATTCACCAGAGATTAATGAAAAAATAGGAGAATCCAGCTACTCCTTCGTGGCCTACAAGTGAATCTGCCGTATGTACAGATCATTTTCATCAAAAGTAAGTTCAGATTACTTCCTACCCTTAATCTTGTAGTCTTCATCAGATGATTCTTTTACAACGTTGTAAATCTTTCTTTTTCTTGTAGTCTTATAGTTCTCACATAATCTGGGATTAGGAAAAAAAGTCCTATATTCTGGAATTTTAAAAGGTTAGTCTTTAGAACTATATTGAAATTGTCCTTTTATAGTTAAATTATAAATATAATGATAATCAATCTGAAATGTTACACGTGTAACACATTGACATCAAAGACGTGACAATCCTTCAATGAAAAGAAATAAAAATGAATAACCACAATGTAGTATATGAAGCCTCCACAATCCTACTTACAAGCCGCGAATGAACAGCCAGGAGTGTTTTAATGAGCAGAAAGAGGACCCCAGTAAATCCTGAAGAACTGAAAAAAGTGCAAGAAATCTGGGACCAAAATGCGGTCTGGTGGGATCACAAAGTGGGGGAGGGGAATACTTTTCAGAAAATTTTGATTGGTCCGGCAACAGAACGTCTGCTGAACCTTAACCCAGGCGAGCTCGTACTGGATGTCGCCTGCGGCAGCGGCATATTCTCCAGGAGAATGGCACACTTAGGAGCGCGGGTAGTTGCTTTCGATTTCAGTGAGAAATTCCTTCAGTGCGCAGCAGAAAGGACTACAGAACACACTGACAGAATAGAGTACCGGCTCATCGACGCCACCAATGAAGGCCAACTCTTAACATTGGGGAAAAGACAGTACGATGCAGCTGTGTGTACGATGGCTCTCATGGATATGACAACGGTTGACCCTTTGGTGTCTGCATTGAGCCAACTTCTAAAGGTTGGCGGGCGCTTTGTTTTCTCAGTGCTGCATCCTTGTTTTAACTCCACTGGATGCACCTTGATGGTGGAGGAAGAGTACAAGAATGGCGAGTTCGTTTTAGTCTATTCTGTGAAAGTTTCCAAGTACATTCAGCCAATGACAGAAAAAGGCATAGGTATTATTGGTCAACCAATTCCTCAATACTACTTTCATCGCCCCATGAGCGTGCTCTTTAACACCTGCTTTGCTGCTGGCTTCGTACTGGATGGACTGGAAGAACCTGTCTTTGATCAGGCAGCAGAAGGGAAGCGGCCCGTCTCGTGGGAACACTATACAGAGATCCCACCAGTTCTGGTGGCGCGGGTGCGCTTGCTGTAAGACAGTAAATGGGTACATTGCACAGTTAATTTTGGCATTTACCCACAGGTTCAAAAATTTTCTTCCACACCGTGGTTCAGAAAGATATTCAAAGACACAAAAAACAATGTACCAATGCAGATGAAAACGAGAGTGCTCCTTTCTGTGGCCATTATTACCTGTCACCTGTATTTGTGGATGCCACTTTAAATCTGCTAGAGGGCTCCACCTTTGGAGAAAAAAGAAGTTCAACCATTTACGTTTTTGAGAGGGGAAAAGAAAAGATCTTCTTTTTCTGGGACTCTGAAATTGAAGTGAACTGCACTGGGAAGATTCTTGTCATAGACATCGTGGGAAATACAGAGGAACCAGTCTGTGGTACTACAGTTGCAGTCAAAGCAGGTGAAGAACCGTATTGGGTTATCATTATGTAGTGTACTGCAGCTTTGTAGGGGAAAAGGTTCGCTCTCTGAAGCGTCAATTCACAGTGGTATCTCATTTTTGTTACACGTGTAACAATTTATTTGCATTTATAGTTCAAATGTATTTCTATTGATATTAAAAGAAATTTAAATCTTAATGCTATGAATGAAGAGTTTCTATTCTGCTCTTTCTGACTTCATCTATAGTGGAGGGCAACTCAGATTTTTGGGCCAAAGCTATTTTGTTCCCCAACCTTCTGTACGCAACAGTTTTAAGGGGTAACCCCAAGAATTCACCATGTATGAAACTGGCCTCACCTATGCTGTTATAGCAGGATTCATGAGTGTACTCCTCATGGTGTACTCTATAGAAAAAAAGAATGAACACCTCTTTGTGTTTTCCCTCATGTTTTTAATAATCTCCTGGAGCGGCATTGAATGGGCATTGTGGTTGAAAGGGTATAATTTGTTTCAAATGGTTTTTACCCCTATTGTTCCCTTGGCCAGCTACTTTGTGGGGTGGACAGTATTTGTCATTTATGTATCAGAAACATACTTTAAAAGGAGGTACTGGATTGCATTTTTGATTGTTGTAGGATTTTTTATCTGGATTTCCACCTTTTGCATGAATTGCTTGGCAGATTAAATACAGATTAACTACAGTATACGTTCAATTTCTGATTTGATTCGTTCTTTAACCTGGGCAAGTTTTCTATTTGCATCAATTTCTATCCATTTCTGAGCCAGAAATTGTCTGTAATACAATTGTGTATAGGTGTTGTTCACTTTTTCAAGAAATTGTATGTCTGCTTCGTGCCTGTCTAAATCTCCTTTTTGCCCCTTTTTTCTCAATCTCCCAATTTCTGGAGAGACATTCATGTAGAATATGATATCTGGAGGAATAACTTCAAAAATGTCCACGAATGTGATGGCCTTGCCCAGATCAAACCCGCGAGCGCACTGGAATGCTACAGTAGATGTAATATACCGATCTGCAAGAACAGCGTATCCTTTTTCAAGGTGTTGTTTGATTTCTTGTTGGTCCTTTATGATATCTGTGGCGTACGTGAGAAATTGTATAGAGACCTCAAGCTCTTTTGAACCTGAAAGAAAATCATTAATAATTTTGCCCCATGGACTGTCATAATCTGGGTACTGGTATTTTTTTACTTTGAAGCCTGCATTTTCTATTATTTTTCGTGAGTAATCACACAATGTCTTTTTGCCAGATCCGTCTATTCCTTCGAAGACGAGAAATGTTTTACTCATGCAGTGTAGTATATTTCTATGTAATAAGGGTTTTCCTCTTAAGGAGTGTGACTGTAAACTGGTGGATGGTCACAGTAATACATCTTCCCCGCTTGGGGTTGAATGTATTCTCTGGTCAGAAGTGCGTTGTGAATTTCCTCATTGCTGAGCACTGTCACTGTCTGAGAGCTTTGGGAGAGTAAGGTGCTTTACACGCCCTTTTTTTGTTTCGTAACTTCTTACCAGAAACCGGCTGGGAATTCCAGCCAGTCTCCGGAGTGGAACTGCATTTTTCCGAAAGGTTTATAAGCTGTTCCACTTCTCAATTGTGTGATTAAGTATTCACATATATACATAGGACAAAGAAATATCGACATATTTGAAATTTTTGGTGATAATCATGGGTAAAATTTCCCAGAGTGAAAGAAAGGAAAATTACCACAAAATATTTGAGCAGATATTTGAGTACCCCACCCTGCCTATCTACGACATTTCGCAGAAAGCAGAACTCTCCCGGAACACTGTCTCCAAATATCTCAAGGAAATGTATGCCAGAAGCATCCTCATTGGCCCCCAGATTCGCATGAAACCTGCCCCCAACTACAGAGAATACATCTACCTAATGAATTTTAAGAACCCATTCCAAGTATTCGAGGGGTTGAAACAGTTTCCCCACGTGTTGTACCACGTGATGACCTTTGGAGAGTGGAACCTCATGGTGGTCACAAACAGATCGCTGGATTTCTCCAAACTGGTGGGCTTTGAAACTATGGTGGGACAGGGAATCAGAGGGCGCTCCTACACTCCCAAAGTGGAATATACCACGTGGGATGAGAGCTTCACGAAATCGTACGAACACGTCACCGAATTCACACCAGTGCAAACAGAGTACAAGACCCGCAGGTTAGCCCCTCCTCTCCCTTGGGAAGAAGATGAATGGAAGTTATTCCACACCTTCAAGTTCAACATGAGGAGAAAGGTAACCCCCATGCTCCGAAAAATCAATGTACGGTACGAAACCTACACCAAATGGATGGAAACCCTTACAGACCATTCCACTGTTCACGTGGGATTCTACCCTGAAGGGTACCAAAACTACATGACCTACTGCTTTCTCCTTTCCTCAGACCACGAAGAATCAGTAAAATCATTATTTTCTCTGTTTCCAACGACGCCCTTTGTGGTGGAAATGGGCAGCCAGTTGATGGTGTTCTGCAACATGATCTCATCAGACATAACCAGAAAGTTGTTCTGCACCATCTACGATATGAAAAGAAAAGAAATGATAAGAGGATTCAAGCAGACAGTGGCAGTCTTCCACTGTCAGCATTAGCTTCAGGCTGGAGCTATGTGGGCCAGCCGCCACCGCCGCCTATGCCACCATCATCTCCGCCATCGGGAGTGGTCCCGGAGTCCTGCGGCTCTGTAACCCCTGAATCAGGGAGCTGCGGTACATCAGCCAGTGCTACGGAGACCCCTCCCGCTATCAAGAGGCAGATACAGATAAGGCAAACCAGTTTTTTCATTACTTTCACCTCGCTTGGGTCTTCAAAGGGGTATTTAAATGTATTCCTCTGAGAATAAGAAAAATATGATGGAAAATGAAAAAAAATACAAAATCTCTTTCATTTGAAAGAAATGTCTAATAATAATGTGCAAATATTTGATCACAAATATTTAAAAATGGAGTAGCAAAGAAGAAGCATGCGTGATACCTTCCTCTTTGACTTGGATGGTACTTTAGTAACCATGGAATTAGATTTTGCACAAATACGAAAAGAAGTGGACCATATACTGGTGGACAAAGGGTACCCGCAAGAGCTTTTAGACTACAAAAAGTCTGTACTAGAGACCATAGATTCAGCAGTAACCTACCTGCAGGAGAATGGATTAACCTGGAAAGAGCTCAAAAAAGAGGTAGATACCTACCTGGAAAAAACAGAGCTAGAAGCAGCTTCAAGAGCAGTCCTTCTTGAAGGAGCAAAGGACATATTAGTAACGTTGAAGGAAAAGAAAAAGAAAGTGGGGATAATCACCAGGAACAACAGGAGGGTAGCTTTGAATGTGCTCAAAAAGAGTGGTCTTTCCCCGTATGTGGATATTGTTTTAGCCAGAGATGATGTAGATAATGTGAAGCCCCATCCAGATCATGTGGTAAAAGCGGTGGAAAAGTTGGATTCTACCCCCGAGTGTACCGTGGTTTTGGGAGATCACCATTTCGAAATTGAAGCAGGGAACAAAGCGGGGTGCTACACTGTAGGGTTTTTAACAGGGTCTGGAACGAAAGAAACCCTAAAAAATGCTGATATCATTCTAAATTCTATAAAAGACTTGAAAGGAATTCTGGATTCTCTTTTCATTTCGTAAGTGCAGGAACAATGATCTTGTCTTTTTCTCCGTATGCTTTGTACTTGCCTTGTAGATAGTATTTTCCGGTCAAGGCAGCTACTGCAGCATCCAACTGGTGGATATTAGAAGGAAAGTGTGAAAATCCATAACTTCTGAGATCTTCAGGTGTTGCAATGGTTAAGACTTTTTTTGAGGCATGGGGGTAGACTTCTATCACCTGGAAGGGTATCAACGATTTTAATTTGATGCCTCTTTGTGTTAATAACTGCATTCCTTTAAAGGTTAACGGAAGAATGGGAACCTCTTTTCTTAATTCTACATCACCATCTCTGAAGTGTTCTCCGTGAAATGAGAGAGGAGCATCAATAGCCACCACAGAAGGGGAAGAGTGGTTAACTAGAGAGAGTATGTGTGCGTCCGTGTACACAGTGTGAAATGCTATCACGTCATTTAAAATGCACACTCCTGTGGGGCGATGCTCTGATCCTGCAAGGTCTATACCGCAAATCACAAAGTACATATAAACTGCACCAAAAAAAGGTTTGCGGAGTTGTCTGGTTGGTAGTTATTTCTTTGTTACACGTGTAACAATTTTTGTTGCAGAGTACTGCAGAGTACTATCTCTATCTCTTTCGATTTTATGGATTTTTACAACTATTTCCTGTTCAAAATCTCTCATTTTCTCTAGTAGCTCTTTTGAAACCTGTGTTGTATTTACTATGTACTCAATTAGTAGAGGTTGTCAATTCTGGGTGGTTACATTGCCGTACCTCTAAAATTGTCTATCCTTATTGAATCAATAAGGTTCATAATATCCCTGTTACACGTGTAACATGACAAAGAACACCTAAAGACGTGACAGCCTTAATAGTACAAAGGCTTAAATTTCTTTCTGCACAAAAAGGGGCATGATTCGTTCAGCTTCTCTGGATGATGAGCAAGCGCTTCAAAATTTGTGTCGATCAGTGTATGATAATGATTATGTTCTGAACCACCTTTCAACCTGGTTACCACAAGGGGGCATCTACGTATACGAGAAGGAGAGCAGAATTGTGGGAATGGTTCGCCTCATTTTTTTGAGAGATGGTAAAGCGCACGTAGGATCTATCAGGGTCCACCCTGATTTCAGGAGACAAGGCATAGCTACAGCTTTGACTGAGTACTGTATTTCTGTTTGCAGAACAGATGTGGTGAGATTGGCTGTCATGGATAATGAAGTATCTGAAGCAGTAGCTAAAAGAATCGGATTCTCACCAGTGGCAACCTTCACTTATTTGCTCAAAAATGTTGAAGATACTCCTCCCGTTTCTTTAAGACAGGGTACTGCTGGTGAGGTACTCACCTTTGTGAGGAAGTCTCACTTATTTCAAAAGAGCCATTCATTGATCTCCAGCAGTTTCACGTTTTACAACCCATCTGTGGAGAATCTAAAAGATCTTCTCATGCTTATTCATAAAGATAACGTGGCAATTCTGGATTTTAAAATAGAGGAGGCTCTCAAAAGAGCTGTTCAGATAACGTACTGTGATCCTGATCAAAGGCTGGTGGAAGGTATCCTTCACGTGGGTGCAAATAAAAATCTGGAAGAAATATGGGCAGTTATCCCTAAAGACGAGGAATTGATAAATCTTTTAATGGTTAACGGGTTTGAACCTGTGGAATGGGGAGAAACTATCAAGGTGTTTCAGTTAACAGTATAGAAAAGGTAACCTTTAATGCAGTTATTTCAAGCCTTCTTCATAGTTCTGGATTTGCAATCAATTCAAAGAGCTAATACTACAGAATTCCAATGGTATCAATGTGAATGTGCTAGAAGACAAATTCGCTGGAGTGTTACACGTGTAACAAATGAGCACTGACTATTACACAACCCTTATAGAAACTTTTATAAAGGAACGAAAATTTTTATCACCGAGGTGAATAAATTGGGCTTCGTAGCCAAGTGCTTTGAGAATGTACATGAAATCCTGGGAATAAAAATTGAGCCAGGAGCAGAAGAACCCATCAAAAAAAAGCTCAAGAAATTCCCAGAGGTAGCAGCAGTCTACGTATCTCTAGGTGAATACGATATAATTGCATTACTTACCATCGAAGATTCACGAGAGCTTGCAGACTTTGTATCAGAAAAGGTAAGAACCTTGAAGGGTGTTAAAGACACTACCACAACACTGATCAGAAAGTGAGGGAGAATGTGTTAGTTATAGCGTTGATCGAAATTCGAGCAGAAGATGTAGCTCAGGTAAGAAAAGTGTTAGAACCTGAAGAATACGTGGTAGCATTCTACGAACTGATGGGACGATTCAACATCGGTGTCATTGTAGAAGTGAAGAACCAACAGGCTCTGTTTGAAGTTGTAACGAAAATCAGGGAAAGCCCTGGTGTCCATGAAACCAAATCCCACGTGGTACATGATGGGGTAGTAATCTAATTGCGTTCAGTAAAGTAAGAGACTCTTTTTTTCACAGCTATTTTACTCTCTATGTATTTATCGAGTAAAAATCCTTGGAGACCCCTATACACAATACAAATATATAAAAACCTTTTAAATCTTCAATAAATCTTAAATGTAGAATCTCGAATATTTGTAAATATGAGAAGGGCAAAAATTTAAGAATCTGCAAGAGCAAGAAAAGATGATGAATGATTTAATCTGTATCAAGGAGAGATACCAAGATAGTATTCTGAAAAAGGAAAATGTTGTCGGTGTCGGTGTTGGCTTCAAAAAAGTGAAAGAAAGAAAAACAGATACGCTAAGTGTTGTAGTCTTAGTGGATAAGAAGCTGCCATTGTCTGCATTAAAAGAAAAAGATGTAGTACAAAAGGAACTGGATGGTGTTTCAACAGATGTTCAGGAGATAGGCATAGTTGAAGCGCTCAACACAAAAGTATTTCAGCCCAGAATTGAGAAGTGGAGACCTGCCCCCGGTGGGGTGAGTATTGGACACTACAGAGGTTCATCAGGTACGCTGGGGGTTGCAGTAACTGATAGGAGACTCGGGGAAAGACTTATTCTATCCAACAACCATGTATTGGCTTACAATGGTGCACGAATTGGTGATCCTGTATTGCAGCCGGGACCCTTTGATGGAGGCAAGAAGCAAGATGAGATTGCTGAATTGTACCGATTTGTTCCCCTTTCATTTATGGTGGACACTCCTGCCCGGGGTGTGGCTTCAAAAGCTGCTGATGTAGCTAATGTATTCTTCCAGATGGCTGGGTCCCAAAACCGGTTCATCCCTGTGAGAGTCAGTAATAAAGAGAATACAGTGGATGCTGCTGTAGCTTTACCCTTGATGGAGGATTCTATAAAAGAGGAAATACTGGATATCGGTGTCCTTGAAGGTATTAAAGAAGCTGAATTAGGTATGGTTGTGGAAAAGAGCGGGAGGACCACAGGGCACAACAGAGGGCACGTGGATGTGGTAGATTGTACTCTCATGGTGAACTACAACTACCAGAGGACAGCTTTATTTTCACACCAGATAGTAGTACGGCTGGCATCCAAAGGTGGCGATTCAGGTTCATTAATCGTTTCAGAAAAAAGTGCAGTAGGGCTACTCTTTGCAGGCAGTGAACGATTTAGCGTGTGTAACCCCATGGATAGGGTAGCAGATACATTGCACATTGAAATTTAAACTCTGAAGTGGAGTACAGAAGATCTCCTGTAGGCCAAAATGACATCCAAAACGACTTCAGGGGAAAGGTTAGACTGTTCAAGGATGTCTCTTACTGTACGCTTCCCATCAATGAATTTGAGCACCTGACGCGCATACACTGGCACGTTGGGCAGAACCTCTTCTCTGGGTCGATCAAAGAATGGTATCTGTTCTTCCAAAGTTAACGGATGGTCGTGTCTCTCTCTCAGTTTTGACGGTTCTAAGATTCTCCTGATCACTAACCTCAGCAGGTGAATGTTAGCAGTCCTGGTGAGGACCACTCCAATGATGTAATCTCTTCGAAAGGAAACAGAAAAGTTGGCTTTCTCACCGAAAATTATAATTTTTTTGATGTCCTTCTTTTCGGTGACTGCATCCATGAGGTAGAGGACACTGTGGATAACAAACTGAGGAGAGCGCTCCAGGTCTGACTCTATTAACTCCCCATCTTTCAGAATAAATGAGCCCATAACTCCCCCTACCCTTTCCTTCAGTCTCTCCGTATACATTGAGTGTTCTTTAAGAACCAGCTATATAAATACTTCGTTCTCTGTACATGCATGTACCGCATAAAAGAGAAGGGATTGGCCCCCCAGGGAAATGAAAAGATAGCCTGGGTAAAAGAACACATGCCAGTTCTCAATGAGATCAGAAAGGAATTTGAAGAAGGAAACCCGTTCAGAAATAAAGTTGTTGCCATCTGTTTGCATTTGGAGGCCAAGACTGGGTACATGGCAGAAGTCTTTCAGGCTGGAGGAGCAACCGTGTACATTTCTGGGTCAAATCCACTGTCCACAGATGATGCTGTGTGTGCTGCTTTAGTGGACACAGACATTCACGTGTACTCCTGGTATGGCATAGATGTGGAGTCTCATCGTGAAAATTTGAATACACTGTTAGAGGCAGAACCTGATATTATCATCGATGATGGGGGTGATCTCACTGCGTTGTTACACGCTGAGAAGCAGAGTATCACCTCTGTCAAGGGAGTATGCGAGGAGACCACCACTGGTATTACACGGGTGAAAGCATTACAGAAAAAGGGGTTACTCCGATTTCCTGTGATTGCAGTCAATGATGCATACTGTAAGCATTTGTTTGACAACCAGTACGGTACAGGACAGTCCGCCTTAGATGGGATCATGCGTACCACAAACTTGGTGATTGCAGGAAAGAATGTGGTGGTGGCAGGATACGGCTGGGTAGGCAGAGGGGTGGCTTCACGCGCCCGGGGAATGGGAGCTCACGTTATTGTGACTGAAATTGATCCAGTGAAAGCGTTGGAAGCGCACATGGAAGGGTTTGCAGTCATGCCCATGGCAAAAGCGTGCCGTACAGGAGACATTTTCGTGACGTGTACAGGGAATGTTGATGTCATACGAAAGGAACACTTTAATGCCATGAAGAATGGAGCTATTTTATGCAATGCAGGTCATTTTGATGTGGAAGTGGATGTCAAATCCTTGAGGGAAATGGCAGAATCCAAAAAGATCCGCACAAATATAGAAGAATACACTGTAAATGGTAAAAGGTTGTACGTCCTGGGAGAGGGAAGGCTGGTGAACCTGGCTTGTGCAAACGGTCATCCTGCTGAAATCATGGATTTATCATTTGCTCTGCAGGTCTTATCTGCTCAATACCTTCTGGACAATGAACTGGAAAACAAATTAATAGCTGTCCCCCAGGAACTGGATATACGAGTGGCAGCATTAGCATTAAAAGCTTTAAATCTGCACATAGATGTTTTAACAGAAAAGCAAAAGTTATATTTAACCTCTTGGGAGTACGGCACATGATCAAAAAGAGCCTTTTACTCTTTTCAGTGAATGTTACAGGAAGAGGGTTCCAGTATTTATACCGGGTGATCATGTCCTACTTTCTGACCTTAAGAGAGTTTGGCGTATTGTCGGCCGCTCTACCGTACCAGAGTTTCGTCCTCCTGTTTACCTCCATGAGTATCACCCCAACTGTGTCAAAGTTCACCTCTGAATACCGAATTAAAGAAAGAGAAAAGATCTTCAACAGTTTCTCCCTTTTACTTCTGGGAATTTTCATGGGTGCAGTCCTTTATTCGTCTACTGGATTATTTTCTGAATTTTTTGGAGCAGAATTTTCTGGTTCTCAATCTGTTTTAAAAATTCTGGCTGCAGGTGTGCCCTTTGCTGTACTACTCTCTGTGTGTACAGGGATTTTTTTGGGACATGGAAAGGCAGAATTAATGGCTCTTTCTTTGATAGTATACCAGGGGTTGATGATTTTTTCCTCATATATACTGGTGCGGTATACAGGATTGGATGGAGCTGCCCACGGTATTCTTTTGGGTTATATCGTGAGTGGAGCAGCAGCTTTTTTTCTGGTTTTGAAATTTGGTCTTCCTGTGAAAATAGGGTTGGAAGAAGTTGCTAGAATACTCCGATTTTCCCTCACTGTCTTAGCTGGTGTAATAGGATTGTGGGCATTATTGAATGCAGATATTTTGATACTGGCCCGGTTTGTCCCTGCTGAATACGTAGGTGTATACGGCATGGCAGTTCCCACTGCTCGCCTCGTTTTTGGGTTCAGTGTGGCATTGTCAGCTCTGTTAGTGCCCAAGGTATCAGCGTTAAAGTATAAAGGGGTTGATACCACCACATCTATAAGAAGTTCTTTTGAAGTATGTACCTTGGTGACTTTACCCATTAGTATTACGTTAGCTGCCTTCTCGAAAGAGATCTTGTACGTTTTATTTGGAAATTTCCAGGGGTACCTCAGTCTGCAAATCCTCTCTTTTGGGATGTTGTTCTACTCGTTGTTCTTTGTGGGGTATTCTGCACTGCAGGGGTTAGGGCATCCTGAATACTCCATGGGTATAGCAGTATTAACTGCTGTATGTAATATCATCTTGTGTTTTCTATTAATTCCTCACTATGGATTGACAGGTGCAGCTTTAGCCACCAGTTTGTCCTGTATTCTGGGAACGGCCCTCATATTGTTCTTTTTGAAGACCACATTTATGCCAAGAATTCAGTATATTGTGGTGATGCTGCCATTATTTCTTTTCGAGCACGTCACAGGTGTTCTGGAAGGCCGGATTCTCACCATGGCAGTCTATGGCGGATTTGGACTGCCTTTTATTCTGGTGTACTTTTATTTGTCCAGAACCTCTTTACATGTGAGAGAATGATCACTATTCATCATTTCCAAAAGCACAAAAGAGTCTGATCTTTGTTGAGACGATACAGATTTCACTATGCTTTCTCACAAGAGAGATACTTGCCAAGTCTTTTGTTCATTTCTGATATAATCATGCCGCACGTAACGAAAAACGGGTACTTAGTCACTGTAATAGAAAAATTCTTCCCAGATCTTTTGTATTCGCCTTGCGCTGATACTTTACCTTTGTACTCGAAGGTTCCCTTGGTGGTGCCTCCATGAAAGATGAAACCTTCACTTTCAGCCATCTTGATCAGTTCTTTGAGTGTCTCTTTTGGGTCATCTCCTTTGAGGTTGCACTTCATTTTACATGCCATATTATCACCTCTTTCAGTTTGTGCAGTAAACGTGTACAGCATTCTAAACCTTATGGCTGAGTTCGTCAATTGTGAGGTCGATTGTTACACGTGTAACACTCAATGAATTGATTACAGTTGGCTAATAAGTCTTTGAACAGCCGAATTAGTACTATCTCTGTCTGCACCTGCCACAATTAAGATACCACAGGTGTATGCTTTGATATGCTCCCATTGACCCGGAGATACTGTCCAGTCCACACGAGAGATACCTTCATCTACCAACTGGTTCACCACTGCATTGGCTACGGGTCCGCCTATCAATATGAGGTTGTAGTCACAATCAGTTTTCCATGCATCAAAATCGAATTGAGTATCATACGTGACCAGGCCAGTCTCATCAATGTCCTCCAGAGTTGCTCTGTCGCTCAGTATGCTCTCTTTCACAGTTTCGTAAGTAATACCCGGGCTATTACCTTGGAACCACACATCAGTAACAGTAACAGTGAAGTATGAAGGTTCCTTCAGATACGGACCGGATAAAACCCACGGCTGATCTGGAGCACATACATTCTCAGCCAAAAAGATGTTCATTTCCACCATAATGACACCAGGTCCGTGCCAGATCACAGGATCTTCAATGTCATGCTGGTTAGTACAGTCTGTTTGTAATGACCCGTCACTAGTTCTGCAGTCATTGGTGATACAATTGTCTCTGTCTAAATCATTCTGCTCAGGAAGGTGTCCAAGAGATGCTAGATTGCACTCGTATCCTGTGTGTCCATCATTGGCATCTAAGAAGCCATTTCCTGCGAACACGCTGTTGCCTGCCCAGGTGCTCAGCCCCAGAGGGGGCCACAATCCTGTCCCGGGAGGCTGATGCACATAGGAATTTCCATCAGTTATATCCCAACCAGATTCATACGCATCCAAAAATACGTGGTAATGAAGGTTACAATCCCACGGATCGCACAAGGAGCTGCGATTGTACCATGCTATCTCATTCTCCAGCCAGTAGACATTGATCTCTGCGCCAGTACCCTGGTCATCGGCAAATACTCTGACACCATCGACAGCAATGGTCGGAACCCTGAATAGCTCCCAGATAGCGTCGTGGTCATCAATATAATACTTCCACTGGAAATCTAGCCAGATGTCCTTTTCTGCATGGCCAGAAACTAACCTTTTGTGGCAGCCCCGTTGGCAGGTGACAAACTTGCGGAGGGAAATATCCAAGCTAAAGATGTTGGTCATTTCACCAGGATCCAACTTTTTGTTGTCATTCAAATCATTGCAGGTGTCGTAAGTGTCAAACGGAAAGTTTTCCTGCTGCATATCCAGTGAAAATCCATACTGTGGAATTAAAACCATCCAAAAGCTCTCTACAAGGTCATCATCTAGGTAGATTTCAAACCAGGCCTTGTCGCGCTCAATATCAACCTCAACATCTACCAGACTTATAGTGTATGAACCAAATACTACTGATTCCCCCTTATATAGATAGACTGCCTCAAAGTAGGGTTCACCACCCACTAAATAGGGTGTTCCATGTAGTGGACCCAGTTCACCTGTATGCCAGCTCATGTCAAGAACTGCTCCACCATCCACTACTGTGTAGACAGTATTGAACAATCCAAATCGAGGCAGCATGTCATGTATGATCAGCCAGGGTTCAGGTACAGCAAATACTAGGGGACTCCAGTCGCTCCAGGAGCATGGCCCTACAATGCAGGCCCTCTCCACAGGAAAGTGCCCCTCCGCAATGATTGAAGGTGGAACAAAAATGTTATCTACTCTGTAGATTAACCCAGGTACGTTGTACCAGGTTGGAAAATCACTTGATTCGCTGGTTAATTTCTTGAACTGCATATCTCCACCGTATAAGCAGGCTATCCACTCTGGTTCACTGGGAGCCTGCGTGTACCCATCAAAGCAAATCTGGATTTCCTCGTGGGTCTCCCAAGGCTGGAAGTGTCCGTCATTTGAACCCCAGAACCTGTTGGGATCATCAAAGTACCATAATGACAGTGTGTAGTTGATAGGGAGGATATTACATTCCCAATCTGTGTAGGCGCCAGCATCAGGTACATCCACCGTGAGGAATCCAAGCCTTTCAACCTCATCAGGCTGTTCACTATGAGTATAGGTGCCAGTATTTGTAAGAAAGGGGTTAATATGCTCATGTATAGCTCTGGAAGGCTTGACAAAGGGAATACTGTCATCCCCAGTGCTCATACTGTCAATTTTCACGGCCAACCTCGCAGCTGATATCACATCTTGAGAAGCAGCTTCACTACCTACCACGATAACCACGTGTGGCTCCCCTGTTTCTGGATCAATAAAAAAGTCTAGAGGAACATCCTCAACAGCATCTGTCGAAGTCACACCCACCAGGATGAGCCCAGTTAAGAGGAGTCCAACCATTTGTGATCTCATGCAGACCTCCTCTTATTATCTCTGCCTTCTTTGTACACCTCTACTATATGAGATCACATACATATAACCTTTCTCTTCCTTAGTTGAAATTACTGACGCTTGTTACACGTGTAACAGCACTTGCTAGAAATTTACATGATTTATTAAAAATGGATAGTTAGAGGCACAGTATTAATCATCTGACGATGTGACAACCCCCGTTTTTGATAACACTTATATACTTTGTCACGTGAAGAGATGTAAAATAAGCTCCGAGGTGGAACAATGGAAAAAGAAATGTTGGCCGATACCCTCATAGAAACATTCAAAGAAAGACTCAATGCTCTTGCAGATATCAACAAAGGGTGGAACAAAAAGATACAGTTCTGCCTGGACGATATTAACATTGGATACGTCATTCAATTCAAAGAAGATGGCACTGTGGGCCACGTGGATAAGAAATCTCTGGAAAAAGGAAAGGTTTTACCCGCAGATGTGACAGTGCATCTGACTGTCGATGTTATGGACCGCATTATGAAAAAGGAGATACACCCTGTAATGGCTATGACGCAGGGATTACTCCAGGTTGAAGGTGAGTTGAGTGCCCTCTCCAGACTCCTGCCAGTGATCACGTAATTCATTTGGATTTTCTTCTATTTGAACCGTCATGCTATTCCATTTTAAGAAATTTTAGCTTTTCTGGATACTTTTGCTCCAGGTACATCTTGATGTATTCTTCTCCGCAGAATTGACTCACTTCACACACATGCGACACTCCGATCAACTTACGGCCGAATATACATCCACCCCAGCAGCTAGGGAGAAGAGAGCATGACTGACATGGTTCTACATAAGTGGGATCATTGTCCACCCATTCATAAAAAAATGGGTAATGTTCAAAATATCCATTTTCATGAATGCGGCCGACTCGCATAAACTTCAAGAGCATGGTGGCCACGCACTTGTATACATCACCTGAAGGATCAATAATAGTATGGTAGTGTGAGACTGCAGAACAACGCAGTAATCCCAGATCTGGCGGAGGGAGTTTAAACCCCTTCTCGAAGGCCCAGCGATAGATTTGCGTTCTTACTTCAGGTACGTCCTTGAAAGGGATAGCAAACTGACTCTGCGGGATAGGGAAACTCTCATCAAGAAGTCCATAGGTTTTTTGAACTTCTTGAATTGCAATGGGAGGATCATACACGGGGTAGCCTGCCACAGTGATCTGCTTTAACCCCCTTTCACTGAGATCATCAAACAGCTCCGGCATGTGCTCATAGTGGCGGTTAATGTTGAACTGAATCTCTACGTTGATGCCAGCATCGAGAAGCATTCCTATGTTGGTTACTATGTGCTCATAAGTACCCTCACCATTCTTGTAGTGCCTGTACTGGTCATGAATTTCTTGTGGGCCATCTAATGTTGTCTTAACTAGGTTAACAGTATATTTCTGCAGTCTGTCAAGGAAGGACTGATCAAAAAGGGTGCAGTTAGTGTAAAAGGTTGTATTAAAGCCTACGGAATGTTCTTCGCTCCATTGTGCCAGATCTTCGAGAATGCGAAAGACTAATTCCTTGGCCATCAATGGTTCTCCGCCAAAGAAAAAGATGGGTAAATTTGTAGCATTCAATGCCTCTACCGTTTGCTTTACGAAGAGGAGAACGCCTTCCAATGTGGATTCCGACATCGTTGTTACTTGATCATGTTTTTCTACGAGTGACTGATCAATTCTCTGCCAGCAGTATCCGCAGGAGAGGTTGCATCGGGCAGTTGGTGTCAAACCAAAAGAAAGGCGCTGTGGATCGTAACGCATTGTATTGTACCTGTCTCTGAATTTTAAAAGCTCTTTTTCATTGGTTTCTACCACCACTCCATTCTGTCTGAAATTGTTCAGTATATCTTGAGGAAGTTCTGCTTCCACTTCTTGTATCTGTTCTATGCTGTTTCTCGCATCTTCGTCCACGATGAGGATTGCCCCACTCATGGTGTTGTAGAGGATGTTTTTGTCATCTTCAAGAGGGATGTAATGGTTGTACTGTGATGGTTTCACAATTATACCTCCTCATTTTAGGAAAAACCTGTTTGCACAGACTGAAGGCTTTTTGAGCATTATGGGGAATCGCTATTTACACATCACTTTCACAGCACCATATCAGCCGAAACGAGCCCTCGGGTATAAGGGGTTGTGAACATATAATAGTGGCGCCCATGGGGGGATGATCCGCATGAACAACTGGCCTCAAATCCATAGGGGGCCCCAACGTCTAGCACTCCTTGTTGTATAACTTCTGCAAACATTGATATATCACCTCCTTTTGCTCTTTTTAACAACTCCTCTCACTGCACAACAAAGTCACACGCCTGCATTTTCCAATTGATTTACATAAGGGGAATGTAGTACGAGAGGTGTCCAAATCTAACAATACCATTTTGTTGATGTGCTCTGAGTATATAAATCTTTCGGCACTTGCCTCTCTGTTTGAGCTATAAAGTATTTATACTGCTTCTTTTCATACCTTGTATAGGCATACGTACAGGTACAAAAGATAATTTTTTGAATTGGAATGTAAAAATCTTTGGTATTGGCTTAATAGTATTTTACTATTAGTATATCAAGAAAGATATTCTAAGACTTGACTAAGAAAGATATAGAAAGAAAGATATTCTAAGACTTGACTAGATCAAGAAAGATATTCTAAGACTTGACTAGACTAAGACTTGAGTAGGAATTTACAGCTCTTATCAAGACAAAACTGAATTTAAAGTACAGATGGATATTTTGAGAGCGTTATCACTGTGTATTTCTGGCTAAAACCAATAGAAACCAGCAGAGTATAGGTTATACACCGATACTATAAGGTCAGCTTGTGCGAGTTACACGTGTAACAAAAGTTGGATAATCCCCGAAAGAGCAGCGTTCAGCAAAAGATTCTATACAAGATCATTATCTGTTGATGGTTCAGTATTCTAGCGTTCCTGAAACAAACTCCTATGAACCAATGCAGGTAGCCTTAAAATCCCCACCGGTAGTCCCCTCTTTCAAACAGAGAGTACCAGAAGGTGTCTCGTAATTCTTGATCTGTATCCTTCCCGAACCGGACTGTCAACATGTTGGCTGAATCCATGAGTACGTCAGGCTCATCTGTATCCAATTGAACGAACCCCACAGACTGGAACAACTTTAACAGCATATCGCGGTATTCAAACTTGCTCATGGGTGTATGTTTAAAATCCCAATGCCACGCTAACTCCATGGAGTAGACGATCTTATCATCATAAAACCCATCAGTAAACAGCCACTCCAGCATTTTCCTGGCCACACCCAAACCGCGCCAGTTGGTAGAAACCTCAATCGAACCCATCTCATATATTCTGGGGTCTCCTATTTTGCCCCACCTCTCGTTAGGCCCGGGGTGTAACACTGTTATGCCTCCGATGATCAACCCCTCCGTATAGGCCAAGAGTACTTCCTCATCTTCATGAATTGCAATATCCAAAAACAATTTTCTCTGCCTCTCTCTGCATCCTTCGTTAAACCTGAAGAAGGTGCCAATGCCTTCGTCCATTTGGTGGCTGCTAATAAATTTGCACGAACATTTCCTTTTAATGAAGACTGTTCCTTTGCAGGTTTCATATGCAGTGACCTTTTCTTCCTCTGATTCAGCCATCATCAGGAGCGCTCCTTTTCTCACGGTCTGGAATCAGCATCTAATAAAGGTATCGTTTCCTGCAGATAGTTCGTGACAAATACTTTACACGTGTAAAGGTCAATGCACTTATAAAAGAATGGTCAATTGAGTACTCTCTGAGCACTGCTTTGATGAGGATAGCTTTGTTGTTATACAGATATTAAAAGCAATTTTTGTATAAAAATTGAAAATAAAACAAAAAAATAAAACAAGGAAAAAACCTAAATGATTTTTACTCTTGACCTCTGGTGAGTTCTGCCAGCTTCTTGAACAGTTCAAAGAACTCTTCCAGTAATTGTGCTGCCTCAACTTCATTCCCCTGGGCCAAGGCTGCCTCTCTCTGTTCTAGTACCCAGTTCATCTGCGATATAATCTCTGATATGTTCTCCCCTTCTATTGTTTCACCTGCCAGAACGTCCATTGCTTCACTGTAGGTGCCAATGTCCCTCCCTGAAATCTTTGATGCTAAAATTTCCAACTGGAGATTCCTGAATGCAGTGATCACATCGTCACCAAACCCCACTTTCCGAGATTCAGCTTCACTCCCTGTTAACGCCATGACGCACGCCACCTGCTGTAAGGTCACTGTCTTTTCTCTTCCCGTGTAAAATGGGACAAAGTAGTATACTCTATCCCCCATTTTGTAGAAGAGTATATTCCCCGTGTCAGCACCCTCTTGGGTCTTGTTCCAGTAGGACACTTCCTCGTCTGCAGTCAATGCATTGGGTACTACGCTCATTCCAATGACTCGAATCTCCTCATACGCTTCTGAAGGTACCCGAATCAATGTTGTTCTGCCGTAGTGAGGATAATCGTTCTGGGTTACCCAGATTGCAGCAATGTTGGGCACTTTCTTCCCGCTGAATTCCACAGTGATCATGGAAACGAACTCTGGTTCCCCGAAAAAGGTTTGCAGCACGTGCCGCAGGTCCTCTCCTGCTGGTATCTCAAAGAAATCCTCCTCGTGCACGTAGACGGACACCTTTGATTTGGTGTAGGTGGACTGCTGTACGTGGTACACATTCATGGCTTTCACCTGTAATTCCATGAACACTTCAGGGTATCGCAACTGCTGGATATACCAGTCAGGTGCTTGGGACAAGGGAGTAATTTTGTTGCTGTACACCTTTGTGAGCAGTGGGAGGAGTACTGTATCATTGCTGGTATCATCGTAGTACACGCGGTACTCACCTGTTTCAGTATGGATCAACAACTTGAGTAAAGGCCTGATATACGGTGCTTTCACCAGAGGAATTTTTGATGGCTGAATAAAAGCCCCTAAATCCATAGAATACCAGATTTCATCATTGTTAACACACAAGTATGGGTCTGGGTCCATATACAACCAGGGGAATAACTCAGATGCTCTCTCAAAGATATTCATGTAGGCTACCGTCTCTCCAGTGTAAAAGGTCAATTCCTTGGTGAAGACAGATCTTAAAGGGATTCTCGGGTTCACTGTGGGACCAGTGTATTCTCCCTGGAGTTCATGGGGTTTAAAATCGTAGATGAAATCTCTGTACATCCCTTCACCGAAGTAGATATTATTGTTTGTCCACTCCCAGTTCTCAAATTTACCAGTTAACGCGTCTGCCACAATGTACCCCACACTGTGGGTGTACACTTTATGTTCGTTGTACCACGCGTTTTCGGACCCTCTCAAAATTTCTTCCAAGTATAGATTCTTTGGTGAGATCCAGAACTGCTTTAGCTCACCATCTACTGTGAACCGGACAATATCAGTGTCACCCATTTCCATCCACCGTAACCCCACAGAAGGTTTGAACCGTATCTTAGCATGAGGAGCGTCCCATAACCGGACTATTTTGAAGGTTTCATCATTCTCTTCAATTAAGGACTCTATCATTTCTATATTGTCAATTTCTGTTTCTAATGGAAAGTTCCATTGGATCTCGTTAAAGTCTAGTCCTGCGCTCAATGCATTTAATTCTAACTCTAACGCAATTAAATCTGCATTTATACTCAAAGGGTCCCTCCTGTGCTGCGGTTTTAACCAGATACCACTTCCTACAGAACCGATGACAAGTGCGACAACAAGGGCTGCTATCACTGCCAGTGTTGACACAGCTGTTAAACTCACTGATTCCCTTAATCTCTTGTAAAAATCTGTTCCCTTTGCACTCTCCAGCAGTCTTCTCCACAAGAGGATATACACCACGGGGAAGGTTACAATCCCAATGAAGAACCCTGTCAGCACCCTGATGTCAGGACTGTAGTACACTGCTAGAGCTGTAGCTGCGCCAGTGAATAGTAATGCAGACACAATGTGGTACACTTTTTCCCGTTTTGTGTCGCCAATGAAGAACCCTCCCACCAACATGCATCCAATACCTGCACCGAACTTCACCATGGAAGAGAACAAATCATGCCGATACGGTCCTACCAAGCTCTCGTACGCGCCAGTTATACCAAAAAGGGAGGAGGCGCTCCAGAAGATAAAGATGATACCAAAAATTTTCATGATTTTGCCCCAGATTGTCTCAAGCTCATCGTGGGTTAACATTCTTTTTAATCCTTCTCCAATGTACTGGACAGCCCCTGTCAACTGGTGCAGACAGTACAAAAAGAGTCTGACCTTCATAACGCCTGCAATCAAGGGGCCAATCACTAAAAGTTCTGCATACAGAGTAGTTGTATCTTTTGAGAACAAAGTAAGAGTGTTCCCTCCCAGAATCCATAATCCTACCAGCATGTTTGAGAAAAGCCACATACCAAATAGTAATTTGAGTAAAGTCCAGGGAATAAAAAACCACAAGGGGGCAGGTTCAGGTAAGTAACTTTTTTGTTTTCTAGTTAACAACGAGTATACAGTGTATATGATGCTTTCTCTGGAGAATAATGGAAAGAATGCAATAAAGCTGAGAATTAATCCACCAACTGCTGCTAATTTCATGTTTATCCAGTAAAAATCGCCAAAGTACTGGCTGGGTAAGTCCCACGCCCAGGTTAATGTACCCCACAGGTTAACAAGGGCTAACATGATGAGAAGAGCTGAAATGAGGTAAACAAAAGCACCGTATTGAGAGACGTGTGGTTCACGTCGTTTCATCCAGTACAGTACTATAATAAATATGAAGAATAATACTAAGAAGATGCTGCCGCATAATGTGCTGAAATGGTTGTTATAAAACTGTATTAACTCTTGTTGGGCCTCTATTCTTTGCTCTATGGTTTGTCCTGTTAATACAGAGACTAATGAAGAGAGTAAGACTACCAAGACCAGTATGGTCACAATTTTTGATTTCATTTTTTTTCACCTTTATTGGGGTTTTGATTTGATCTGCCTGAACCTAGACAATGTTTCACAAAAAGGTTACCATGGAGTATATAAAAGGTTTCCTCATTTCTGTTGCTTTCGGCCATGTTGTGGTGCTGGTGAAAAGTCTGTATTTTGCGTCAGCACTGTAATTTTCAATTTTATATCAACCCCTAAAAGTGGCCAAAAAAAGACTTTGTTACACGTGTAACAAAATGAGACAAAAGCAAATATTGATAATCAAAAAAAGAAAAAAGAAATTCTAAAGGGACAGTCCGTAAAGACCAGCAATCATGGACAGGGCTCATCGCACGTACTCCAGCAGGTATTAGGGCACGTACTCCCACAGGTGAATGAGCAGGTGTTCACGCACGTATAGGGACACGTACTCACGCATGTGTGACAGGTATACACGCATGTTTCTGGGCACGTACTCATACAGGTGACAGGACATGTATTTGAGCACGTCCTGCTGCATGAGTTGCACGTATTGCCGCCCCCTGTAGCAAGGGGTGCAGCATACCCACATCCTGTGATCTCGTAGAGGACGGTGTGTCCCTGTGCAACAGTGTAGATGAATGTATTCCTCTCTGTGGGCAAAAAGTTCATTTCACTGCTTTGCTGTTCCATCCTAAAAATGTACAAAGGGGTATGTGTCACTGAAGGATGGGCTGTAGCAGCAGTCACCGCAAGTAATGCAAGAGCTACACTGATTACTGCGAGCGGTATCTTTCTATCCATTTTTAACACCTCCTTTCAGATTTACACTTTTTACTAAAAAATG
>JGI2171J19970_10000056_pt1 | contig 41759 bp, 43 predicted proteins | sample DeeMarSWOR324_28_FD_19970 | JGI IMG/M metagenome (IMG submission 19970) | reverse complement strand
AAGCCGATACGGGCACGAAGATGATCCATATCGGCAAGAACACGAAGTCGACGATCGTGAGCAAGGGGATCTCGGCGGGCCGCGGCCAGAACACGTACCGCGGCATGGTGAAGATCATGAAGAGTGCCGAGAACGCGCGGAACTACACGCAGTGCGACTCACTGCTGATCGGTGACAAGTGCGGTGCGCACACGTTTCCCTACATCGAGGTGAAGAACCAGAGCGCACGCATGGAGCACGAGGCCTCGACGTCGAAGATCGGCGAGGACCAGATGTTCTACTGTCAGCAGCGTGGGATCGGCACGGAGGACGCGATCTCGCTGATCGTGTCGGGCTTCTGCAAGGAAGTGTTCGGGGAGCTGCCGATGGAGTTCGCGGTGGAGGCGCAGAAGCTGTTGAGCGTGAGCCTGGAGGGGAGCGTCGGCTAAGGCGAGCGCGGGCGGGCAAGCCAAGAACGAGGAACAGGGAAGAGAAAGTGCTGGAGATCAAGAATCTGCGTGTGAGCGTTGAGGGCAGGAAGATCCTCAAGGGGTTCAACCTGAAGGTCGATGCCGGCGAGGTGCACTCGATCATGGGGCCCAACGGTTCCGGCAAGAGCACACTAGCGTCGGTGCTGGCCGGCCGTGATGGTTACGAGGTGACCCAAGGCCAGGTTCTCTACAGGGGTCGAAATCTTCTCGAGCTGAAGCCGGAGGAGCGTGCCTGTGAGGGTGTGTTCATGGCTTTCCAGTACCCGGTGGAGATCCCCGGAGTCGGGAGCATCCAGTTCCTGACGGCGGCGTTGAATGCGATACGCAGGCACCGCGGCGAGGAGGAACTCGACGCGTTCGAAGCGCTCAAGTTGTTCAAGGACAAGCTGAAGCAGCTACAGATGAGCGACGAGATGCTGCACCGGTCAGTGAACGAGGGCTTCTCCGGTGGTGAGAAGAAGAAGAACGAGATCTTCCAGATGGCGGTGCTCGAGCCCAGCTTGGCGATTCTGGACGAGACCGATTCGGGCCTCGATATCGACGCGCTTCGCATTGTTGCTGACGGTGTGAACGCGCTGCGCAGTCCGGAGCGCGCGATGTTGGTGATCACGCACTACCAGCGATTGCTGAACTACATCGTGCCGGACTACGTGCACGTGCTGGTTGACGGCCGCATCGTGAGGTCGGGTGGCAAGGAGCTGGCGCTGCACCTCGAGGAGCACGGCTACTCCTGGGCTGAGGAGCGAGGTCCGGCGGAGGCCGCCGGGGCGAGGTCGTGAGGGAGCCCGGGCGGTGAGCGCCGCGGTGAAGGGCAAGGGAGGCCTCGAGGGTTACCTCGAGAGCTTCAAGCGGTTTCAGAACGGTGCAGGCGGGCCGTCCTGGCTGCGGGAGGTCAGGCGAGCGGCGATCGGGCGGTCCGCGGAGCTCGGGTTCCCAACGACGCGTGACGAGCACTGGAAGTTCACGAACCTGGCGCCGCTGGCGAAGAAGACGTTCCGTCCGGCGTCCGCTGGCGGGAAGATCACGCTGGATGACCTGGCAGCGTTCGTCTTCCGGGGCCAGGAGTCGGCACGCCTGGTGTTCGTGAACGGTCGCTACGTGGAAGAGCTCTCGGACCCGTGCGCTCAGCCGGGCGGTGTGATTGCCTGCAGTCTGGCGCAGTCGCTGGGGTTCCACAAGGAGTTGGTGGAGCAGCACCTAGCGAAGCATGTCGACTACGAGCGGGATTTCTTCACGGCCCTGAACACGGCGTTCATGGCGGACGGCGGGTTCGTCTACGTGCCAGCGAAGGCGGTGGTGCAGAGGCCCATCCATCTGATCTTCGCGACGACGAAGACGTCGAGCCCTGTGGTCACGCACCCACGCAACCTGATCATGGTCGGCGAGGCGGCGGAGGCGGCGATCGTGGAGGAGTACGTCTCGCTGGGCGGCGACGAGTACTTCACGAACGCGGTATCGGAGGTAGTGGTCGGGGAGAGCGCGGTGGTCGAGCACTACCGGGTCGAGCGTGAGAGCCTGCGAGCGTACAACATCGGCACGCTGCGCGTGCAGCAGGCGCGGAGCAGCAACGTGTTCTGCCACGGAGTGTTCTTGGGTGGCGCGTTGGTGCGGAACAACGTGCACCCGGTGTTGGCGGGCGAAGGTGCCGAGTGTGTGCTGAACGGTGTGTTCATGCCGCGCGGCCGGCAGCACATCGACAACTTCATGTGGGTTGAGCACGCGAGCCCGCAGTGCGGCAGCCGGCAGTACTACAACGGCATATTGGACGACAAGGCGACCGGGGTCTTCAGCGGCCGAATCATTGTCCACAAGGACGCTCAGAAGACGGACGCCAAGCAGACGAACCGCAATCTGTTGCTCTCCGACGAGGCCCAGATGGACAGCAAGCCGCAGCTGGAGATCTACGCGGACGACGTGAAGTGCACGCACGGAGCGACGATCGGCCAGCTGGACGACGACGCGATCTTCTACCTGCGGTCGCGCGGCATCCCGGCGGAGACGGCACGGACGCTGTTGCTTTTCGGCTTTGCGGCTGAGAATCTGGAGCGGATGAGGCAGGAGCCGATCCGCCGCTATGTGGAGAACCTGGTCACGGACAGGTTGCCGCGCGGTGAGATCTTGAGGAATCTGAGCTAGGACCGCGGTCGCGCCCCCATCGCCTGGAGGGCGCGCCGCAGCAGCCCGGCCACCGGGAGGCGCGCCCAATGTCCGACCTTCGCGAGCTGTATCAGCAGGTCATCATCGAGCACAGCCGGAACCCCCGAAACTTCAAGGAACTGGAGGGGGCGAGCCACAGCGCCGAGGGCTACAATCCGCTTTGCGGCGACCAGATCACCGTGTATGTCGTGCTGGAAGGCGAGCGTGTGAAGGATATCGCCTTCAAGGGCTCGGGTTGTGCGATCTCGAAAGCGTCGGCGTCGCTGATGACGACGGTCGTCAAAGGCAAGACGAGGGCCGAGGCTGAGGAGATCTTCGACCGCTTTCGCGCGATGGTGACGAGTGGTCACGACACGGCGGTTGACGAAGAAGCGCTCGGCAAGCTGACGGTGTTGTCTGGGGTGCGTGAGTTTCCGGTCAGGGTGAAGTGTGCGACGCTCGCCTGGCACACGTTACATGCGGCGCTGGAGGGTAAGGGCGAGCCGGTGTCGACGGAATGACGGCGAGGGAGTGTTGGTCCCCGTGTAGCAATCGGCAGACCTAAGGGAAATGCGTGCGAACATGGTGCTGGACGTAGGGGCGATCAAGCGGGACTTCCCGATCCTCGAGCAGGAGGTAAACGGGCACCGGCTCGTCTATCTCGACAACGCGGCGTCGTCGCAGCGGCCGCGGGTCGTGATCGAGGCGTTGAAGCGCTACTACGAGCGCGATCACGCCAACGTGCACCGCGGGATTCACGAGCTATCGACGCGGGCGACGCGCGCCTATGAGGGCGCGCGTGAGAAGGCGGCGCGCTTCATCGGTGCGGCGGCCGCGAGCGAGGTGGTGTTCGTGCGCGGTACGACGGAGGGAATCAACCTGGTGGCCACGGCCTGGGGCTATGATAACGTCGGGGAGGGTGACGAGATCTTACTAACGGTACTCGAGCACCATTCCAACATCGTGCCGTGGCAGTTGCTGGCCCAGCGTGTCGGCGCGCGTCTGAAATACGTTGACATCGACGAGCAGGGGCGGTTACGAATCGAGCAGCTGCAGGAGTTGCTGACAGAGCGCACCCGTTTGCTGGCCTTCACGCACGTCTCGAACGGGATCGGGACGATCAACCCGGTTGAGGAGATTGTGACGGCGGCGAAGCGGGTGGGTGCCCGGGTGCTGGTGGACGGGGCGCAAGCGGCGCCGCACCTGCCGTTGGACGTGCAGGCGCTGGGTTGCGATTTCTACGTCTTCAGTGGCCACAAGATGTGCGGGCCTACAGGGATCGGCGTGCTGTGGGGGCGGCGCGAGCTGCTGGAGGCGATGGCGCCGTACCAGGGCGGCGGCGAGATGATCGAGCTCGTCGAATTGGAGCGAGCGACGTATAAGCCGCCGCCCCAGAGGTTCGAGGCGGGCACGCCGAACATCGCCGACGCGGTGGGCTTGGCGGTGGCGATGGACTACCTGGAGCGGATCGGGCGTGAGCGGATCCAGGCGCACGAGCACGATCTGCTTGCCTACGCGCTGGAGCGGACGCGTGAAATACCGGGGTTCCGGGCGTTCGGTCCGGAGAGCGATCATGCAGGTGTGCTCTCGTTCGAGCTCGGCGATCTCCATCCTCACGATGTGGCGCAGATACTGAACGACCGTGGGATCGCGGTGCGGGCGGGCCATCACTGCAACCAGCCGCTGATGAGGCGACTGGGTGTCATGGCGACGACGCGCGCGTCCTTCTATGTGTACAACGATCGAGACGATGTGGATGCCCTCTGCGAGGGGCTGAGGGGTGTAATCGACTTTTTCAGCTAGGAGCGGTCGGGGCCGGGGGAGCGCTCGCTCCGCCCTCGCGCCATCAGTCGAAAGCGTTGCCAGCCAATCTGGACGCTCGGAAGCTACGCGAGTCGGTCCCCCGGCCCCTCCCGGCGAAGTGGAGGCGCCGCTGACTACGCGAGGTGACCCCCGGCTCCTCGCTAAGTCTGGGCCCGAACGGCCTAGTCTTCCTCCTCCTCGTCTTCTTCGTCCGTGTCGATCAGCTTTGCGCGCCTCAGGGCGTCGCGGCCGAACTTCTCTGAGACCTCATCCATCATATCGGCCAGGCGGTCGTCCCTTTCGCCGTGACGTCCTTCCTCGAACAGCCTCAGCTGGGTAGCGCTGCCGGGTGCGTGCAGGCCGGAGACGCCGACGCCGATCAGGCGAATGGGCCGGTCGCCGGGATCAGCGGCCCTGAGTAGCTGAAGTGCGATTGGATAGATCGTATCGGTGGTAGTCAGATCAGATCCCACGGTCTGCCTGCGGGTGAGCGTCTCGAAGGGAGCGAGGCGGAGCTTCATGGTGATGATACGGGCGGCAAGGCCGCGGCGACGGAGCCTGGCGGCGACCTCTTCGGTGAGGGCGAGCAGTGTGCGCTGCACGAGGTCACGGTCATCGGTGTCGCTGAGGAACGTGGTCTCGCGGCTGATCTGTTTGCGCTCGCGCTCGGGCTCGACCGGTCGGTCGTCCTGGCCGCTGGCGAGCGCGTGTAGGTGCAGAGCGTGGTGCTGGCCCAGCTGGCGTTCGAGCGTCTCGAGGCGCGCGGCAGCGACATCGCCGATGGTCAGCAGACCCAGTGCATGCAGCCGCTCCGCCGTCTTCGGGCCGACCCCCCAGAGCCGCTCGATTGGTAGGGGATCGAGGAACGCCCTCTCCCTGCCAGGCTCGACGACGACGAGGCCGTCGGGCTTCTCGAGGTCCGAGGCCAGCTTGGCGAGGAACTTGTTGGGCGCGATGCCGATGGAGACGGTGAGCCGCTCCTGCTCGGAAACCTGGTGCTTGATACGGCGGGCGATGGTCACGCCGTCACCGAAGAGTCTGGTGGAAGCCGTTACGTCCAGGAAGGCCTCATCGATGCTGAGCTTCTCGACCAGCTCGGTGTAGCCCTCCAGGATCTGCATGATGCGTTGGGACACCTTGGCGTAGAGCGGCATGCGAGGTCGCAGGTAGACGGCTTCGGGGCAGCGGCGATAGGCCTCGGAGATGGGCATAGCGGAGCGGATGCTGTACTTGCGGGCCGCGTAGTTGCAGGCGGCGACCACGCCGCGCCCGCGCCCAGCGCGAGGGTCCGCGCCCACGACTATGGGGCGGTCGGCGATCTCTGGGTTCTCACGCGCCTCGACGGCCGCGAAGAACGCGTCCATGTCGGCGTGCAGGATGGTTCGGGTCACCGGTCACACACCGAGGTTAGGGGTTCTCTCATTCTAACGAGGGTTCTCCCCCCGCCGTTACGGGGCCGTTCTCCACGTTCCACGTTGACCCGTTAAGCGGGCTCTCCTACGTTCTAGTCTCGCCATGAAAGACGCAACACTGGGTGGCTACATCCGCGAGCACGAGCGACCGCCGGCCTTCGAGGGACGGGACGGCGATTCGTACACGGTGGAGATCATCACCGAACTCAGTGATGAGGGTACCTGGTGCGCCTATCTGTTCTTCTTGAGATGGGAGGGTGATGAGCCGATAGGGCACGTGGAGAGCGAGTATCTCGTAGAAGCAGCTACGGAGGCGGCGGTGCGCGCCGAGGTGGGGAAGCTCACGCTTCACGAGGTGAGGCGCGTCTTGGACGGGCTGGTGTCCGGGTGATGGGTGAGGGTGAGGTCGTCAAAGGCCGGGTGCTGCGAACGGTCGGCGGTATCTATCACGTGGAGGTCGAGGACGAGACGCTAGAGTGCGCGCTGCGCGGTCGCCTGAAGCGGAAGCGGGGGATCGGCAGGGTTGCGGTAGGCGACGAGGTCGAGGTGGAGCGGCTGCCGGATGGCAGCTGTGTCATCTGCGAGCACCTGGCGCGTGCCTCGCGACTCTCGCGCCGTACGGCGCGCGGCCGGCGCGAGCAGATCATCGCGGCGAACGTCGATCAGCTGGGTGCGGTATTCTCGGTGGCGCGCCCGGAGCCGGTCTACTCGAATGTCGACCGTTTCCTGGTACTCGCCGAGGAGAGCGAGATCGCGGCATTTCTGGTGGTGAACAAGATCGACCTGGCGAGCGAAAGTGAGGCGCGAGAGGGTTTCGGCGTCTACGAGGAGATCGGCTATCCGGTTGTCTACACGAGCGCGACGAGCGGCGCAAGCCTCGACCAACTGAGTGAGCGGCTCGCCGGTCACATCACTCTGTTCGTCGGCCCCTCGGGGGCCGGCAAGTCGAGCCTGCTCAATGCGCTGCAGCCCGGGCTGGGGCTGCGGGTCGGTGAGATCAGCAAGGCGATCGAACGGGGCCGGCACACGACGGTGGCGGCGTCGCTACAGCGTCTGGACGTGGGTGGCTATGTCGTGGACACGCCCGGTCTCGGCAGGCTGCAGTTCTGGGAGGTGGGCACCCACGAGCTGGCGTGGTGCTTCCCGGAGTTTCGGCTGTATCTGGGCGATTGCAGGTTTCAGGATTGCGTCCACGTCCATGAGCCGGATTGTGCCGTGATCGCGGCGGTGGAGACTGGCGAGTTGTCGTCGCACCGCTACGAGAGCTATGTCACGATCCTGGAGGAGCAGAAGGCGGCTCCAGCCTAAGGCGTACGCCCTTCAGGTCGGAGCCTGAGCAGCACGGGGATCGCGCGCAGCTTTTCCTCATCGAGTTCTTCCCAGAGTATGCCGGGCGGTCGCTCAAAGACCCGTGTGGTGGGTATGATCTCGTCGGGCGTGACGATGAAGTCGAGAGGCACGTCGTGCCTTGTCATCGGGATCTCTCGCTCCGGTAGGATCTGCAGCGGGTGTACGGTAGTGAAGACGACGGTGTGCTCACCGATGAGGCCGGCCTGACGAGCGAGCGCGAATTCGAGGTCGGAGTAACCGCCGCCCTTGCCGAGGCGGGCGCCGTCGCGGGAGACGGCGACGGAGCCGGCGAGCACGATGTCGATCGCCGGCATCTCTTCGATCGCGACCGAGCGGCCGTAGCGTGCGGCGCCTTTGATGCTGGCGGCGCGGTGGGGAGGGGCGCGCAGGTGATTGGGCTCCAGCGCGATGAAGGGGAGCGACTCGCGCAGGCGCGGGACGGCCATGTAGACGGTCAGCCCGGCAAGGAGCGCGTTCTTGCGTGCCTGGAGCTGCGGTGAGTCGGGGTTAGACTTGATGTTCCTGGCGTTGCGCCAGGCAGCGAGCCGGGTTAGGCGGTCGGCGGCGGCCTCGGCGCCGACGAAGTTGGGGATGCGGCCTTCCGCGCCTGGGAAACGTGCAACGCTGTTTTGCTGGAGGCGGTGCCATATCGTGTTGCGGAGTTCTTGTTTGTGCTCTCGGATGTCCATGAGGCCTGTACGGGCGTTTGCTGGGGTCGTGCAAGGCTAGCAGGAAAAGAACGCGGAGGCTCGAGCGAGGGCAAGCGGTGAGCCCGGAGTCATTGATCAAGAGGATAGCGGCCGAGCTGGCGCGACGGGAGGCACGGCGTGCGGAGCCGGGCACATACGACGTGGAGGCGGCGGTAACGCTTCTGCTGCGGCCGGCGGCTGCGGGGCTCGATTTCCTGGCGATCAAGCGGACCGAGCAGGAGCGCGATCCGTGGTCCGGGCACATGGCGCTTCCGGGCGGTCGCAGAGACGACGATGACGCGAGTCTCTGGGCGACGGCGGTGCGGGAGACGCGTGAGGAAGTCGGCGTGGATCTCGAGAAGGTTGGGCAGCTCGTCGGTCAGCTTGACGACGTCGCGCCCCGAACGCGACGGATCCCGGCCATCGCGATCACGCCGTTCGTGGTCGTGGTGCAACCCGATGTCGTGACTCGCACGAGCTCGGAGGTGGAGTACGCGGTGTGGGTTCCGCTCGACGTTGTCGTAGATGAGGCGCTCCGGGGTACGCTGGAGCTGGACGTGCTTCCTGACCGTGAGTTTCCCACCATCGAGTATGGCGGCCACGTGATCTGGGGGCTGACGCTCCGCATCCTGGGGCAGCTGGAGGAAGTGCTGAATCGGATCGGCTATACGGGGAGAGGATCAGCGTGAGGAGGTTAGGCATCCACTCTTAGGCGTCCCCTACTACTGCTCTATGGGGCGTCCAGCCGGACACGACCGTGTCGTCGAACAGCAGATCGGCGATGTGCTCTCCGAGAGTGCGGTAGCTCTCCCATTGTGCCTCGTCGAAGAACTGGTCGATTGTAGGCTCGTGGGGAAAGTCGGCGTGCTCGCTGTGATAGTGGAGGACGTCGGCCGGCTCAGCGCCCACTATGGTCGGCTTGATATAGAGCAGCATACCCTTCGGCGCGTCGGGATACGTGATCTCGGCGAGGGCGGCGTAGGCGAGTGAGAATCGCTCGATACCGACCTCGGCGAGGGTGACGCGGCGCTCGCAGGTTACCGGGTCCTCGACGGGCTCAACGTCCCAACTACCGCGGCGCAGGTGAGCGAGCGGGCCGAACCAGCGTCTCAGCCCGTCGTCGGTGATCGCTTTCTGCAGCGCCTCCGCGGACAGGAACTCGATGCGGGCGCCGAAATCGCTGCGTGCTTTGCGCACGAGGTTGGCGAGCCCGTCGAACGTGTACAAACGGTCCTGCTCGTTGTCGCAGATGATGATGAACGGCAGCTGGCGGCGGATGAGTTCGTAGGCGCCCAGGTTCTCGTAGTGGCCGCCGTCGGAAAGGTACCAGTGCGGGTGGGCGACGCCGTGGAAGCGCGCCAGCCATTCGTCCAGCAGGGCGAGCTGTCCGGGGAAGAGCATCCTGATGGCGGACCACAGCGGCTGCAAGCCTGATGGTCTGGCCACGCCCGAGCGCCGTGCGGGATCGATACCGCTGTTCCACCAGTAGCCGAGCCGGATGTTGAAGAGCCCGGCGAGCAAGCTGAGGCCGAGGCTCGTACGATAGCCCAGTCCGGTGCTGAACGCGGCGCCGGAGATGGCGACCCAGTGGCCGAGATCGAGCTCCTCCGGCTCGCAGCGGCCCGGGAACACGTGGAAGCCTGGGTCAGCGGGTTGCTCCGGCGGGCTTTTCAGCAAAGGGATCCGGCGCTTCAAGGCGTCCCACAGGCCCGGCACCGGCCCTTCGGCGGTCCAGAGCGCATGGTGCCTGGCGCCGACGCTCAAGCCGCCGGGTCCGACGGCCATCCCCATCCCCTTCCGGTCCTTGTGCTGGACGCGCGTCCGGCTGCCGACGGTCTGGTTCACCGTCACGTTGATGAGATGGATGGGTCCGCCTGTCTGTTCGGGATGGTAGTCGGCGAGTGCGATGCCGTCATCCTTGTGCACCTTGGTCACGGGCGGGCTCGGGTCGTCCCGGCCGACACGGGCAGGGTTCGATGCCCCCAGGTAGGCGCGGCGCAGGCGCGCCTCGTACAGCGGGTGGAGCGTCGAGCGGTTCACGAACGACCAGACGTGCCCCATGAAGAACGAGAGTAGACCGAAGAATACGGCCGCAGCGCCTGCGACGACGAGCCAGTTCTCGGGTAGGGTGTTCCCCTGCGGGCGGTAGGGCTGCTCGCCGTACCAGGCGACGGCATGCGTGACGGCCGAGAGGGCCACCAGCAGCGCTGCCAGGATGACGAAGGCGGCGATGTGGCTGAAGGCGGCGAGGGCCACTCGCGGCCGCTTCTCCAACTCGGTCCTCAGGGCGAAGATCACGGCCAGTTTGCGGCCGATGGCCACGAGCGCGAGCAGCGCGCCGTAGGCCGCGGTGAGAACGGCCCAGAGGTCGAAGACCGCCGCATAGGTGGAGAGGCCCAGCGTATCCACGAGGGACATGAGCAGGATCGCCAGAAACGCCGCCATGCTGACCCCGAGGAGGACGGAGAAGCGATTCCTCACGGAAGCGATCCAGTCGTCTCGCTGCTCTATTCCGAGTGAGCCGAAGATCCGGATCAGGACGTAGAAAGCGATCGTGAGCACGGCAATGAGGCCGAGGCCTTGAATCGCCAGCGACCCGGTCAGCGAGAAGGCCTCCGGCCAGCGCCGCGGCAGAGCGAAGGCGGCAGCGGCGATCAGCACGGGCGCGATCCAGCGCAGCAGCCAGGCGATCGATCGGCCCAGGGTGCGTTCGCGCTCCAGCTCGGGCGTCATCCAGTAGCCCCAGGCGAGGGGTAGTGCCGCGAACAGCAGGACGGCTGCCGCCGGGATGACGAAGGGGCTCAGGTGCAGGTACTGGCCCCATGACTGAGGAAGGTGGAGGAGACTCGGCATCTCGGGCCAAAGGGCGTAGCGCAGGATGGTGAGGAGCAGGAGGAGGAAGAAACTGAACACGCCGATCAGAATGTGGGCTGAGAGCCAGTTGCGCAGCACGATGGCCGCGCCCGTGAGCAGGTCGCCGGAGCCGGCGGGCGCCAGGTAGCGACCGTTGTTGCGCAGGAACCTGAGAGGTCGGGACCCGGAATCTGCGAGGATCCGCTCCGCGTCGAGGATGGAAACGAGGCCGCGAGTCGAGTAGGGCGCGTCCCCCGCCTTATCGCCGAGCAGCTTCTTGCGATCGCGTTGGAGTAGCGCTCCGAAGAAACTGCCGAAGTAGCCGCCGCCGGAGACCGTGGACAGATAGCTCAGGTAGCGCAGGAGTCTGCGCTTGGCGAGCGCCTGGAAGACGCCGAGCGAGAATGTGGCGCTGCGAATGCCGCCGCCGGAAAGTGCGATTCCAACGCGGAAGTCGCGCCTCTCCAGCGCCTCACGGTCCGCGGTGGGGAGTGCTGCAAGGTCGAGCGCGCCGAAGACGTATTCGCGCTCCTTCTTGATCAGGTCGTCGGGGTAGGCCTCCAGATGGGAAGCGCGGTCAAGCGTGGCCATAGTATCTGTCCTACAGGAAGTGGCGGGCTGTGCGGCGAGGTCGGTGGGGTGCGCCCCAGCAGGCCTCGTCCGGTGAGCACCGTTGCACTAGCGATCCTGGTCGTCGACCCAGTCGGCGATGAAGACGTTGGTGTCGCCGGGCTTCGCGTTGAAGCGGTTCGAGCCCCAGACAAGCTTGCTGCCGTCCGAGTTGAACATCGGGAAGCCGTCGAACTCGGAGTGGAAGGTGATACGCTCGAGCTCGGTGCCATCGATATTGATCGCGTAGAGATCGAAGTTGCGGCTGCCTGGATCGTGCACGTTCGACGCGAAGATGACCCGGTCACCGCTGGGGAAGAAGTAGGGCGCGAAGTTCGCGGCGCCGTTGTCGGTGAGCTGCCGCTTGTTCGACCCGTCGGCGTCCATCACGAAGATGTCCAGCTTGCTGGGCCGGATCCGGTTCTGCGCGAGTAGCCGCAGGTAGTCCTCCCGCTCTTCTGCGGCCTGCGGATGGTAGGCCCGGTAGACGATCTTGGTGAAGTCGTAGGAGAAGAAGGGACCGCCGTCGTAGCCCNGCTCGTCGGTGAGTTGCCTTACGTCCGTGCCGTCCGCGTTCATCGTATAGATGTCGAGGTCGCCGTTCCGCAGCGAGGTGAAGACGATCTTCTGGCCATCGCGTGAGATGGTGGCCTCGGCATCGTAGCCCCAGGTGTCGGTGAGCTGAACCAGGTTACCGCCATCGCGGTCGGCGACGAAGACATCGTACTCCGGATAGAGCGCCCACACGTAGCCCATGGAGTAGTCGGGCGACGGTGGGCAGCTATCGTTGTACGCATGTGTGGACGAGTAGAGGATCCTGTCGCCTGCGGGGAAGAAATACGAGCAGGTCGTGCGTCCCTTCCCGGTGCTCACGAGCTGTAGTACGCCGCCTGTCGCAGGCAGCGTGAAGATCTGGTCGCAGGCGTACTCGCCGTGTTTGGACTGAAGGATGAGGTAGCGGTCTGGCGCGCGCCTCGATGGCGGGACCCTCCTGAGACCTCGAGTCCTGCTGAGCCGTGCAGGCCAGCGTCAGGCCGGCGACGGCCAGTGGGAATAACGGGTTACGTGTCAGGATAAGACCTCCTTGATCGTCTGTTCGATTTGCGGGACGAGAGCCTCCCAGTCCGCGGTATCGGACTTGGTCACGGTAATGAAGTCCTCGGCGATGAGGAGCGATTCGACGCCCTCGATCGCGAATAGCCGGCTGGCGAGTGGGTCTTCCTCGGCCGCCTCGGGGTCGAAATACGGCTTACTGCCACCGCCCTCCACCAGCGTGCGGTCCACGGTGAACTTGGCCGCGTTGGGGTTGGGCGTGCCCTGAACCGTGATGTCCGGGTCCGGCATTTTCTCTCCTCGTCTGTACGGGAGGGTGTCTGAGACGGGGTGAACTTAACCGGTCAGGCGGCGACGAGACAGTCCTCGAGGGTGCGTGCAGCGAAGTCGAGCTGTCCCTCGCTGATGGTGAGAGGTGGGGTGAGGGTGAGCACGTTGGCCGCGGGGCCGTCCGCGAGCAGGATGAGACCGCGGCGCAGGGCCTCAACGACGACTCGGTGGGCGCGGGCGGAGTCCGGCGCGTGGGAGTCAGGGTGGCGGACCAGCTCGATTCCCGCCAGCAGCCCGCGGCCGCGGACGTGCCCGATCCCGGGCACGCGACCCTGGAGCGCCTGCAGGCGCTGGAGAAGCTGCTGGCCGAGGGCGGCGGAGCGGGCGACGAGGCCGCGCTCCTCGATCTCGTCCAGGTGGGCGAGTGCGGCGGCGCAGGCGAGAGGGTGGCCGAGGAACGTGCTGGTGTGGATGGCGCTGCCTCCGCTGGGCGGCCAGGCGGCCATGATCTCGGGGCGGCCGACGCAAGCGGAGAAGGGGAGGGAACCGCTGAGGGCCTTACCCAGGCAGAGGAGGTCCGGAACGACGCCCTCGTGGTCGCAGGCGAACCAGCGGCCGGTCCTGCCGAAGCCGGTGTACATCTCGTCCACGATGAGGATGAGGCCGCGGCGATCACACTCCTGGCGCAGGCCGAGCAGGAACCCAGCCGGCGGGATCACCACGCCGCCGCGCCCGAGGATCGGCTCGACGATGACGGCGCCGATGGGATCCGCGCGGGCGTCCAGTCGCGCGGCGACGAGATCGAGGGCGGCCCGGGCGAGGTCGCTCTGCCCGGCGAGTTCGGCGGGCGGGCGGTAGGGGTTCGGGAAGGGCGCGCGCACGACGGGTATGCCGAGCTGGTCCGCGAAAGGTCCGCGAAAACGTTCGCCGTCGCTGACAGCCAGCGCCCCGTAGGTGAGCCCGTGATAGGCGCCAGTGAAGCAGAGCACGCCAGGCGCGCCACTGGCGAGCCGGGCGGTTTTGAGGGCTGCCTCGACCGCCTCGGCCCCGGAACTGGCCAGGATCGACTGAGTCAGGCCGTCGGGGGCGATTTGAGTGAGGCGCTCCAGCAGGCTGACCTTGATCTCCGGTGGATGGACGTCGCCGAGGCCGTGTACGAGTCGGCCGAGTTGTCCCCGGATCGCGTCATTCACCCGCAGGTTGGCGTGGCCGGCGGCCGCGACGCCGAAGCCGGCTGTCAGGTCAATATAGATGTTGTCGTCAACGTCCAGGACGTTGGCGCCATGGGCCTCACGCCAGAAGATGGGGAAGTCGTCGGCGACATAAGTGACGTTGGGCGACTCGTAGCGGCGTAGGGCGGCAGCGAGTCGACGGGACTCGGGGCCTGGAGGCGTGACCGAGATGCGGGGTAGCGAGTCGCCCGCGGGCAGTCTCTTCATGGCGTCAAGCGGGCGCCGCGGGGCTATACCTTGCTGTGGGGCGTTGATGCTGTCTCCGTGCCATCCTCGTGGGACTCGATCTTGAAGTCGCCGAAGATCTCGGGCGCCTCACGCTGCAGCACGTGCAGCACGGCGATGGCGAGCTTGCGGATCTCGGCATCGGCGGCGGCCGAGCCGCGCAGCTCGATGAAGTGGCGCCAGGCGCGGGCGTTGGCGGTGACGACGATCTTGGTCTCGGCGGAGTTCGGGAGTACGGCGCGCGCGGCCTGGCGGGCGCGCTTCCTACGCAGGGTCGCGTTGGGCTCATCGGCGACCTGCTCGGTCACCTGTTCGAGCAGCTTGCGGTAGTACTGAAGCGAGCTCTCACAGCCCTCTCTCCAGATGTCGAAGGCCGGGGTGCCCTCGGCGATCTCGGGCGGGAGGACGAAGGCGATGTTGGATTCGTCGACGAAGCGTTGCGAAAGCTGGGAGAAGCCGAAGCCTGCTCGGTGGCGGACGAGTTCGTGGGTTAGCGCACGTGAGATGCCCTCGAACAAGAAGGTGAACACGGCGTGTTCGAGTACGCTACCGTGCTTAACCTGGAGCAGGTTGGCGATGTACTGCTTGTTGGTGGTGCGTCCCGGGATCGTCTTGTGACCGCCGAGTATCTGGGCGTCTTGGCCGAAGCTCATATAACAGAGCCGGCCGGCGAACTCGACCAGCTGTTGGGGATCGATATCGCTGTCACTTTCCCAGTCGATGTCGGGGTGTCCCAGAAACTGCTGTCGGGCCAACAAGGTCACCTTGGGCTCGCGAATGATCTCCATCTCAGTGTCGGTAAGAGGGTTCAGGGGGTCACAACGGCGCGGTCGCTCAACGTCGCCGCCACCAGGCGGTTGCCAGTAGGCCGAGGGCGACGCCGGCGATGGCGGTCAGCCAGAGTTCACGGGTTCCGGGAAGCGTCAGCCGAGAGCGAATGGCTGCGACAGTGCCCGGATCGGCCCGCGTGGGCTTGGCCTTGGCCGGCTGGGTGGCCGCAGTCTCAGCGGGGACCTGGGCCACGCTGCCGCACTCGGGACAGCGACCGCGGCCAGCCTCGCGATCGCTCCGGCTGCCAAAGGCCAGCGGCGCACCGCAGGCCTTGCACTCGGCATCGAGCTGCAGGGGCTCGATCAAGGCGTAGAACTTGGAGCGTGAGATTCCCAGCTCCTCCGCCAGGTGCCCGGCGGGCCGGCTGGTACCCCAGTAGAGCTTGTTGGCTTTGGCCGCGAGACGGCCTGAATCTCCTTCGGGCATCGACGGTTCCCGGAGAGTAGCTGATCGCCCCAGCGTGCTATCGCTCAGCGCGAAATGTAAGTTGGGCGAGCGGGTGGGGGCAAACGCGGAGGTGGCATGCCAGGAATCCGCAAGGCCAAGGCGGTGCGCGCGATCGTACGGCCCGACCGCCGGGACGAGTACTTGGAGCGCTGGCGGAGGTACGCGAGCGCCGCCGCGGCGGTGGGTGCGCGAGTCCGGTTGCTCGAGGATCAGGTGCTGCCGGGCCGCTTCCTCGAGCTTACGGAGCACCAGGCCGGGGAGGGTGTGGAGCTGGCGCTCGAGCAAGCGGTCCAGGCGGCGGAACTCCAGCGCTCCTGCGTTCGGCGGGAGGGCGATGAAGTGCTCTACCGCGAGGTGAGGCTCGGAGTTTAACGTTTGAACCGCGGGCCATCATCACCAGCTGTACACGGTCCAGCGTTGGCATTCCTCGTTGGTGCAGACGAGGCGGACGCGGAAGGGCGAGCTGGCGGTTGCCGGTGACTGGTGGGCCTCGACCAGGCGGGCGATCTTGGAGCCGCAGACCGGGCAGGGCGGCTCGCCGCCGGGGATCGGGTTATCGCGGTCGGCACGCTCGAGCTCGGCGGCCTGTTCGGCCTCGTAGAGGGGTCCAAGGTCGTGAGTTTCGGTCATGACTCTATTCTGATGTCCAATGCCAGACGCCGATCTGTACGAACTTACTGAGCAGTACCGCGCCGAGTTCCCGATCTTTCGGGCGGCGACTTACCTCAACACTTGCTCGCTGGGCGCGCTTGCGGAGCGGTCCCGCAAGGCGCTCGACGAATTCGCGGATCTCTGGTCACGCTGGGGCGCCTCAGCCTGGTACGAGCACTGGCTGGCCGCGACCGATGATGTGCGGGCGGCATTCGCGCGGCTCATCGGGGCGGACGCGGCGGAGACGGCGCTGGCACCCAGCATCTCGGCGGCCCTGTCAACGGTGGTGAGCGCGCTCGAGTTCCGCGAGCGCCCCCGGGTGGTCACCACCGAGCTTGACTTCCCTACAGTTGTCTACCACTTCCTGGCGAGGGGCGAGCTGGGGGTGGAGACCGTGGTGCTGAAGTCACGGGACCGTGTCAGCATTCCGCTGGAGGCCTTCGCCGATGCGATCGACGAACGGACCGCCCTCGTGGCCACCTCGCACGTCTACTACACTACCGGTGCCATACAAGATATCGCCGGCCTCGCCAGGCTCGCTCATGAGCGCGGCGCCTTGTGCCTTGTCGACGCGTACCAATCTACGGGTCAGCTTCCGGTGAATGCCAGGGAGCTGGAGGTGGACATTCTGCTGACGGGTGCGCTGAAGTGGCTGCTGGGTGGTGCGGGCCTGGCCTTGACCTATGTGCGTGGGTCGCTGATCGAGAGATTGCAGCCTAGCGTGGTGAGCTGGTTCGGGGTCGAGAATCAGTTCGCGTTCGATCCGCACAGGTTGATGCTGCGCGGCGATGCGCGCCGTTTCGAGCTGGGTACTCCGGCGGTACCAACGGTGTATACAGCTCGAGCGGGGATGGAGCTGGTGGAAGAGGTGGGCATCGGGAAGATCAGGCGGCGCGTCTCGGCGTTAACCGAGGACCTGTTGGAGCGGGCCCGGGCGAGGGGGCTGCGGGTGCGCGGCGCTGCGACCCGCGAGACGCGATCGGGCATTGTGATGATCGAGCACCCGGAGCCTGCGGCGGCCGTGCATCGCTTGATGGAAGCGGGCGTTATCGCCGATTTTCGACCGGGCGCTGTCCGGCTCTCGCCGCACTTCTACAACACGACGGGCGACAACGAGAGGGCGATAAGGGTGCTGGCCGGCTGAGTGGGGGGCCATCTGTTGAGAGAGGTCTGAATGTCGGAGTACTTGAGCGTAGAAGACGCGAATCGCACGCTTCCGACGGTTCGGCGCATCGTGACCGATATTCTCGCGGCGCACCGTGACCTGGTGGAGCTGATGAAGGAGTACGGGCACCTGGATCCGGAGCTCGAATCGCTGAAGGCCAAGCGTGAGGAGCTCGAGGTGCAGATGCGGGAGCTGAGCGAACAGGTCAACCGTTTCATCGACGAGTTGGGGAGACTGGGCGGCATCTTCAAGGGGTTTGAGGGCCGGGTCGATTTCCATGCGATCCTGGACGGGCGTCCCGTTCTCCTCTGCTGGAGACTCGGCGAGGACCGGATCGAGTGGTGGCACGAGGTGGACGCCGGGTACGCGGGGCGGCAGCGTCTCCCGGCGCATATGCTCGAGCGCAGGGTCCCGGAGTCGGAGCCGGAGCAAGTGGCGCAGGGGGGGGAAACAGCCGAGGACTCGGAGCGGGAAGGGGAAGACTTGGATAACTAGCGGTTGTAGCGGCGCGCGCTTGTCGGCAGGGGTCGGGTTTCGCATGCTTCGGGGGGCCAGGCCCCTCGTTCCATTTCACATGTATCCCCAGGCTGTGAGCTGTCTATGAGGCCGGGAGCGGCTCGGCGCACACCGGGGGAACACCCCCGCGGCGGGCGGCGCCCCCGCGCAACCCTACTCGTCTTTGCTGTGTCATATGTTCGGAAGCGGTGGGGCAGGTACCTGGTAACGGGAGACCAGTGGACGAACGCCGGCTGATCGCGCGGGTTCTGGACGGGGATCCGGTTGCAGAGCGTGAGCTATATGACACGCATGTGGAGCGCGTCTACCGGCTGGCCTACCGGATGACCGGGGACGACGAGCTGGCTCAAGAGTTCGCGCAGGAGACGTTCATCCGGGCCTTCGATCGGCTGAGGCAGTTCCGGGGCGAGGCGGCGCTGTCGACCTGGCTGCACTCGATCGCGGTCTCGGTGATCTACAACGGGATGCGGAAGGTGAGGCGACTGCAGGCGCGACACGTGGATCTGCAAGAGACGGCCGAGCGGTGTCGGAGTCCGGTCGGTGTGGACCCGGATCTGAAGGAGCGGCTGGCGGCGGCAATTAACGATTTGCCGTGGGGATATCGGACGGTATTCGTGATGCACGACATAGAAGGTTACAAGCACGAGGAGATCGCAGCGGCGCTCGGCGTGCAGACGGGCACGTCGAAAGCGCAGCTGTCGCGGGCGCGTGCGCGGCTGCGGGAAGCGCTCGCGGATTTCGCGGAGGAGTGGGCGTCATGATGGAGGATCGCTTCGACGACCTCTTGAGAGAGGCGGCGCAGGAGTACCATCGGCCGCCGGAGACGCCGCGTGAGCTCATGTGGGCGCGGATCGAGGCGGTGAGGCAGGAGCGGGCGCGGCGGCGCCAGCAGCTGCGGGTCCTGTATTCGCCGTGGACCCGTTGGGGTCTCGGGCTCGCCGCGGCGCTGGCGATTGGAATCGGGATCGGGCGGCTGACGATAGGTGCTCGTCCTGGCGCTGAGCCCGTGGTGGTGGTGCCGGAGGTGGCCGGCCCGGTTGAGCCTGCCGCGCGCGGTCAGCTGGCGTTCCGACTGGCGGCTACCGCGCACCTGACGCGGGCGGAAACGTTTCTGACGTCGTTCCGCGCCAACCTGCGCGCCGGCGAGTCGGATGCGGAGTTCTGGTCCGGGGCCGGCGAGCTGTTGTCGAGCACGCGGTTACTGCTCGACTCGCCGGCGGCCGACGATCCCGTGTTCCGGGTACTGCTCGAGGAGCTCGAGCTGGTGCTCGTGCAGATCGTGCAGCTGTCCTATGAGCGCGGCGGCGATGAGCTCGAGCTGGTGACTGAAGGACTCGAACGTGGGGGCCTGCTGCCCAGGCTGCGCACGGCGATCCCGGCGGGGCCGGCAGTAGGTATGGAAGGAGTGCTCTGATGCTGAAGAGAGACGTGATGAATTCAGTGGTGGCGGTGACCGTGCTGCTCACTGTGGCTGCGTCGGTCGCGCGGGCGGCGCCGCAGGAGCCGGCGGCTGAGGTGACGCGTAGCGAGTACCGGACGGCGTTGGAGGTCGTGAGTCTCTATCCCCAGGAGCCGGGGGATTCACTGTACCGGGCGGCGCGAGCGTTGCTGAATCAGGAGAATTACCGGCGTGCGGCGGAGCTGTTCCGGCAGATCTACAGCAGGTATCCGCGGTCCAACTACGCGGCGCGGGCGCTCTACTACCAGGCGTTCGCGCTGTACCGGGAGGGCGCCGATTCGGACCTGCGTGNNGCGCAGGAAGCTCTGAGCACGCTGCAGCGGCAGTATGCTGAAGCAGAGATCGCCCAACGTGAAGCCGCGACCCTGCTGGCGCGGGTGCAGGGCGAGTTGGCACGGCGCGGCTATGCGGAGGCAGCAGAAGCCGTGGCCGAGCGGGCGCGAGGGGTCGCGGAGGCGACGCAGCGCGATGTATGTGAGGATGAGGTGCGCCTCGCGGCGCTGAACGCGCTGCTGCACATGAGCGCCGAGCAGGCGCTGCCGATCCTGAAGAGGATTCTGGAGCGTCGTGATGATGATGAGTGCTCGGTGATAATGCGGCGCAAGGCCGTGTTCCTGGTGGCGCAGCACGTGGACGAGGGAACGATCGATATCCTGCTGGACATTGTGCGCAATGACCCCGATCGGGAGGTTCGCAGCCAGGCGGTGTTCTGGCTGTCACAAGTACCCGGCGAGCGCACCGTGGAGGCGTTGGAGGAGATCCTGCTCAGGTCGGACGATCGGGAGTTGCAGGAGAAGGCGATCTTCGCGCTCTCGCAGCATGGCAGCGAGCAGGCGAGCCGGATCCTGCGTGACTACGCGATGCAAGAGGGCGCCTCTGTGGAGCTGCGGGACAAGGCGATCTTCTGGATCGGCCAGCACAGATCGGAAGCGAACGCGCGGTTCTTGCGCGAGCTGTACGGCAGCACGCCGGAGCCGGAGCTGAAGGAGAAGGTCATCTTCTCGCTGGCCCAGATGGGCGGCGAGGAGAACGGCCGCTGGCTGCTGGACATCGCTGTCAACGAGCGCGAGTCGGTCGAGGTGCGTAAGAAGGCGCTATTCTGGGCGGGCCAGATGGGTGTGTCGATCGTGGAGATGGCGGAGCTGTACGATCGGATGCCGGACCGCGAGATGAGGGGGCAGATCATCTTCGCGCTCTCGCAGCGAGGTGACCGGGCGGCGGTGGACAAGCTGATGGAGATCGCGCGGAGCGAGCAGGATACGGAGCTGCGCAAGAAGGCGATCTTCTGGCTGTCGCAGTCGAACGATCCGCGGGTAGCGGAGTTCCTGCTGACGATCATCGAGGGGCAGTGAACATGCGAGCTTCTTGGATATTGGGCGCCGTCGGGGCCACGCTGTTGCTGGCCGCGACCGCCTATGGGCAGTCGATCGCCGACCGGGTGGCCGAGGTTCGTGAAGGGAAGGTGCGCATGAGCTTCGCGGCACGGCCGGACGTATGTGGTAACGGCCGCGGTTCCATCTCGTTCAGGCGCGGCGAGCTGGGCTGGCAGAGCGGCGATTGGGAATGCGAGTGCGAGTACGGGCCGGTGCGGGTCGTACTGAGGATGCGCGATCGGGAGATCCGTAGCGTCGACACGTACGTGGGCGGCCGCTGGCGATCAGTGAGCGGCACGGTAGTCGATCTGGGCACGGTGTCGGCGCCGGAAGCGGCGGACTACTTCGTCTCCCTGGCGCGGGGGCTCGAGGGCGATGCCGGTCGCGAGGCGATACTCCCGGCGGTGCTGGCGGACAGCGCCGTGGTCTGGCCGGAGTTGCTCGAGATCGCGAAGGATGGATCGCTGCCCCGGCGGACCCGGAAGAGCGCCGTGTTCTGGCTGGGTCAGGCCGCTGGCGACGCGGCGACCGCGGGGCTCAGCGAGATCGTGGCCGAGGAATCGGGCGATCGGGAGGTGCGGGAGACGGCGATCTTCGCGCTGTCGCAGTGTCCGGCCGACGAGGGGGTGCCGGCGCTGATCGAGGTCGTGCGGACGAACCCGGACGCGGCTCTGGTCAAGAAGGCGTTGTTCTGGCTGGCGCAGAGCGATGATCCGCGGGTGATCGAGCTGTTCGAGGAGTTACTCACCCGCGGGTGATCGGTCAGCCCCGCCCCTCACGTTCGTTTTCGAGCAGCGCCTGTTTCCGCTCGGCTCCCCAGCGGTAGCCGCCGAGCCCGCCGTCGGCACGCACGGCCCGGTGGCAGGGGATGATGAGCGGCACCGGGTTGCTGGCGCAGGCGCGGCCGACGGCTCTGGCCGCTCGGGGCGCACCGAGCCGGCGTGCCATCTCGGAATAGGTGCGTGTCTCACCGTAAGGAATCGTCCTCAACAACTCCCACACGCGGCGCTGGAACGCCGTCGCACAGATGTCCAGCGGCAAGTCGATGGCGCGTAGACGGCCCTCCAGGAAGCCGAGCAGCACCTCTCCCCAACGTCCGAGCGCTGATTTGTCTTCGCTGATCTCGGCCTCGAAATACTCGTCACGGAGCGCGGCAACCAGGGTGGCGTCGTCATCGCCCAGACTGACAGCACAGACACCGCGCTCGGTGGCGGCCACGAGCAGGCGCCCCAGCGGGCAGGCCGTGGTCGTGTAGCGGATGCGAGCGCCGCGGCCGCCGCGGCGGTAGGTGGCTGGCGTCATGCCGAGTTGCGAGGTCGCGCGCTCGTAGAGGCGGCTGCTGGATCCGTAGCCGGCGTCGTAGAGCGCCCGGCTCACGCTGGCTTCGTTTCCCAGCTCGCGCTTGAAGCGATGGAGTCGCCGCTGGTCGGCGTACTGGCGGGGCGTGATCCCCAGGACAGCCTTGAAGCTGCGCTGCAGATGGTACGGGCTCGCGTCCACGTGAGCGGCAAGCTGAGCCAGTGTGGGTTTGGCTTCCGGGTGCTCGTCGATGTAACGGCAGACGCGACGCACGCGCTCAAGCTGGGGGTCAGCTGCGTCGGCCAGGTCGGGGCGGCAGCGGCGACAGCAGCTCCGATCATCCATGCGCTCCTCCTTGGGGGCCCGGGGTCCAGCAAGATGAGCTCCCTACTGGCACGATGATAGGTGGCCGGGGACCGGGAATCTATCCGAAACTTGCGGCCGCAACGCGGGTATATGGGTGCTGTCTCCCTCCCTGCCGTTCATACCGCACAGAATGCCCGGGTTCCCCGGGAGCCAGCAGCAGCCCACGACGGGGCCTAGCGAGCTGGGACCATTGTGGCACAGGCGTGTGCTGGCACCGGGGTCGGGAAGTCACCGGAGAGGAGGTAGCGATGAGACTCGCGCGTGCGCTGTTGATCGGGTTACTCGGCGTCGGACTGCTCGTCGGCTGCGACGAGGATGGGACGGGCCCGGCCGGGTTCACGCTGGCGGACCTGGTGGGCACATGGGACGCGAGCGTGTTCGTGTTCGTGAGCCAGAGTAGTCCTCCGGACTCGGCGGACTTCATCGCCGAGGGGGCCGACGTACGGCTCACGGTAGCCGCAAACGGTGGCTACTCGATTGTCGTCTGGACGCCGGAGCTTATCGCCGATGTAATATCGGGGACAGTGAGCGTGGACGACGGCGACATTGTGATCACGGAGGGCGATGGCACGATATCCTTCTCTGCCGAGCTGTCGGGTAACACCCTGAGTATGCACACCGACGAGGTCGATTTCGATTTCGGGGATGGTGATGAGCCGGCCGAGTTGCAGATCGTGTTCCAGCTGAAGACCACGGGCACGCTGATCGATGATCTCGTGGGTGACTGGGACGCGACTACTTTCCTGTTCATTAGCGAGGCTGTGCCGCCCGACACGTTCGACGCCATCGCTGAAGGCGGCAGCCTGGCGATCACGGTTACGGGCGACAGCCGTTACACGACGATACTCGAATTCCCGAGTGAGCCGACGGACACGATCTATGGCACGCTCCTGATTCTTACGGGCGAGCTCGCGCTGATCGAGGACTCGGACACGGACAGCTGGGAAGTAATGGCGTTCGTGTTCGAGGTGGTGGGCGACACGCTGATGCTTGAGGGCGAGGACGAGTTCGACTTCGGCAGCGGGGACGAGCCAGCCACGCTGGAGATCGTCATGGAACGCCAGTAAGCGAAGGGCTCGACGCGAACGTGCGGGCGGCGGTCGCCTCTTCGGGGGCGGCCGTCGCCTGCTTTTATGGCAACGCGACTGCCGGTCTCGGTAGGCGCTGGCCGAGTCGCGCGAAATCGGGGTCGAGCAGTGAGAGGGGGTCGACGGGGATGCCCTGCAGGTATGCCCCCCAGTGCAGGTGCGACCCGGTGACCCTGCCGGTAGCGCCGATGCGACCGATAAGCTCGCCTTTCTCGAGCCACTGGCCCTCAGTGACCTCGCGCCGCGAGAGGTGAAAATACGCGGTGTAGAGCCCCAGCCCGTGGTCGATGTAGACGCTGTTCCCGGAGTAGAAGAGGTCTCGTGAGAGCGCGACGCGTCCGCTGTTCGAGGCATAGACGGGGTCACCGGTGTCGCCGTCGATGTCGAGCCCGGTGTGACGGTTCCTGAGCTCGCGGTTGAACAGACGGCGCTGTCCGAAGGGACTGGTCGTCCTGCCTTCAGCGGGCCGGATGAATGCGCCATGCCAGAGTGGCACGTCGGTGACCGACCTGAGCGTCGCGCGTACGGTCTCCCTTTCCTGCGCGATCCGTTCACGCATGAGAGAGTCCGGGTCGGTGAAGCGGTGAGCGACGCGCAAGCTGGTGGCGGAAAATTCACGCGCGCCGATCCGCAGCGACAGCCTCTGGGTGAGTCGGGTGCCATCGGCGAAGACGACGAGGACCTCGACGGACACCTGCTGCTCGCCGAGCGGTGCCGCCACGAGGCCGAGATAGCTGCCGCCGGCCAGCGCGACGAGTGCCAGATCCCTGCCGCCGGCGCGGGCGTCTGCTTCGAACAGGGGCAGGCTGCGCGGCTGCGGCTCCAGCAGAAACGCGATCAGCCAGCCTTCGCCGGGCACCTCGGGTACCCAACGCAAGCGGGGTGCCAGGGGCAGGGGAGGGAGCAGCTCGAGCAAGCCCTCGTCGAAGCGAACCCTCTCGAGACGCGGCGGATCCAGCGCTGGCACGGGGGCTGGCGGCTCCGGCACGTTGGCACAGCTGGCCAGGCCCAGGACCGCGAGCAGCTGCACGCCGACCGTGCGCACGCACAGGTCACGGCGATTCCACGTCCTCACAGTGTCCCTCGCGGTGGCTGGGCTGGGATGCCGCTTGGCCCGCCCAGGAAATCGCGGAGCAGGGCGTTGAACGCATCGGGTCGCTCGAGGTTGGAGACGTGGCCGGCACCCTCGATAAGCTCGACTCTGGCGCCGGGAATCCGACGCCCCCATTCCCGCAGCTGTTCGGCTGGTGTGAGCGAGTCCTCCGTGCCGCCGACAACCAGAGTGGGCACGTCGATCTGGGGCAGCAGAGGCCGAGAGTCGGCACGTGCCGCCATCGCCATCAGGGCGGCCGCGATCGCCTCCGGCTCTGCCGCTCCCATCATGTCGCGCAGCGCGCGCTCCACCTCGGGCTTCTGCGCCCGGGTCCAGGCGGAAAGGAGCTTCGGGATCAGTTCGTCGACCACGGGCTGGCTACCCTGTGCGCGGGCCAACTTGGCCATCCTGGTGCGGTTGGAGCGCGCCTCGGGGCTATCGGGATCGGGCCGAGTGTCGGCGAGCAGCAGCGCGGCGACGCGTTGGCGGTGGCGTTGGAAGAACTCGAAGACCACGTAGCCGCCCATGGACAGGCCTCCAATCAGCGCGCGTCTGATACCGAGAGCGTCGAGCAGTTCAGCGACGTCATCGGCGAGGCGGGCAATCGTGTAGGGTTCCGCGGGCAGCTGCGAGGCGCCGAAGCCTCGCAGGTCCGGGGCGACGACGCGACAGCGCTCTGCGAGGGCGGGGATCTGGGGACGCCAGAGGTCAGAGGTGAATGGGAATCCATGTATAAGCACGACCGTGGTAGGCCCGGCACCGACGTCCTGGTAGTTGAGCCTGACGGCCCCGCCGTCGATCTCCTGTAGCGGCATGTTCGGAAGCAGCTCCTCGTCTCGCAGACTCGTGCGTCGTCGATCCACTCCGGTGGCCGGCGCTCGGTCGAGGACCGAAGCTGCCGGCGAAGGCAACATGCAAGATGTCTGCCCAGGCCACAAGGTCGCGCAGATCGCAATTTGCTCGAGCGATCGGGCCTGGCTAGCTTTCCGCGCACCGTCGCGTGTGAATAGGGGACCCGAGCCGCTTGTGAGAGGTCATGATCACTGAGGAACAAGCCAGGGAAGCGCTGAAGCAGGTCGAGGATCCGGAGATTGGACTGAACATCATCGATCTCGGTCTGGTGTACGAGATCGATATCGAGGGCAGCACGGTTAGCGTCCGCATGACGCTCACCAGTCCGGGTTGCCCGGTAGGGCCGCAGCTGCTGGGCGGTGCCAAAAGGGCGCTGGAGGAACTCGAGGGAGTTGAGCAGGCGAACATCGAGTTGACTTGGGAGCCCTTCTGGACACCCGAGAGGGTGGTTCCGGAGTACCGGGCGATACTCGGCTTCTAGCTGCTCAGGGTTCGCCGCAGAAGATCTTCTCGGAGGTGTTCGCGAGGCCGAGAGACGAGGTGACGTTCTTGCCGACGTACATCTCGCACTTCTCGGTCGTGCGCTCGATCTCGTTCCAACCGCTCCAGCCCAGGTTGTGCGCTTCGGTGATGTGGATGGTGCTCTTGGGGCTGGGATCGATGTCTACCAGGCTTATATCGTTGGCGTAGTACATATGTAGCCGGTAGTAGAGTTCCTGGGCAGTGGCGAGGTTGCGAATGTCGGACATCAGGGTGGCCCGGAGCGCTTTCTCGTAGGACTGGTTGAACTTCCCCCAGGCGATGACGACGAGGACGGCGAGCAACGCCAGGGCCGTCATGACCTCGACGAAGGTGAACCCTTGTTTGCCTGGTTTGCCTGTGTGTCTCATTGGACTGAACCAGCTCCCTCCGTACCTCACAACCCGACCGTCAGGGGGGATGCTGGGGGCGCAACGTCGTCAGGCCGGCGATCCTTGCCGACCGCGCCTTGAGCGGGTTAGAATCGGGTTTGCTTCACCCGACAGGGTAGCGGCAATTTAGCAGGAAATCACACCGTTCTCAAGCTCCCGGGGGGAGAATGCATATATTCGACAAGTGCCACGGCTTCACGCGCGCTCGTGAGGCTATGGCCGCCGGGTACTACCCCTATTTCGTGCCGATCGAGGGCTCCACGGCCACGGAGGCAATCGTGGGCGGGGAGCGGAAGATCATGATCGGCTCGAACAACTACCTTGGCCTCACCCACCATCCGCGCGTCATCGAGGCGGCGCAGGCCGCGATCGAGCGCTACGGGACCGGTTGTACTGGGAGCCGCTTCCTGAACGGTAACACCGACATGCACGATCTGCTGGAGGAACGGCTGGCTCGTTTCATGGGTACGGAGGCCGCCTTGGTGTTCAGCACCGGCTATCAGACGAACCTGGGCGTGATCGGGACACTGGTGGGGCGGACGGATCGCCTGTACTTGGACAAGCTGGACCACGCCAGCATCGTGGACGCCAGCCGACTGTCGTACGGTGAGGTGGCGCGATTCAAGCATGGTGACCTGGATGGGCTGCGTAAGCAGATGGAGGCGGACTCCGCGGCGAACGGCAACGGTGGCGGTCGCATGGTTGTGGTGGACGGTGTGTTCAGCATGGAGGGTGACATCGCTGATCTACCGAACCTGGTGCCGCTGTGCGAGGAGTTGGATGCCGTCTTGGTGGTGGACGATGCGCACGCGATCGGCTATCTGGGTCCTCGAGGTGCAGGCACGGCGGATCACTTCGGGATGACGGATCGTGTCCCGCTCACGATCGGGACGTTCAGCAAGTCGTTCGCGTCGATCGGCGGCTTCGTTGGGGGTCCGGAGCCGGTGATTCACTACCTGAGGCATCACGCGCGGAGTCTGATCTTCAGCGCCAGTATGCCGCCGGCAGCGGTGGCGACGGTGTTGGCGGCGCTGGAGGTGATCGAGGGCGAGCCGGAGCGACGTGAGCGGTTGTGGCAGATCACGCAGCGCATGAGTGAGGGTTTCAGGAGCTTGGGTTTCGAGATCGGTGCGACGGAGACGCCGATTATCCCGATCATGATTGGCCCAGTCGAGAAGACGTTCATATTCTGGAGAGCGGTCTTCGACGCCGGGGTTTTCACCAATCCTGTGATGCCGCCGGCGGTTCCTGAGAACAGCTGTCGTCTACGCACCAGCTACATTGCCACACATACGGACGACCAGCTCGACTTAGTGCTGGAGACGTTCGAGAGGGTGGGCAAAGAGCTGGCGGTCATATAGCCTGGTCACTTTCCAGCGCATCTGTCCTGAAGCGAGTCAGCATATGAGTGTGGACGTGAAACCCGTACAGACGCGGGCGGAGCGACGCGCGTTCGTCCGCTTCCCCTGGCAGATCTACCCGGGCCGCTACCCGGCCTGGGTGCCCCCGCTGCTGAGCGAGGAGCGCAAGCGTATCGATCCGCAGAAGAACCCGTTCTTCGACCACGGCGCCGTGGAGCTGTTCCTGGCCTACAAGGGCGGGCGCGTCGTCGGTCGCATCGCGGCGATTGAGAACAAGCTGCACAACGAGTTTCACAGTGATCGGGTGGGTTTCTTCGGCATGTTCGAGTCGGAGGACGATGCGGAGGTCGCGAACGCGCTGCTCGACGAGGCGGCGGCGTGGGTGAAGGATCGCGGGCTGGATCGGTTGAGGGGGCCGACGAACTTCTCAACCAACGAGGAATGCGGGCTGCTGGTGGAGAACTTCGAGGACGCGCCCTATGTGATGATGACGTACAACCCGCCTTACTACGAGGGTTTGCTGACGGGGTGGGGTCTTGAGAAGGCCAAGGATCTGTTCGCCTACGAGGGGCGAGCGGAGAAGTTCAGAAAGGAACGCTTCGCGGGGCTCGAGGACTTGATCCAGCGATCCGGGCTGGACATCCGGGTGCGGTCTCTGCGGATGGACAAGTTCGAGGAGGAAGTGGCGCTGGTTCGGGACCTTTACAACTCCGCCTGGGAGCGCAACTGGGGATTTGTTCCGATGACGGACGCCGAGGTCGAGCACATGGCGGCGCAGTTGAAGCCTGTCATCGACCCCGACCTGGCGTTGATCGGTGAGATCAACGGCGAGCCCGCAGGCTTCGCGTTGGCGCTGCCGGACGTGAACCAGGCGATACGGCACATGAACGGACGGTTGTTACCGTTCGGCCTGTTCAAGTTTCTGTGGTACAGGCGTCGGGTTAAGGGCATCCGCGTCATCACCCTGGGTTTGAAGGAGGAGTATCGCCGTACCGGCCTCGCCCCCCTCTTCTACATCGAGATCTTCAAGCGTGCCATGAGTAAGGGTCACACCTTTGGGGAGAGTTCGTGGCTCCTGGAGGACAACCAGATCATGCGGGGTGCCGCGCAGAAGATGGGATTCCGCCTCTACAAGACCTACCGGCTCTATGAACGAGCCTTGACTCCCTAGCGCCGCGATGCGGGTTGGCGTGGATCTGTCGCGCATCAGGTGCGCCCAAAGATGACAGCTGAAGCGCGAAACGCGCTGGTGACAGGGGGCACCGGCTTCGTGGGAAGCCACGTGGTCGATACCCTGCTGGAGGCGGGGTATCGAGTTCGCTGTCTGGTGCGGGTCAAGAGCCGGCTCCGCTGGCTGGAGGGCAAGCCCGTCGAGCTGGTCCAGGCGGACCTGCGTGATGGCGAACTCGCGGGAGCGGTGGCTGGCGTCGATACGGTCATCCACTGCGCCGGGTTGACACGCGGCTCGCGCCGGGCCCTGTTCGCAACCAACTACGAGGGCACGCGGTCGTTGCTCGACGCGTGTGTCGCTAGTGGGCGACGGCTGCAGTTTTTGTACTGCAGCAGCCAGGCGGCGGCCGGGCCCGGCGCGCTGCAGCGGCCGCGCGAAGTAGACGACGCGCCGGCGCCGACGGGTGATTACGGACGCAGCAAACTCGCGGCGGAGCAGGAGGTGTTGGAGCGAAGAGATCAGTTGGACGTGGTCGTGCTAAGACCGGTGTCCGTATACGGGCCGCGTGATGAGGACACTCTGCCGCTCGTGCGCATGGCGACGCATGGGGTGATCGTCGTGCCCGGACTGCGCCGGCGCCTGATGCAGTTAGTGCACGTCCGTGATGTGGCCGAGGCGTTGCGCAAAGCGGCGGAGCGCCGCCAAGCCGTGGGGAACACCTACTTCGTGGCGCACCCCACGACGATCGACTGGCGGCAGCTCAGCGCCGCCCTCGGTCAGGCCGTGGGGCGGCGACTCGTCAGCCTGCGCCTGCCCTCTCCGTTGCTGTGGCCAGTGGGCGCTGCGGCCGAGCTTCTGGGGGGCAGCCGCCGTGCGGGGCGGCTGGACCTGCGGCGTGCTCGCGACCTCTCACAGCGCGCCTGGACCTGCCGGGTCGATCGGACGATGGAGGATCTGGAGTGGGAGCCGCGCTACGACATCGTCGAGGGCGTCCGCGATACTGCGGCGTGGTACAGAGAGGAGGGTTGGCTTTGAGCGGGGTGAGGGAGCGTCTGCGGTTGGCGCAGCCCAGCGATTTGATCTTCCAGGCCTACGTCGGCTTCAGCGGCTTGGTGATACTCCTGGTCGGGTGGAAGCTATCGACCGGGCTGTGGGTGGGGCTGACCCTGAGTCACCTGGCGCTGCTCGCCGTCGGGGTGTGGTGGGCCAGCCAGCCGCTGCGAGGCCGCTCGCTCGCCGGCTTTCTGCGCGATGTCTATCCTCTCCTCTTCATCCTCTTCCTCTACTGGGAACTGCGGTACCTCGCGCTGCTGTTCAACGACGGCTACCACGATCCGCGCGTCCTTGGCTGGGAAGAGGCGCTGTTCGGCGAGCAGCTCGCGATGACGCTCAGCGCGCGATTCCCCTATCTCTGGCTGAGCGAGCTAATGCACTTCTTCTACGCGCTCTATTTCCTGCTGCTGCCGCTGGCCGCGGTCCTGCTGTACCTGCGGGGGAAGTTGCAGGGTTTCCGCGAGTTCGTATACGTGGAGCTGGTGGTGCTGTTCGCGTGCTACGTGGTCTACATGTTTTACCCTGTTGCAGGTCCCCACTACGAGTTTCCGAAGATCGGCGGCAAGCTGGCGGGCGGGACCTTCTACCAGCTGGTGCACTGGGTGCTGAAGGATGGAGGGAGCATGGGGGCGGCGTTTCCGAGCGCGCACGTGGCGGTGGCCGTGGCGATCTTACTGGTGAGCTGGCGGCATGACCGGGTGGTGTGGGCGGTGATGCTGCCACTTGTGGTCGGCCTTACAATCGGTACCGTGTACGGACGATTCCATTACGGGATCGACACGCTGGGTGGCGTAATGGCGGCGTTCCTGCTGGTGGCGGCCGCACGCGCTTTGCGGCCGTGGCTGGAGGGATTCTCGCTTGCGGGGCCGGGCAACTCCGTGAAGGCGTCAGCCGTCTAACTCACTGGGAGTCAGGAGGGAAAAGGGATTGGTCGACCTGAGTGAAGCGGTGCTGGTACGCCGGGCCTGGGCGGGTGAACTTGAGGCCATGCGGCAGTTGTATGAGCGGCATGCGTCGCGAGTCTACACCGTGGTGCGCCGCCTGGCCGGGGACGACGAGCTGGCGGCGGATCTGGCTCAGGATGCATGGGCCAGTGCGTTTCAGAAGATCCGCGAGTTCCGTGGCGAGTCGGCGTTCGGGACGTGGGTTCACCGGATCGCGGTGAACACGGCGCTGACGCGGCTGCGGCAGGCGGCGCGGCGACGGAACCTGGAGCGTAGCTTCGATGGTCGGTCGACAGTGGGGAACCCGGATCGTTGGCCGGCGGCGGGGGCCGCGGAGCGGGTGACGGTCCAGCGTGCGCTGGAGCTACTTCCCGATGGCTATCGGTCGGTGCTGTGGTTGCACGACGTTGAGGGGTATACACACGAAGAGATCGGTGCCCAGCTGGGAATTGCAGTTGGCACCTCGAAGTCGCAGTTGGCCAAGGCGAGGGCGCGGTTGCGGGCCCTGGTGTCGGAATCGAGAGCCGAGGTAGTGGATCATGGCGCATCTCAATGAGGAGACGCTCTCCGAGCTGCTGGACGAAGTGTCCGTGGCTGGGGCTGAGGAGCACCTCGCTTGCTGCGCGGCGTGTCGCGGCGAGTTGGAGGCGTTGAGACGACTACGCTCGGAGCTGCGCGAGCTTCCGGAGCTGGACCCACCGGCGGAGCTCTGGTCGCGCATCGAGGCGCGCCTGGCGGTGGGCGGGCGAGCTCGCCGGTTGCGTCTGGGTAGGCCGAGATTGATGGCGATGCAGGCGGCGGCGATGGCGGCGATGTTCGTGATCGGGCTGGGACTGGGGCGCATGTTCTGGCCGGGGGATCAGCAGGGCGCGGGCAGGCAGCTGGTGACGGAAGGCCCGACCGCCACCTCGCTGGCGGACGCAATGGCGGAGGTGCGGCGTCTCGGGGCACAGTACGATGCGGCTCTGAGGAACCTGGAGCGGCTGGCTGTGCAGGAAGGTGCGCCGACTCCATCGCTGGCGGAGCAGCGGCTGGTGTCGTTGGACGCGCTGGTGGAGGCTTCGCGGACGGCGCTGTCGGTGGAGCCGGCGGATGCGGTGCTGAACTCGTATTTGTTCGCCGCGCTGGAGGAGCGTGATGTGGTGTTGCGTCAGATCAGGGCGCAGCAGGAGTCAGGTTCAGGGGTTCTTTGGCGGTAAGCGGGTTTCGCTTGCCCGTGCTGATTGAGGCGACGAGGAATAGATGAGCAGTATTAGACTTAGGCAAGTCAGCGGTTCGCTGCTTCTGGCGTTCGTTGCGAGTCTGGGAGTGGCTTCCGTACTGCAGGCTCAGGAACACCAAGGTTTTCTGGGCGTCAATCTGGAGTGCAAGGAGGACCAGTGCGGCAAGAGTAAAGAGGGGGATGCGGCCGTCTGGTGGTTCACCGGCCCTCCCGTCGTGACCGTCGTGTGTCCGCGAGGCCCTGCGGCGCGCGGCGGGCTGCGGCCTGGTGACGCGATCGTCGCGGTCAACGGAAGGGACATCGTGACGGGGGAAGCGGGTCAGTCGTTTTCCGCCATGCGTGTCGGCGTGCCAATCAACTTCACGGTTCAGCGCGCAGGTAGAGAGGTCAGCGTGACGGTGACGCCTGCGACGGAGCGGGCCGCCTTCGACAACTGCCCCATCCTCACGATGCGGGACGAGGGATGGGACTCGTTGCAGGTGAAGGTGAGGGAGCTGTACGAATCGCAGATGCAGCTGTGGGTCGCTCTGCGCCAGGCACAGCGGCAACTCCAGAGAACCGAGGTGGAAGCACAGCGAACACGAAGTGAGGAGCACGAGCGAGAGGTGCGGGAGCAGCGCGCGCAGATCGACTCGATCCGCCGAGCCTTGGCGGACGTGCATGTGCGAATCACCGTGCAGGCCGACTCGCTGGTGGAGCGGAGATTCTACGTAGTGCCGCGCGCTGAGCCGGAGGTCGAGGTGATCGTTACGCCTCGCGAGGCGCGGACATTCATGATCTACAGCGATGCGGTGGCTGGCGCCCGCTTCAAGGAGTTGAGCCCGGACAGCGAGCTACTCGGGTACTTCCCCGGTGTTGAGCGAGGCCTGTTGATAACGGAAGTAGTGGAGAACACGCCGGCTCACAGGGCAGGTCTACAGGATGGCGACGTTGTGCTCGAAGTGAACGGCGAGCCGGTTTGGACGGTCGCCGATCTGCGACGGCTGTGGCCACACACTGGGGAGGTGGAGCTCACCTACGTACGCAAGGGGGAGAGGCGAGCCTGCACGATTCCGCCTAAGTGACCTCGGCTTGCTGAACGATCACGGAGAAGGGCCAGTCTCGGTGAGGGTGCGCGGGACTGGCCCTTCCTGCTGTCCAGGCGCGGCGGTTGCGTCGGCCGAGGAGTCAACTGTCCCGCGACCTAGCTCACCAGCGACCTGACCACGGTCTCGATCCGATCCAGGGCCTCGAGCAGCTCGGGCCTGGGCAGCCCGAAGCCGATCCGCATGTAGCCATCCATCTGGAAGTGGTCGCCGGGGACGACGAGCACGCTCTGCTCGTCCTTGAGGCGGAGCGCCAGTTCGCTGGAGCCCACGGCGAGATCGTAGCGAGTGTAACAGATCGCGCCGGCGCGGGGCGCGAGGTAGTGGAAGATGTCGGGCCGGTCGGCCAGCCATTCCTCCAGCGGCGCGAGGTTCTCGTTCAGGATGCTGCGTGTGCGCTCGTAGATGCGCTGGCGCGTCCGTGGCTGTAGTGCGATACGCGCGCAGACGTCACTGAGTGTCCCGGGCGCGATGCTCGTATAGTCCTTGTAGGACCAGAGATCTGCGATGAAGTCGACGGGCCCGACGGCCCAGCCGATGCGGAGGCCGGGCAGGCCGTAGGCCTTGGAGAGCCCGGTGGTGATGATCAGCCGGTCATAGCGACCCCAGAAGCTAGGCGTCCAGCGCCCGTCCAACTCAGCGCCGGCATAGATCTCGTCGGCGATCAACCAGGTGCCGTACCTCTCCGCGACGGCGACGATCTCATCCATGTCCTGCTCGGTGAGGATCGCTCCGGTCGGGTTATTAGGGTTCGTGACGATGATCAGCTTGACCCTGTCGTCGACGGCATCGCGCAACTCATCGAGATCGGGCGCCCACTTGCGCTCTTCCAGCAGACGGAACGGCCGCACCTCGCGGGCGAAGTTTTCGCCCTGACCCCACAACTGCATGTAATTGGGCGCCTGCATGACGACGACGTCGTTCGGCTCGAGCAGCTTCCAGCTGGTGACGTAGTTGGCCTCGGAGCCGCCGTTACTGACCAGCACGTTGTCGAGCGTCGCGCCCGGGTAGATGCCAGCGATCAGTTCGCGCAGCTCGTCGGTACCGTTCGACTGGTTGTAGACGAGCCGCTGGCTAAGTAGCTGTTGAGGGTCGGCGCCGGCGAGTCCGAGCAGCTCGAGCGGTGTCATGGGATGGACACCGCTCTCCGACAGATTGAACTGCACGCGGTTCTCCCAGGTGGACTGCCAGCGCTCCATCTGAAACGGATTGATCTTCATCGCTCTTCACTAGCGTCTGCGTGTGGTGGTTCGGCCCCTCTCCGGCAGGGGACGTGGGTACAATAGCACGAGGGCCACAGCGATGGCCACCTCGATGAGTACGTCGATCCACAGGCCACTGGCTTCACCGAACAGCCAGATGCCACCCACGGCCGGGCTCCGCGGGAGCCAGAACAGACTGACCAGCGCGATGGCGGAGGCGACTGCCGTGCCGAGCAGCGTCGGGAAGGTACCCGGCGGCTCGCGCCGCGCGGCCTCTGCCAGGCTGCCGCCCACGACAAGGATGACGGCGCCGAAGACCTGGGCCTGGAAGGGGTTCATAGGCAGGGCGACGAAGCTGGCGAAGCTGGAGAAGTGCAGGAGCGGCCAGAGGCCGACGAGTACATAGTAGCATCCCTGACCGGCCAGCACGCTACGGCGCCAGCGATCGCGGCGCTCGGCGGAGACGCTCATGCGGGCGAGTCTCGGGCGGCGGCTAGCCACGTCCCTCCTCCGGTTCGACGCAGAGCAGCTCGAGCAGCTCGTCGATGTCGCGCAACCAGTAGTCCGGCTCGCCGGCGGCGAGGCGGTCGTGATCGGAGGGCCCCCAGAGAGCAGCGGCCGTATGGACGCCGGCGGCCCGGCCGGCCTGAAGGTCGTAGAGGCTGTCGCCCACCAGCAGCACATCGGCGGCCGGCAGGTCGAGGCTGCGCAGTGCCCGCTCGACAGGCTCTGCATCGGGCTTCGGCCGTTCCACATCGTTCGCACTAACCAGACCGTCGAACATGCCCTCGAGGCCACTCGTGCGCAGCTCGCGCAGGGCGTTGTCGCGGATCTTGCTGGTGACGACGCCCAGCCGGTAACCGGCGCGGTGCAGCGTGCTCAGCACCTCCCGCATGCCCGGGAAGAGCCGGATGAGGCGATCGTGGTGGGCCTGGTTGTGCTGGATGTAGGTCTGAAACATCGCCTCGAGCTGCTCGGGCGAGTCGGCGAAGCTCTCGAGTTGAACCCGCAGCGGCCTCCCCATGGTGTGCATCCACTCCTCGTCGGGAGGGACACGCCCGAGGTGCTTGCGCATCGTGTGACGATACGAGCTGAGTATGAGATCCAGCGAGTCGACGAGCGTACCGTCGAGGTCGAAGAGAACGCCGCGGTAGCGGGTCGTCACGGGACGGGCTCCCTCGAGGCTGGGTCGTGCGCGTGGCGTGCCGCGCCGGCGCGCGTGGCGATGACGCCCGGTCGCCTGACCCTGTCCAGTCGGTTCACGAGCACCTGGCCGTCCGCGATCACCAAATAGATGTCGGCCACCGCCACGATGTCGGCGAGCGGATCGCCCGCCACGGCGATGATGTCGGCCCACTTGCCGGGCGCGATGGACCCCAGCCGATCGTCGGCGCCCAGGTACTCGGCGGCCACGCAAGTGGCCGCAGCGATGGCTTCGCGCGGCGTGAGACCTACCTCTACCAGGTTACGCAGCTCCTCGTGCAGGGTGTAGCCGAATGTGGTGCCGGGGCTCGGAGCATCGCTGCCGGCGACGAGCGGGACACCCGTCCTGTGCAGAAGTTGGACGTTCGTGCGTGCGCGGCGTGCTGCCGCGGTATCGGCGAGCACCTGACCCACATACTGGTCGATGGCCTGCAGAGTGGGGTCCACGAAGACGCGCCGCCGGGCGAGTTCCTCAAGGGTTGCGGAGTCGAGGACCTGATCGAAGGGCACGTGTTCGATGCCATCGACGCCGGCCGTGAGGGCGAGTCGCAGTTGCTCGACGGTGCTGACGTGCGCCAGCACGCTGAGCTCGAATCCGTGGGCCGTGTAGGTGATCATGTGTAGAACCGGCGCGGACATGCTGGGGAGCAGAGGGTCACCGCGAGTCTCGAGCACGGCACTGACGAAGTCTACGCGCTTGGCGATCTCGATGACCGCTACCTGGGCCTCGGCCGGTCCTGCGAGCTGGCGGGTGACCTGCACGATGAAGGAGGTGTCGCCCTGGCCGGCCTGGCGCAGCTGGAGGATCGGGTGGCCGCCGGGCGCAGTGAGCATGGGGCCGGCCGCGAAGACCCTGGGGCCGGCCAGGGCGTGCCGCTGGATGCGCTCGGCGTATCTCACGATCCAGGGGTGAGGATCGCCCAGGCTCTTGACCGTGGTGACACCCGCTTCGATGAAGGCGCGCCGGCGGTTGGGGAAGCGGCGGATGAAGTGCCACAGGTAGGGCAGCCAGCCGAGCTCACGAGCACCGTCGGGTATGCGCGAGCGTATGCCACTCAGATGCACGTGACTGTCGATGAGGCCCGGGAGCAGTGTGAGTCGGCTGACGTTGAGCACGACGGCGCTGTCGGGGATGGTGGTCGTGTCGCCGACGGCGACGATCTCGCGTCCCTGGATGATCACGGTCGCCCCTTCGACGAGCGAGTCGGCGGCCGGATCGTAGATGCGGGCACCGACCAGCGCGATGGGCGGCCCATCTACGGGGTGGCCGGGGAACTGTCCACGGGAGTAGGCGAGAACGATTCCAGCGCCGGCGACGAGGACGGCGGCGGGGATCGACCAGGCGAGCGCTGAGCGGATACGCATGCGTCAGCCCGACGGCCACCACCAGAGAACGCCCCGGCAGATGAGTCCGCCGATGATGGCGAAGAACATCGAACAGAGGCTGCCGAGCAGTGACGACCAGACCAGCGGCTTGTTGGCGGTGCCGTGCTTCACGTAGAGCTCCCAATTCGGGACCAGCTTGACCGTAATCCAGCCGATCATCGCGATGGCGGCGCCGGAAACGTCGAAGGCGATGATAAACGTGAAGAACAGACGCTCGACGAGGCCGGTCAGCCAGCTGGGTACGTCACGGCCCGGCGCCCTCGGGATGTTGAAATAGGCGCGCACTCGGCCGATGAACCAGCCTGTCACACCGGCGCCCAGTACGAGAGCAGCCGCGAGCCCGGCAATCCAACGGATCAGTAACTCCACGTTCACGCTCCGGTCCGGAGGGCGGTCGATCTAACGAGACGGTTTCGGGGTCCAATTGAATGCGGATTCCGGCCCATCACAAGCCGGGCGACCGTCGCGCAGGAACGGTTGTACGCGCCAGCAACGGGTACCGCCCGCACGTCGGAGCGACCGATCGGGGGATCGCCACGCTGCTTGTCAACGATTCGTCAGCAGGGGACGCGTACGAGCTCGCGCTGAAAGCGCGGGGTCGCCTGAACGTGAGGGATCGCCACCGCGTGAAAGGGCGTGGTCAGCGCCTGGGTGGTCAGGCAGCCGGGACCGGGCTGGCGCTCGACGTAGCGCACGACGAGAGTGTCGCCGGAGACCGTCGCTGACGTCACCTCCACGGAATACCCACCAGTGCGCCGCTCGCCGAGGGCGACGAACACGACCATCTCGCGCGCGAAGTCGACGGCGGGCACGTCCGAGCCCGGCCAGAGCGACGTCAACTCCTGCGCGCTGCTGATCACGGCTTCCACCGGCTCAGCCGGGCCGCCGTAGAGTCCAGCCGCCAGCTGACGTATCGGTAAGATCGAGTCCTGCATCGCTTTGTTCACCGGCGATCGTGCGTTAGGGTCAGAGTGCCCGCAAGCCGCACAGGCGAGTACGAGCGGTGCCCAGAGCTTCAGGAGTGTGCAGGGTCGCATGTCATTAACGTGGGCTCCAGCGGATGCCGAACCGGTGCGTGGCACCGAAGATGTCGAAGCCCAGATAAGCGTAGTCGACCCTGAAGGGGCCGATCTCGAGGCCGGCACCAAGCCTGAGCGCGTCGGCCAGCGACACCTCGGCGCTCGTGGTCTGGGCGCCGGCGCGACCTGTCAAATGTACGACGCCGAAGGCGTGCCCCGCCTCCAGGCCGAGGGCCAGCGCGGTGGCGCCGCCGCGCACCGTCACCAGATCCAGGGCGGCCAGGCCGCCGAACCCGTGGGCCGGGCTGCCAAGCTGGAGGGCGGCGCCGGCCCGCAAGGTCCGAGGTAGCGGGTCCGATCGACCGGCGAGCTCGATGCGGCCACCGAGGTTCTGGACGCTGGCCCCGACGCTCAGACCGGACAGCCAAGGTGGGACGAGCCGGACGCCGACATCGCCAGCGAGGGCGACGTCGGACTCATCGGCGATGTCCACCATGACACCCTTGGCGGCGATGCCCACCGTCAGGATGGAGGTCAGGCGCAGCCCGTACCCCGCCGTCGCCACCAGCTCGCTGGCCCCGACCTCGTAGCCGGTGGCAGTGCCGGTCTGCCCGGCGAAGGCCGGATCCTCGACGATCTCGTCCACGGAGCCGTAGTCCAGGCTGTGGAGTCCGACGGCCAGGCCGCCGGGACCGAGCGGCAGGGCGGCGCTCAGGGTGATGAGGTCGCTGCCCACGAGGTAGCGCTGGTACGATGCGCCGATGGAGAGGGCCGCCGTCGAGGCCACGCTGCCGGGATTGTAGAAGATCGAGAGTTCATCACCGGGCAGCGCGGTGTAGGCCTCGCCCAGGGCCACCGAGCGGGTGCCCGCCGGGACGCGGAGCGCATAGGCGGCAGTGGTCCCGAAGTCGTCCTGCCCCAGCAAGCTGTCGGGCGTCAGCAACGACACGGCCGAGACGAACGCGGCGACGAGCGTCGAGCGCGCGACCATCCTCACGTATCCACGCTTCGCGGTCATCGCCGACCTCGCAGGATCATCAGGCGCTGACGCTCCACCCGTCCGTCAGCGTGCTCGATGACCAACAGGTAGACACCGTTTGCCAGCTCGCTGCCTCGATCGTTTTCGATCGGCTCCCAGACGATGCGTGCCGGGCCGCCCTCGAGGCCTTCGATGTCGGCATCGCGGAAGAGGCGGACCCGCTCGCCGGCGAAGTTGAAGACCGATACCGCTCGCGGTCGCGTGCCGAACGTGAAGACGACACGCTGACCGCGCACCGGGTTCGCGGAGAGGCCGAAGGCCTCGTCCGACTCTAGCAGGTTGATGCCGCCCCTGCCGGCCAGCAGCGAGTCCGGTGACGTGAGCTGCTGTGCCGAGTCGCCCGAGATCACGCCCAGGATGCAGACGCTGTCCGGGTCCAGCTTGAGTTGCACCTGTGAGCCGTGCCCCGCGGCCGGGCTCAGCAGGGCGCCGATCTCGTAGCTCCAGGCTCCCACCGGCAGCGAGAGGGCGAGGGCTGTATCGGTGAACACGCTGCCGGTCCACTCGCTGACGAACGGTTCCGACCGATAGATCGTGTCACCGGCGACGCCCGGAAATACCGGCGGCTCCCCTGGCTCGTATTGGACGACGTACAGCCGGAGCTCGGGGTCCGCGATGGAGCTGCGCAACGCGATGTCGTCCATCCGCAGGGGCTCCACCGAGTCCGTGGTCCCATACAGCTGGATGAGCGGGACGGCCATCCCCGGTAGAACCGTGCCCGGCGCCGGCTGCGGCGAACCGCTGGGTGCCAGCTGAAGCGCGACTGCGCCGCGGGCCAGTCGGCGCAGCCAGCCGGCGACCGGGAGACCTGTGGGCGAGATCGGTGTGCCGGACAGGCCGCCCTCTGCCTCCAGCGCCGTCAGGTTCAAGCGGCCCTCGTCGCCGAAGTCGCCGCCGTGAACGAAGTCGGCGACCACCCAGGCTTCACTCGTCGACTGCAGGTCGAGAATGAAGGACTCCTCCAGCTCGAAGCCGCCGGCGCCGTCGGGCAGCAGGCGGACGTGGAACGGCTCCACGTACAGGTGCACGGCCAGACCGGCGAAATCGAGGCTGCCCTCCGGCGTGAGGCGGAGGTCGGTGACCTGCACGAACTCGGGACCGGTGGTCAGGTCGAACCTGAGCAGCTCGACGGACTGCGCCTGGCGCGGGATGCGTTCCAGCGGCGGCTCGTCCGCCGTCGCGGCCACGGCGAGGGCCGCAGCAGTGCCGACGATCTGCTGGAGTCCCGCCAGCACATCCAGCTTGCCGTGCCCCCAGGTGTGGTTCGGTAGCCCAACGGTTCCTGCGTCGTCGGCGTAGCTCTCGCGCGAGAAGTAGTCTTCGCGGCCCGTGGCCTGTAAGACGGCGACGATGTCCTCCGGTGTGAGGTCCGGGTTCGCCTGCAGAAACAGCGCGACGGCGCCTGCCGCGTGAGGCGATGACATCGAGGTGCCCTGCTTGATGCTGTGGACGCCGTCCGGCAGCGTGAGTGCGATAAAAGCTTCATCCACCTCCGCTGAGGCGGACGATGCGATCGCGCTGCCCGGCGCCGCGATCTCCGGCTTTAGCACGCCGTCGCGGCGCGGGCCGACGCTGCTCCAGGCGGTGATCTGGCCGAGTTCGCTGCGGCTGCCCCCGAAGGAGTACGTATTGCCGTCGATCGACACCCAGGATTCCCGGGTCGTATAGGCCGCCACCTCGATCGCTCGTGTGGCGGTCCCTGGTGTTAGCACGAGGTGAGAATTCGAGAAGTGCGTGCGGAACTCAGCGATACCGTCCACCAGCCAGCCGTGGTACGGCTCGACCCCCGCACTGTTTACCCCGCGCACGCGCAGCCGATAGGTGGCGACATCGCTGTCGAGGATCTCGACGAAGGCCTCACGATCGCCGTTCACCGCGTCCCTCTCACCGGGGGCCGAGATCTGTGCGCGTCCGCTGGGGCTGACCACGGTCCCGTCGCCTGTGGTCGCGCTGACGGTGTCGGAGGGCCCCTCGAGCGTGAACGTGAGCGTGTCGCTTCCGTTGTACCAGAGGTCGACGAAGATGTAACTGGCGTTCCAAACCTCTAGCTGGTGCTCGAGCTCCTCGCCGCTGGCGACCGTGCCCATGATGTGGGTCCGGTCCGAATGGCCACCGTCGATCCTCACCGGACTGGAACCGCTGTTGCCGGCCGAGGCCACGTTGATGTGGCCAGGGCCGGACAGATCATCCAACATCAGCTCCCACGGACGGGTGCCGTCGTGCGGACCGTAGTCGCTGCCCAGGCTCATGTTGACGACGGCCGGCTGGCCGAGCTGGGAGGCCACCGAAAAGATGTAGCTGATCCCGTCGACGACCCCGTCGAAGGAGAAGTTCGTCTTGACGATCACGAGCGTCGCTTCGGGCGCGACACCGGTGAACTGGTAGGCGGATTGGCTCCCGCCCGTCGCGCGCCCGCTTCCCGCCGCCGTGCCGGTCACGTGGGTGCCGTGCCCGTGCGTATCGACCTGTGGGCAGGTGCCGGCGTCGATCTGCTGGCCTGTGCATTCGTTGCCGTAGCCGAAGCCGGTCGGTGGTGTGCCTGATTCCGTCTGATCCCAGAGCCGGTGGACCCGGGTCAACCCGCTGACGGCGTCGATGAAGTCGGCGTGCTTGAGATCGAGGCCGGTGTCGATGATCCCGACGACTACGCCCCGCCCGGTGATCCCGACGAAGTCGTGGCCCACCCGCGTCCGCACTTCGCTGACTCGGATGTCGGCGCCCCCCAGGTCGTTGGTGGGCAGGGCCGTGGGCGCGGCGTAGACGGCGCGCACCCCGGGCTCGCGGAGCAGAGCGGGCAAGGAGCTGTATGGCACCCGGGCGGTGACCCAGCTGGCGGCGCGTGTGCCGATGAGCCCACGGTGCCGATGCAGTGCCCGCTCTCCCGCCGAACCCAGGCGCACGAAGACCCCGATATGCGGCTC
>JGI2171J19970_10000054_pt1 | contig 41854 bp, 40 predicted proteins | sample DeeMarSWOR324_28_FD_19970 | JGI IMG/M metagenome (IMG submission 19970) | reverse complement strand
GTTAACAATGTTGGGAAAAGTGTCTCTGAAAAGTCCACTAATACGAATGGTGACGTCAATGCGAGGGCGCTTTAACGTTTCAAGGGGGATAACCTCAACCCCTTTTACTCTTCCACTGGTTTCTTCCCAGACCGGCTTAACCCCCATCAGGTAAAGAATTTCGGCTATGTCGTCTCCTTTTGTTTTCATGGCATCAGTTGCCCAGATGACTATACCTATGTTCTCAGGATACTTTCCTTCTTCCTTTAGATACCGTTCTAGCAAAGCATCGCCCAAGGCAACGCCTACTTGCCAAGCAGCAGATGAGGGCACAGCACGGGGGTCAACGGAGTAAAAATTCCTTCCTGTAGGTAGAATGTCAGCCATACCTCTTGTTAGGGAGCCAGAAGGACCTGGGGGAACGTATCCACCTTCGCAAGCTGAAAGAGCGTAGGTTAACTCATCAGTGGTGGCTGCTAAAGCGGGGGCAAGGAAACCTGCTATGTAGACTAGGCATCGCTTCACATTAGGGTCGTTCCCGCCTAGCACAACCTTAGTTACAGCATCTATGCTCTGTTCTTTGAACCCCTCACTATGAAACCTTTTCACCAACTCAAACGAAAGATTATTCAACTCTTTAATTAGGTCGCCATTGGTTCTGCCATCAGGGTTTAGCTTCCCTCTATTCGCAATCAAGTCATCATAATCATAACCTTTCATCTCAGCGATCGATTGCCTGAGGGAGGGCACAGCTCCATTGTTTAATCTGGTCAACGCCACTAGAAATTCCTCCAGACGCGAATCTGTTGGTGGCTCACCTAGAATATGTAATCCATCCCGAATCTGGGCATCCGTTAGTTCATTCAGGTAAGCATGCAACTTCTCCAAGAAAGCATCGAAATCAGATAAGGCAGATTCTTCAGTAAGCTCAAGGTCGTGATCCAGCTTGGCTTGACTCACGGTTTCCCAGATCTGCTTTTGCATAATTTTCAGTTTTCCTCGGTCAGAGGTTTTGGCGTGATAATAATCTTTCAATAGAACTTCTAGCTTTGCTATCTCTTCGTAGGCATCAGCATTATGCATCGCAGGAACTAGATGTTCTATAATACAGCAGTAGCTTCTTCTTTTCGCTGGAGTGCCTTCCCCTGGATTGGTAATAATATAGGGGTAAATATTGGGCAGATCGGAGATTGTTATGTCAGGGAAGCAAGACTTAGAGAGTCCCACTGATTTTCCAGGTAACCATTCCAAGGTGCCGTGTGTGCCAATATGCATTATCACATTAGCTTTGAATACATCTCTAATCCAGCGGTAGTAGCCATGATAATGGTGTGGCATGGCAAGGTCTGGGCTGTGATAGATAGATGAGGGTGCATCCAAAAAACCGCGAGGAGGCTGAAGACCAATGAAGACATTACCATTGACTATTCCAGGAACCAGTAGCTCACCTTTGTAGCTGAAAAGCTTACCAGGCGGTTTCCCCCAATCCTTCTCCATTTTTTCTCTGACATCTGCGGGCAACTCATTAAACCACTTTGTGTATTGAGCGCGTGCGATTTTGGCTACAGCCCTTTCCGCCAGTTCTTCGGTGCTTGCCCATCTGCGGTCGTTTGTCAGCCCCTTTATTATGATTTCAATTAGTTCTTGACCTTTTTCTGGTAAAAAGTCCAGCTTATAGCCTGCCTCGCGCATATTCCGCAATATGTTCAAGACCGAGACTGAAGAATCGAGTCCGAAAGCATGGCCAATGGTGTCATTTCCTGGAGGATAGTTGTGGAAGATTATGGCTACCTTCTTTTCACTATTTGGAATGTGACGTAGCTTTGCCCAGTTTATGCTCAAACTAACCAATTTGGTGACTCTTTCGGGGATAGGCTCATATTGGATTAATCTAGCTCCCATTGAAGTAGTTTGGGAGAAAGCCATTGCCGCAATAGGCACGGTAATCAAGAGTCCATCAAACTCGGGCATCGCTATACCCGAAGGTAAATCGATAATGCTGAGCCCTTGCATTGTATCGCGCCATTCTTCATAAGTATTACAAGTCAAGATTGCTTTTATTATGGGTACGCCTAGTTTCTTCAAAGCTGTAATTGGAGTGGAACCTGATAATGATGTGGACAGAGAGAATGATAAAGCGCTTATGACTACATCAACTGTGGGTTTTCCGTCTTTCATAAAGTAGTTTTCAATAACCCACTCCAGCCCGTTTATGCCCAAAGCTTTGTTTTTGTTGCCGCTGAAGAAAACAGGGAGGACGTTGGCGCCTTGCTGCTCTATTTCCTCAATTAAGCTGTCTACGAAACTTGTGTTTTCGCCCTGCCACTGAGTCTGATGGAACCAGATGCCGATGGTGGGTCTGCCTGGAACGATTTTCTTTGCCGTGTACTCCTCGATTGTCGGCGGATTCTCGAAGTCAGGATGGTATATGCCTTCCCACGTCGGCGGCTGAGGGGCTTTAACTTCGTAGCTGGCTCCAGTGAAACGGTTCGCCAAGTAAAGCAGAAGGTTTTCAAAGTTCTTTTTTCCGCCGAAGTTGAAGTACTTGAAAATCTCTTTATAGTCCTCTTGCTCCACAGTAGAGAGGTCCCTGTACTTCAGGTTGGGTCCGAAGAATGAAGTGGAAACGAAAAGTGGGACGCCGGCGTTTTTTAGCTCGGACGCGAGAAGGCTCAAGTCTGGAAGTTCACCCATTAAATGAACAAGGGTTACGTGAGATTTCCTTGCGAACTCAATGAACTCGTCTAGGCTGCCGAAGTCTCTAAAGTCGCCACCCGTTCGGAAACATGCCTCGACTGCATTGCCTAGGCGCTCGTTTATTGATGCGGTGGCTGAGATGAAAGGTACCGCATCGGTTGGAATAGTTGTAATGAAGGCTATCTTGATCNGCGCCATTCATCTAATCCTCTATTTATCTTTGGACGTAATTCGCGATGCTATTTTTGAGTTCTCAATTCCGTTGGGTACGGATACTATGGGCATAACCTGAGGTCTATCCAGAACAGAGTTTGTCACCCGTGATTTAACACCGTAGACCGACTCTATGTTTTCTTCAGTTAATACGGACTCTGGAGTGCCAACAGCAAATATGCAACCTTGTTTGAGAATAAGCAGCCTGTCCGAGAATCTGCTTGCCAAGTTCAAATCATGCATTGCCACTATGACAGAACAATGTTTGCTTTGAGCCAGACCTCTAAGTATGCTTAGTATCTCCAACTGATGCTTGATATCAAGATTGCTCGTCGGCTCATCTAAAAGCAAAATTTGAGGTTGCTGAGCTAGGGCTCGCGCAATAACGACTTTTTGTTGCTCGCCACCGCTGAGTTCATCAAAGTGGCGCATGGCTAGCTTGCCAATACCCAGAAACTTTAGTATTTCAGAGACTATTTCTTTGTCTCTCTCACTCAGACTCCAATGGATATAGGGTCTTCTTCCCATTAATACTATATCGAAGACAGTAAAGGGGAAGCTGCTGGTTGAATTTTGGGGAACGTAACCCATTATCTTGGATAACTCTCTGAGTCCAATCTTGCCAGTATCTTTACCATCGATTAATACAGTATTGTACTTGGTCTTCAAAATTCCATTAATACATTTTATGAGAGTGGTTTTGCCTGAACCGTTCGGACCGACTATGCACAGCACCTCGCCAAGCCCCACCTCCAATTCCACATCTTTTAGGGCGGGAAATCCATTGTAGTTGAACGAGAGCTTGTTTATTACGAGCTTCAATGCCAGAACTGCCTCCTTTTACTCAACAGGAGATAAAGGAAGAAGGGAACACCGATTAGAGCGGTCACAATTCCAACTGGGACTTCTGAAGGCATGAGTACTAACCTTGCTAAGGTGTCGGAGCATAGAAGCAAACAGGCGCCTAGAACTGTGCTGCAGGGGAGAAGGAATCGGTGGTCACTGCCGATCATCATTCGAGCTATATGAGGAGAAACCAAGCAGATGAAGCCGATAGCCCCTGTAAAAGAGACGATGCTGGCAGTTGCCAATGTTGCTAACGCCATGCATATCACTATTACTTGCTTAGAGTTGACGCCTATACTCATTGCTACCTCCTCGCCTAAGCTCATGACGTTCATGTCCCAAGAATACCTCATTGTGAGAGCTATTGCCACCAGAACTATGGGAAGCGCTATCAAGATGCTCTCCCACGTTGCAGTAGTAAGCCCCCCTCCTAAGAGCCAGATAAATACTACGCGTACGGCGGCGTGTTCAGGGGCAATGAATTGAATTAGTGCTGTCATTGCAGAAAAGAGGAAGCCAAAAGCCACTCCTGCTAAAATTACTGATTCGGGGGTTATTCCTCGCAGACGGGCAACACCATATACCATCAACATGACGAGAATGCTGAAGACGAAGGCATTAGCGACTATTATGTAGTCACCATACTGCGTAACCACGCCTATTCCAAGCGCGATTGCCAATGCTGCGCCGAAGCCTGCAGCTGAAGAAATGCCCAAGATGTAAGGAGAGACTAGAGGGTTCTTTAGCACCCCCTGCATGGCAACACCCGAAGCAGCAAGCCCTGCTCCAGCGATTACCGCTAGAACTACACGAGGAAGCCTTATATCAAAAATTATTGTCTGGGTTATTTGAGGTCCAGGATCAAACCCGAGGAATGGAAAAAGCTTGGAAAGTATAACTTGAATTGCCTCATTAAATCGAGGGGAGCCAGCGCCGAGGCTGACTGAAATAATTATAATTATGAGCAGCGCTAAAAAAAGGGAAAGAATGACAAGGATCTTTCGCTTTTTGCCTTTATGGTAAAGGCTTTTTAGCTCTGTAGCTGTGCTCATGGGTAGGCATACACTCCGTCTAGTTCTACCCCGAAGAATTTCTGAATCATTTGTTCATGTATGGCAGTTGGGTCTATATCCTCGAAAAGGCTGGGGTGAAACCACTTTGCTAAGTAGAGCAGCCCAATTGGTCGCCGTAGTACTAGGACTGTGTTCTTGATAACAAAGACGCTTCCTTCTTTGACAGCCGTCGTTTCACTTAGCGCTGGCCGGTTCAATATTTCATCTTTTAACGCTTGAAATGCTGCCATGTCTTCACCGTCCATTCGAGTTAACATCCTAACAATGACCTCGGGATTCTGCTCTGCTACAAACTCGGGACTCAATTGTGGATCGCTGATAGGTCCTTCAGGAGCAATGTTTGTTCCACCTGCAGCGACCAGCAGTTCATCCCATGAGTCTCCAGGCCTCGTGCTATACCATGGCATATACCATTCAAAATAGAATGAAGGCTTCTCAGTGGATGCTAAATCTTTAATGCGCTCGCTGACAAGATTCTCGTAGTACTCATAAAAATCAATGAACTCGTTAGCCTTTTCCTCTGCATCCAAGATTAAGCCCAAGTTGCTTATGCACGTCTTTAGTCTTGGCTCCATGAACATTTCAATGATTACGGGTACACCAGCATCTTCAATCTTCTTCTGGTTTTCCGCGTTTAATCCCTCATCGGCGATAACCAAGTCCGGTTTCAGTTCCAGAAGCAGCTCCAGATTGGGGCTAAACGATGATTCTCCCACAATAGGTATTTCTGACATCGAAGGTGGGAAGGTGGAGTACGTGTCACGCCCCACGATTTTATCGCCGCAGCCTAATGCGCAAATGATTTCCACTGCTCCAGGGGCTATGTTGACAATGCGTTCTACAGGAACTTTCACTTCAACAGAAACGCCAGTTTTATCTACGACAGTAACAGTCTCCTTTTGGGATCCATTCTCAGAGGGAACATAGAGTCTATAGACTCCATAAGATGAAACGACTATAATCAATACGAGTATAATTGCAGCCACAGCAACAGTTGTTTTCTTCATCACTTCTCACGCTCGTCGCTCATGAGCCACCCATCTCCGAGCCATAAGACAAGTTATCGCGCACGGCTGAAGCTATAGGCGCAGCACTCAACTCCTCCAACCGCAAATATTTTCCGTCCATTTCAGCGCATATCTGCTTCACCAGTCCGAACGTAATGAAATGCCGTTCAGTATCGACGGCAATTGACTTGATGCCTGCTGAACTTATCGCACGAGCTACAGTCTTTGCCTCCTCCACAGGGTCTCCACCATTCAGAGGAACATTTGCCCGCCCGTCAGAAACCAGAACAATAAGGGGAATAGCCTCTTTGTCCCTCCTCATATGCTCTCTAATAGTCTCCAGCCCAAGTTTTAACCCGTGAGCCATTGGGGTGCGTCCACCTGTGGGCAGTTTGGCCAAGCATTTCTGAGCCAGCTCCACACTGTTGGTAGGCGGAAGCACTAACTCAGCCGTGTTTTTTCGAAAGGCAATCATTCCCACGCGGTCTCGCCGCTGATAGGCATCAAGCAAAAGGGAGAGAATCGCCCCTTTAGTGGCTGTCATCCTCTCTTCAGCAGCCATAGAGCCACTGGCATCGACTACAAATACAATCAAGTTGCCTACTTTTCTTTCGCGCACCTTCTCTCTCAGATCAGATTTTTCGATGAGTATTGCTCTCTGACTGCCAGTTTCTTTCTTCCGTCGATTCTGAAAGGGTGCGGCGGCTCTTAGAGTAGCGTCAAAAGCTAGGTCCTCCACCTTTCCCTTAGGGATGGCGTTATCTACGTAGCGTCCTGCCTTGGAATTGCTCCTGCTCTTCGATCTTCGCCCCGTACCACTGCGTTGCATCTGGTCTAGAACAGGTGTGGCAAGGGGTTTCACTGGATAAGGGGAATCGGCTTCAAAAACTTGTTCTCTTTCAGGTTCCTCTCTTTCCATAGATTGATCGTCATGATCATCTAGGGAAGAATCGTTGTCAGGAGATGGCGGATGCTTCTCTTTGTTTTGATTCCATCTTTGGATACTTTCTTGAATCTGTTGCTGTTCTAGCTTTGGCTCTTCAAAAGGTTGGCGATGGCGGCGGTGGGGAAGTGCCAACTCAGCTGCCTCTATAACGTCCTCTTCGATAACTTCTGTCCGTCCCTTGAAAGCAGCAATAGTGCAGGCAGTCTTGTACATTGTTATGTCAGCTCGGTGACCGTCAACGGCGAAGTCAATGCAGATTTGAGTGATAAGCGCCAACATTTCGTCACTTAATTTTACTTTGGGCAAAAGCTTGCTGGCTTCTACAATCTTACGGCGAGTCTGTTCTTGATCTTTATGCTGTTTAGCGATAAATGAGACTGGATTATTTTCGAAGGCGACGCGCCGCCTCACTATTTCCGCTCTAGCTTCTTGATACGGGATACCCTTAACCTCCACTGAGAGTGCAAAGCGGTCCAACAGTTGAGGGCGAAGTTCTCCCTCTTCAGGGTTCATGGTGCCCACTAAGACGAACTGTGCAGGATGGCTGAAAGAGACTCCTTCTCGCTCTACAAAATTCACACCCATAGCGGCAGCATCGAGCAGAACATCGACTAGGTGGTCATCCAGCAGGTTTACTTCGTCGATATACAAGATGTTTCGATTGGCTTCTGCAAGAAGCCCTGGCTCAAAATGCTTCTCTCCTGTTTTAATTGCCTTTTCTATATCAAGGGTGCCCACAAGCCTATCCTCTGTGGCTCCTAGGGGCAACTCTACTACAGATACTGGTCGTTTGGCAACAGGAAGCTTCTCGCCATTAGCTACCCTTACAACGCAAGCATCGCACGTTTCCTTTGGGCGTGTTGGGTCACAATGGAAGGGGCAATCAGCTACCACATTTACTTCGGGTAGAAGATGAGCTAAGGCGCGCACTACTAAGGATTTGGCTGTTCCCTTTTCACCTCGAAGGAGAACTCCGCCAATTTTGGGGTTGATGACGTTAAGAATCAGTGCCATTTTCATTTTTTCTTGACCAACAATGGCGCAGAAAGGATAAACTGTTTTAGTTCGCCAGCGCATGAATCAGTCTCTCCCTGTTCATGGTTGGATTATCCAGCATGCTATATAAACTTTGGTTTAACTAAAGTTTAATTTAGGTTGAATAAGTCATGTACAATAATCCACCATTAATCAAAGGGGACTTGTCTGGACCAAAACAAAGTATTAGCGGTATGAAACAGCCAACAGCCATGTGGCGTTTTAACTACGTATGCGACCCGACCTGTTAAAGAATTCGCCCATCTTCAACCTCATACACTATTTTAGTAACGTGTTTGACGTTTTCAATGTCTATCTCTTCAATCACGTGGTTAGCCATTCTGCCTACAACCAGCACGAAAACGTTAAGCCCTCTTGACGCTGCAAGTGCCGTTGCTCGGCTGATGCCAAATTCAAAGTCTGCTTTAAGCCCCATTTTGCTCAGAACCGCTCTTCCAACAACTCCTATTACGCCGATTCTGTCCGGCTTGAATGCTTTATACAGTCTTTTAACTTTAGCAAGGTCAACGGTTCTTGAACCGCCGTCCTTTATGCTGGGTAGCTTAACAAGCAAGACTTTTCCCTGTTTTAATTTCACCTTGCCCTGCAGGTTCTTTAAGCCTAAATCTTCTCCTGCGCGGGCGTCTGCAATAGCAACTCCAAAGGCTTCAGCGTCAGGATTGTTCGGAGCTACGGCGCATAAAACACCATCTTTCATCATTAATCCAACTGTATCTCCTGCTTTTACTGGCTGTGTCGCCAGAGCTGGTAAGATACGTTCGATTTTCAGATCAGTCTTAACCATGGCAACGTAACTGTCCAAGTTCTTCAAGTAGTCGCGCAGCTTCTCGTTGGCTTTGGCCGTTAATCTGTAGTCCGCTCTCTCCGATCCGGCTTCCAAAAGTCCTTCTTCAATTAGTTTCTTGAAGTGTTTTGAGACGGCTTGTATGGTGATTCCGAGCGTGTCGCTTATGTCCTTCTGCTTTATGTGTGGTTGGTTTCGCATTACTTCTAAGAGTATTTGAAACTTGGTTAATTCGCCCTTGCTTCGTAGGAGTGGGGGTTGAGATGTCCTATGCAATCGAATCAACTTGATTTTAACTTTAGTTAAACAAAGATTTATAAGCCTTCGGATGGATCATCCAACAATGAGGGATTAAATGCACATAATGGAAGGTTTCTTGCCCCATCCGTGGTGGGAGCTCTGGACGATAATTGCACTTCCAATAGTGGCTTACGGTGTCTACAGGCTTTCTAAAATCACAAAAGAGCATCCTGAAGCTAAACCGCTTCTCGCGTTGATGGGCGCATTCATCTTTATACTCTCAGCCCTCAAGCTTCCTTCAGTAACAGGCAGCAGCTCACACCCGACGGGCGCTGGGCTTGCTGCTATTATTTTCGGACCCAGTGTCGCTTCGGTTCTTTCAGTGATAGTTTTGGTGTTCCAAGCATTATTGCTGGCGCACGGAGGCTTGACCACACTTGGGGCTAATACGTTCTCTATGGGAATAATCGGACCTGCAATAGCCTTCGGGATATGGATAATAGGTAAAAAAGCACGGCTTCCAAATTCAGTAGTAGTCTTCATCGCTGTTGCCTTGAGCGACTTAGGAACCTATGTTGCAACATCTGCACAGCTTGCTCTTGCTGTCCCAATAGCAGGCAACGTTTTTGATTCATTCTTAGCATTCGGAGCAATATACGCTGTCACGCAAATTCCATTGGCCATAGGCGAAGCCATTCTCGCAGTCCTTCTCTTCGACTTCCTTGTAAAGTACAAGGGTAAACTGCTTTCTTCAATGAAAGTCATTAAATTTCCCGCCTTAAAAGTGGAAAAAGAGGTGAAGCCACAATGAAGTACTGGCCTTACCTCGTTCTAGCCGTTGCGTTGCCAACTTTACTTCTACTATACATAATTAGTTTAGGATATACGTCCTTGGCTAGCGCGGTTCTGACATTACCAAACGAGACTGAAATCTTGCTATTCACTGTCTTTGCAGGAGTAGGAGCTGCAACCATAGGTCACTTCTTCGGGTACAGAAGGGCTGAAAGAGCAACGAGGAATAATGCAAATAAACCTGAGCGTAAACAGGGATGGAAAACAATAAATCTAAAGTACGTTGCATTAATTTTAGCTGTGGTAGCCCTTTTCATAGTTCCATTCATCATTAACCCAAGTGGCGAGTTTGGTGGCACAGACGGTCAAGGTCCCGAGGCAATTGAAGGAGAGGGTTATACTCCGTGGGTTGAACCAATGGCTTACCAGCCAGATGCTTTGGGGGAGAGATTGCTATTCTCACTGCAAGTAGGCATAGGTGGTGCCATACTTGGCTATTTTGTTGGGCACGAAATGGGAAAAGTGGCTAATAAAAAAGATTAATACGTTTATTACGTAAGAGAGGACCTATGAGCCACGTTAACTTATCTGCAGAAATCGACAGATACGCCTATACAAACGCCCTATCGAAAAGCAGCCCAACAACCAAACTTTTCCTTGCGATATCATTGCTACTAGTAAGCGTCATGTCACCCACTCCAGTAGTGCCCATAATCGTGTTTTTAACAAGCACTATTTTGCTTTTGTATTTCGCAAAAATTCCTTACCGCTTCTACTTGAAATTGCTGTGGTACCCGATTATAATTATTGCCCTAACCTGTCTTATAATTGCCCTTTTCTTCGGTTACCAAGAACCTCTTACAGAGATAAATTTGCTTGGATTAAAATGGACTGTTTTCAAAGATGGAATAACTCTGGGATTTACCACGTTTTTTAGAGTAGCAGGAGGACTTTCAACCCAGTTTTTCCTTGTGCTAACAACCCCCATGACAAGCATACTATTAATCCTTCGAAAAGCACGCGTTCCCAAGGTTTTAATCGAAACGTCTTTACTGATTTACAGGTACATATTTGTCTTCATAGAGATAATGGAAACCATGCACACCGCTCAGGAACTCAGACTTGGGTATTCAAGCTTGAGAAAGAAACTTCGGTCAATATCCTTGCTTATGGCCAACCTCTTTATAAGAACTCTAGAACAGGGAGAACGCACTTTCACCGCTATGAGCGCTAGAGGATACGACGGCAACATCCGCGTTCTTGAAGACCTGCCTAAGCCCAGCAAAACTGCACTCCTAGGAATCGCAATCTTCGCCGCTGCACTCGCAGTTGCAGCCTATTTAACGATGAACATTAGGATCGTGTAACTCAAATGCTGTTTCGACTAGAAAATCTGTCACACTGCTACTCAGATGGCACTCTCGCATTAGATGACATATCATTAAGTTTTGCTAAGGGAGAAAGAACAGCCTTGTTAGGTACCAACGGTTCTGGAAAGACAACGCTACTTCATCATCTAAACGGCATCTTGAAACCGACTTCAGGAAAGGTCTACTTCGAAGACAAGCCGTTAGAGTATGATTCCAAGTCTTTGCTTGATATTAGAAGGCGAGTGGGCTTCGTTTTCCAAGACCCCAACGACCAACTTTTTGCGCCCACTGTAAAACAGGACGTTGCTTTCGGACCGTTAAACCTCGGTCAACCAACCGACCAAGTCAAAAAAGCCGTTGATGAAGCGCTTGGAACCGTGGGTATGGCTAAATACGCTGAAAAGCCCCCACACTTCCTAAGCCTAGGACAAAAGAAGCGTGTGGCGCTGGCAGGAGTTCTTGCAATGCAGCCCGAGGTTCTCATTATGGATGAGCCTACCTCAAATCTGGATCCAAGAGCTACAAGCGAGATATTGCATTTACTTCTCCGCCTTAACAAAGAGTTCAAAATCACCTTAATACTAGCCACACATGACGTAGACATGGTTCCTTTGTTTGCCAACAAACTTTACATACTAAATAAAGGAAAACTCGTTTCGGAAGGCTCGCCTGCAGAACTATTCTCAGACGCAGAATTGATCAGGGGCGTTAACCTGCGTTCTCCCAGAATAACACACCTTTTTGAAGTTCTCAAAAAAGAAAACAACCTCCCCATAAACCCGAAGCTTCCTCTCACAATTAGTGAAGCTAGAAAAGAAATACTGCGACTTTTAGATTCTAAAAATGCTGTTAAAAACAAAAGGAAGGCCGATAAATGAGTTCTGTTGAAGCTTCTCTAATAGGAGTTGTTGCGATAGGTTTGTTGCATGGGTTAGAGCCTGGTCATGGTTGGCCCATAGCCCTTCTTTATTCCGCAAGGACGCGCAGGCCAACCTTCTACGCCTTCATTAGTTCAGGTATAATTTCATTTTTTCACTTTATGTCTTCGATCATTGTTGTGGTAATTTATGTTGTAGCGAGTTCTTTGATAAATTTCACGAGTCCAATTCTCAGGTATATCGCCTTTGTAGCTTTGGTGTTGCTGGCTATCAAGCTTTTTATGGAGAAGGTGGAATCTGAATTGGAGAGCCAACATGGGCACTTCCACGATAATTCTGAAGAAGTTGAGCATGAACACGAGCATGAGCATCCAGAGACCGGGTTTCATAGTCATTTGCACTTTCATCCAAAGCGAATTAATCTCAGCTTGTGGAAGATAGCGAGTTGCGCGTTTTTTCTTGGTTTTGCTCATGAGGAAGAATTTGCTCTTCTCGCTTTGGTGATGGGTGGAGTTAACCCGCTTTTGCTGATGGTAGCCTATGGATTATCGGTGACTGCAGGTCTCGTAGGCGTCACTATTCTTGGAATAAAGATGTATGAGAAGGTTAAGGCAAAAATTAGCAGATACGAGAAATACATACCTAAAATCAGTGGCGTAGTCCTTCTTGTACTGGCATTTGGGCTACTGATAGCTTAGGATTGAAACAGGTCATATCCTCTTGGCGTGACCATTCTTTTGTTGACAATGCGGGTTGTTGAATTTCCCACGATTATTGTGGTGACCATGTCGATCTCAGCATCTAGCATTTCCTTAAGCGTTGTAATTGCTGTTTCCTCGCCATCTCTTCCAGCTAGTCTGACAATGCCGACTGGAGTTTTGGGGCTTCTATGCTTAAGCAGAATTTTATGAGCTTTTGCTAATGGCTCTGTTCGCCCTGGACTTTGAGGATTATACAGAATTATCACAAAGTCAGCCTCAGCGGCAGCTTCTAGCCTTTTCTCTATTTTACTCCAAGGCGTTAAAAGGTCGCTAAGGCTTATCACAGCAAAATCCCCCACTATAGGTGCGCCAAGTTTTGATGCGGCAGCTGTGGCTGCTGTTACGCCTGAAACAATCTCTATGGGAATATCCGCGTTTTCAAGCGCGGCAACTTCTAAAACCACGCCAGCCATGCCATAAACCCCTGCGTCGCCACTGCTGATAACCACTACGTGTTTGTTTTCCAAAGCCTGCATTACCGCGGTCCTAGCGCGTTCAACTTCGCGCCCCATACGACCACTTATTACTTCAGCGTCAGGCTTGACTATGGACTGGATTAACTTCACGTAGGTTTTGTAGCCTATGATAACTTCTGCAGTTTCTATCGCTTGCCTAGCTTTGGGCGTAAGGTGCTCAAGGGCGCCAGGTCCAATGCCCACTACGCTTATTCGCCCTCTGCTATGGCCACCGTTACACCGTTCATTTTCATTTTTTTCAGGATTAGTGCTGCGTTTTTTCCCGCAGTTATTAACGCTGCTCGTTCGCATACACCTCCAACTCCAATTTTCTCTTCAACTAATTTTGAATCAGGAGAAAGACCTTCATGCTTAACCGACCGCAGAGCATCAACACTGACGAAATCAATGGGTAATCCCAGCTTTTTAGCGGCGCCAATCATGCCTATCGAATCCTTCTTGATGTCCACAGTGGCTAAACGGTCTACTCGCTCCAAAGGCACATCTACTCGTGCTAAAGCGGAGTTTACCGCAGCTATTATTTCATTTTCACTCGAGTTTTTCCTTGCGCCGACGCCCACCGTTATCTTTTTAGGCGTTAGAATTGTAACTGACCTCGTCAACTTATCCGTTGATAATGCGTCTTTTGTGATTATTGCGCCTGCATCAAAAATGTTCAGAATTTCTACTGCCTGCACGGCGCTCTCTGCCTTTTTAACCTCATAACCCCAAATCTTGCCAGTTGGAATTTTAATGTCGCCTACCACCACTAAAACTAAACGTTCTCCGTTTACGAGGGCGGCGTTGACAGCAGCAAGGCTTTTCGGATTTTTTATGGTCAAGTGCAGGTTTCTGGCTAGTTCGTCAACGCTCTGTTTCCCCATAACATCAGACGCGGTGGTGATTACGGGCATGGCGCCTATGCCTGCCGCGATTAAACGCGTGAGCTCGTTAGCTCCGCCGTAATGTCCTGCTAACAGGCTTATGACAAACTTGCCAGACGCATCAACACCTATGACTGCAGGGTCAACAAGCTTGTTCTCGAGACATGGAGCAACAGCCCTAATAATTATGCCAGTTGCCATAACAGCCACTATAGCAGATGTCTTGCTGTAGGTTTCCTTAATGAATTCGCCCAGCTTCTTATCTAAAGGAACGACGCCTTTCTGACCGTATTTTTTAGGAGCGAACACCCTGCACGGTAAATCCAGCTTGTTCAGCGCGCTTTTAATTTTGAGCGCAGTTTCAACTCCGCGCCTGGTGATGGCAACAACTGTTATTCCTTTAGAGAACATTTTCGTCGCCTTTGCGAAAGCCATGTGTAAAGGAAGAATCATAGAGCTTAGAATAATCGTAAGCTTCTGGGTTCAAGACTTTTCCTACGAAAATCAGCGCTGTCTTCGTTATTCCCGCAGCCTTAACTTTCTCAACTATATCGTTTAATGTGCCCTTGACGATTTTCTGTTCTGGCCAAGTAGCCTTGTACACCACTGCCACGGGCGTGTCTTTCGGGTAGCCCCCTTTTCTAAGCTCTTCAATAACCAACTCTATGTGCTGAACACCGAGGAAAATCACCATGGTTGCTTGGTGCTTCGCCAGTTCTCTGATGCTTTCCTTTTCGGGCACTGGTGTCCTGCCTGTAGGGCGCGTTATTATTACTGTCTGAGAAATGTTCGGCAAAGTCAATTCTCTGTTTAAACTTGCCGCGCCACCCTGCAAACAGCTTACCCCTGGAATTCGCAGGTACTCTATCTTTTCTTTATCGAGAAAATCCATTTGCTCCTGAATAGCGCCGAAAAAGCTCGGATCACCATCATGCACTCTTGCGACGAGCTTGCCCGCTTTTACGCTTTCTGCCATTACTTTGAAAACTTCTTCCCTATTCATAGCGGCGCTGTCGTAAAGTTCGGCGCTGGGCTTTGCGTACTTGAGAATTTCAGGGTTCAACAACGAACCAGCGTAAATTACTACGTCGGCTTTTTCAAGCCACTTTTTCCCTTTGAGGGTTATAAGTTCAGGATCGCCAGGACCCGCGCCGATAATGAAAACTTTGCTCACACTGCATCACCACGTTTTCTGTTAATTGGAAGTTCACTTCTTTTTACTATTGCCATCGAAAAATAATCTTTAGGTATTTCCCAGTTTTGGACAGCTCCAAGTTTTCCAACGATTACTTTTTCTTCAGGCATACTGCATCGCCTCACCAATGCAATTGTGGAGTTTTTTGTAAAACCAGATCTCTCCAAAATTGGAACTAGGTCTTTGAAGCGGTGAGCGCATTTCATGAAAACCAAGTTATCTGCGTGCTTGGCAGTTTCTTCAATGAGCTTGAAATCAAGGTCTGAGGGAATAATTGCCACCACTTCTTCTTTTTCAGCAAGAGGTATCTGAGAGCTTGCCGCACAAGCACTTAACGACGTTACGCCTGGAATTATCTCAAGCTTAATTTCGGGATATTCTTGCCTCAAGCTTTGACAAAGATAAATGAACGTGCTGTAAAACATAGGGTCGCCCAACGTGATAAAGGCAACCACCTTGCCGCTTTCAACTTTCCCGGCTACAATACCAGCGTTTTTAGCCCACAACCTCTTGACTTCAAGCTCATCCTTTGTCATTGGAAAGACTAATTCAAGCACCTCAGGAGGCTTCGCCCTTTCTTCTAAAATGTTCTTAACCATTCCAAGAGCCATGCTTGGCGTGTCAGCGTGAGCCTTTGGGACAGAAACTACATCCGCCATTTTTAACGCTTTTACAGCTTTGACGGTGATAAGTTCAGGGTCGCCGGGACCTACACCGATTCCTATAAACTTGCCAGCCAAACTTTTCCACCTATGCTTTTGTAGCAGATATTATTGTAATCGGATTTCTTGCCAGCATCATCGTCCCCGAGCTTACTGCTTTGCCTTTAGCCACAAAAACCGTCACCACATCCACTTCCTTGAAGCCCAGCTTTCTTATTTCATCCAAAGCCGTATAGCCCGTTTCCAAAAGTATCGCGTTAACAACTATCCGCCCATTCCTCTTCAGCTTTTGATGAGCAAATTGTATCACTGCCCTCAAGGATTTGCTTCCACCTAGCAAGATGGCATCCGCTTCCGGCAAGTTTAACAATGCAGCAGGCGCCTTTCCTTGTATTACTTGAACCGTGCCTTGCACAGCAAACTTTGCCACGTTAGCTTTGGTTAATTCAACCGCTTTTTCGTCTTCATCTATCGCGAAGACCTTGCCTTTCGGAGCTACTTGAAGGGCTGCTTCAACGGTTAAGCTGCCCGTGCCACAGCCCACATCAACTACAACGGAGCCTTCACGTAGATGCGCTTTCGAGATAGTCAAAACGCGTATTTCCTCTTTAGTAGGTCCAGGAACATCATCATTTTGCAGGAACATTTCATCGGGGATTCCAGGGGTTTTGCAAGTCCACACTTCAAGCATCACCTTTCTGATTCACTTTGATAACCATCACGCAAAGAGCATTAAAATCGAGCGTAGAAACTCGCTCCAAGGTGCTTTCCACAATCCTTTCGTCACTTAAAGTGAGGCTTTCACATACAAAAACGGGTGTTGCTTTATCTAACCCCGCCTTAATTAGAAAACTGGCAATTTCGCGTGGAGAAAAAGCCTTAGGGTCTGGAAGAAGCATTATGTCTTTTCCTTCTTTTACAGCCTTAGCCAGTTGCGCCTTCTTTTCAACGGTTGTTCCCTTATGAAAGCTGAACAAGTTCATTTCGTCCCAGCACATGCAAAGCCGAGCCGCACATGCTTGAATTGAACTCACGCCGGGGATAACATTTACCTCAACATCTTTTCCTTTAGCGTTCTTCAAAATGGGGCGCAAAAGTCCTGAGAAGCCAGGGTCGCCTGTTGATAATAGAGCCACCGTCTTTCCGTTTTCTACGGACTCCGCGGCGTATTTTAGGATTTCAGTCACGTTTTTGGCTGTCAAAGCTACTGCTTCGCCTTTAATGTCTTTTCGGAACAAGCTTAAGCTCCTTTCAGCGCCGATGACGATGTCCGCGTCTTGCACGGTTCTTCTTGCGGCGGGAGTTACGTAATCCAGAGAGCCTGGACCTATTCCCACTACATTGAGCTTAGCCACGGTTCTGCACACCTTGCGTTTTCTTCCATTCCAAGAATTGCTCCATCCAAGGAGACTATAATCACGCTTACCTTAGCTTTTTCCTTTATCCGTTCCATGACGCGTGAGCGGACCTTTTCGGCTATTTTATCAAATGTTGCCCGAGATAAATTGACCTGTTTGAGAAGTCCTGCGGCTTCTTCAGTAGTGTTCGATTGCAATATGCGATTGATGGTCTCGGAATCTGCGCCGACAGCGCCAGCATAAGCAGCGATGACTTCGGCTCGGGCATCACCCATTTTATGGTGAGTGTTGAAGATTCCCGCAGCCAACTTTACCAGCTTGCCAGGATGCCCAAGAAGAATGATTTCTTGCACTCCTTTCTCAACCGCTTTTTTCAGCATGTAGCCCATGAAGTCCCCTGCTTGCACTATGGCGTCCTCAGGAGCTTTAAACAACTGCTTCGTTATCCTTTCGCCGATGTTACCAGGCACCATAAATATTCGTTTATAGCCATTAGCGAGGGCGACATCAATTTGAGGAACCAGAGAGCGCCTGCACGCTTCCATTGACAAAGGCTTCACCACTCCTGTTGTGCCGAGAACAGAGATGCCGCCAACTATGCCTAACTTTGCGTTAAGCGTTTTCTTAGCCACTTTTTCACCTTCAGGAATATCTATAATCACTTCGGCGCCTTTGCCAGTTGGCAGCGCCTCTTTAACAGCATCGCGTATCATTTTTCTCGGCACGGGATTGATTGCTGGCTCACCTACCGCGACGGCTAAACCAGGCTTCGTGACCTTGCCTATGCCCTTACCGCTCTTTATGGTGACTTTGCCATCGTCCGTCAGCTTTACTGTGGCGGATATTTCAATTTTGTCCGTGGCGTCAATGTCGTCTCCAGCGTCTTTCACAGCCGTCGCCACTGCAGCATCGTCCGAGAGTTTCTTGCTTTCTTTCACGGGGATTTCAAAGCGGATGCCTATTGGCGTAGGTATAACCACCCTGTCGACTGGATTACTGACTAAAGCAATTACTGCCGCTTTGGCTGCCGCTGCTGCCGTTGCGCCAGTCGTTATGCCGTATTTCAAAAACCTTGCCATGTTCTTAATCCCTTTAANACTTGGCTTCTTGCTCAGCCATGGTAAGCAACGCATTGAACACTGCTACAGCGATGGTGCTTCCGCCTTTGCGACCCCTNACAATTATGAAGGGCGTGGGTAAACCGGACACGGTTTCTTTTGATTCTGCAGCGCCAACGTAACCTACAGGAACGGCTACAATAAGGGCGGGGTTGGCTAACCCCTGTTTTACAGCGTCTGACAACTCGAACGCTGCGGTTGGCGCGTTCCCAATAAGCACAACAGCGCCATCCAACCCGTCTTTAACTGCTAGGCGAATGGCAGCAGCAGACCGAGTTATTGCTTCATCGTTAGCTAATTTGACGGCGCGTTTATCGTCAATGTAGGTGAAAATTTTCCCTCCAAACCTCTTCAACCTTGCCTCGTTTATGCCAGCCTTCACCATTTTCACATCGGCCACTATCTTGGCGCCAGCTTTTATAGCGGCAACTCCTGCCTCCACCGCTTTCTCGCTAATGACTAACAATTTGGCAAATTCAGGGTCGGCAGTTGCATGGACGACTCGTTCGATAATGGGCACATGAGATGCTGCCACTTTTTCTAAGGAATCGCCGAGCTCTTGCCTAATGAGGCTCATGCTGGTTTTAACAATCTTGTTTGAAGCGGCTATCGCGTACGCATCAGTCATGACTTTAGCTTCCTTGACTTCTTGACCGAGCGCCTTCAAGGCTTTTTCTTCTATTATCTCAGCTATCCGTTCATCAGCGCCTAAAGGTTCGCCGTACAGAAGCTCTATTCCTTTTGCTGCTAACGCGGGTTCTTTTTCCTTCAACTCGATCAGTTCTGGAATTTCGCGCTTCGTGTGCACGCCTGGAGCCAAGAAAGCAGGAATCAAGACAATCTTTGACACACCTTTTTTGGCAAGACTTTCAATCGCCTCAGGGATTGTTGGTTTGTTTCTCACCATAAACGCGATTTCAACCGTCTTGAATTTTGACCTCTTTCGTAAAATGTCAGCTAATTTCTCCAAATTTTCCCTATTATGAGGAAGTTTACTGCCGTGCCCAATTATGATTAAGCCTATGTTATCCATAAACGCTCACCTTGCTTAAGTTAACTTGGCTCCAAGCCGAACAAATTGATTGCAACTTCTATCAGCCTCTTGTCATCGTCCTTAGCGGCTAAACGTAAATTTTCGACTATAGGTGCATAAGTCTGTTTAAGTAGAATGAAAGTCAAATCTTCTATAATCTTCTTCTCTTTCGCATCGACATGTCCTAACATTTTAAGAGCCTTCTTAAGTTCTCTTTGCCGTATTTCCTCGGCACGTGAGAACAACAATGAAACAATATCTCTAACGGACTGGATTTTTATATCTCTATTTAGCAAGATTAGTTCTTTATCTATGAGGTTGGAGGCTTTTTCTACGCTTTTCTGTCGTTTTTGCTTATTCTTTTCGGCTATTAATTGAAGATCGTCTATGTCATAAAGTTTTACTTTTTCTACTTCCTGTGTTGCTTTCTCGACGTTTCGAGGATTTGAAATGTCAATTATTATCAAATCATTTTTGTTTTGGCGTTGCTTCATGAATTTAGAAACCAAGTCCTTAGTTAACAGATAATGTGGTGCAGCTGTGGAACAAATAACTACATCTGAGTCTACAAGGGTTTCTTCCAGCTTATCAAACTTTATGGCCCTGCCGGAAAGGTTCTCAGCCAATTTTACCGCTCGGGCATATGTTCTGTTAGCAATGAAAATAGGTTTAAGACAGCGTCTAGCTAATGCCTTAGCCACAAGGGTTCCTATCTCTCCTGCGCCCATTACTAGAATTTTCTTTTGGTCAAGTTTGCCTAACAACGATTCAGCCAGCTCAACTGCTGCCGAACCTATCGACACCGCCCCCTTGTTGATACCTGTTTCTTTCCTTACGCGTCTTCCAACACTCATTGCTCTCATAAACAAATGCTTAAGGACAATCCCAGCAGTCTTTGCAGAGTTGGCTTCTAAATAAGCGTCCCAAACCTGATTAAGAACCTGATCCTCACCTATCACCATAGACTCTAATCCAGACGTGAGTCTCAAAATATGTCTAAGAGTATCGCCAGTCAAAGAATACTCGATGGCTTTGGAAGCTTCTTCAACCATGGTTCCAGCTCTCTTCGCCAAAAAATCTTTTGCCCTCTTGGCTACTTTCTCGCCTTCTTCGCTTACGATATAAAGCTCAATTCGATTGCAGGTTTGAATGAGGACGCACTCATCAACATTTTTCATGGAGCGAATTGTTTTTAATGCACTCCTTGTGTCCTTGAATGCTACAGCTTCCATTAAGGGAACGCGCGCCGTCTTGTGTGTGATTCTCACGTTGATAATGTTGATGTTTTTAGCTGAGGAATGCATGGTTGGATAAACCGACCAACTTAAATATAAGCTTTGTCGTATTTAAGGAGAAGGGCCGCGGGGGATCAAATTAAAGCGCAGAATCGGATTGGCTTACTTGCCTGGAGCACTACCATGCTTTGAAGAGTTCGGAAGCATGCCCACTGACATAGTTCGAGAAGACGGACGGGTGCATGGCAAAAAGGCTTCAGAAGCATTAGATATGCTAATAATTCCTGGCGGCAGCCTCGTAGAATCTCAGAGCATAAAGGACAGTTTGGTACGAGAAATATTAAGGATGGCTGATGCAGGCAAGTTTGTACTTGGCATCTGTTCAGGCTTGCAAGTGCTTTCCAAAGCAACTGACATTGGGCGCTTGTCCTCCACTCCAATTTTGAGGCACGGGCTGGGTCTGTTAGATGTAGAGTTTAAACCATTGATATGTACGGACCGCGTCAGGGCCACTATAGTGGGCAAGAGTTTCATGACGGATGCCGTCGGCACAGATGTTACAGGTTTTCACTGTCACACTTATGGGAAAATGATAACCCATGAAGAGGCAAAACCAATTCTTGTTTCACATGTCCGACGCGTTAATTACCATACTGCGCCCCAAGACATAGTTTCTGGTGTCACTAACAAGCAGGGAAATGTTGTTGGAGTGCTGATGCATGCGCTATTGGATGAAAATCCATCTATCATTCAAAGTATTATGAAATCTTTAGACATATCCGCTGAAGAGCTTCGAGAAATAAGGGAAGTTAATTCAAAGCTATCGGCGGAAATCAAAAGTGAAGTAGGCATCTCAACCAGCATAAAGTCACAAAACAATACAGGGCAACAGCCGAAGAGCCCCGTCTTTCTTCTAATAGTAGCGACAGGAAGCGGATCAGGTAAGACTTTTATCGTAAGTGGTATAGCCGGCGCGTTAAAGAAGAAGGGCTTCCACGTTGGAGTGCTAAAAGTGGGAGGAGANATCCGAGACCTTGTGCCAGCCCTCTATTTGATTAAGGAACCAATAAGAGATTACTCCTCAATAAGAATTGGAGAAAGTGGATGGAAACCGCTCCGCGAAGTAGTGGAAAAGGCAAGCCGAAAACATGACTTCCTTCTGGTGGAAGGTGCCATGAGCGCTTTCACTGGCTTGCTTAACGAAGAAGTAACGCGACCTTCTTCAACAGCTGAAGTGGCACTGGCGCTGGATGCACCTACAATTGTTGTCGTTGGCTGTGACAAGGAAGGCATCGAAGGCGCGGTGATAAGCGCCCTCAATTATGCAAATGTCATGAAGAACCTCGGCATAAAAGTGAAAGGTGTTATCCTAAATAAAGCACGGATTAGCTACCTGACAGACGAGATAAAAACGCTCATTAAACGTGCTTTTAACAATCTCGGTGTCGAACTGCTCGGTATAGTGCCGCGCATCGAGCTGGAGGGGCGAGGCATGATTCCAGAAGTTGAAATAAGATATGAAGAATTCGGAAACAAAGCAGTCGAAAGTGCAGAACGCTTTTTAGACTTGAAAAGGCTGACAGAACTTGCCACGCCCATAGGAAAAGTCTCGGTAGATTATGATGCATTTTTGGAAAAATTCAAAAAGTCACTCACGAACTTTAGGCTTGACATGCCTGAAGGGGGTATAGAAAAAGGTGATTATTGACTTCAAATTTGACGGAAAATACGTTGTCATAGTCGGAGGAGGCACAGAAGCTTATAGGAAAACTTTGAGCTTCTTAGATGCTGGCTCAAAAATCCTAGTCGCTAGTAGAACCTTCACAAGCGGCATAAAGAAACTTAATCAGGAGAAAAAGATTAACTTGCTAAAAGCAAGCATCAAGAATGGAGAGACTTTTTTCAATCAGCTAAACCCCAAGCCAGATTTACTCGCCGTTGCAACAAACGATCAAAAACTTAACGTGCAACTTTCCAAGAGTGCCAGATCGGCAAGATGCATGGTTTACGTGGCAGATAACCCTTCAATAAGCGATTTCATACTTCCAGCCGTGGCAAAAATCGGTGAGGTAAGAATAGCTATGTCTACAGGTGGCAAAAGTCCAGCGATGGCGAAACTTCTACGGCAAAGAGTAGAGAGATTAATCACTCAGGAAGATTTGCTTCAAATTGAGCTGCAGAACTATATGCGAACAATCCTGAAACAGCAAATCTCGGATCAGAAAGTTCGAAAAAAGATTCTCTACAAAATACTCAAAGATGAACACGTAAAGAAGCTTTTGAAGGCTGGCAAGCTTGACGAAGCTCAAAGAGCAGCTCGAAAAATCATGGAAAGCTTTCAGGTCACTAAGGAGGCACCGTGATGAGTTTCCCCACAGTCAGAATGAGAAGACTCCGCAGAACGCCTGCCCTACGAGATATGATGCATAAAGTCAGGCTTCACCCAAGCAACCTGATATATCCCGTTTTCGTTGACGAAAATGCGCAGACACCTATTCCCATCAAATCCATGCCAGGGCATTCACGATTGCCAATTCAAAACGTCGTCAACGAGGTCAGGCAAACATTTGAACAAGGCGTAAAGGCAGTGATTCTTTTTGGCGTCCCCTCAAAGAAGGATAAAACAGGTTCTGAAGCCTTTGCTGCTGATGGCGTTGTTCAGAAGGCAGTTCGAAGTTTGAAGAAAGAGTTCGGCGACGGCCTTGTTGTTGTTACTGATGTTTGCCTTTGCGAATATACAACGCATGGACATTGTGGCGTAGTTAAGAATGGCGAAGTCGTGAATGATTTAACTCTTGGAATTTTGCAGAAAGTAGCGGCAAGTCACGCTCAGGCTGGAGCGGACATTGTAGCGCCTTCAGGTATGATGGACGGTCAAGTTCGATTTATCAGAGAGGCTTTAGACGACAGTGGTTTCAGCCAAGTTGGGATAATGGCTTACTCCGCGAAGTACGCCTCTTGTTTCTACGGTCCCTTCAGAGACGCTGCTGAATGCGCGCCCAAGTTTGGGGATAGAAAGAGCTACCAAATGGACTACGGAAATCCACAGGAAGCGTTACGAGAAATGGAGTTGGACATCGGCGAGGGAGCGGATATAATTATGGTAAAGCCAGCCTTAGCTTACTTAGACATTATAAATCTTGCCAAATCAAAGTTTAACGTGCCCATTGCGGCTTATAATGTGAGCGGAGAATACGCGATGGTAAAGGCAACAGCCAAAATGGGCTGGATAGATGAAAAAGCAGCTATTCTCGAGGTTTTGACTGGGATCAAACGGGCTGGCGCTGATCTCATCATAACATATTTCGCTAAGGATGTAAAATCATGGATGAATCAATAGCAACACCCAGCAGGTCTGTTTGAAATGATGTTGACTGTGGGCACAAGAGGAAGCAGGCTCTCTCTGATACAAACAGAGAACGTCCTTGACAATCTCAAGCTCATTCATCCAGAGCTAGAGTTTAAAATTAAAGTCATCAAAACGCTGGGTGATAAAGATAGAAAGAAGCCGCTTTTTGCTATTGATGTGAAAGGGATTTTTGAAAAAGAGATAGACTTAGCCATAGCAAATGGAGAGGTCGACTTCGCCGTGCACAGCCTGAAGGATGTCCCCACGGTAGAATCTTCAGAGACGATTATAGCGGCGTATCCCAAGAGGAGTTCCCCACATGATGTGCTCATATCAAAAGGCAAGGTTCCCCTTGACGCCTTAGCCAAAGGCGCAGTTATAGGAACAGGCAGCTTGAGACGACTGGCTCAAGTTAAATTCCTACGCCCTGATTTGGAAGTTGTGCCTATAAGAGGCAATGTGGACACCAGAATTCGAAAAGTGAAACAAGGCGAGTTTGACGGAGTTATAGTGGCTGAGGCGGGTCTTGAAAGGATGGGCTTGGAAAGCTTAATCGCAGAACGTTTTCCATTAAAGCGATTCACATCAGCTGCAGGACAAGGAGCCTTAGCCGTAGTCGCGAAAAGAGACGATGAAAAGGTCATTGGACTGCTAAGGTCTGTAGATCATCTGCCGACAAGGGCGGAAGTCACTGCTGAAAGAAGCCTTGTCCTTGCTCTTAAAGGCGGCTGCCGTGTTCCGATAGGCGCAATCGGGCGCGCTAATAACCAAGCTTTGTCGCTTTATGGGTGCATCTTCTCGCTCAACACTCAAGAGAAAATTTCAGCCTCTTCAGAAGGCACCTTTGAAGAAGCACAAGATGTAGGCAAGAAAGTTGCCCAGAGTCTTGTGAAACAAGGAGCCAAAAAATTTGAAGCTGAATGGAGGAAGAAGTATGGTCCATGGTAAAGTGTTTCTTGTCGGAGCGGGACCCGGCGACCCCGCGCTGCTTACCGTGAGAGCCGTCGAAGTCTTAAGAGCAGCTGATGTCATAATCTACGATAGATTAGTAAACAAAGCAATTCTTGAACTGGCACCGAAAACAGCAGAGAAAATTTATGCGGGAAAACGCGCGGGAAAACATGTATTGCCTCAAGAAAAGATTAACGAGTTATTAGTCAAAAAAGCTCTTGATGGCAAAAGAGTGGTCAGGCTGAAAGGGGGCGATCCGTTCCTCTTCGGCAGAGGCGGAGAAGAAGCTGAAGCCTTGGCTGAGAAGCAGGTGGATTTTGAAGTGGTGCCCGGGGTCACTTCCGCCATAGCGGCGCCTGCTTACGCGGGCATTCCGCTTACTCACAGAGACTACGCCTCTTCTGTCGCCATAGTTACCGGCCACCAAGCAGGAAACACTGAGAAAATCGTTAATTGGAGCAAACTAGCCAGCGCTGTAGATACAATTGTCATCCTGATGGGCGTAGAACCCTTGGAATCCACAGCATCTAAGCTGATGGAAGGCGGTTTAGACCCTGATACGCCAGCAGCCATCATCGAACAGGGAACTTCAAAAAAGCAAAGGAGCTTGATAGGCAAACTTGGCACAATAGCAAAGGAAGCTAAGGAACGAAACGTAAAAGCTCCAGCGGTCATCGTTATAGGCAAAGTCGCTACGCTAGGAGAAAAACTATCATGGTTCAAAAAGCCGCCTCGCTAAAAGGAAGAACTATTGCCGTTACAAGACCTAGGGGTCAAGCTGAAGAAACAGGTGAGATGATTGCGAAAAGAGGAGGAAAGCCCTACCTCATTCCAACCATAGAGATTAAGGGACCTCGCGATTTGTCAGCCACTAAAAAATTCATTGACGCTCTCGCGAGAGGCGAAGTTGACTATGTCATTTTTATGAGCATTAACGGAGTAAGGTACCTGCTCAGTGCCGCCAAAAGCTTGGGACTGGACAAGCAACTCAAAGGGTACTTGAAAAAGACTGCAACGGTGGCTGTTGGTCCGAAAACTGCTCAAGAGCTTATAAAAAATCAAATTCAAGTGGGCTTGACCCCGGCAAGGTACACTTCGGAAGGGATAATAGAGAGCTTGCAACAGAGGCATGTTTCTGGCAAGTCTATTTGGATTCCTAGAACTAGCCAAGCGTCACCTGCACTTGCGGAAAAACTGCGAAAGATGGGTAACAATGTGCAGGAAGAGTACGTTTATGAGTCACGGCTTCCCGTTGACCCAGCGTTAACTGCGCAGTTTCTTCAAGACTTGGTTGGCGGACAGATTCACGCCATTATTTTCAGCAGTTCCCTAGGCGTCAAAAACCTGTTCCGAATGCTTTCAGAACAAGTTTCCACGGAAAAACTGCGAGAGATAATGCGCAACAAGTTAACTATTGTGGCGATAGGTCCTACAACGGCTGAGACATTAGCTGAAATGGGCTTGAAAGTTGATGTGATGCCTGAAAAGCATCTGTTTGAAGAGGCATTGAACGCTTTAGGGCGGTATTGGGCTACTAATTCGAGGGGCGATAAAGAAAAATGAGGTCAGCTTCCAGTTTAGCCCGAGAAGAGGTTAAACGCCTTAAACCCTGCGTGCATGGCGGTGAAGTCTGGGATGTCGTGAATAAGACTGATCTTAGTAGAGAGGATGTTCTTGACTTCAGTTCAAACGTTAATCCCTTGGGACCTTCCCAAAAAGCCATCGAATCGATAAAAAGCAATTTTGGGCAAATTCCTTTTTACCCAGACCCAGATTCCACTGCGTTACGAGAGGCTATCGCCCACCATTTCAAAGGAATCAACAGATGGAACGTAATAGTAGGAAACGGCTCCACTGAACTCATTTATTTATTCGCCGACGTTTTCATAGAAAGTGGTGACGTAGCGCTTATTCCTGCGCCCACGTTCGGTGAATATGAAAGAGCTGCAAAAAAAGCAGGAGCCAGACCAAAGCATGTAAAATTGAGTCCAAGTTTTCAAGTTGAAACAGACAGCTTTATGCGTGAGATGAAAGGGGCAAAGGTTGTTTTCTTATGCAACCCAAATAATCCTACGAGTATTCTTACGTCTCGCACGAATTTGCTGGAAATCATCGAAAAAGCACTTGAGGAGGATACGCTTGTTTTTCTTGATGAGGATTTCACGGAGTTTGTTGACGAGGAAAAACGGTTTTCGTTTATTGGCGAAGTAGAGCGTTATCCTAACCTTTTCGTTTTAAGGTCGTTCACCAAGTTTTTTGGGTTAACTGGGTTAAGAGCCGGCTACGGAATTGCCTCTGAAGAGATAATCAAAATTTTATCCACCACCAAAACACCTTGGAACGTAAACTGCTTAGCCCAAGTTGCAGCGGTAGCAGCGTTAGCTGATGAAGAACATTCGAACAGAACAAGCGCGCTCATCAAAAGTGAAAGGGCGTTTTTGGCGCGTGAATTAGGTAGGATTAGCGTTTTCAAGGTGTATCCTGCTGATGCTAACTTTTTCTTCATAGACATTAGGCAATCGGGTTTCACAGCAGCTCAACTCAAGGAGAAGTTGTTAGAGTATGGCGTACTGATACGAGACTGCACTTCATTCGCGGGGATTGACGAGTATTACATTCGGGTAGCTGTCAAAACGCGACGCGAGAATGAAAAGCTGCTTGAAGCGCTCAAAAAGATCTTGGGAAAAGGCGGGGATTCGTCAAAAAGAGGTTGAGTTTGGAAGAAGAATATGTTGACGCTAAATATTTCCGTCCTTGTCGATTTCTTGCTGATTTTCTTGTTAGCTTTCTTGATGGACGTGACGTTTGGTGAATTTCCTGACAGGATTCATCCTACAGTTGCGATGGGTAAAGTTATCGATTATTTCAAGCCTAAGATTAGAAGTGAAAGTTCACGGGTTGAAATGGCAAATGGGGTTCTCTTGAGCTTAGGAGTTATCCTGCTTTTTGCGGTTCCTGCCTACCTAACAATTTTTTTGGTTCAGCAATTCTTCGGCTGGATACCCTACATTGTTGTATCTGCCATCCTGTTGAAGTCTACTTTTGCGTTAAAGTGTATGCGACGGTACACTGTTCCCATAGCAGACGCGATCAAGAATGGAGATTGCAACAAGGCGCGGCACTTGTTACCTTACATCGTGAGGCGCGACCCCACAGAGCTTAGCGAGCGACACATAATCTCCGCGGCTGTCGAGTCTATAGCTGAAAGCACTACGGACGGAGTAACCTCGCCCTTCTTTTACTTTGCTCTTTTCGGCGTTCCAGGAGCGGTGGCGTACAGGGTTATTAACACGCTGGACTCCATGCTTGGCTATAAAGATCAAGAGCATAAAAACATCGGGTGGTTTTCGGCAAACGTGGACACCATAGCTAATTATATTCCAGCAAGGTTAACCGCCACTTTGATGACCTTGGCAGCGCTGTTTTTGGGCGAAAATTGGAAGGAGTCTCGAAGGATTCTTCAGCGAGACAAGAGGAACACTGCAAGCCTGAACGCGGGGTGGACCTTGGCGGCTATGGCTGGCGCATTAAGCGTTCAGCTGGAAAAACCAAGTTTCTACAAATTAGGAAATGGCGAAGGCTTATCTCCGATTCACATAACGAGGGCTTTGCGAATAATGGTTTTGACTGCTATCTTGTTTGGTGTTTTGGTAGTTTTTCCGCTTTTAGTCTTGAAAGCGTTAATTATATGATGAGTCGGATGATAAAACCTCTCTATTTTGCAAGACTGATGGGGCATTCCTCGGTTTCAATTTAGCGACCACCAGCTTGAGCAAACCATCAAGTTTATGCCTACTTGCCCATAAAAGCCCAGATATCAAAAACGCAAACCCCAAATGCTGAACGTCCACCTCAAGACCAATTCTGTCAATTGGTTTGGAATTAAAAAAGAAGTAGCCCGCATCTTTATCCATCTCCACCCTGAACTGCAAAGAAGGCCATAAGGAAAATAAATGTGCAGAATACAAGTTAGCAAACATTGTTGCCGCCAGCAAAAACAGGCCGACCAAAGCGACAGAAAAGAAGAGTAACTTGTTCAGTTTCCTCTTTGATCTCGCTGAATGAAACAGTGAAAGGCATTTGCTTGCTAATGAAGCTGCTAACAAACTAAAGAAAGGCAAGGACTGATAATTATACTTAACAGCATTATTATAAGGGAAGCTAAGATTCAGACCCGCCCCCAAAAAAGTGTTTACGCTTACAACAGACACTATAGTTGCCAAGCAAATCAGATCAAAAACAAGAAACTTTGAAAAAACTTTTCTGAGCAACAAGCAAACGAGCAAGGACAAGACTACTGCACCCATGAAAAACCATCCCAAACCATAATTCAGAAGAAAAGTGCCAACAAAAAAGTATGAAGGAACAACACCGGTGGCATTAAAGGAAACAAAATCGTCATGACTAAAAGCGGCATGGCTATCACCGTAAAGTAGCCCTCGCCCCCAAATTACGTCGTACCATAAGAAAAAAAGAAGTAAAGCGGGCAAAAAATACGCAACCACAGCAAATATGCGTCGCAAATTCTTCTGGCGATAATGAAAGTAGAACAAAGCTAGAGGAACCAGAGTGAAGATGGCAAAAAATTTTGTTAGAAGAGCTATGGCGAACAGAGTCCCTGAAACCATGAAAAGTTCTTTCGAATCTTTGCGAATTGCATGTATTCCTACAAATAGACAAAGCAAGCTAAAGAACAGACACTGCACATCGATAAGAAAGCTTCTCGAGAGGACAAGCTGCCATGGGGTTGAAGCAAAAAGGGCAGCTGCAAGCAAACCGGTTGTTTTGCCATACAAAACTTTGCCGATTTTGTATACCAAGACAGTGCATCCAAGACCAAACAACGTTATTAAAGCTACGCCCGTGTCAAATGATAAGCCGAAAATTTTGAAAAACAGTGCTTCAATGTAGAAGCCTAATGGCGGCTGGTTAATCATGTCGCCATAATATTTTAGGTAGGGCATGCCCCATCTAATTACCCCTGATGCAGCTTCGTATTCAAGCTGAGTATCCCCGTTGTGAAAGGGACCCATTGTAACCGAAAGTAGCGCAACCCCGATCAGGATGCCTAAGAGGGGATAATTTTCACTTATTAGTTTTCTAATGCTGTCCTTTTCCAAACAACTACCTATTTATATTTGTTATAAAGTGTTTGGAAAATAAAAATTTCCATTTAATTGAGAGGTTTTTAGCTCTGAAATTTTGTTATAAAAAGGCTCCTTTGGTTAACATGAACTACTCTATAAATGGGAGATTCAAGAAGTTAACAGACCCAGTTTCGAAAATTTTTAAAGATTTAATTCGAATAGAAACGTGGAGTTGATCGGCGGAGATTGAAATGACCAAAAGCAAGCGATTGTTGATAGCAGTATTCACAGTGTTTTTCTTTTCTTTTAGGGTCTTACGCATTCAGCCTTGGGCCGGTACGGTCGCTTTGCGGTTCGCTTCCGCCTGTGATATTCGCACTCGGCAACTCGAGTTAACAGCCAGCCCTTGTCTTGATACACGCAACCGCACGGCAACGTAACCGTTTTAGACGTTTGCTTTTTTTCTTTCTTCGCCACTTCTGTAGCCATCCACTGTGCAGTAATTCAAAATAAGAAACTAACTAAATAAGTTGTTGGAGAAATACGCGCGCATAAAACGCAAGCAAAAGCTACAGTCAAAAGTCTTAGCAGAACCGAAGCGCTGGTTCTACGCTGAGGCCCCACTTGCATTTCCGCCTTTAAATAAGGGGGCTATAGTCTGCCGTAAGCACAACAGTTCAAAATCCCTCCGCCAACCAGTAAAGCCCTGTACCAATAAAGCCTTATATAAGCTCACGATAAATCCACAAAAACGCAGGTGACCATTATTGAGCCTCGCAGTTGACGCGAAAGCCTTAGTCAAACAGTTCGGCAACATCCGCGCCCTAGACGAATTAAGCTTCTACATTAAACCTGGAGAAATTTTTGGACTCATCGGTCCAAACGGCGCAGGAAAAACCACAGCCCTCCGCATCGTCAGCACCCTACTCCTACCCACATCAGGCACCATAACCGTCTTCAATCTAGATGTGGTTAACCAAGCAGCCGAAGTCCGCAAACACATAAGCTACCTCCCAGAAGAAGCTGGTGCATACAGAAACCTCTCAGGCTTGGAATACCTCGAATTCATGGCCAAATTCAACACAAAAAACGCTAGCGAGCTCAAACAAATCATCAACGAAGCCGCTCAAATCAGCGGCCTAGGCGACCGCCTAAAGGATAAAGCGAAAACTTACAGCAAAGGCATGAAGCGCCGCCTCCTCGTAGCAAGGGCATTAATGACTAGGCCCAAGCTCGCTGTACTGGACGAACCTGCCAGCGGATTAGATGTCCTACACGCTTATCATGTCAGAGAAATAATCAAAAGCTACGTGAAAGAGCACGGCGTCACTGTCCTGCTCAGTAGCCACAACATGCTAGAAGTGGAATACCTCTGCGACCGCGTAGCCCTGCTAAACAAAGGCAAAATCGTAGTCGAAGGCAAACCCAACGAACTCAAACAAAAATACAAAAGCGAAAACCTAGAAGAAGTCTTCGCAAAGGTGGTTGGCTATGCTTAAAGGCTTCAGCACAATCCTTGTTAAAGAGCTTAAAGAACTCATCCGCGACCCAAAAATCATCATCGGCATGATAGTCATACCACTAATAATGTTCCCTGTACTCGGTCTAGTACTCGGCTACGCAGTAGAAACAGCCCAAGAACAAGCCCAAAAAGCCACTATAGTCGTCATAAACAACGATGGCGGAAACTGGTCCAACAGGTTCATAAACCTCTTAAACACCACAATAAACGTTAACGTTGTTAACAATATAACTCCCGAACAAGTCCTAGCCCAAGACCTACTGGCAAAGAACAACAGCACACAATTCATAGAAATCCCCGCAGGTTTCAGCACAAACATGACCCAACACACAGAAGGCAACCTAAACATCACCGCCGCAATAAACACCTACAGCGTCTTCTCAGGCGGCAGCGTCTTCTCAGAAATAGGCTCATCAACCATCACCAATTTCGTAAGCGGTTTCAACAGATACATAGCCCCCAACGTCGTTTACACTACACCATCAACTATAATCAAAGGCGAAATCCAGACAGGCGTCGACCCCAGCACACTTTCAAGCTTACTACTGTCCCAATCCATCGTATTGCCAATCACCATAATGATCCTACTCACCTACGCCATGCAAATAGCCGCTACATCAGTAGCTATGGAAAAAGAAGAAAAAACACTAGAAACCCTACTAACATTACCCGTAGATCGCTTCGCCATTCTCATGGGCAAACTATCCAGTTCAATATGTGTCGCAGGCGTTGGAGCCTTAGCTTACATGATCGGCTATAATTACCTGATGGGTTCCTTTATGATTGGTATTCAAGCTGGCACATCGATAGATTTGGTTAAGCTAGGCCTTGTGCCCTCACCCTTCGGCTATCTGCTGCTTGGAATATCACTCTTCGTAACTCTGCTCTCGGGCTTAGCGTTAGCCGTAATAATGTCAGCCTTTTCCGAAGACGTTCGAGGAGCCCAATCCCTCATAGGCTACATTTACCCATTAATATTCATTCCCACGTTTGCCTTAATGTATCTGGACATCAACACGCTGCCGCTAGCATTGAGAACCGTGTTTTTTGCTATTCCATACAGTCAGCCAATTATAGCATCCAAAGCCGTCATAATGGGCGACTACGCAACAGTCATATTTGGCATAATCTACGTTGCCGCATTCACCATAGTCATAATGTACATAGCATCACGATTGTTCGCCACAGAAAAAATCTTAACCGCAAAACTAAAGTTCAAAGGACTAAAAGGGTTTAGAAAAGCTAGGACGGAACAGCCTGAACAGTGACCCCTAACTGAGTTTTCTGGCTCAGACTAAGGTGTATCTTTTTTTGGGGCAGAAAGCCTGAAGACTAGTAGTTCTGCGGTCACGATAGCCTCTATAGGTTTCTGCAATGAATTTCGATTAGGCTCCAAATATGCTGGATTAGCTCTGATGTGCTCTGCGGAGGCTACCCCTCACTTATATAAAGACTGAAAAACCAACTTCTCTCTCCTATTAACTATCTAAAAAAACAAAATTCGGTTAAGACGAATAGCTCACCGCGTCACCATTTTTGTCTATTTCAGCATTCCCTTGAGCACAATTAAAACTGAGATGGAAAACAGCACCAAATAGAACAGGTGTGGCAGAACCAACAAGATGGGAACGCTTAACGGGTAACCTACGAAAGTAGGAAGTAAAACCGTAAAAATTGGTATGATTAAAATTAAGTTTAGTTTGTTGTTTCGAAAAAAATGGAACAAATCGCGAGTTTTGAACATGACTACTAAGGCTATGGCGAACAATGTGAATTCAAGGGCAATGTTTAATGGATTATAAATGTTAATGTAAGGAAAACCCAATTCGTGTAGCCCGAACTCGTTTGTAGACAAAGGCCACAGTAACTGTAGCTGACCCCCGATTAAGAAGTCACCTATCAGAGAATGAGAAGCTAAAGCGGCGAAGTATGGCACTGCCTTCTGGCGGTAGAGCACAAAGAAGGGAATGAAAAACACTATTGCTACTATTATTGAGTGTGTTGGGCCTCGGTGTATCTCGGATTTGAGGAGAAAATCGAAGATGATGTCGATGTCAGGGATTATTGAGAGAACCAAGATTAACGGTATGTTGATGTTCACCTTGAGAAGCTTCGCGGATGCTTTGCCCAACAGATATGCCAATGCCATGTGCCCAACAGCAAACGAGGCTTTTTCCTCCTTGAAAACGAACATTCTCGGTGGCTAATTATTAAATCTATAGGTTCAAGGTAGCTTTTAGCGGATGAGAATATTATTTGCACATTTCTATTGTAAGCGTTTGAGTCATCCAGAACATTCGAATTCCTATATAACACTCAAGTTGTTATTATTGCGCCCAGAAATTTTCAGAATTTCACCCATGGTTACGCTTCGTCTTCTTGAAATGCAGGGTGCGGGAGTTCCACCACAGATATCAGAAGAATAGCTACAACAATCAGGGCTAAGCTTACTCTCATCAACAGCCAGTAGGGCTGAGCCCAATCGTTGCTGAAGACCAAGCCGTAACTATACAGGGTACTATTAACAAGCTGGTCAATCTGAAGCAACAAAATCATCACGATGAACAGCATAACATCGCCTAAAATAACTAAAGCAACCCTAAGTCTTGACATAAAATCACCAAAGCGTTATCTCCTCAACGCACAACGTAATAGAAGGACAAACGCGCGAATTTAGCTTTTTTGGAATTCTTAAATTCTACTTTGTTCATAACAAGAAAGAGGAAATGGCAGATTGCTAGAGAATGGCACACCAAAAAATATTAAAACAAGATTAGCCATACGCCAACTCGATTAAAGATAACGGCGGAGAAAGCGAATGAAAGGAAAGTTAGCAATTAAGAAGTTTGCAAGAGGCTTATTTCGGTTTGCAAGAGGCTTATCTCGCTTTATAACTAGGCGAGGAAAACTGGTGGTTCTACTAACTGCGCTGCTAACCGTGCTTTTTCTGACGTTTCTCCTCTCTGGGCATATGCTCTTCGATATTACTTCAAACTACCAATCCAACAATACCATCCCCAAACAGCCCACCATTACTACCCCAGACGAGTCAAGCACAAATATTCCCAACCAAGGAAAAATCACTTTTATCAACCAGCCAAGCAACAACTCCCCCAATCCATCAGAAACCACAGACCCCGATGCTGGAGTCTTGCAGACCATCGGCATCGGAGCTTATTGGGATCCAAGCGTAACAAACAAAGTGAGTACGACCAACTGGGGTTTTCTGCAACCGGGCGATCAAAAAAGCTTTACGGTTTACGTACACAACGAAGGAAACTCCCCAGTAACCCTGAGCTTATCCACGTCCAACTGGACCCCAGCAACTGCGTCTGCCTACCTTGCGTTGACATGGAACTACAATGGCCAAACAATTAATCCAAGTGCACAAATGCAGGTAACACTGACTTTGACAGTTAGCCCAGACATCACTGGAATAAGCAACTTCAACTTTGACATAATCATAGCAGCAAGCAGCTGAAAAAACAGATAGAATAGACACAGCAACATCCACCCATTTTTTGAACTGCCTAAAACAGTATGCAGACACTTCCAAGCTGCCCACTTTTCAAAAGACCTGCATCTTCCAGTCGAGGATTTGCAATGTTTAAATTATACCTTATCCATAACGAGGAGGAGGAAATAATATGATGAGTTCGATTTCCGTAGAAGATATTTTCTCGAAAAAATTTTCCACTGTTGCCGAAAACGATACATTATCCAAATGTCTGGATCTGTTCAAAAAAGAAATGCCGCCAGTTCTAGCTGTCTTAGACGACAAGGGCAAATACGTGGGCGTAATCGCTAGGCGGTGGGTGATAAGGTCAAGACTTGACCCTGCAACAACAAAGGTTAGAACCTTAATGCGACCTGCACCTAAGGTTTCACTCGATTTTTCTCTTAGTAAAGTGGCCAAGTTAATTATAGAAAGTGGCATTAGACAACTTCCAGTTTTTGAAAAAAACAAACTTGTAGGGTTTGTAACTGACGAAAATATTATTCATGGCGCTGTAACTCAAGAATGGGGCAAAACTGCAATAGAGAAGATAATGACGAAGGCGCCTCACACGATTGAGGCAAATCGGTCTGTAGGAGCCGTGCTCAGCCTGTTCAGGGAGCAAGGAATTTCTCATGTTCCAGTGATTGAGGAGGGAAAACTTGCGGGTATTATAAGCATTCAAGACGTTTTAGAGCACGTTTTTCAACCGCAACGCCGCCAGACGCTTGGTGAAATTGTCGGAGAAAAAGTTCCATTGATAAGTGTCTCTGCGAAGGGCATAATGAGGAAGCCAGTAATCAGTGTTTCGCCCGAAACCAGTCTAAGAAAAGCAGAGAAGAAAATGCACGACTTCGACATTTCGTGTTTAGTAGTAATGGCAAACGAAAAGTTGGTAGGAATAGCAACAAAATTGGATTTCCTTGAACCGATATCTCAGATGGAAAAGGCTAAAAGAAAACTCGCAATCCAGTTCGGAGTTAAAGGCATAGCGATGAACCCAGATCAACAGGGCTTTATGATGGATGAATTTGACTCTTTTGCTCGCAAATACCAAGACGCGCTTGAATCTGGTACGCTCTTTGTCTACATTAAAACTCACGGCGCAAGCCGCAAAGGAATACCGCTTATTCACTGTCGTCTACAGTTGAAAACGATGAAGGGCGCTTTCTTTAGTTCCGGCGAAGGGTGGGGAGTGGAATCAACTTTTCGAGTGGCGTTAGATAGGCTTGACAGAAGACTTCTGAGAAGTAAAGAGTTATCATACAATCCAACGTACGCTAGAGCCTATTTACGGAAAATGGGCATTCCAGAGGAAGAGCTCTAAGCTCCAGCTTTTCATTTCACCAATTCCAACTGGGAGAAAATTATCTGTGCCTTTGTAAGAACGCATATCATTTGGTATTTTGAGGTTTCGCTGTCTGCTACCGTTACAGTGGGATTCTGTTGCCATCGAAGCCTAGTTTTGAGATTCCAAGCTCGTCTTTAACTTCGCGTAGCTGCGCGGCGGTGAAAACTGGACCGTCTCTGCAGACGCGGTACTTGCCTATTACGCAGCTTCCGCACAAGCCTATGCCGCAACGCATCAGCCGCTCTAAACTGGCTTCCATGGCTATTCCGCGTTTTTCTGCGAGGTCGAAAACTTGACGTATCATTGGTTCTGGTCCGCAAGCGTAAACCATGTCGAGTTTTTCCTTGTTAAGGAACTTGTCTAAGGGTTCAGTTGCCAAGCATTTGAGGCCGTAGCTGCCGTCTTCCGTTGCTGCGATTGTGCTCTGTTTAGTGCATAATGCGTCAAACTGAGTTAGGAATAGCAGTTCGCTTTTTGTTTTTGCGCCTATTACAAGAGCCAAGCGCTTAGCTTTTGCGGCTAGTTTCTTAGCTAAAAATAGCAGTGGCGCGTTTCCTGTTCCGCCGCCGACCATTAGGATTCTGCCGTGGTTTTCTGTGAAACTGTTTCCGAAGGGTCCGCGCAAGCCCACTATTTCGCCACTCTTCATTTTGTGCAGTGCACGTGTTGCGTCGCCGACTGCTTTAACGGAGACGGAAACTCGGTGGCCTTCAACGTTCATTATGCTCAGTGGAATCTCGTCCACTCGTGGTATCCAGAGCATTAGGAACTGACCTGGCTTGGCTTTTGCGCAGAGCCTATCCTTAAAGGTGAAGGTTTTGGTTGTTGGACTCTCTGTTTTCACGCTTAAAATGCGTGTGACGCGTAACGTGTTAGCTACGGTGAGAGAGGCCGACAATCTCCTTCACACTCCCAAGTTTTTTCTTTTTCAAGCAAGCACTTATTCCGCCATTAATAGTTTTGAACACTGCTGGGTCTTTCAGCGCTATGGCTGTGCCTATTTGGACGGCGGAGGCGCCTGCAAGGAGAAATTCTACCGCGTCGCGCCAATCGGTTATGCCGCCGCAGCCTATTATGGGTGTTTTTACTTTTTCGCTGATGTCGTAGACGCATCTTAGGGCGATGGGCTTTACCGCGGGTCCTGAGAGTCCGCCGCGTTTGTTGCTTAGGACTGGCTGGGCGGTTTCAACGTCGATGGCTATGGCTCGGACTGTGTTTATGGCTGTTAAAGCGTCTGCGCCAGCTTCAACGGCGGCTTCTGCCAATTCCACAATGTCTGTGACGTTTGGAGAAAGCTTGACAATAACGGGCTTTTGTACCGTAGCCTTGACTTTCTTGACTACGGTTGCGAGGGTTTTTGGGTTTTGGCCGATTTCTGAACCTGTCTCTTTAACGTGGGGACATGAAACGTTAAGCTCTACGGCGTCTGCGCCAGCCTCTGCGGCTTTCTGGGCTGTTTTCGCGTATTCTTCGGCGGAGAAACCATAGACGCTTACGATGAGGGGAACGGTTAAGACTGTTTTGGCGTGGCGGATTTCGTGAACATACTCGTCTATTCCTGGGTTGGGGAGTCCCATGGCGTTTATCAGTCCGTATTTTGCTTGGACCACGGTTGGGTTTGGGTACCCGATTCTCGAGGTTAGCCCGATGGACTTTGTGACTACGGCGCCTGCGCCGCCTTCGGCGATGCTTTGCAGCGATGCAGTGGAGTAACCCAAGATTCCAGAGGCTAAGGCTGTTGGGTTTCTGAGGTGCAAACCAGCGAGGCTGGTACTTAATGGATTGCTGCCCAAGTGCGTTTTCTCCTTAGCTTTTGATGGTGTAATTGTATGCCTTTTTACAGAGATAAAGCTTCGTTTAAAACTGTTGACCACAGCTTGCAAGCTGAAGTACGCTGAAATGATGTATTGTAATGGTTAGAGGCAATTAGCGGTATGCTAGTTGCGATGAGCGTTGGTTCCTTTTTGTGCTCTGCGAGAGCTAGAGCCCCCTTATAAATAGTGAGGCTGTTCTGAACGGCCAGTTTTGAAGGCTCCATAGTTTTAGCGGTCTAAACGCTTGACTATAAGGGCTGAAAAGGACTCTGAACGGAAAACCAATAGCAATCTTGCTTCAGACAAATTGTATTTTCTTTTCTTGTATATTAAGTCTATCCTAGGTATAGCTTCTTTTAGATCGTGCACTATAGTCCATTAAAGGTGACACTAGTTGCACATATTTGCTTATTTCAGCCCGTTTCAGCGGCGTAATCTTTACTGGTAAAGTGTAGCTTTCATGCGGTCAAGCGGCTTCACGTATATACGTGCATGTTTCATGTATGTTAGCAATACATAAGTATGCTCTACGCGGTTTTTGGATGCGAGGATGTTAACATGTCTGAACGTTTTGCTAAAAAATGGGAAAGCAGAAGAGACGAAACATCATTTGTCGATACCATACGCGCAACAGTTACTCCACCACCACCGCTGAAGCCACGCATGGACCACGCCATCAGACGCTTGGACCTGCAAATCCACAGGTTAGACCAAGCCGCTGAAAGGTTCAGCCAAAAAGACAAAGCACTATTCAGCAAGATAGTTAACGCATACGAGAAACACGACACCGCCCACGCCAACATTTATGCCAATGAACTGGCTGAGGTTCGCAAAATGGAAAAACTAGTCATGAACGCGAAACTGGCACTTGACCAAGTACAGCTTAGACTGCGAACCGTTACAGAATTCGGAGACATCGTAGCCACGTTGGGACCAGTCATAGGCGTATTACGCTCAGTCAGCGTAGGGCTTGTAGGCGTTATACCTGACGCAGAAAACGAACTCGTAGACATCGGGAACATGCTAAGTGGCTTAATGTTTGACGTTGGACAAAGCTCTGGATTCAGCCTCAACTTTAACTCGGTGAACGAAGACACAGCTAAAATCCTTGAAGAAGCAGCAACAGTCGCCGAACAGAAAATCAACGCTAACTTCCCAGACTTACCGCCTGGACTCTCAACGAACTTGGCAAAAGGAAAAAGCAGCAGCTGAAACACTTGAAACGTTTCATCTCTTAATTAACTCCCCCACTCATTTTTTGCAGCATTTTTCTAGATTCAAGTTTTAAGGAAAAGCATATTTTTATGTGCTAACCATAAAGTATAAACTCATGACAGTAAGTGCGTTAACAGAAGCCTTCTTTGGGCTCTTAAAAGGCATAGTTTCTGGGACTGTTGCTTTTTTCGCAGTTATGCTGCTGTCAATCGTGTACAGGTATTTTACAAATGAGAAATTTCCCACGTTTCTTGGTATTGCGTTTGGGCTGGGCTTTTGGGGTTTTACAGGAGGATTGCTTGATATCTTTGAGCAGCCCTCTTTTGGAGGGGCCATCCAAATTATAGCCGTAACCATTTTCGTTGTTTGGGGCGTTAACACAGGCGACAAAATAGCTGGAAAAATTCCTAAAAAAGGGGTATCTATATTTGGTATCAGAGGTGGAAAAACCGCGTATACCACGGTTAAACTGCCTAACGCACGGCTAATATATGACATGGCTGCTAAGCCAAGAGTTCCTGATTCTTTGAAAGCCGAGTTGTCAGAGAGAGAATTTACTTTGCCCGCTGACCTTCCAATTGAAGACCTCGCTAGCCGAGTTAAAAGGCGTTTGATTACTGATTGGGGCATAGGTGATGTAGAACTTGAATTGGATCAAGACGGCAAAGTTATTCACTTCGCGATATCCGCTAAGGAACGAGGTTTAAGCGGGGTGATACCTGAAGGAAGCGTGGCTATACCAATAGAATGTAGCGTTATCCCATCTCACTTGGCTGCAGGTGATGTTGTAAAAATTTTCTTAGACAATAACGAGGTCATCGAGAAAATTGAAGTGAAAGGCATAAACGAAAACCAAAAAGTAATCACCATTGTCGCGGATTCGTGTATGCTCGAAAAAATCCGCGGCAACAAAGCATCGTTAGTGGTTGCTTTACCCTCTGACATACAGAGGCATCCAGCTATCAGCGTAGAGCAAAAATCAGGTGTAATTGAAGAGTTTAAAATTCAAAAAATTGTGAATTCGCTGAAAAAAGTCGGAGTCAATGATGACCTCGCAAAAAAGGTTGTGAAGCAGGTTCAAGCTAAACTGTGCAAAATGGATCCTCCTGTTTCCACGAGGTTAATAAAAGCTGCAGTTATCGAAGAATTGGAAAAGGAAAATCCAGAAGCGGCAAAAAAATTGAGAAACCGAAAACTGTGGGAGCTAAAAGCCTTCTAAGCAGGTATCTGTTCTAAGAGTTGGTGAATAGTAATCTTCAGGCTATAGAGATAGAGAAATTGAAAGCGATATTAAAGGCAATAATTGAAAAAAGGAATCAGATGGAACCAATTAGGATTCTACCGCCTAAGATTAGAAAGGGTATTTAATTATCTCTTGGTTTTGTTACTTTTTCTACCTTTTTTTGTGTTCCAAAAAGATTTATGGATAGTATTGCCTTCAAAATCTCTTTTGACATCCTTGACCAGTTCTTTACAGCCGCATGTGGGACATTGCAAGAATCACTGAAGCTAACGCCACTCTATTGTTTCACAGTTTTTATGCTTTTCACCGCGCCTTACATAGCCATTAGAGGTTATTTCCGCAAGTTTTTAATAGTCTTCGTAATAATTTAGTAATCTCTTTCTGCCATAAAAAATGGTGGTTAGGATGGGTCGTCGAAGGGGGGAGGTTCAGATTATTATTGATATCCTAGATATATCTCTGAGGGGAGTGAAGTTTACTCACCTTATGTATAAGGCAAATCTGAGCTACTCAACTCTTCGAAAGTATTTGTCGACGATGTCAAAGCGAGGATTAATTATCAAAGTCTATAACAGTGACGGATCTATGGTTTATCACGCTACCGAAAAGGGAAAGCGCGTTTTAGATAGGTTGAAAGAAGTCAAGTATATTTTAAGTGTTTAGCTTAGCTCGCATATGACTATTTCTTTGAGTCTGGCTTTTAGTCTTACTTTCAGCTCCAGATCGTTTTTTGTGAAGTTTCCGATGATGAGGTCTTGGATTTTTATTTCTTGATATCTTGGCAGTATGATCGCGCCAGTTGCTGGCTTTAATTCTTCGATTTCTTTGTCTATATTGCTGAGCCAATTTGGCAGTTTTATTTTTCCTGTTTTTGCGTTGTATTCTATGAGTTTATACTTGGCTAAGTCTACCAAAATTTCTTTTAGGTTACTTAATGGTATTTCAAGTTTTTCGGATAGCTGTTTTATGTCGATAGTTTTCTGTTCTTCTATTAGTAATAGTATGTCTATAGTATTTAGCATAACCTTAATTTTCTATTAGCTATTATTAATGGTTAGGAATCTGTTGTCTATGTTAAATTCTGATTTTTTCTAGTAAAGTTTATTAGCTTTTATGGAAAAATATAATTTTGTTCTAGACAATTTGTATAGATGTTTCATTCTGCATTGTTTATATAACGCGCTTCGAAAGGAGAAGGGGAGCAGCGAGAGAATCAAAATCGCAACGGTGCAAATAAATATTCT
>JGI2171J19970_10000053_pt1 | contig 42098 bp, 46 predicted proteins | sample DeeMarSWOR324_28_FD_19970 | JGI IMG/M metagenome (IMG submission 19970) | reverse complement strand
GCTCCCATCGGGGTCAGACTTTATCGACAAATGATGTCTACATGACAAAATGTAGCCCAATCCTCAAAATGATGACAAAGTCTGACCCCAATGCCATTCTCAATGCGCTTTTCTCGGCGGCTGCGTAACTCGCTGGAGGTCAGGCCTTGCCGTCGGGAAAAGATACTTTCCTAACCCTTGCCTTAATGGTACTCCTGAGGATAAAGCCTGAACCCATGAAAAAAGGGCAGGCTGCCTTTTTCTTGGGAGAAAAATGGCAGCCTGTTTAAGGGGATAAATCAGTAAATAAAGGGATTTATTTTAAACTCCCTGAAAAAAGGAGGGGCACCAAGGAGGGGTTTGCTGTTGATTTGCTCTTCTATCTGCTTCATCTTTGTCCTCCATATAATAAATACGTTAAATCTCAAAAAAAGTTGCAAATTTGTTTAATAGTCATAAATGTCTGTCATTGCAACGCTCCCTATGGTCGCTCGCAATGGCAGGGGATTAAGCAACTTTGAGAAAATTCCAGAGAATTATTTGGGTTTTATAAAGCAAGGCAGACAGAAAAGAAACCGTGTTTTGATTTTGTTTTTTGGCGCCCACCAAATAAAATACTATTATATCATAAATGATAATCAAATTTCAACATATTTATTCTAATTTTTTAAAATCCGCTATTTTGACCATCTTTTAGCGCTTTTTTGCCTTAATTCAAGCCCTTTTGGCAGTATTTTCAGAACAATGAAGAAAGGGAACTCCTCTTCAGATTCTTTTGACTAACATAATCATATATTTTAGAATGAGCCAGAAGGTAGTATTGAGTGAAAAAGAGTTTCTTGTTTGAAGCAAAGGAGTGACGTTATGGATAAGGAATCATTCAAGGAATATGGGTATAAATTCGTAGATTGGGTGTCTGATTACATGGCCCAGCTTGAAAAGTATCCTGTTCTCTCTCAAGTTAAACCAGGTGAGATTCGGAATAAACTCCCTCCTGAACCGCCGCTTCAGGGGGAGTCCATGGAGAATCTTTTCCATGACTTTAAAGAGATTATACTGCCGGGTATAACCCACTGGCAGCATCCTTCCTGGTATGGTTATTTTCCTGCAACAAACAGCCCTCCTTCCATTCTTGCAGAATTGCTGACCGCAGCACTCGGTGCCCAGTGTATGATCTGGCAGACCTCTCCAGCTGCTGCAGAGCTTGAAGAGGTAGTTCTGGAATGGTTGCGCCAGATGCTCGGGCTTCCAGAGGGGATGGCGGGAGTTATCCAGGATACGGCCTCTACAACAACTCTGGTCGCTCTTCTTACAGCCAGAGAAAAGGCTACAGATTTTAAGGCGAACCAAGAGGGACTGAAGGAGCCTCTGATCGTCTACGCTTCAGAAGAAACTCATTCAAGTATCGAGAAAGGAGCGAAAATCGCTGGGTACGGCAGGGAGAATCTCCGTTTTATCCCCACAGACGAGTCTTTCGCCATGATCCCTTCAAGGCTTGAAGAAGCAGTGGAGAAGGATAAGAAAGACGGTTTACAGCCTGCCTGTGTCGTGGCCACTCTCGGAACAACATCCTCCACAGCCATAGATCCTTTAGCCGCTATCGGCAAGATATGCCGCCGTCACAACCTCTGGCTTCATGTTGATGCCGCTTTTGCCGGAACAGCCGCCATCCTCCCCGAGAAAAGGTCGATGCTTGACGGAGCAGAGCATATGGACTCTTTTGTCTTTAATCCCCATAAATGGATGCTTACAAATTTTGACTGCTCGGCATATTTTGTCAAAGACCCAGGCGTTTTGGTCCGAACCTTCGAGATTCATCCCGAATATTTAAAGACCGGGCTGGATGCCGAGGTGAAAAATTTCCGAGATTGGGGCATCCAGCTGGGAAGAAGGTTCCGGGCTCTTAAGCTTTGGTTTGTGATTCGCTCCTACGGAGTAGAAGGGCTTCAAAAGATAGTAAGAGAGCATATTCGGTTAGCCCAGGAGTTCAAAGGATGGGTAGGAGAGCATGAAAATTTTGAGCTCATGGCGCCAGTAAGCTTGAGTTTAGTCTGTTTTCGCCTGAATGATGGGCGGGATGAAAAAGCTCTCAATGGTTTGAATAAAAGGCTCCTTGAGAGCCTTAATCAGACTGGAAAAGTCTTTTTAACGCACACTTCTTTAAGGGGAAAATACGTGCTGCGGTTATCAATCGGCTCGAGGACCACAGAGGAACGCCACGTAAAAGAAGCATGGGAGCTGATAAAAACAAAGGCGGAAGAAGTATTAAAATAATTTTCACTTGCACTTTTGAAGGCTGGGATCAATTTTGATTAGGGAGATATATATAGGACTTCAATTTGGGGAGAGGAGAAGATTTTTCCTTTCGCTCTATACAATCTGTGAAACCTCGGCTTGAAAAGCTCGGTCTGTCCTCAATTTCCAGGAGATGAATGATGAAACTTAAAATCGATACCAAGATTTTTGAGAAGTTTCCAGAGCTAAAAATAGGAATTGTAACTGCCAGAGGTATAGATAACCTTGGCCTTAGCGATGAAATCATGCAGCTGATCCGAGAAAAAGAAAAGGAGATACGAGCGAATTATGGTACTGAGACACTCTCTCAGAATCCAAAGATCAATTCCTGGAGGGAGGCTTATTCTTCCTTTGGAGCCAAGGCAAAGAAATACAAGAGTTCGGTTGAAAGCCTTTACCGGATGGTCTTGAAAGGGCTTGATTTAAGACACATCAATAAGATCGTTGATCTATACAACTATATTTCTTTAAAGCGAATGATCCCTGCTGGGGGAGATGATTTGGCAAAAGTAGATGGAGATATTATTTTGAAGTTTGCCGTTGGAAATGAGCCTTTCACCGCCCTCAATTCTACGGAGAGGGAAACCGCCAAAGAGGGAGAAGTCATCTATGCTGATAGCAAAGAGGTTCTTTGCAGAAGATGGAACTGGAGGGAATGTGATAAAACAAAAATGACAGAAGAGACTAAAGATGTCATTCTGGTTATCGAAGCGCTTCCTCCTGTGACAAGAGAAGAATTAGAAGAAATCGAGGAGGATTTAAGCCGGTTGATTACAGAATATTGTGGAGGAGAAATTAGAACAGCTATCTTGGATGAAGCCAAGAGAGAGATTGAAATCTAACCTAAATAATCTCAAAAGGTATTTTTTATTTCTAACCACAGTTTTCTTGTGCAGGCAAGGCTCAGCGAATCTCGCTAAAAGTCCCAGCCTACTCTACCTTGAAGGGCTTTCAATAAAAGTTCGTTCTGGCCCCGTTTTAGCTTGACTTTGGAAGGCCTGCTTTCTGGAAGAAATCTGTAGCTGGAGCTAATCTCACCTTCTCCGGTTTGAAATCAAGAGGGAAAACCTGGATGATTTTATCTTCCTCAAGAATTCTCGCTGGCATATTAGGATTGGCGTAGGTGATGGGAGAGGGAGCGTTGGCGATTATATCATTCTTCAACGATTCGGCGTCATCTGTAATGAGGGCTATGTAGAGATTCTCAAAATTCAAGTATTTTTTAATGGCGCGGTTTACATCCTCATGTGTAATTTTGGGAAGCCTTCTCTGGGCTTCAGCCAGGAAGTCTTTGTAACCGTAGTACTTGGAGTCCATCTTCCAGCCAAGTATTTCCGATAGCGTCTGGGCGTAGAGTTTTGTATAGTTGAGGAGGTAGGTTCGAGCAAATTCAAATCTCTCTTCAGGGATTCCTTCCTCCACAAGTTTTTTGAGCTCCCTTAGGGCTTGGCGAAGGACGAAATGACGGTTTGAATTTGCCAGAGGTCGGATCCAGATTGAGAAGTACTGCTGCTGGCGGCAGTAATTTTGCGCTGGAAATTTTTTACTTCCCTGGATGAAATGATCAGCATAGGCATAATCTCCGTAGTTTTGTCCTCGCTCTTCCCTGATTTTCTGGAAAAGGAGGGAAAGGTGCTGTCTGTGTTCTCCAAAATGAGCAATTGCAATCCACAGGGCAAAATAATCATCATCAGCCTTCGAGATAGAAACAGGGAATCCCATGGACATGGCAGTGGCAGGTGTCTTCTTTTCGGCAATGACGATTTCAAGACCAGAAGGCATCCGCTGTTCGGGCAAACTGAGCTGAGGCGTATGTCCCTCAGGGAGAGAGGAAAAATCCTGCATGACTTTGGCAGGAAAGTCAGAAGGATAGCCTCCGGCGAGACCTATTGTGATATTTCCCTGGACAAATTGCTCTTTGTAAAAAGCTTTGATTTCGCCTAAAGTTAGAGCCTTGAGAGTTTCCACAGTTCCAGATTGGTAGTGACCGTAAGGATGTCCTTCGTACATCATCAAGTTTAAAATTTCTTTACCAAATTGTTCATCCCTGTTGCTGACCAGGCTCCTTTCCAGAAAATTCAGCTGGTTGGTTTTTATCCTTTTAAAATCTTCCTCTCGAAATCCGGGCTCAAGAAGCATGCCTTTAAAGATGGCGTAGTATTTTTCCAGGTTATCCACGTGGACAGTTCCGCTGAAAACTGACATTTCTTTATCCACCCTGAGCCCTACTGATGCAGCCATCGGGTAAAATTTCTTTTGTATTTCTTTGAAAGTCAGGCTTTTACTTCCGCCATTAGCAAGAAGGTTTAAAGTGAGCTGGCAGAGCCCTTCCTTTCCCGCAGGGTCATTGGCAGAGCCAATATCGAGAAGAATCCTAAAGCTTACAAAGGGATTCCCTTCACGATGGAGAAACTCAGAGGAGAGTTTGTTCGGATTAACCTTTCCGCAGGAGAGCATCGTCAAGGCCAAACCTAAAGTAAGAACTCCTAATAAAGAGTATTTAATATTTTTTCTCATTTTGCTTTCCCTCCTGTTAAAGTAGCAACAGTGCTGTTAGTTTTATTGAAGTATTTTTTTGTCATCTTCTGAATATCTTCAGGTGTTACCTTTTCATACAGGTCAAAGAGTTTGTTGACAGTGCCGGGATCTGTGGCCAGGTTGATGTAGAAGGCGAGGGAGCCGGCGATATGGTCAGTTGTATCTAAATCCCTGGCAAACGAATATTTCAGGTTGGACTTGACATCGGACAACACTTCTTCTGATATAGGCTCTTTCTTAAACTTTTCTAATTCTTTAAGTATCTCATTCTCCACATAAGGAAGGTCTTTTTCCTGCTTGACAACGGCGTTAAAAGTAAGAAGATAGGGATCACGCCGGTCGGAGAAGCCGGCATAAAGAGAGAGGCATTTTTGCTCCTCGATAACCAATCTCTGATAAATAGAGGAAGAGCGAGAGAAGGCAATTTCAGCCAGAAGGTCGAGGGCTGCTTTGTCGATTTTTTCTTCTGAATAGGCTGGCCCATGGAATCCGATGGCAAGCCGGGGCAGTGTTCTTGTGGGGAAATCATAATGGGCCCTTTCAGCTTTTTTCTGGGGAGGCTCTTCAGGAGTGACCAATTTATAGTTGGACTTTTTCCAGCCTCCGTAGTGCTTTTGGACCATTTCCATCAATTGATCATGATCAAAATCTCCCACGACTAGAAGAATGGCGTTATCTGGTGCATAAAAGCGTGTTCTGTAAAGCTTGCTGTATTCAAACTGATTGGGCATATCCATGATATCTCGAAGGTAGCCGAGGGTCGTGTGTTTGTAAGAGTGTTTTTCAAAAGCAGTATCTCTTAGAAGCTCATAGATTCGTCTCGACGGACTTGAAAAACTCGCGTAATACTCGCCCTCGATAACAGACGCCTCGGTTTTAAGCATCTCTTCATCATAGTAGAGATTGATGAACTTGTCCGCTTGTAATCTAACAACTTCTTCCAGGTTTTTCCTTCCTGCAAAAACAACATAATAGCATGTGTAATCATCGGTGGTGTAACCGTTTGTGCCGGCTCCTAATTGGATAATGAAATTGGTGTATTCCTCGATAGAGACATTCTTGGTGCCTTTAAACATCATGTGCTCGAAAAAGTGGGCAAATCCAGACTTTCCAGGTTCTATTTCGTTGCGAGATCCGGAGCGGACGATAGTGTAGTACGAGATAACTTCAGGCGTGTCGGGTTGAGGAATGGAAACGACTTTCAGTCCGTTTTCCAACTCCTCTACTTTGTAGTCAAAGGGGAAGATAGCGGAGCTATGTAGCATGACGGGAACAACGATGAGAACGAAAAGGGAAAGAAATGCAGGCCTGAATTTTACCATTTTTTACCTCCTTCTTAAATTTAGGATTTTAGACTTTTATAAATAATAATCTTGCGAAAAAAATATATACCAGAAAGACCTGCAGGGGCTTGATGAATCAAACCCCTACAAAAAAAACAACAAGATGCGGGCTTGATTTATCAAGCGCACCTTAATAAATAGTCCTTTTTTTTATTGTAAATAATATGGTTTTGATGAATCAAATTCCTACGAATCCATTTTATTTTTCAGCCAGCCGAGCTTGATAGGTGATTTTTGATCTCTGGATGTGTAGGGCTTAATATCTAAGATAGGAGAGCCTTCGATCATATCGACTCCTGAGACTTTAAGACGATTTCTATTTCGCTCAATCAAATTAACCACTGTCATGCCGACAGGATTTGGTCGATTGGGACTTCGAGTTGCAAAGACTCCTCTTAGCGTACTTCCGAGCAAGGGTTCTGTGTGGAGCTTATAACCCTTAGATTTGTGAAAGGAAAAAAGGACGACGAGATGTGAAAATCCTTCTACATCCTTTAATCCCTGCTCATATTCTTTAAATATTTCAAGTTCTCCCTGGACGGAGTCAAATCCTCGGGAATCAGCGTACTTTTTAGACTCAATATCCTCTTTTTTCTTGAAAGGAGAATGAATTATTCCGATGGGCCTAATCTTGGACATAACTCAGCCACTTTTCGTATTCTTTGATTTTTCCTCTTACAGCATCGTTGAAAGTTTTGGCTAATTTTTTGGTTATATCTCCTGCACTGCCTGATCCTATAGCGTATTCTTTTTTCTCTTCTTGAGGATTCGAGCCATCTGCCACACGAATAATAGGCGCGATCTCAACGGCCGTCCCTGAAAAAAAGATCTCATCTGCCTGCAAGAAATCTTCCTTTTTCATAGGTCCGATCCGGGTTTCAATGCCGAGGTCTTTGGCTATCTCCAATACGCTCTCTCGAGTGATTCCTTCAAGGACGGATTCTTTCTTATCGTTGGTTATGAGTAATCCACCCTTTACCATGAAAATGTTCTCTCCTGGACCTTCAGCTATGTTTCCTTCAAGGTTAAGAAAAACTGCCTCGTCATAACCCATGGATCGGGCTTCTATGCCACAAATAGCCGACTGGACATAGACGCCGCCAAGTTTAGCTGTCATCTTTAACTGGGAGTGATGGACACGCTTCCAGGGAGTTATATAAACATGAGCTCCTTTTTCCGTTTTTTCTCCGAGATAGGCTCCCCAATCCCAGGCCCCTATTGTTAACTCCACAGGAGAGAATTTTGGCACAAGACCCAGGTTTCCAAAAGAATAAAACAGGAGGGGGCGAATATAAGCGCATTCAAGTTTGTTTTTCCTTATGGCTGATTTAATCGCATCAACTATTTCCTCTTTGCTGTAGGGCACTTCCATGGATAAAGTTGAAGCTGAATGGAAAAACCTGTCTACGTGCTCAGGAAGGCGAAAAACCGCAGGCCCTTTAGACGTGTTATAGGCGCGGATTCCTTCGAAGACTGAAGTGCCATAATGGAGAGCATGGCTCATGACGTGAATGTTAGGATGATTCCATTTGTAAAATTTTCCCATGTACCAGAACTTTTTTGCCCGGGGAAAATAGGTATTATCAAACATATTTACTCCTTTTATTTTGCTTATATATTATGAAAATAATATCCTCTTTCTTCGTTAAATTTCGGGCATTATTTAGTTTTTTTCGGCTTTTAGAACAACAAATCCACCTCTTCCAAAACCTCTTTTTGGCTGCTCTATGTCTTTGATATCTGGAGGAGGCTGGAATAGAGTTTGAAAAGCCTCTTCGAATTCCACATCGATGTTCTTAAAGATTTCAAGAACTTCTTCGGGGGTTAGAAAATTGAAACCGGCGTAAGATTCGCCTCGGGATCTTTTCTGTTCATAAAATTCTCCCCATAGACTATTCCTGTCCATAATGCCCAAGATTAGTGCGCCGTCCTTCTTTAATGTTCTTACCGCCTCTTTCAAGAAACGAGGAGGATCATCAACAAGCTCTATTGTAAACACAATTAGGATAAAATGAAAAGACTCATTTTTAAACGGAAGGTTTTCACCGAAGCCCTGGATTACATTAATATTTCTTTGCTTAGCAAGTTTTAGCATATTGAATGAGGGATCCAATCCATAGCGGACAGATAAAGGAGCGGCAAACCTTCCTGTTCCCACTCCTATCTCCAGACCCCAGCCAGAAGGCATCGCTTTCTCCAGAGCTTTTATCTCTGTTTGGTAAAGGGCCTGATGAGTATCATACCACTCATCGTATTGCCGCCAGTTTTTTTCGTAATGTGCTACTTTATCTCTGCTCATGAAAATCAGGGTTCGAGACGGAATTCCCAGGCACACCAGACATCAGGAGGGTGGGGATCAGGGGGACAGACTAAGCAGGTTGTTTTGATCCGGGGGTCTATTGTTTTAGCAAAGCCGCTGTATTCAATGATTCCCACTGATTTACAGGGAAAATCAGGGAGCCCCTGTCTTTTTCTTGCCTCCTGGACCCGGCATCTGTTCATGCGGAAGACACAATGGGTGTCGCTTATTTCTTTTATTTCCTGGACATTGATATGAGCATAAAGCCTGAATTTGAGAGCTTGAGCAAGGGCAGCGATTCCTCCTCCTGGTTCAATCCCGAGTCTATCCATGATTCTTTTAGCTTCGATGACAGTAAACTTTTCCCAGGCTTTCCTGTCGAGCTCCATAGCGGACTCGATCCCGAATTTATCTTCAACCGCTCGAAACCAGAGGCCGTCGTGAGCGAGCCAGTTCTTTGAACCATCTTCCAGAAGTCCGATGAGTTCTTCCTTTGACAAATCCTTAACTTCCTTCATGCTGAATCCTCATTTTAATTGATATTTCATTTCGGCTCAAAATATTTTAAACCTTTATGGACGACAGAGCGAATTTTTCCCTCTACGAGAAGGAAATTCAGATATTTTATGATCTCATTTTTGTGCTTTCCTAAAGAGTTAGATATGTCTGCTAGAGTCACAGGCCTTCTTTGAATCAGGGAAAGTATTGCTTCTTCAAGATTTTCTGGGGTCGATTTTTGTGCTTCTCTATCGAATTCAACGATGATTTCGCAGTTTTTGCCAAAAATTTTTTTTATTTTTTCAAGCTCTCTTAGGCTCAAAGGACGAGCAAACTCTTCAGCGGGCGGGCGGATAACTGTGTTGAGCTGCACTTTATCAGGCTTTATCTTGGCAATAGCTTCTTTTAGCTTCCTGATATGAGAAGGAGAATCGTTCACTCCTTTAACCAGCATGATCTCCAACCAGATTTCACCCTTAAATTCCTGGCGAAACTTCCGCAGCCCTTCTACGATTTCTTCAAGTTTGAGGGAGGAGTGAGGTCGGTTAACTTTGACGAAAATCTCTTGGGTAGCTGCGTCCAAAGAGGGAACGACTAGGTCAGCATCCATCAAAGCATTTCTTATGCTTTTTTGGGATAGGAGGGTGCCGTTGGTTAAGACGGCCACAGGAATAGACGTCATCTTTTTGGTTTCTCTGATGAGTTTTACCAAGGCCTTATTTAAAGTTGGTTCTCCTGAGCCTGAAAATGTTATGTAGTCAATCCTCTGCCCTGAGGAAATTTTCTTTTTTATTTGGGAGAGGATTTCTGCAGGAGAAAAATATTCTTTTCTTCGGATAGTCTTTTGGGTAGTTGGGCCGAGTTGGCAGTAGATACAGTTAAGAGAGCATGTTTTAAAAGGAATGATATCTATTCCAAGAGAAAATCCCAGTCGTCTTGAAGGAACAGGCCCGTAGATATGCATGGTCTGGATTTTATCTTCCTTTATACTCAAGGCGCTTGTGGTCAACCTCTATTTTTATAGACTTCGATGAATCTTCTTAGGGAACGGTCAAAAGTTCTTTCGACATCATCAGGGAAAAGACAGGCAGGAAGTTCTCTCATGCCCCAGTGATACTGGATGCATTCGCAGCAGATTCCCTTGCGGCTGCACGGTTCATAGGTGCAGTTGCATTTTTCAATATTTTTTTCAATGTTGCATTCTCTCATCATAGACTCCGTCAATAATTTGCCTGAATTATTCATAAAATATGCCGACACCATATATTATTTTCAATGATATTAGCTCTTTAGGTAGGTTTTTCTCAAGATCAAGATTCAAACTTTCTTTTATGTCCATTCATTCATTCTATGTCGGCATCTTTTACCTTTCAGGCGAGCCGATCTCACTGCATCTGCTTCGTTGCGCCCAATCGCGGTGGAAAACCGCAGCTTCATGGGCCGACGCCTCGCATCTACAGCAACCTCGACTCGTGAATAATCCAGGTTAAACAATTATAGGCTTATGTTCCCCTGTAATGTTTTTTCCATGGAGCTCTTTTATGCTGGAGATAATCGGCTAAGGCCCGTCTTAATGTTTCGGCTGCGAGCTGAGCGCAATGGACATCAGATTGAGGCAATCCTCCGAGTCTTTTTAATATTTCATCAGCGCTAACCAAACCAAGAGCTTGAATGAAGGGTTTATTCAGAGCTAATTCTGTGGCAACACTTCCGCAAACAATTGATGTTCCACAACCATCGGTTTGAAATCCGCATTCTGAAATATTTTCCTTATCCGTTTTTAGGTACATCTCCATCGTGTCGCCACAGGAGCCTTTCACTTTAGCATAGCCATCTGGATTATCAATTTTTTTGAAGTTTCGGGGATTTTGCCAATGATCGATTACAGCTTCAGAGTATCGTTTTCTTATTTGTTGCATAATTTGTTCTTGGAGTTCCTGGGCAAATTTGTCTACGTCTTTGTCTTTAGCCATGGGCCTATTCTTTTTAGAAAGATTAAAAAAAATTTCGCTTCTAAGTTCCTCGCTCTTGATTTGCTGAGGAATAGAAAATGAAGATATATTTTAGCGAAGAGCTATTATATCAAAATAAAAATTTAATCAAAAACGTAGGGATTTTCATTTTTTCATTAAATTGGCGACAGCATCCCTTACATCTTGCATGGTAAATAGATATCTTTTTCTAAGCCTTCCTAAAGTTTCATTGAGAGGAGCATTAGAGGGAAGGCCTAGTTTATCTGCGATCTTGCGGGCAGGAACACCTGTTTTGTCTTCTATATCATAAAGTGTCATTCGACCTGTAATCAGGATTCCGGATGTGTCTTCGGCCATTCTTCCTCTTGTCAATGCTTCTTCGTGTTCTTCGCCATGAATTTCCTTATGCTTTTCCTCCTCTTTTTTTCCCGGTTTCTCTTGAATCCCTTTCTTTTCTTCTATTTCTTTGGGAGGTGCCTTTTCCTTATTTAAAAAATCATAAATGACATCTCTAACTTCTTGTAAGGTAAAAGGATATTTCTTCCTCAGCCTGCCAAAAGTCTCATCCAGCGAGACTTTTGAAGGAAGTCCCAATTCAGCGGCAATTTCTCTTGCAGGAATGCCAGTCGCTTTTTCGGCTTCCCGGAGAGTTGTCTTTCCGGTTATGACGATATTCAGCTTTCCTTCTTCATAGAAGATTTTTTCTTCATGATTCGGGTATCCTTCTTTTGATAACTGTTGCCGCTTTGTTCTTTCCCCAGCTCTTATTCCATAGTCTTCGTAAGCAGCCGGATACTTTGGGAAAAAGGACCAGAAAAGAAAGAGCACGAGAATAGAGGCGACAGCTGTGAGGATCAACGCGGTATGCCATCTTCCTTTGAAAATATGACGGGCTTTGCCCTTTATCCACCGCCAGCTAAAAATAAGATGGATGATTACGAGGACAGTAAAGGCAATAGATAGGTAAAAGTGAATATTTCCCCATTGATGCCGGTGAAGCCCCAGGAAATATTTGGCGCTTTCTGCGGCGCTGGGTCCTTTGGGAATAACAAGGCCCATGAGAAACCCGATAGCAGCAATTCCTACGATGCAAAGAAAAAGCAGTGTGTCTACTAGATATTGCCAATCTGTTTTTTTCATTTTTTAGTTTCCTCTCTGGTAAATAATTTATCCAGCTTTTGCCACATTTTTTTTATCTCCTTTGATACACAATTATTTGTATATTCAGTCAGGGGAATTTCATGAACCATGGATTTTGTGACTTCTTCATCAAAAGGTATTTTCCCTACAAGGGGTATTGAATTTTTTTCGCACCAGCTTTCGATTTGAGCTGAGTTTTTTTTATTGAGATCGTATTTATTGATGCAGCAGGCTGTTTGAGTTTTGAAATGATGGGCCATTTGAATCACTCGTTCCATATCATGAATTCCGGAAAGAGAGGGCTCTGTTACTATCAATGCCAGATCTGTCCCGGAAAGGGAAGCAATAACCGGGCAGCCTATTCCTGGGGGACCGTCGATGATGATAAAATTCAGTTTATTGTTCTCAGCGATTTCTTTTGCCTTTTTTCTGACTTCAGTTACCAATTTCCCCGAATTTTCCTCTGCAGTTCCAAGCCTGGCGTGGACAAAGGGTCCGTATTTGGTTTGAGAGACAAACCATTCTCCGGATATACTCTGTTCCATTTTTATTGCTTCTGCAGGACAGATGTACGAACAAACTCCGCATCCTTCACAGGAGATGGGGTCGATGATTACTTCTCCCTCTTCTTTCTCGCTGATTGCTGAAAAGCGGCAGGTGTTTGCACATAGACCGCATCCAATGCATTTTTCTTGTTCAATCCTTGCTTTCATTCCACCAGTAAATTGATGATTTTCTTGAATTTCTGGATGAAGAAGGAGATAGAGATTAGCAGCATCAACATCGCAGTCGGCCACAACTTTCTTTTGAGCAAGGGTGGCGAAGCAAGCTGAGATAATCGTTTTTCCTGTTCCGCCCTTGCCGCTTATGATAACCAGTTGTTTCATTTTATTAATTTTTGCACCTTTTTGAATAGTTCAAGAAATTTTTGTCTGTATGCAGGTTGAGTTTCGATGATAGTTTTTCCCTCAGAGTAAGCCACAGCAATATTTCTATCTGTGGGGATGGTCATCAAGACAGGGATGTTTTCTTTAAGGCAATAATCCTGAACCTGCTTATCCCCTATATCGGCTCGATTGAGGATAATGCCGAATGGAATTTTCAGCTCTCTTAAAGTTTCAACAGCTAAGCGCAGATCGTTGAGGCCAAAGGGAGTCGGTTCAGTCACCAAAAGAGAAACATCGCTTCCTTTAACAGATTCAACCACCGGACAAGATGTTCCCGGGGGAGCATCGATAATGATTGTCCGCGTAGCATTTATATGCTTCTTCACTTCCCTTATGAGAGGAGGAGACATTGCCTGGCCGATATCGAGTTTTCCGTGGATGAACTGGAGGCCATTAGTTGCTCCAAGCTCCATGATGCCTATTCTCTGCCCTTTCTCTTTTATGGCTTGCTCAGGGCAAAGGAGACTGCAGCCTCCGCATCCGTGACAGAGCTCTGGGAAAACAAGAACCTTGTCTTTAAGAACTGCTAGAGCATTGTAAGCGCAAACTTCGGCACATTTCCCGCAATAGGTGCATTTTTCTTCCACAATTTCGGGGACGGGAAGGAAAACAGGCTGAGATTGATGAATTTGAGGCTTCAGGAAAAGATGAGCATTGGGTTCTTCAACATCGCAGTCTAAAAACTGTACGGAACGGGAACCTTCCAAAGATAGCGCTAAATTGACGGCGACGGTTGTCTTTCCCGTTCCTCCTTTACCGCTGGCGACTGAGAGTATCATTAAACTTTAATCTCTTTTCCTACACCTATTTCTATAAAATCATCTTTGTATTCTTCAGCAAAAAGTCTGCGAGCCTCATCTCCGGAACAATGGCACGGTCCTGCTTTTTTCACTCCTGATTTCCGAAAATGATCTATAATTTCATTTATTTCGTTTTCATAAAAGGCAGCCAAGTGGAAACCGCCAAAGACGAGGTGAATGTCTTTTTTTATAAGATCTTTAGCTTTGGTGATGATATTAGTGATCCTGGGATGCGAGCAGCCTGTAATCACGATAATGCCTTTATCCGTATCCAGGATCAAGGATTGCTCTTTTATCCAGCCTGGAATTACTCCTGTGGTGTAGGCTCCACGGCATATTTTTTGAAAGCTATCCACTTCTGTAACAGACGTGCCCCTTTTTCTGATGACATTCTTGAAGCTTGAAGAGAAGAATTCAGGAAGCCAGACTTCAATTTTATGATTTTGCTCCAGAAGGGCGTCCAGGCCACCTGTGTGATCTCTGTGGTCATGGGATAGGAAGACTAAATCAATGTCTTCAGGAAGGATTCCGAGTTTTTTCATGTTAGAAAGCAGGATTCGCCCGTTAGTTCCTGTATCGAAAAGGATGGACTTCTCCAGTCCTTTGATGAAGCAGGAGAAACCCCAGTCCTTCTCGAGCTTTTCGTTAAAAGAGTTGTTATCATAGACTATAGAAATCTGAATAGGTTTAGTGTTTTTCAATCTGTACAAGGGCTTAATCCCTTCGGCAAACTCCTCCGTCTGAACAGGGAGGATTTTCGCAGCGCTCTGTTTCGCCGCAGCAGGTTAAGCCTTTTGCAGAGGAATTTCTGGTTGTGACAGCCGCCGGCGTGGAGAATATCTTCTGAATATTTTTACTGTTGCATTGCGAACAGGATAAATCAATTTTTTTTTGAATCGAACGGACGAAGACTTCGGTGACTTTTCCGCATTCCTTGCATTTATACTCATAAATGGGCATTTTTGCGCTCTAACGAGTCATTTTAGTCCCGCACTTAGGGCATGACCTCTGGTAACAGGGAATGCCTCTCTGATGTGGAACTCTGGCTCCGCAGGACGGGCATACGCAGTAACCTCCAGGGCCTCCGCCTCTGCCGCCCATTCGACCACGGCCTCCGCTTCCTCCTTGTTGTCCTCCTCCTTGCATCTTAGCCTCCTTTCTTAATTGTAAGCTTCCATGATTTTTTTATCTTCTTTCATCAAGTCTCCGGCAATTTCCTCCATGTTCATCTTTTTCCAGAAAGATAGCTTATTATGCGCTTCTAAATACTTCAATGGAATAGGATGAGTCCCTATGACTACGGGCAATTCGTAGTAAGACTCTATGAATTCTTTGAAATGGCGAACGCGAGGGCAGGGAGGATAGCCGACGACAAGACCTGTTGCCAAATGGATTACTTCAGCTCCGTTTTTTTTCATCTCTTCAGGGACATATTCTATATTCCCTCCCGGGCAGTTTCCACAGTAGGAATAGCCAACAACTTCAACAGGTTCATCTTTCGGATAGCGGGAAAAACCTCCGACCCTTTCTCTAATAGCTCTAAAACACTTTCCACCGCCGCAGTCTTGGTATCTGCCGCAAATGATGATTCCAATTTTTTTCATTTGTTCTCCTTTTTGGAGTTAAAAAAATCAAAATTTTTTAACTAATATAAACGCAATATGTATTTTTACAATGTCATTGCGAGCCCCGAAAGGGCGTGGCAATCTCTTACAATAAATTGTCATTGCGAGGAGCGTAGCGACGCGGCAAGCCTCCGTTCCGAGCGAAGCGAAGGAATCTTCTTCGCTCCTCGCGATGACACTGGAATAATTGCGTTTGTATTATTTAGATTCATTTTGCCCGGATTTGTCTCTCGTCTTTTTTTGAGAGAACTTTTTATCCAGCCAATTTCCGATAAGCATGGAGGCAAAAGCGAAAAGTGTCCCCCCAAGGGTAGATTTTTGAAAAGACGAATTTGTCTCAAATTCGCTTCTCCCTCCTTTTCCTCGACCCGTTCCCGGGCCTAATCCTCGAGGACCAGTGCCGTCTCCTCTTGGCATGCTCTTCACCTCCCTTATAAGGATAAAATTTTCTAAAAGTTTATAGCAAACAGCCCTTTAGTGAGCTTTTACTCCGATAATGTTTTCGACTATTTTCATAAAAGCTTTACTTGCTTCAGAATCAGGCTGGCTGCCGATAAAAGGCTTTCCCTCATCTGAAGAGATAACAATTTGGGGGTCAATAGGAATCTTTCCTAAAAATGGAACTCCCAATTCAAGAGCCGCTTTTTTGCCTCCTCCTTCTTTAAAGAGGTCAATTTCTTTTCCGCAGTGGGGACAGACCATACCGCTCATGTTTTCAATTATCCCCAGCATTTTCAATTTAAGGCTCCGGGCAAAAGCCACCGCCTTTCTTGAATCCATAAGGGAAACTTCTTGAGGCGTAGTCACAACGATCGCTCCTGTTGCGGGAATAAGCTGGGCAACAGAGAGGGGTTCATCGCCTGTTCCGGGAGGGGAGTCGATAATGAGCCAATCCAGCTCTCCCCAATCCACATCCCCTAAGAATTGTTGGATGGCCTTCATCTTCAACGGTCCACGCCAGATAACAGGCAGGTTCGGGTCTTGCAAGAGGAAGGACATGGAAACGAGTTTGAGATTATCATTGACATTAACAGCTTTTATTCCTTCTGGAGAAGCATCCATTCTTTTATCTTCTACGCCAAGCATCTTGGCTAAATTGGGGCCGTGTATATCCACATCTAAGAGACCTACTTTTAAGCCGTGCATGGCAAAAGCCAGAGCGAGGTTGGCGGCCACCGTGCTTTTTCCTACTCCGCCTTTTCCACTGAATACGAGAAGCCTGTTTTTGATTTTAGCTAAGGTCTTTGAAACCTTTATATCTTCTTCCCTTTCTTTGGCCGACATTATCTCACCTCGGGTTTGTATTTTGCCAGGGCATCCTTCACCTTACCACTTGCACCTGTTATCACTTTAATTCCAGAGGATTGAAGAATTCTCTGGGCATTGGGACCGCAACTTCCTGTTATTACGGTTCCTATATTTTTGTTTGATATAAGCTGGGCACTTTGTACTCCTGCCCCTTGGGCAGCTTCGATGTTATGATTGTGAACAACTTCAAAATCCATGGTCTCAGGGTCCACGATTAGAAAATATTGAGCTCTGCCAAAGCTCGGGTCCATTTCTGCTTCAAGGTCTTTTCCTTTTGATGTGATGCAGATTTTGCTTCCTTTTGATTGAGGAAAGTGTTCCGCATGGTGATCATAGGGAGGATGTTCTTCCGGTCCATGTTTGTGCCCGCATAAATCATCACCGACTTCGAGCTCCTGGTTTATGAATTTTTCGATAACTTCATCGACTGCACCCTGAACGCCGATGACAGCCTCGATATTTTTCTGAGCAAACAAGCCTTGTGCTCGGCGACCCATCCCACCGGTCACGATGCAGTTTACTCCTCTTTCAGAAAGGTACTGAGGAAGAAACCCGGGCTGATGACCTGGATTAGGAATTTCTTCTCTGCTTAATACCTGTCCCTCTTTGATTTCAACGATTGTGTAGGACAGGCAACGGCCAAAATGAGCTGAGACATAACCTTGATCTGTGGAAATTGCAACCTTCATCTTTAACTCCTTTTATTACTCTGATATTATTTGCTTTTTTTCTCCAACTCTTTGATTCTTTTCGAAATATTCTCCATTTGTTGTTGAAGCATTTCTGCTTGTTGTTTTAAATACTGAAGCTCTTCCCCAGGAGGTGCTTGGGGAATGTTTGGGCTTGAGGGAGGCATTCCTGGAGTTTGAGGTGGGAAGCCATATCCCATTCCTTGTCCCATACCTCTACCCATACCTCTACCCATTCCCATGCCACGTCCCATTCCTCCTCCCATGCCACGTCCCATTCCTCCTCCCATCCCGAAGCCAGGTCCCATTGGTGAGCCACCACCAGTTCCGATGCCGAAATGGGAAGGAACATTAGGCTGAGCTGTGGATTGAAATTTTCCGGATTTATATTGTTGGACGGCTTCTTGAATGGATCCTGTGACTCCAACGATGACTTCAACTCCTGCGGCCTGGAGTGTCTGGAAGGCGTTAGGTCCGCAGCTTCCTGTAAGCAGGACATTTGCTCCTTTATTGGCAACAAACTGAGCAGACTGGATGCCGGCTCCGCTTGCAGCGGCGACATTTGTATTTTCTACAGCTTCAAACTTCATGGTTTCTGAATCGATGAACAAAAAATAGGCGCATCTTCCGAACCTTGGGTCAACAGGGCTTGAAAGTTCTGGAGTTGAAGCGGTAACAGCAATTTTCATTTTTTTTCTCCTTCGAGCTTTTTGATTCTTTCCTCTATGGCAGAAAGTTCGTCTTCCAGCTGCTCAGCTTCTGCTTTGAGGAAATTAAGTTCCTCTTCTGGACTCAGTTGCGCAGCTCCCCAGGGATCGTACGGAGTAGGGAATCCAGGCTGGGGAAAGCCGGGCATGGGAGAGAAAGGAACCTGTCCCTGCTGCCAGGCATAATCCATCTGAGGGGTCGGCCAGGTGCCGTGCATCAGGTATTGGGCAGCTGGACCCAATCCCATCGGGCTTCTCCCTATCCAGCCTGGAGAAAACCCGAACCGCATCCATCCGGGCAGACCTGTTAGCTGGTACATCCATCTGTATCTGTTTCTCATTTTTCCTCCTTACTTTGTTTTTTTAGCTCTCCCAATCTTTTTTTAATTTGGGCAAGCTGTTCTTCCAGTATTTTTGCCTGGTCTTCGAGGAATGACTCTTCCTCTTCTTTTGTGAAGGGTTGAAAAGGTGACCAATAAGGTGCTGCGTGCCATGGATACCAGGACCTCATCCAATAGGCCATGTAAGGCCAGGCATACCATCCTGTTGGACCCATTCTAAAAGGCATTATATTCACCTCCTTCTATAAGGATTATATGGTTTTTCTACTTTTTCTGTGCAGCGCTGGAGGCTGGGTTTTTTGCAGGGTACTCCGGTGGATAATCCATTCCATAAGGATTGCCGTAGCCTGGGGGAAACGGATATCCATACGGCATCCCGTAGGGATTTCCGTAGGGCATAACTGGAGGGTAAGAATATCCCCAGAAACCGCCAAATCCTGCTCTTCCCCATCCACGGCCTCTTCCAAATCCTAAGCCTCTTCCGAAACCGAATCCACGTCCGAAGCCAAGGCCTGGACCTGGAGACATAAAACCCGGGCCTGGAAATCCTGCACAATAACCCATGCCACGTCCAGTCATGGGGCCAAGGCCCCGGGGACCCGTTCTATCTCCTCTTGGCATCTTGTTCACCTCCTTTCTTAAGTAATTGATTTATTGGCATTTCTCGCACAGTCCATAGAACTCAATATTGTGATCCTGGACCTTAAAGTTATATTTTTTAGCTAATATTTCTTCTGTTTTTTTCACTAATTCTAGCTCTTCATCTATAAAATCACTGTAATCGGTAATTTTCCCACACTTTGTACATAGGAGATGATGGTGGTGCTCTTTCTTTTTTTCAGATTTAAACTCGTACCTGTTCGGTCCATCACCAAATGTAAGCTTATGGATGAGCCCCATTCGGACTAATAAATCTAACGTGCGGTAGACTGTTGTTAATCCAATACCTGGGTACATTCTATAAAGAGAAGCGTAGATTTCCTTGGCACTCATGTGTTTTGATGTCCGGCTTAAAAGATCAAGGATAATTTCTCGGGGCACAGTCCAACGGGAGATATAAGCTCCAAATCTGCGCCGCCATTTATTAGGACCGTGCATAACAACCTCTATTAATGATAATGAAAATCATTTTCATTAATAATTTAAATCAAAACTTGTAGCTTGTCAAGAAAAATTTTCATAAAATTTTCATACTCCAACAGAAGAAATAAATATCACTGTCAAAAGCCAATAACTTTATCAAGTAGCAGGAAGAAAGTAGAAAAAACTAATCACCATTCAAGTTTGAGACAAATGTATTTTAGGTTGAACAGTTTTTTTTCTTTATAGTATACTTAAAGTTAAATAAGATCCTTCCTTGAAACTAATCATGAGAGTGCGACCATTTTCTTTGAGAACAAAACTTGTCTTAAGTTTTCTTATAGTCATCATTATCGGAGGATTATTATCTTTAAGTTTTGGCTCGAGATTAGTTAAAAACACTCTCATTGATCAAGCTCAAGCAAAAGTCAAACATGATCTGGCTGCCGCTTGGATGGTTTTCAACGAAAAGCTAAACCATATAAAAGAAATTGTCAGGTTGACTGCCGAAAGAGAAAGCATTAAGGAGGCCATAAAAGAAAATAACAAAGATACCCTCCTTAAGTACCTGTGCAGGCTAAGAGAAGAGAATGGATTGGATGTATTGACGCTTACCGATTCCGCAGGAATTGTGATTGTTAGAACCAGAAACCCCGATGTTATCGGTGATGATCAGTCAAACGATGAAATTATAAAATGGGCCTCCAGGAAAGGCGTTTTAGCCTATCCTCAGATTGTCTGCCGAGATGAGCTCATTAAAGAAGGAAAAGATCTGGCTGATCAAGCCTACATGGAATTTATCGACACTCCCAAAGCAGCTCCTAGGCCTGAAAACGAAGAGACAAACGGAATGATGTTGAAAGCAGCCTGTTCTATTGTAGACGAAAGAGGCAATCATCTCGGTATCCTTTATGGAGGAATACTACTCAACCGTAATTATGAAATTGTTGATAGGGTGAAAGAAATTGTCTATAAAGGAGAGAAATATAAGGGCCGTGATAAAGGGACCGCAACAATTTTTCAGCAAGACCTCAGGATCTCCACCAATGTGCCCAATGAAAACGGGGAAAGAGCCATAGGCACACGGGTTTCAAAAGAAGTTAACAATGCCGTGCTCATCGAAGGCAACCCCTGGATTGACAGAGCTTTTGTGGTCAACCTCTGGTACATAACGGCGTATGAACCAATTAAAAATATAGATAACAAAATTATCGGCATCCTCTATGTTGGCATGCTTGAGAAACCTTATATAGATACAACTAATCGAGTCATGCTCACTTTCATCATGATAGCTTCCCTCTGTGTTGTCCTGCTGTTGGTTATACTCTATTTTTCTACAACAAGGATTACCAATCCTCTCAAGAAAATGGTGGTTGCCACTCAAAAAATATCTGAGGGAGATTTGACCCATAAGGTTGAAGTGAGTTCCAAGGATGAGATTGGTTACTTAGCTGATTCTTTTAACCAAATGACAGCGGACTTGAAAGCTGCTAATGAAAAACTTATTGAATGGGGGAAAACTCTGGAGAAAAAAGTCGAGGAACGAACGAAAGAATTGACAGAAATGCAAGCTCATCTCATTCAATCTGAAAAATTGGCCTCTTTAGGAAAGTTAGCGGCTGGCATCGCTCATGAAATAAATAATCCGCTGGGCGGTATCCTTATTTATAGCCATCTACTGCTCGAGGATTTAGATAAAAATAGCCCTCATTATGAAAACCTAAAAAAGATAGTCAAAGAAACTTCACGGTGTAAGGACATCGTTAAAGGTCTCCTTGAGTTTGCCCGTCCCAAAGAACCAGAGATGACCCTGATAGATATCAATGACATCGTGGAAAGATCGCTCTCAATAATGGAGCGCCAGGCTCTCTTTCAAAACATAAAAATAAGAAAAACGTTCGCATCTGACTTGCCTAAGATCGTTGCAGACAGTGCTCAACTTCAACAGGTGTTCATGAATATTATACTTAATGCAGCAGAAGCAATGGACGGAAATGGGATTCTTACGCTAAGTACATCTTTCAACGGCAGTGGAAAGTTTATAGAGGTTAAATTTTCAGATACTGGCCATGGCATAAAGGAAGAAGACAAGAAAAGACTTTTTGAGCCTTTCTTTTCCACTAAAGAAGTTGGGGAAGGCACGGGTCTTGGCCTTGCAATAAGTTACAGCATTATTCAAAAACATGAGGGGACAATCGAAGTCCAAAGCCAGCTTGGAAAAGGATCTGCTTTTATCGTCAAGCTTCCCCTCAAGAAAGAGATGGAATGAGAAATAAAGCCAATATTTTAATAATAGATGACGAAGAAGCCATCCGAGACTCCTTCAGTCAAGTCCTAAAAAGAGAAGGATATGGGGCGAAAGCAGCCAAGGATGGAAAGGAAGGCTTAAAATTTTTTAAGCAAGATTTCTTTCATGTTGTCTTGCTCGATTTAAAATTGCCGGGCCTTAATGGAATGGTAATTCTCAGCAAAATAAAAGAAGAGAATCCGGAAACTCCTGTGATTATCATAACAGGATTCGCAACGATTGAATCTGCCGTTGAGGCCATGAGACGAGGTGCATTTGATTATTTAGCAAAGCCTTGTAGCCCCCAGGAGCTCCGCTTCATCGTCAAAAAAGCTTTGAATAGCCGAAAAGTATTCTTCGAGAATATATACCTGCGCGAAGAGCTAAGGAAGAAAACTGAATTTGATATGGTCATCGGAAAAAGCAAGGCTATGGAAAAAGTTTTGGATATTGTAAGACGAGTTAGCCCCTCTGAAAGCACAGTTCTTATCACTGGAGAAAGCGGTACTGGAAAAGAACTTATTGCCAGAGAAATTCATAACCACAGCCCTAGAAAAAATGAGCCTTTTGTTGTTGTTGACTGTGGAGCGCTTGTAGAAACTCTCTTTGAAAGTGAGCTTTTCGGCCATGTTAAAGGGTCCTTCACAGGGGCCTTTGAAACAAAACACGGACGATTTGAAGTGGCCAACGGTGGGACGATCTTTTTGGACGAAATCAGCAATATAGGCCTTAACATCCAGGCAAAACTTTTAAGAGTTATTCAGGAACGAGAGATCACGCGCATCGGGAGCACAAAGGCGATAAAAGTGGATGTCCGCATTCTGGCAGCTACAAGTGAAAATCTGGCAGATTTGGTAAGAAAAGAAAAATTCAGGGAAGATCTTTTCTATCGTCTGAGCGTCGTCCCTATTCATCTTCCTCCCTTAAGGGAAAGAAAGAAAGATATTCCCTTTCTTTTAGATCACTTCTTACAGAAATACAATAGAAGAGCTAAGAAAAATATCAATAACGTCTCCCCTGTGGTCAAAAAAGCATTGATTGACTATGATTGGCCAGGGAACATCAGGGAATTGGAGAACACCATAGAGAGGGCTGTGGTCCTCTCTAAAGGAGATAAAATCCAGCTCGAGGACCTAGTGTATCATGGAATCAGTGCCAACGCTTCTTTTTTCCATCCGGTCGGGAAAAAGTATAAACCACTTGATGAGATAGAAAAGGAATACATCAAAGCTGTTCTTCAGGCTCAACATGGGAATAAAAGCAAGGCAGCAAAAATCCTGGGTATCGACCGCAAGACCCTCTTGACAAAAGTGAAGAAGTACACCATCGAATAAATAACACCCATAGCAAAGGGGAAGCAATACCCATTTCCAAAAAGTGGGCTTGATAAATTAAATCCCTACAGAACAAAGAATGTGTGTTTGGTAAACCAAACACCTGCTCTTGGATGAATCATGTCCCTCCAGAAGCTAGGTCAAAATTGAACAGAAGGTGGGGAATAATGACGCACTCTATCCTTCGATCATTTTCATCGAAAGGGACGTTATCATTATAAGAGACTCTATTTCTTTTTAATACAATAAGTTAACAAAATTGCGCAGCATCCATTTATTTATTAAAAAAAGGCATGTAATTTGCATAATAAAAAAAGTCATAGAGATTTAACAATATTTGCTTTTTTCTATTTGCTGAAGGAGTTATTATAATATAATGAAAACAAGAGGAAATGAAAAATGAGGATAATCAAACTAAAAAAGGATAACTTGTTTCCCTTCTTGGAAGTCATTTCTGAGGAGGCTGACCTTTGGGCGCCGGCAAAGAAAGGGGACAGGCACATCTTTAAAGTTATCGATGATTTTGCCCAGATCGAATTGAATAGCACAAGAACCATCCTCCCGCCAAAAAAAATTTTTCTCCCTCCCTCCTTCGATATGTTCAGTATATCTGAAGAGGGATACAAAGAGGACTTCTCCCACATAACAAAAAAAATCCTTTTTGGCATACACCCCTGCGATATTCATGGATTGCTCATCCTGGACAACTTCTACCAGCATGCCTTTCTTGATCCTTACTACCTTGAAGCCAGAAAGAACACTCTAATTCTGGGCCTCTCCTGCTGGCCTGATGAGTACTGCTTTGCTAAATCCACTAACACCCATATTATCGAAGAAGGCTTTGATCTTTTCTTTACTGACCTCAAAGATTTCTTTCTTGTCTGGATCGGTTCAAGCCAGGGCGATGACCTTATTCGCCTCAAGCCGGAGCTCTTTGATGAAAAATTAACGGATAAAGATATCCAGACCTATATCAACTGGCAGACTGAGAGAGATAAAGCTTATAAGGGGAGTATAAACTTCGTTGCTTTGCCTGATCTAATAGAACTTAAATACAGTGACCCCCTTTGGGAGAAATTGGGTGATGCTTGTTTAGCCTGCGGTTCCTGCACCAATGTCTGTCCAACCTGCAACTGTTACAATGTCATGGATAAACAGTTCCTAGGTGGAAAAGATGGAAAAGTCATGCGCCATTGGGATGCTTGTACCCTTGAAGAGTATTCAGAAGTAGCTGGCGGGGAGAACTTCAGGAAGAAAAGATCGGACAGGCTTAAGCTTTGGTATACGCACAAGTTGCAGGCTTTTATCTCTAAATATGGAAAACCAAGTTGCGTAGGATGTGGCCGCTGCGTTGTCACTTGTCCGGTGGACATCAATGTTCGGACAGTGGGAAAAGCTCTTCTTGGAGAAGAAGCAGAAGGATTCTGGGTGAGATTCAACAGAGAGGTGACAAAATGAACGGAGAAAATAAACAATTAACACATGCTAATCCTTTTACGCCTGAACCTGCTAGAATCGTCCGGACATATTATCTCACAGAAGATGTTAAATTTTTTCAAGTTCGGATTGTTGATGTGGAAAAGGCCCTTTCCTTTAAGTATCGTCCGGGCCAGTTTGCCATGATTTCTGTTCTGGGAGCGGGCGAGGCTCCTTTCTCCCTATCATCCACTCCCTCAAGGCCAGGATTGTTGGAATTTTGCATCAGAAAAGCCGGAACTGTGACCAGCGCCCTTTTCCGGATGAAAGAGAATGATCTAATCGGGTTCAGGGGACCTTACGGCAACGGCTTCCCTATCGAAAGAATGTACGATAAGGATATCCTTATCGTAGTGGGAGGACTCGGGGTAGCCCCTCTTCGCTCTGTCCTTCTGTTTTGCCTCGATAATCGTGATCAATTCCGGAGAGTTTCCTTGCTTCATGGGGCCAAAAGACCTGCTGAAATGATTTTTCGCGAGGAATTTCTTTCCTTTAAGGAGAGAGAGGACCTCGAATGCCATCTGGCCGTAGATGATGATGATACTGGGGCCTGGACAGAAAAAATAGGAGTTGTGACAACCCTTTTTCCCCTGCTTAAAGAGATTGATCCAACAAACACCTTTGGGCTCGTCTGCGGCCCTCCTGTCATGTATAAATTTGTGATCAAAGAACTTGTGAATTTGAAAATTCCCAAGGACCAAATTCTGATGACTCTGGAGAGAAGGATGAAATGCGGAGTAGGAAAATGCGGCCACTGTGCCATCGATTATATCTATACATGTCTTGATGGTCCTGTCTTTACTTACTGGGATGTTATACACATGAGGGAGCTCATTTAAGGAGGAAAATATGGAAAAAGGTAATAAAGAGAAATTGAAAATTGGCATCTACGAGCTCACAGGGTGCGCAGGTGATGCCCTCCTTATACTCGATTGCGAAAAAGAGCTCATAGATATGTTCAAAGCCGCTGATATCCAATCTTTCCTCATGGCTAAAAGCGACAATATTGATGGGGAACTGGATGTTGCCCTTGTGGAAGGTTCTGTTTCAACAGAAAGGGAAAGAGAGGAACTATTAGACATAAGAAAAAGAGCCAAAACGGTGGTTGCCATAGGCATCTGCGCCTGTTTTGGAGGAATCCAGGCAGCCTTCCTGGATAAAAAAGATTGGGAAGAGAACTTTAAAAAAGTCTACGGGGACACAAAGATGACCCATACCAAACCTCTTCAATCAAAGCCCATTGATGCCTACATTAAAGTCGATTATTATCTACCTGGCTGCCCCATCGACAAAGAACAGTTTTTATCAACTTTCAACCGAATCATAAGAGGCCATCCTCCTGAGCTTTATCGGTTTCCTGTCTGTGTGGAATGCAAATGGAACGAGAACGACTGCCTTCTTAATAACGGGATTCCTTGCTTGGGCCCAATTACTCGCGCGGGTTGCGGTTCGATCTGTATAAACCATAACCTTCCTTGTGTTGGCTGTTGGGGCCCAGTGGAAGAGGCCAACCTTACTTCTGAATTTCATCTCTTGCGAGAGAAGGGATTTGACTATGATTTTATAAAGAAAAAAATGGCCAATTTCAGCGGCACAGGAATGGCCGATTTTTTGGCTGAACTCAAAGGAGAGAAAAAGTGAAAAAAATATCAGTAGATCACCTGGCACGTGTGGAGGGAAATGGGGGAATCTCGGCTACTATTGATGGAAAAATCGTGACTGATACCAAATTCTCCATATACGAAGGACCTCGCCTTGTCGAGAGGTTGACTTTAGGCAAAACTCCAGAGGAGGACGTCAATATAGTGCCCCGTATCTGTGCCATATGCACTCTCTCTCATAAATATGCGGCCCTCCGTGCTATGGAAAATGCTTTAGCGGTGAAAGTGTCTCCCAAGGTTTCTCTTTTTAGAGAGCTTATGCATCTGGGGGAAATGATAGAAAGCCACTCTCTCCATATATATTATCTTGCTCTGCCAGATTACGTTGGATTTCCCAATGCGATTGCCATGGCTTCCAAATTCGATCTTGAAGTCAAGATAGCTCTCGAGATGAAAGAATTCGGTAACCACATCATGAAAACAGCGAGCGGACGTTACATTCACGGCGAAAATCCTGTTATCGGCGGATTCGGTAAATTTCCTTCAATAGAAGAGTTAACCTGGATAAAAAGCAGGGCGGTCCAATTCATGCCTTTTGTCTTAAAGACAGTGAGCCTTTTCTGCGAGCTTGATTATCCGGATTGCCCTGAGGAGGATACTGTTTTCGCCTGTTGTAATCCAGACCAAAATAAATATGGCTTTGCTGGAGATGAAATTATTCTCTCCACGGGAGAAACTATAAACAAGGAAGATTATAAAAGCCTGACTAACGAATTCGTGGTTTCCCATTCCTATGCAAAGCACAGCCTCTATAAAGGAGAGCCTTATTCCGTGGGTGCGTTAGCCAGAGTCAATAACCTGGGTGAAAGGCTGAAAAGTGCAGCGGGGAAGATGTATAAGAAATATTTTAATCCCCGCTGGAAGAGAAATCCTCTTTTTAACAATGCGGCTCAAGCTTTGGAAATCCTTTATGTATTCGAAAGAATACCCGAAATTATTGATAAAATGCTCAACCTTCCTGACCCTCCTATCGTAAGTTACACGAAGAAAGCAGGNAAGGGCACAGGAATTGTCGAGGCCCCCCGTGGCCTTCTTATCCATTCTTATGAAATATCCAATGGACTTGTTTCTTATACCGATATTATAACACCTACTGCCCAAAATGCTGAAGATATCGAGAGGTATTGTCACATAGCTGCTCAGAAGCTCCTCGACAAAGGCGAGGAAAACAAAATCAGGGATAGAATGGATTTGGTCGTTCGAGCTTACGACCCTTGCATCAGCTGTTCTGCCCATATGGCTGAGATCAAAAAAGCTCCGCCAGAAGACTGGAGAACAAAATTGGACAAGATTATAAAAAAGGGCCCGCCAATTTTCGTAGGAGTTGGTAGGCGCAATCGTTCCGATGACAGAGCGGGTATAGAGCTCGCTTCTGAACTGAGAAAGAACGGCATAGGCAATGTCTGGCTTGAATCGGAAATAAAAGAGATAGAACCTCCTTGGAAGAACAGGCCTCATCACCCTCTCGTCTTTCTTGACGCAGTGGATTTTAGAGAAAAGCCGGGGAAGGTGATTTTTCTTCCCCTTCACTACATTTTCTCCAATACTGCTTTGAGCCACAGGCTTCTGCCTTTCATATCAAGTGATATGGGCTATGAACGGCTAAAGAACTCCTTTGTTCTAGGCATCCAGCCCGAGTCGATCGAAGAAGGTATGAAAATCTCCAAGCGTGTCCGCCAGGCGCTAGAGAAAGTGCTAGAGCAAATAATGAACTGATGATTAAATCTCAACATTTGATCTTTCGTTTGAGACGCCCTTAATTTTATCTTTTCTCTTGTAATATTAAATACTTAGACTCGACCCCCCAAATTCTCGAAATTTTCATAGAATCGTCCGGCTGGCGAAATGTGATTATTAACAAATAATCACCCCTCCTTTTCCCTTGCATAAATAAACTCACCACTGGACGATTTTTTTATGGTAGGAATTACATGTACACAGGTGAGGAATAATTCCCCATATTTTTATATCTCACTCAAAAAAATATGAGAGCCTTGTTATCCTCAATTATAACTTATTTAAAATAAGTAAGATAAAAGTCACCAGTTACCTTTTTCTATCGGAAATAATTGGCACATTAATTGCAATGGTTTATGTTTAGGAAGTTGAAAATGACAGATAAAGAAAAAAGAGTTCTTATTATTGACCCTGATATCACAGAAAGAACAGTCATGGCTGCTTTTTTAAAAGGCGAAAATTTCTATGTTGAAACTGGACGAGGGCTTAAAGACGCTGTGAAGAAAATTCGTGAAGGATGTTTTAACTGCCTAATAATGGATGTTGACCTTCCAGAGATTAAAGGATATGAAGCTGTTTCGATAATAAAAAGTATCGACCCCGCAATAAAGATCATCATGACCACGAAAAAAAACACGAAAATGCTGGAAGCTAAAGTCAGGGAACAAAACATATTTTTTTATTTCATAAAAACTTTTGGAAAAGAGGAATTAAAATTGGCAATCAATAGTGCCTTTGACAAATAAAGGAGGAAAAGATGGAAAAACACAAGACAAAGATTTTAGTCATTGATGATGATCCTGATTTCATTGAAGCAGTAACTCCTATTCTGGAATCAGCGTTCTACGATGTTGTGACTGCCTTAAGTCCCGGTGAAGGAAAGGAAAAGATATTCTCAGAGAAACCAGATCTTATTCTTCTTGATATCATGATGGATAGTCTCTTTGACGGTTTTTCTCTATGCCACGCAATCAAAACCTCAACGGAATACAAGGATTTCAAGGACACACCGGTTATTTTTGTTTCCGCTGTGAAAGAGAAGACAGGTTCAAGATTTGCATTTAGAGGTGAAGAACAAGGGATGGTCGGTCCTAACGACTACATTGATAAACCTGTTAAACCCAGTGATCTCCTCGCTCGTATTGAAAAGTTCCTGAAGAAATGAAAGAGGAGATACACAAAGCGAACATTCCAGGCTTTTCAATATCAGTCAGCTACAGCCAATCACTTCTCTGATAAAAATTTTTGGCTGGAACAGATGGGATTTTGAAGAAGGATATTTTAGAAGAGACTAATAATTAGCTATCTTGCTCCATAAGGAGAATAAACATGTTAGCGAAAAAACCTGTTATTCTTGTGATAGATGATGAAGAATCCATACGGGATTCTTGCTCTCAAACCCTGACCAGAGGTGGTTTCCGTGTAGAAACAGCCGAGGATGGCTCTATCGGCTTAGAAAAAGTAAAAGAGATCAAGCCGGATTTGATTCTGATCGATTTAAAAATGCCAGGGATAAGTGGAATGGAGGTTTTAGAAAAGGTCGAGGAAATTGACGCCAATATTATTTCGGTTGTTATCACGGGTTATGCCACGGTCGAGTCAGCTGTGGAAGCCTTGAAAAAAGGTGCCTATGATTTCCTTCCCAAGCCTTTTACTCCGGAGGAATTGCGGATCATCATAAGCCGGGGATTGGAGAGGCGAAAGCTCATTTTGGAAACTGAATCCCTCCGGAAAGAGAAAAAACTGATAGAAGAAAATTTCATTACCATGGTTACTCACCAGCTCCGATCTCCTCTTGTTGCTATCCAGCAGTTTTTTGAAGTGATTCTGGAGGGAATGGTTGGTGAGGTCCAGAAAAAACAAGCAGAGATGATAACAAGAGCCAGCAATCGAGTAGAAGGGCTTCTGAAATTGATCAATGACTGGTTAGATGTTGCCAGGTTGAACAGAGGAGAAATCGTCGATAAACTCAAACCTTTATCGTTGAGAAAAGTTATAAGAAAGCTTATTGAGGATATGGAGCCTTTGGCCCAAGATAATGATGTCTCTCTGGAATTCAGTCCTTCCTCAGAAAATGACATAGTTCGTGGTGATGAGGAGACTCTGGAGCAGGTCTTTTCCAACCTTATAACCAATGCGATCAGATATAATAAGCCAAAAGGGAAAGTTATAATAACCATCAAAGAAAATAAGGATTTCATTTCTGCAGAAGTTAAAGATACAGGAATTGGGATCGCAAAAGAGCATCTACCTTTTATTTTCGACCAATTCTACCGGGTTAAAAGAGGAGAAGGTCAAAAGATAGAAGGAACCGGATTAGGGCTTTCCATCGCTAAAAAAATTGTGGATGCGCATGGAGGGTCCTTCAAGGTCTCCAGTGAACTAGGAAAGGGGAGCACTTTTGCCATTATTCTAGCCAAAGCAAAAAAGGATCCCGTTAAATCTTAAATTTTGAATTAAAAAAGATCTAAGCGAGTCTAACTTGAAGTTAAACAAAAATAAAAAGGGTCTTTTAACAATATTCTTAAACTTTTTAATTGCTGACTATTCAAGTTGGAATTTCTTAGGAAATTTTATTTTTAATCAGCAAAAATCCAGCGATATATCCAGCGATATATTAAAAAAAAATATAAATAAGTTATTTAAAGAAACGGAGACAAAAACACTGGATAAGAAAGGAAATAAGAATGGCGCTTGAATCACATACCAGAGCATGGGTTAAGTCTATTGTATGGAGAATTTTAGGTATTGTTGTCTTGGGGGCCATTGCCTGGCTTGTTACTCACAGTTGGAAAGAAATGACTGTAATTACCGCAATTTTTCATGGCGTTCGAGTGATTCTTTATTATTTTCATGAAAGAGTCTGGGATAGAATTAGCTGGGGCAGAACGAAACACCCATTAAGCAGTTTGCCTGTAAACAAAGAACTAGAGCCTGAAGATCTAGAATTAATTAAAAACTATTTAAGAGAGCTGGGTTATTTGGATTAAGAAAGATTCATGGACTTATATGAATTTTCCATTTTAATTATCGTCTTAGCATTTTTTTGTGAGTACATCGATTCTTCTCTTGGGATGGGATACGGAACTACACTCACTCCCCTTTTACTCTTGATGGGATATAATCCTCTGCAGATTGTTCCGGCAGTATTGCTATCAGAGTTATTTACAGGATTATGTGCTGCGTTTTTGCACCATAAAGCGAAAAATGTCAATTTAAAAATCGGAACAAAAGATTTCAAAATAGCATTAGTTATGTCTTCCTGTAGTATTTTTGGCTCCCTCATTGCAGTTGTTATCGCTATCAATCTTTCAGCATTTTATATAAAGCTTTATATTGGTATTCTCGTTTTTAGTATGGGAATTCTTATCCTGGCTACCCTAAATCGAACATTTAAGTTCTCCTGGAAAAAGATTACTTCTTTAGGACTGTTAGCAGCCTTCAATAAAGGAGTAAGTGGAGGTGGCTATGGTCCTATCGTAACTAGCGGCCAGATTCTTTCGGGAGTAAATTCTAAAAATGCTATTGGTATAACCTCACTTGCTGAGGGTTTGACCTGTTTAATAGGAGTGATAACTTACCTTGCTTTTACAAACCATACTATTGAATGGAATCTTGCTCCTTCCTTAGTTGCTGGAGCTCTTGTGTCTGTTCCTTTCGCTGCATTTACCGTAAAAAGATTTAGGGGTGACTATATAAAATTGATTGTGGGAATAGCAACAGTGATACTGGGTCTGGTCACTCTTGGAAAATTAATTTAATCTTATTGGCATCCAAAATAAGTTATCGAGAGAAGAATTGGCTAGAAGAATGAGAAGCCCATAATGGATAAAAATAATGGTAATATTCAAAAGATTTTGTAGGTCTTTCCTGAACCTTCCCTTAAGGGCGAAATTTATTCTGAGCTTTCTGGCTGTCATTTGTCTTGGTGGCATATTGACTTTGACTTTTGGAACAAGACTCGAACACAAGACTATTTTCTCCCTGGCTCAGGCGAAAGTGAGGCACGATTTAGCCTCAGCCTGGATGGTTTATAACGAAAAACTTAATTCCCTTAAAGACATTATCCGGTTAACTTCCAGCCGAGAATCTCTATACAGCGCCCTCAAACAAGATAAAGAGGAAATATTGTTGAAATATCTCAGTCGAGTTAGAGAAGAATTTAATTTAGATATCTTAACTTTGACAGATGCTCAAGGAAAAGTTTTCCTAAGAACAACTCAACCTGATATTAAGGGAGATGACCAGTCAAAAGACCCTCTAGTCAAGAGAGCCTTGAAAAATGAAACAGTTTCCAGCACTCAAATCATCCCCAGGAAAGAATTGCTCAAAGAAGGGAATGAGTTGGCTGAACGTGCCTATTTAGAAATTATTCCTACTCCAAAAGCAGCGCCCCAGTACGAATACTATGAAGAAAAGGGAATGATGCTTAAAGCGGCCTCTCCTCTTGTTGATGAAAATGGAGTCGTTCTCGCTGTTCTATACGGAGGCATACTTCTGAATAAAAGTCATGAAATTGTGGATAGAGTGAAAGAAATCGTCTATAAAGGAGAAAAGTACAAAGGGAGAGAAATCGGCACAGCCACAATCTTTCAGCACGATCTAAGAATCTCAACCAATGTCAAAAATGTTAACGGAGAAAGGGCCATTGGTACCAGGGTATCAAATGAGGTGAGCCAGGCAGTGCTAAAAGAAGGAAAGCCTTGGATTGACCGAGCATTTGTAGTTAACGATTGGTATATCACAGCTTATGAGCCTATTAAAAATGTTGATATGGAAATCATTGGAATTCTTTATGTAGGTATGCTTGAAAAGCCTTATATTGATTTAAGAAACGAGGTTATGATCACCTTTTCGGGAATGGCCGTTCTCTGTGTTTTCCTTCTTCTCGTCCTTCTTTTCTTTATCATCTCATCTATAATTAACCCTCTTAAAAGGGTGGTCTTTGCCACGAACAAAATTGCTCAGGGAGATTTGAGCCATAAGATTGAAATAAATTTTCAGGATGAAATAGGGCAGTTGGCCCAATCCTTTAATCAGATGACCTTAGATTTGAAAAAGGCCAATCAAAAGCTTATCCATTGGGGCAAAACTCTAGAAAAAAGAGTGAAAGAAAGAACCAGAAAGTTGCAAGAAATGCAAGATTATTTGATTCAATCGGAAAAATTAGCTTCTCTGGGTAAGATGGCTGCAGGTGTTGCTCATGAAATCAACAATCCGCTGACATCCATCCTTATCAATGCCCATCTCATGTTGGAAAAGACAGGGGAAAAACATCCTTTTTTTGAGAACATAAGCTTGGTCGCGGATGAAACATCAAGATGTAGCGATATTGTTAAAGGTATGCTTGAATTTTCAAGACAAAATCCTCCTAAGAAATCTTATGTCAGCATGAATGAAATTATTGAGCACACAATCAAACTCTTGGAAAATCAGGTAGCTTTTAAGGATATACAAATCATAAGAAAAATATCCTCCAACATGCCTCAAATTAACCTTGACAAAGATAAAATCAAGCAGGTTTTCTGGAATCTTATGATTAATGCCTCTGAAGCAATGCCTAGAGGAGGCACATTAACTATATCCAGCAACCTTTCCAAAGATAAAAAATATATCGAGACTTCATTCGAGGATGATGGAGTCGGGATTCCTGAAGAAAATATCAACAAACTGTTTGATCCATTTTTTACTACCAAGGGCGTCGGCACTGGTCTTGGGCTGGCCGTGAGTTACGGCATTATTAAGCAGCATCAAGGAAAAATTAAAGTAAAAAGCGATGCTGGTCAGGGATCTGTTTTCACCATCCTCTTACCTTTAACAGAGTAAACTCAAATTTGGCTAAATAAAATGGAGGAATGAGATGGATGAAAAAAATAAGAAAAAGATTCTGGTTGTAGACGATGAGATAACCGTTTGTAAAAGCATTCGTCAGGCTATTCTATCAGATGACTATGAAGTTGATATGGCCTTAAGCGGAGAAGAAGCTCTGAAGAAAGATGAGGATAAGCAATATGATTTGATTGTAACCGATTTAATGATGCCCGGCATAACTGGGATGGACCTTTTAAAATCTTTGAAAAAGAAGAAGCCAGAGACCAATATCATCATGATTACGGGATATCCGACCATAAAGACCGCTGTGGAGTCGATAAAAATTGGAGCTTTTGATTATATTCCTAAGCCCTTTACTCCGGCCGAATTAAGAAGCCTGGTGTTTCGTTCCTTCAAGAAATCTGAAAGCTTAGAAAAAGGCGAGGAGGCTCCTTTAGAGATCAAGATGCCTTCCGGCCTTCATTTTATGATAGGACATACATGGCTCAGGCCGGAAGAGAACAACATCGCCTTCGTTGGCGTTGTTTTCGATTTCCTTCAGACCGTTGGAGAAATTATCTACCTCGAGCTGCCAAAGATAAATGATAGCCTCAATCAGGGGGAACTGTGTGCAAAGATCATTGATGATGAAAAATTCTCATATCGAATTTGGTCTCCTGCTTCGGGTAGGGTAGTTGAAATAAACAAGGTACTTGGAAAGGATTATTCTCTTTTAAAAAAGGATCCTTACAAACAAGGATGGCTCTTTAAGCTAGATCTAGCAAACTGGGAGGAAGACAGGAAAGGGCTTCTCTTATCCAAATAAAGCCCTCATAACCATACTCTAATGAGAAAAGCACTTCTTCCCCCACCTTCGTTGGAAATACTTATTAAGGGAGCAAAAATAATAATAGAGGAATTTCAGGTGGATAATTTTGTCTACTTAAATTCAAAAGGGCAATGGGAGGAGAATCCGAAAAATCTCGTTGATCGAATCTCAAATGAAATCCTCTATCAGCTTTCGAAGCTGGAAGAAAAGAATCAGTCTTTATTCATCCAAAACATCTTTTGCCCTCTTTCGCAAGGCAAAAACTGGGTAACTACCAAGAAGACAAAGCTTGCAATGCTAAGAATATCGAAGCAGGATTTGAAGAGCCTAGAAGAAAACGAGATAGATGATCTAATTATTAAATCCTATTCTTCGGCAAACCATTCAAAAAAAGTATATTCCTTTTTGATCATTCTTGAAGTGCTAGCCTGGCTCCTTCAGTATGAGGTGATTCGGATTAATCGTGAATCGTTTATTCCTGTATGGGATGCTTTGGCTAAAGCTCAAAACCAAGAATACGAAAAGCTCCTGGTTACACTGAATAATTCTTTAAAAAAATTCTTAACCAAGAAAGACAGAGAAAGTTTTATTTCCGACACTTTAACTAAAATAAGAACTGCCTCGCTTGATGTCATCCAGCTAATTCCTAATATGATTGCAGAAGAAGACAGGTTGATGAAAAAAATTCGGCACCTTCTCAATAAGGGGAAAAATGTGCGGCGCCGAGATGAAGTTTATTCTTTAATCTGTGAAAACATCCAGCCACCGATGGGAGTAGTAACTTATACCTCTCCCGCCTTGCTTCGGCCATGTCTTCATTTACTCATAGACAGGACTATTGATATTTCAAGCGGCATCCAATATAACGCCTCTGTAATCTTGAGTATTCTCCAGGATACTCGCTCCATACATACATTACTCAAGGCCATCCATTCTTTCCCTCTCCGCTTCTCAAAAATAAGAGAAAACCTCGTTTATACTCTTGGAAATTTAAAAGAAAAAAAAGCAACTAAAGCCATAGCCCAGATCTTAGAAGCGCCAGATAATATAACACCGTCTCCTGAGGATGCGAAGATAAAAATCTATCCAATTCTTGAGCAAAAGCAAGAGGCAATCTGGGCAATGGGAAAGATTGGCTTAGAATCTCTCAAGTACCTTTCCACTTTAGTCAAATATGTGAATCATCCCTCAGCGGAATTAAAAACATATCTGGCATGGACCCTTGGAGAGGTAGGAAAAGAACAAAAAGAAAAATTTGGGGGAGTAGGTGCAGATATAGTTATTGCACTTCTCACTTTGTTAAAGATTAATGACAAGCAGATCTTTGAAGAGACTGTCAGTGCCTTAAGAAAAATTGACATGCCAGAGTTTACCCATTCGCTTTACTTTTCTAATATCGGAGCCATAAGTATTTTGGGACTCAAACCCGCCCAAAAAGGACTGTATGAGCTTTCTGAAACACTGCATTACTTATTAAACAAAAAAAAAGGAATTCTCATCGCTATCAACGGAGATTCGGGTACAGGGAAAACTTATTTCTGTCAATCGATAATTGATGGATTTGGCGATTTAAAGCCGGGCGATATACTTTATCTGATGCGCGATAGAAAGAGAGATCAAAAAGTATTTAACCGAATATTAGGAATAAAATGGTTAAAGAAATATATAGAACCCATTTACTACCAGGATTTTCTCCGGGATGGAGAATATGATAATCCAGAAGAGTTCCTCAAACAATTTCTCGAGGAACATTCACATAAGAAACTAATAATCCTGGACGGCTGCCGTGACAAATATTATTTCCAGAGGATCATTGACTCGCTTTATTTTAAGGGAGAACTTGATGTTCTAGTAAATTTCCGGACCAGTTTCTCAACAAGGCGGCTGAATTTAGAAGATAGAGAACTCGCCTTAGAGAGCGTAAAAAACCATTTATCTTTTATCGAAGAGCCTTCACTTGAAGATACGCTGATCTATCAAGAAGGCAAAGTTATTCTCTATGACCTTGATAATTCTCTGGGTTCAAGACTGAGCACCCAGGAAACAAAAGAATTATTTGAAAAGAGAAAAATTGACTCATGGGGAGACTTGATCATAATGGGTGATTTTAAAAAGTACGCAGAACCGCTCAAGATTGAAACCAAAAAATTAGCGTTCAGGAGTGAAAATTTTTCTATAAAAAACGAAAAATTGCTTCAACCACTAGCCAGAGCTTTTAATCATGAAGAAAAGAAATTTAGAGCCAAATTGAACGAAAATCCAGAAAATAAACCCAATCTCCTTCAGACTATTGAAATGGAAGAAATGAAACCCGAACAAATTCAACTCTATGCTCCAGAACAGATTATGGGAATGGGGAAAGAAGGAAGTGTTTTCGTTCTGTCCTTCCTTGACAATCGAATATTCTGTACTTCTATGGAAAAAATCAAAGATATCTCACATCAAGGTCGGGATATTTTCTTGGTAAACGGTAAAGGAGAATTAATAAATATTTCCTTTGAAAGGGATGAAGTGCTAAATTTTACAAAACCTGACTCTCCTGCTTTGGTACTAGCTCCGTTTCCAGGATATAAAATAATAACCGGTCATGAGGATGGCACAATCAGAATCTGGGATTTTTTGAATAAGAACGTTCAAGTTTTAGAGGGGCATCAACATCCGGTCAAAGTTCTGAGGGTTGACTATTTTGGTCGGATATTTTCTGGAAGTTCTGATAATGTCCTAAGGCAATGGGATGTGAACAGACAGACGGTCAAAACTATTGATATTCTCGATAATAATATTTCTCTTGTTAGATTACATAATAACGGGAAATTGCTCGTTCTCACGGGAGAAAATATTCCTATTATAGGGGGAGCGGGAAGATCAACACATAAAATAAGAATCTTGGATTTTGAAAAGGGAATATCCGAACTAATAAATCTTCCTTTTAAACAAAGAATCTCTAATATAAATTCCTATTTTGACGGCAGAATAATTGCTGGACTTTTGAATTCAAAGATGAGAACTGAGCCAGGGTCAGGAACCCTTGCCGTCATTTCCCTAAAAAAGAATTCTTGGGAATACAGCCTGTTAGCCGGGCATGAAATAGATACGAAAGATTGTTTGGCAGTGGGCCCGAAGATCATTACATGCGGGCGTGATGGGAAAGGGGAGCATACTATTCGGTTATGGGGCACAGAATCTTACGTGAAATCGGCCCTGAGCAAATTATCTATTGTGCCTTCTCGACTTTGACATCCAATTTTTCCTCTGTTATAAGTTTTTTATTAAGAGAATCGGAGAGAAGTGCTTAATTGCGTAAGCCAGGATGCGAATTTCCGGCAGGTGCGCGGCGTATGAAAAGCTACGATTCGACGATTAATTTAATTTAAATTCTTAAGCTGGAGATTAAAATGGCTTTATATCAATTTGAAGAGCGCAAACCCCGGGTAGCACAAGGAGCTTTTGTAGCCGAGTCAGCCTTGGTCATCGGTGATGTACAAATCGGAAAGGACGCCTACATTGGCCATGGAGTAATTCTCCGCGGCGATTACGGCACGATCATCGTTGGAGAGGGAACTGCCATCGAGGAAGGTGTAATAGTGCATGCGCGGCCTGATGACCGTACTATATTTGGAAACCAGGTAACAGTAGGACACGGTGCCATGATTCATAATGCCCAAATAAAAGATTATGCTGTGATCGGCATGCGAGCCACAATAAGCGATTATAGCGTAGTCGGAGAGTGGGCAATTATCGGGGAGATGGGCTTGGTAAAAAATAGTCAAAATGTGCCTGATAGTGTTGTGGCTGTGGGAGTACCGGCTAGAGTCGTGGGTAAGGTGGATAAAAAGCAAAAAGATTTCTGGAGCTACGGCAAAAAGCTCTACGTAGAAATGGCTCATAGATATATTGCTCCTGGTGCATTCAGGCGAATCGATTAGCCTGAAAAATAAGGCTTACTCAAGTTTTCTCCTTAATGCCATCCTGACATGAAGCCGCCATACCACGGTTTCAATGCAAATCAGTTGAATTTATCCCATGAGGGGGATTAGGTCGCGATGGCTTTTAATTCGACTTTTTGTTTTTAAAAATTAAACACCCGATAAATTTTATTGCGAGAATGCTATAATGAAACCTATTTAAAAAGGCAAAGATGATGAAAAGTACTAAAAGGAGTCTATAATGAATTTGGTTTCAGCTGAAAATCTAACAAAAATCTATAATGTAGGAGAGATCGAGATCGAGGCTTTAAAGTCTGTAAGTTTTAACGTCCAGTCAGCTTCCTTTGTTTCTTTTATTGGTCCATCAGGCAGTGGGAAGACTACTCTTTTGAACCTCATCGGGTGCCTGGATAAACCTACTTCAGGCTCCTTAAAGGTAGCTGATGTGGATACATCTTCTCTAACACGCAAAAAGGCTGCGGTTTTTCGTGGCATAAATCTTGGGTTCATATTTCAAGATTTTAACCTCATCCCTGTCTTGTCAGTTTACGAAAATGTCGAATACCCCCTTTTGGTTGTGCAGAATGTCTCTGCCGAGGAAAGAAAAAAACGGATCGCATCTCTCCTTGAAACCGTCGGAATGATAGACCAAAGGGATAAATACCCAGGTCAGATTTCCGGAGGACAAAAACAGAGGGTTGCCATAGCCAGGGCTCTTGTAACAAACCCCAGGCTGGTGCTTGCTGATGAGCCAACAGCTAATTTAGACAGCAAGACAGCATTCATGGTCATCGACATTATGAGAAAGATGAAGGAAGAATACGGTGTGACTTTTATTTTCTCTACACATGACCAGAGGGTTGTGAACGAAGTGGAGGCTGTCTACACTCTTCAGGATGGGATGCTCGTTGAGGATGCAATCAGGGAAGGAGAGACAAATGTTTAAGCTTTTTAAAATTGCTATTCGAAATTTAATGAGATACAAAAGACGGACTTTGCTGACGTCATCCCTCATCGCTCTTGGTGTCATGTTTGTTTTGGTATTTGTCGCTGCATCCGGTTCTTTTAAATATATCATGATCGGTCAGATTACTGACTCTATGCTTGGCCATCTTCAAGTCCATAAGAGAGGTTATGTTGCTTCGATTGACAGTCTGCCGTTGACGTTGAATCTGAGTGCTAAACAGGAAGAGAAGCTTGAAAAGACCATTAAGGGAATTCCCGGGATCGAGGCTTTTTCGCCAAGAATAAAATTCGGAGGGATGTTCAGTAATTTCATTGAAACAACCAATATAAGGATAAATGGTGTTTATCCGGATAAGGAGATTGCTACGGTCCCGCTTTTTCCATCCAGAATTAAGCAGGGCGAGAAAGCTATTAAGAAAGGCGAGATCTTGATTCCAGAGTTGCTGGCAAACGGGCTGAAAGTCAAAGTGGGAGATACTGTGGTTGTTATAGCTACCAACAAGGATGGATCTGTAAACGGTAAACAGTTTGTGGTTGGAGGTATCATTGAGAGTGTAACCGGTCCTGGAGGAAGAGATGGCTATATGTATATAGAAGACGCAATGGAAGTATTACGCATGGAAGAAATAGAAATTAGCGAGGTAGCCGTCAGGCTTAAGGATTTCGGTAAGCTAAACGCTGTCAATGATAAAATGGATAGATTGCTGTCAAAGGAACTCAACAAGCAGGGAAAGCCGGTCTTTGATGTCCGCACCTGGGAAAGACTTTCTCCATTCTATAATGTTGCCCGGATGATAGACGTAATGACATTTTTCATTAAGATTATGCTCATAGCCATAGTCTTGATAAGTATCATGAATGTTATGATCATGGCTGTTTTTGAAAGAATAAGGGAAATCGGTACCATCGCTGCCATAGGAACCATGCCAGAGAAAATTTTATCTCTGTTTTTAATTGAAGGTTTCTCCCTGGGTATATCTGGTGCGGCTGCTGGAAGTATACTGGCTATTATCGTTGTTTTTGTTATGAACGTTGTAAAAATTACGTTCAATTTCGGCAGGCAAGCAGGACTGGCACTTTCTCCTAGTTTGAAAGTTAATGATATGCTTTTTATTTCAGCAATAGTTATCATCGCATCCGTGATTGCTGCGCTTCAGCCAGCTTTGAAAGCATCGAGGATGGAACCTGTTGAGGCTCTTAGACATGTGTAAAAATTTTAATGTTTCTGAGTATATTACACAGGATTTAGAAGTCTTGATTTTGAATTTTTTTGAATTGATAGAGAATGGAGGATAGTCATGCTCAGGATAGTTTTTGTTTTAATTATGTTGGTTTTAATGTTTCCGCCTTGTTCTGCAGGCAAAGAAGATGTCATCATCGCCGTGGCATCAGACGGAAAGACTTTAAAAGATTCCGTAAGTCAACTCGCCGCCCGTTGTCCCTACTTTCTTTTTATTGATGGCGAGGGAAAACTACTGGAGGCTGTCGATAATCCATATATGGAGACAAGACCTGGTGCTGGTGTTTCGGCGGCAAATTTTCTTGCTGAGAGAAATGCGACCGTAGTTATTGCAGGAAGGTTCGGCGAAAAAATGAAAAGTGTGCTGGAAACAAAAGAGATTTCCTGTTTTGAGTTTCAAGGAATCGTTGAAGAAGCGATAAGAAAGGTTCTGGAGAAATAAGAAAGAATATGAAAAAAATCGCACTTTTATCTTTGATATCATTTGTATTATCATCTGTTTATGCAACCGATGGCACTCAACTTCTCAAGCTAGTGGATAGAAATCTTAATCCAGAGTCCTATGAATCCTACAGAAAACTAACGAACATCGAGCCGAGCGGCAGAAAAAAAGAGTTTGTGCTCTTCACGGTAAAGAAGGGAAAAGATAGAGTAGCCGCGCTTTTTCTATCTCCTGCCAGTGATAAAGGCAGGAGTACGCTCAGACTCGAGGATAACATGTGGTTGTATATCCCCAACGTAGGCAAACCTGTGCGCATCACCAGCCTTCAATCCGTAGTAGGAGGAGTATTTAATAATGCGGACATTCTCCGACTGGATTATGCAGAAGAATATGATGTAAGCAGGGTGGAAGATCTGGGCAAGGAATACCTTTTGCATCTTAAAGCGAAGTCAAATTCAGTTGCCTATGACCAGCTTAATATGTGGGTGGATAAGGAAAAAAAATTACCGAGTAAAATTGAATGTCTTACACAGACTTCTATGTTGATTAAAACCATTCATTTTAAGCAGATCAAAGACTTTGGGAATGGGATTATCCGGCCCTCGGTCATCGAAACAGACAGCCCGTTGCACAAGGGCTACAAGTCAGTCATGATATTTGCCGGAATAAAACAAAGACAATTCAAGGATGAAGTATTCACTCTGACATTTATGCCCAACCTGGAATCATTAAGATAATTGAAATCAATCTGCTTGTGTATCATCGTTCTCGGATTATTAGCCTTGACTGCGTCTGCGCAACAGGAATATTCCTTTGATATTTCAAAG
>JGI2171J19970_10000052_pt1 | contig 42114 bp, 34 predicted proteins | sample DeeMarSWOR324_28_FD_19970 | JGI IMG/M metagenome (IMG submission 19970) | reverse complement strand
CACCTATCGGACAGGCTGGGTCGAAAGAGGATAACCGTCATAGGCCTCGCAGGCTCGGCCGCCACGATACTCACATTCATGGCGACCAGCGACTTCCTTTCTCTGGTGTTCTTCGCCCTGGTCCTGGGCGTTGAGGCCGCCCTCTTCTACACGCCCTTGGTCGCGATGGTCAGCGATATCGCCCCGTTGGAGCTCGAGGGCACCCTGATCGGGAGCTACCGCTTCTTCAGGGACATGGGCTACTTCGTGGGGCCAATTATGCTCGGAGCGATGGCGGACAGGTATGGGCTCGACTACGCCTTCTATGTGACATCCCTGTCCCTTTTCATCGCGATGGTCATATTATACACAAAATCGAGAGAGACTCTCAGCACGATTGCATGAGGACCGAAGTGCCTGCGAACACGCAAAATCTGCAAAACCTTTCATGCGACTCACATTTCAGAAATTGTGAGCATCCTAAAAACTCAGAATACTATTCTGAACCTGCACTCCCCGTCCCCGTTGACGACGGAAGCCTCCCTCACAACCTCGACCCGCTGCCCAGTGGCCCCCTCGAATAGGGCCTTCGCCCAACCCCTGCTGCAGTCGCAGTAAGACGCCGACAGATTCCCTGGAGGAATGTTCTTGACTGTGGGGCAGTAGCACTTCGGGTAGACGAGGTAGACGCCGCCCTCCTCGACGTGCAGGTGGCTATTCACCCCCGAGTACCTCCGGAGGAAGTCCTCCAGATCCTCTGAATCGGAGTACACTTCCCTGGCTCTATCGATCATTTTTTTCGTTATGCAGTCTCGCCCGCACCGTTCTAGGATCAGCCTGCGGGTCTCCGGGTCGATGTGCTCGTCGAGCCCGGCGATGAGGTTCATGACCCACTTCTCGGTGTGTTTTGTCATACGTTTCTACTGGAGGAAGTTGGTTATTAAAGGGCAGCGGTCAGTCACTATGGGTTCTTGACGAGCTTTTTCGCATTACTCAACTCAAATAGCGGCTTTACGAACGGTTCTCTGGGTCCTTGTTCGTTCTACGTGTGACGACCCCCTCACGGTTATCCTCATTGGAGCTCGTCCAGCCAGATCGGAGGCCACTGTTTACTCTACGACTACGACATCGCGCTGCTCGTCTTCTAGGGCCGGCCAGTAAGGCCTATATGTGCTCGGCTGGGTTTTACTTGGAAACACCCCACGGCACGTGCGTATCCGAGGTATAGTGGATGGAGTCTGGTTCCCGGCTGAGGCTGCCCGAGGGCTTCGACAGGGACCTGAGGCTCCTTCTCTTCTCGATGTCGGCGAGGAGGATATCCATGGGGTTCCTCGGGGTCGTGAGGGCGATATACTTCTACCTCCTCGGCTTCAGCGAGGTCGAGGTCGGCCTCCTCCTCAGCCTCGCCACCGCGGTCAGCGCCGTCCACCACATCGTCTTCGGGTTTCTCTCCGACAGGTACGGCCGGAAGCCCTTCCTAGTGCTCGGTGGCGTCTTCTCGACCCTCAGGATGGTGATATTCGCCGTCAGCTCCGACTTCTGGATGCTCGCCCTCGGCCAGGGCATAGGGGCGATGGGGGAGGGGGCCGGGGCAGGCCAGCCCGTTGTCTCGGGCTACATAGCGGACAAGACCGACGTCAGGGATCGGGCCCCGGTCTTCAGCACCCTCGCCGTCTCCAACGCCCTGGCGGCCACGGGCGGGGCCCTGCTCGCCGGGCTCCCCAAGTACTTCGAGGTGAGCCTCGGCGTCGACATGGTCGCCGCCCACCAGCTGCTCTTCTGGGTCGGCGCCCTGGGCGGGCTGGTCTCCATCCTCACGATCCTTCCCGCGAGGGACGTGAAGCCGGTCAGGGTGGAGAAGGGGGAGGAGCCGCCCGGTCTCGGCAGAGGGCGCTCCTGGGGGGTGATAGCCCGCTTCTCCCTGGTCCGGGCGACGAGCGGCCTCGGCTGGAGCTTCATAGAGTCCCTGCTCTCCCTCTACTTCTACATCCGTTTCGGCGTGGCGGGGGAGGTCCTGGGGCCCGTCTACGCAGCGGCCCGCTTCATGTCGGTCTTCAGCTACGTCCTAGTGCCCACGGCGGTGGACAGGTTTGGGGACATCCCCACGATAGTGGCCTCCAGGTTCGCCTCGGCCGTCTTAACCGTGGCCTTCTCCCTGTCGTCATCTTTCCCGCTGGCAGTCGTGCTGCTGGTCGCCTTCAGGATCGTCATGATGTTCTCCATGCCCATCAGGCAGACCTTCGCCACGGGCATAGTCGACCCGGAGGAGACCGCCACGGCCATCGGCGTCAGCAACTTCGCCCGGATGGGGGCGAGAACCCTGGCGCCCACGGCGGCCGGGTACATGTTCGAGGCCATAAGCCTCACGATGCCCTTCCTCGTGGGCTCGGCGCTCATCGTCGCGAACGGGGTCCTCTTCTGGGCCTTCTTCAAACCCGGTAAACAGGGGCCGGAAACCGTGTCACGTGCCAAGGGCTAGGACAATTTCAGGGATTTGGTCCCCTCCGGGGATCACCAGACGCGTTGAAAGGCTTCACAAAAAAGGTGGGTCGGGCCGGCGCTTCTAGACCGGCTCCGAGGTCGCGTACAGCAGGGAGTTGAAGAGCACCTTGAAGGTGCCGTGGGGCTGGCTCCTGAATATGGGCGGGAACCCGATGAGCACCGCCCTCCCGTTCCCCATGGGCAGGTCCGCGACGGCCGTCTTCCCCAGCAGCAGCTTCTCCCCCAGTATCCATCCGCTGAGGAGGGAGTTCGCCTCGGGGTAGGCTGCGACCGCCTCCCCCCACTTGACGTCGAAGACAGGGCTCTCGGCGAAGAAGATCGCCTCCTCCCTGCTGAGGCCGTAGCCGACCGGGTGGTTCTCGTCGAAGACGGCCCTCAGTACGGAGCCCGGGATGTAGAACTCAGTCGGGGGCTTCCCCTCGAGCACGTTGACCGCCGGCGCGGAGAGGTCCTTTATCGCGAAGTCGCAGGCGCCGTTCACCGTGACCACGGTCCCGCCGTCGCTGAGGAACTTGAGGACCTCCCCGACCCCCTGGCTCCCGAGGCCCGCCAGGTACTTGGGCGGGTACTTGGGCTCGACGCCCCACCTCCTCATGAGGGCGGCGCCGCCCTCGGCTATCAGCTCCCTCGGGTAGTCTGGGAAGACGAGGACGTCGAACCTCTCCGACAGGCCCCCCTGCCTCACGTCCTGGGGCCTCAGGGCCTCGAACCCGAAGCCGAAGTTCTCCAGGACGAAGCGGGTCCACCCCTCGTCGGCCGCCGAGGACCAGGCCTGGTAGATCCCGATCCTCGGGGCCCCCAGCTTGAGGGCGTAGTCCGGCATTTCGTCCATACCGTGGAAGCTGAGGCCGATCTCAGCGGCTATCTCCCTCATCTCGGAGACTGCACCGGCGTCCCCCTTGACGACGAAGGCGCCGGTGTGGAAGCCGACCCCCCCAGCCTCGATCGGCTCGCAGGCCCTGTAGACTTCGGCTCCGGGTCCGAGCAGCCGGTTCACGGCCCTGAAGGAGGCGTTCCACTCGGGGGTGAACGCGTAGAAGGGCTTGCCCTCTCCAGTGACCTGCCCCTCAGGAACGGAGACATGCTCGACAGGCTCAATCTTCGCCTCGAATCCCTCGCTGATCTGGTGGGCCTCCACGTGCATTGTGAGGGGCATCGTGTGGGCGGTGACGTCGTAGGGGCGCACCGGGGGCTGGCTCGGGTCCTCCCTGAGGTCGGGGTACTCCTGGATCTCGAGCATCGTCTTTGCGAACCGGCCGTAGGGCTGGGCGTGCAGGACGACGTGGCTCCCCGCGGGGTACTTGACGCCGTCGGCTTCGAAGGGCTCCTTTGCGACCTGGACCTTCACGTCTCCGAAGATCAGGGTGTTCAGCAGCAGGGCCGCGGTGTCCGGGTCCTTCTGTCCGGGCGGGAAGACCCAGGCGTAGGGTCCACCCTTCGGCTCCAGCGCCCTCTTGTAGACCTCGAGGCTCCCCTTGAGCCACCTGTCCCTGTACCGTGCGGCGTTCCTGAGGACGGACATCGCTGCGGAGAACTCGTAATCGACTATGTCGCCGAGGGTCCACTTCCCCCCGGTCCAGGGGTAGGGGTTGTTCCACCGCTGCACCAGAGGGCTGAGGCCCCTCCTGGCCTGGATCTCCGACCTCTTCACCTCGATGGGCGATGCGATGTCGACGCTCGCGGCCTCCGAGAGGATCCTGATGCCCCCGTGGTAGCACTGGTAGTGCCTCGCCGGGGTCCAGAGGTCGTAGCCTGCGGAGCACCAGACCCCCCTCTTCCCCTCGGTCACCAGCTCGTTGAGCATCGAGGTGCCGATGAACGCGATCTGGGACTGGAGGACCGGGTCGATGTTCGGGTCTATCGGGTCGGTGAACGGCGGCACGAAGAGCCTTGCGCCCCTGCTCCCCATCTGGTGGAGGTCGTAGACGATCTGCGGGTGCCAGACGTTGTGGATCTTCTCGACGGCTATGCGGGTCTCCTTCTGGGTGAACATGAACCAGTCCCTGTTGTTGTCGTGGCCCACGTACTTGTGGTACATCCACGGGGGGCTCGTCCCCTCGTGGGGCTTCCCAAGGCTATCCCTGTACCAGTCGACGACGATCTGGTGGCCGTCAGGGTTCAGGGAGGGCACGAGCAGCAGGACGACGTTGTCCAGGATCTCCTCGACATCCGGCGTATCCTCGGCGGCGAGCTTGTGCAGCAGGTCGAGGGCCATCTGGGAGGCGGCGATCTCCGTGGAGTGGATGCTGCATGTGATGAGTACTATGGTCTTCCCCTCGGAGACTAAGCGCTCCTCCTCCTCGGGCGTCACGCCCGCGGGGTTGCAGATCCTCATCTGCGTCCCGCGGATCTCCTCAAGTCTCTTGAGGTTCTCAGCCGAGGTCACGACCGCCCTGATAAAGGGGTTCCCCTCGGTAGTTTCCCCGAGGACATCCACCTTCANCCTGTCCGAGGCGGCTGCGACCTTCTGGAAGTACTCAACTATCTGGGGCCAGTCGGCGACCTTCCTGTCGGTCCCTGGCTTGAATCCTAGAAACTCTTCAGCTGTGATTATCTTCGTCATGATGTTTACCGATCTAGAGACTCGTCGCTATGATATATTATTAGTTGCGGGTGACAGGCGGGCAGAGGCCCGAGACAACGGTGTGTTGCTCGAGAACGCCCTAGATTCGATTGGTATTTCCTGTGGTTGAAAAAAAATGGACCCTACCCTACCATGGGCGGAAGCTGGTCCAGAGGGGGCTTCAGGTCCGGCGGGAGCGGGGACTTGTAGGNGAGCCCCTTCATCCTGTTCTCCCAGTCCTCCCTGGCCGCCCTCAGCTTCTCCGGGTTCGTGAGGAGGTCGATGACCGTGGCCGCCATGACCTTCGACGCGAAGACAGTGGACTTGTGGCCTATGCTCGTGCCGCCTATGGCGGTGTGCTGCCAGGAGTGGCCGGGGGCGCCGACTACGAAGTAGGCGGTGCTGAACTGCTGGGTCGGCGTGTTCCAGGCGACGTCTGCGACGTCCGATGAGCCCCCGCCGCCCTTTATCTCCTCGCCGAAGGGGTCGTAGACGTTGGTGTCCAGGTCGACGTGCTCCAGCTCCAAAGCGCTAGGGAGTATCTCGGCGAGTTTCCTGAGCCTGCTCATCTTCTCCTCGTGGGGGGTGGTCTCCCCGAGCTTCCTGGCGAACTCCAGCTCCTCGTCTGTATACGTCGGGGCGCCTATCTCCCTCATGTTCGCCACAATCAGCTCGGCGAGGGGCCTGTTCGGCATGCCGTTGTGGACGCCTGTGAGAAACTTGACCCTGTGGGTGGTCCTCGCCATCTGGTCGGCCCCGTTGGCGATCTTCAGGATCCAGTCGTAGTACTGGTCTACCTGGTCGCGCCTCGGGGCCCTCACGTAGTACCAGGTCCTCGCGTACGGTGGCACGACGTTGGGCTGCTCACCGCCCTCCTCGACTATATAGTGTATCCGAGCCTCCTGGACGACATGCTCCCTCATGTAGTTAACCCCGATGTTCATCAGCTCCGCAGCGTCCATCGCGCTTATCCCCTGCTCCGGGGAGCCTGCGGCGTGGCTCGCCTTACCGAAAAACTCGAACTTCACAGAGTTCATCGCATTCCCGCTGCGGAGGTTCGCGGTGTTCATGGCGCCGGGATGGTGGCCAAGGCAGGCGTCGAGGCCGTCGAAGTAACCGTCCCTCACCATGAAGACCTTCCCGACGAGGGTCTCCTCGGCCGGGCANCCGAAGCACTTCACCGTCCCAGCGACGCCATGCTCCTCCATCGCGACTTTGGCGGCGATGGCGCCCCCGAGGGCTGTGGCGGCGTAGCTGTTGTGGCCACAACCATGGCCCGCCCCTCCCTCCACCAGGGGCGCCTTATACGGGACGGGCTTGTTCGATATGCCGGGCAAGGCGTCCAGCTCCCCCATGACACCTATGGCAGGCCTCCCACTACCCCATGTCGCGACGAAGGCAGAGGGCATGCTGGCGACTCCCCACTCGACCCCGAAGCCGTTCTCCTCGAGGGCGTCGGCCAGGAGCTTCCCCGACTTAATTTCTTGGAGGCCTACCTCGGCCCACTCCCAGATTTTCATATGGGCGTCGACAAGTAGCTTCTCGTTCTGTTCGACCCATTCGAGGGCCGTCTGCTTCACCTTAGCTGACATGTATCATCCGATCTATCTCCCGCTCAATCCCGTAAGTCACTTCCGGTTGGACAAAGCCCACAACCCTGGAAAAATTGATAACCGAGTGGGCACCATTTTGGCAGGTGTTAAAGTTGAAGGTTCTGGGCATAGTAGGTAGCCCAAGGAGGGAGGGAAATACGGCGAAGTTAGTGGAATCAGTGCTGGAGGGAGCTAAGGAGGGGGGTCACCAAGCGGAGATCTTCTACCTTGGCGACCTGGACATCGGGCCCATCAAGTCTGAGGGTGGGAGGCTCGTCTACCCCGACGACGACATGGCGAGGCTCTACCCCCACATCGAGACCATGGGGGCCATCGTCCTTGGGACCCCGATCTATTACGACCACGTCAGCGCCAGGACGAAGACCTTCATAGACCGCCTCCATTATTACAGCAGGACCCACGGCGAGGAGTACAGGAGGCGCTTCCCCAATGGCGTGAAGTGCGTCAACGTCATAACATACGAGTGGGACGAGGACGACGCGTACAACGACGTCCTAGAATGGATGAAGGACAGGATGGAGCACTACTGGGAAATGGAGGTCGTCGCGGGCCTGAAGGCTGAGGGCACGGGGAGAAAGCCGGTCGAGAAGAGGGCAGACCTCCTAGAGAGGGCGAGGGAGGTCGGCCGGAGCCTGTGATGCATAAAAATTTATCCCCAAACACCAAACGACTCGCTTCGCTCGCAGGCGCAATCGAGTGCAACAGATCTTTATTAGTACTCAAACGCTGAAGGAAGTTTATGAGTCCACCCGATGAAGCTGCATTAAAGTGGCTTCTAGAAGCTGAGAACCCCTCAGTAAGGTACAGGGCTCTACTCGACCTAGTTGGCCTCCCCGAGGACGATCCTGAAGTACAAGAAACAAGGAGCAGTATAAATGAATCAAAGGTTGTTAAAACGATTCTAGAAGCACAGCACCCAGATGGTTACTGGGTACACGAGGAAGACATGTACCTGCCCAAGTACAAAGCGACAACCCACCAGCTTCTCATACTGGCTGAACACGGGCTTCCGAGGACACCCCAGATCGAGAAAGCCGTTGAACACATCTTCAGGTTCCAGAGGACCAGCGGGCACTTCCTCACCAAACTCCCAAAGTCAAAAAAAGGCATGAACAGCACAGTAAAGGACGGATGCTGCTTCGACGGAAACATACTCTACTACCTCATCCACTTCGGCTACCTTGATGACTCCCGAACACGCAGTGTGATAGACTTCATCATAGACTACCACGACTCCGAAAATGCCGGGTGGAGTTGCCGAGCCTACCCCATAAACCCCGACGCTGTTTTCCCCGTGAACTGCTACATGGGGGCAACCAAGATACTCAAAGCCTTCTCATACATCCCCGAAAAAAAGCGAATAAAACCCATTAAGGACGTCATAAAAACTGAAACAGAGAACATCCTCAGTAACTACATCTACAGGTACCTTCGCAACCGGGACGGTTCAAGGAAAGACAAGGCGGGGTGGAAAAGATTCGGGTTCCCTTTGTTCTATCAATCAGACGCTCTGGAGGTCCTTGACACCCTGACCCGCCTTGAGGTAACCGACGAAAGAATGGAACCAGCCTTAAAATTGGTGGAGGAAACCCGGGGAAGAGATGGAAAGTGGCTCTTGAAAGACTCATTCAACGGTAAGATGTGGGTGGACATCGAGGAGAAGAACAGGCCCAGTAAATGGATTACCCTCAAAGCCATGAGAGTTATGAAACACCGTAAAGACTGATGGCGAAGCGTCTAAATTTCATCATATAAGATGATTGCATTTGGGGTCTATATTTTATCTACTCGGTCTCGAAGTTGACGTTTATTCCCGGAGCCGCCCCTCATGGTGTTTCCGACGTAGCAGCTGTTCGCCTCTTCGAGGAGGCCCCTCCTCTGCTCTTCGTCGAGCTCCGCCTTAAGATGAATGTCGAGGAAGAAATGCACAGTCCTGGGCGGGTCCCTATCATATTTGTTGCTCACGGCGATCTCCTCCCCCCCGGTGCTCTATGCCCTCCTTCTCCAGGTTGGCGGCTATGTGCATCCTGGTACAGGGCCGAGGGCAGAGGTCATTTAAGCGCGGAGGCTTATCCCGGCGTAGGGGCTGCACTCCTTCATACTTCCGGAAACGATCTCGACGCCGTTGAATCGAACTTGAACTTCCTCCCCTCTATCTGGATTATCTTCACAGGCATGGAGTTTCCAACGGTGTGAGGATCGACGGTATAAATATTACCCAGGCCCGGCAGCCTCCTCCTAAAACGTTAAGCGGACATCCGACCAATAGTCCCCTGATGGATATGCCTGAAGAGAATGACATCCTCATAAAGAACGCATCCATCGTAGACGGCACGGGCGCCCCGGCCTACAAGGGAGCCGTCGCCGTGAAGGGAGACCGCATCACCGCAGTCGGGAAGGTGGAAGGCGACCTGAAGGTGGGCGCCAAGACCGTCATCGACGCGAGGGGGCTCACAGTGGCCCCCGGCTTCATCGACGTCCACAACCACGGGGACCTGAGCATCCTCTACTACCCCGAGGCAGAGGGCTTCCTCCGCCAGGGGATAACCACCTTCGTCGGGGGGAACTGCGGTGACAGCCCCGGCCCCTTCGGCGAGTACATAGGCCTACCCTGGGTCCTCAGGGACCTCTACACGGACCTGAGGCCGCGGATGTACGACAGCGAGTGGCTCATCCCCCGGGAAGCGCTGAACTCCAGGCACAGGGAAATATACGGCTGGGAGATCGACTGGAACACCCTGGGCGAGTTCTTTAAGCGGGTCGAGGCGGAGGGCCTGAGCCCCAACTACGCGCCCCTCGTCGGCCACGGCGACATCAGGGGCCTCGTCATGGGCCCCGACTACAAGAGGAAGGCCATCAGGAGGGAGGTCAGCGAGATGAGGAGGCACGTCGAAAAGGCCATGGAGGACGGCTGCATAGGCATCAGCGTAGGCCGGGACTACGACCCCGGCATATGGGCAGACTTCGACGAGATCCTCGCCTGCGCGAGGGTCGCCGCTAAGCACGGGGGCGTATACGCGAGCCACAGCCTCCGCACCGGCCACAGGAAGGCCCGGAGGCCCGGGGAGTTCCCACCGGTGAAGACCCACGGCGTCCTCGAGGCCATAGACATAGGGCGGAAGGCGAAGATACCCGTTCAGGTCTCCCACCTCGGCTCCCTTTACGATGTCCGGCCGGGCGGCAGCGAGATAATGACCGAGGCCGCCGTCAAGGCGACCCTGAAGCTGATCGACGACGCTAGGGAGGAGGGGATCGACGTCAGCTTAGACGAGATACCCAACCACCTGACCGGCGGCATATCCACCACCCCATGGCTGGTGAGCAGCCTCGTCCCCTGGCTCAGGGTGGCCGGCGACCTCGAGCAGCTCGCTGAGGCCCTCAGGATGGAGGACCTCCGGGAGGAGATCAAGGAGGTGATAATGTCGGGCAAGTGGTACGGGCTCAACCCGAACATCGACGAAAACTGGGCGAATGGCCGCACGATAGTCGAGTGCAAGGACGAGAGGTTCCTGGAGAAGACCGTGTCGGACATCGCCGAGGAGCTCGACGTCGAGCCCCTGGACGCCCTAATGGAGGTCCTGATGGTGGATCCGAAGTCTAAGGCCGTCAGGAAGGGGGGCGACGACAAGGTCAAGCTCATGTTCTACAGGCACCCTGAGGCGATGATAGGCATCGATACATTCGCCGTCGACGAGAAGTGGATATCCAGGCACCCGCCTTGGTCCATGCCCAACGAGAACAGCTACGGCGGCTTTCCCCGGTACCTCCGCAGGGCCGTTAGGGAGACCGGCACTCTCAGCCTCGAGGAGGCTATCAGGAAGGTAACCAGCCTACCGGCAAGGAAGTTCAGGCTCAGGGACAGGGGCGTCCTGAAGGACGGCGCGTGCGCCGACATCGTGGTCTTCGACCCCGAGACGGTGACTGACAAGGGGGATCAGCTGAACCCCCGACGGTACCCCGAGGGCATCGAGCACGTCATCGTCAACGGCACGATAGTAGTCAAGAACTCGAAGCACACAGGCGCCCGGCCGGGAAGGATCCTCTACAGGGAGGCCTGACGGGCCAGGCGACCCCCTGAACCCTCAGAAAGGGGCTCACCACCGGTGTTTCGCGTGCGAGCCCGGCACCATTTTCTTATTTTCGGGTACCTGCAACTCTTTTTAACCTCCTTGATAGCCCTTTCACTGGTGTAATTATGACCGACATGATCTCCCCGGAGGATTTCTTCGGCTTCCGGCTCGGGAGCGACAGGAAGATCGCCCGGTGGGACAGGATCGTCGAGTACTTCAAAAAGCTGCAGGAGCAGAGCGACAAGATAAGGGTCGTAGACATGGGCCCCTCCACCGAGGGCAACCCCTTCCTCCTATGCATCATCTCCTCCGCCAAGAACCTGGAGAACCTCGATAAGATCAGGGATATCAACAACAAGCTGGCGGACCCCCAGGGGCTCAACGAGGAACAGGTCGAGAGGCTGATAAGGCGGGGCAAGGCCGTCATCTGCCAGTCGATGAGCCTCCACGCCACAGAGATCGGCGGAACCCAGATGGCCCCCGAGCTCGCCCACGACCTCCTCACCAGAGACGACGAAGAGACGAAGCGCATCCTGGACAACGTCGTCTTCCTCATGGTGCCTTGCTTCAACCCCGACGGCCAGATCATGGTCACAGACTGGTACAACAGGTGGCTCGACTCCGAGTACGAGGGCACTGGCCTCCCCTGGCTCTACCACAAGTACGTGGGCCACGACAACAACCGGGACGCCTTCCAGACGAACATGGTCGAGTCCCAATACATGGCAAAGATTATGTTCAGGGACTGGACCCCCCAGGCGTACGTCGACCACCACCACATGGGCAGCTACGGCGCCAGGCTCTACGTGCCGCCCTACTGCGAGCCGATCCACCCCTACGCCGACCCCCTCGTCTGGAGGGAGCACAGCTGGTTCGGCGCCCACATGGCATACAGGCTTGAGGAGGGTGGGAAGACTGGCATACTGAACGCCGCCCAGTACCTCGCCTGGGGCCACCTCGGCTTCCACTGGATCACCAACTACCACAACATCGCCGGAATGCTCACGGAGTCGGCAAGCGCGAAGCTCGCGACACCTCTCTTCATCCACCAGAGCCAGCTGAAGGGGGACAGGAGGGGGACACTACCAACATATGATCCCCAGACCAACTTCCCCCACCCCTGGCCGGGGGGCTGGTGGAGGCTCAGAGACATCGTCGAGCAGCAGAAGATCTCTGCCTGGGCGGTCCTCGACATTGCCGCCAGGCACAGGGAAACGGTGCTCAGGAACGCGTACATGAAGGCGATGAGGCAGACCGAGAGGGGCGCGTGCGACAGCCCAGCGGCATACGTGATCCCAGCGGAGCAGCACGACCCCCTGACTGCCGCCAAGATGGTGGAGAAGCTTCTCGCCCAGGGTATAAAGGTCCAAAGGGCTAAGAAGGACTTCATCACCGACGGAGTCGTCTACCGAGCCAGCTCCTATGTAGTCGACCTCGCACAGCCGAAGAGCGGGCTCGCGAAGACCCTTCTGGGGCGGACCCTGTACCCAGACACGGCGTGGACCCGGGGAAGGGACGGTGAGCCCCTCAGACCCCAGGACACGGCGACAGACACCATGGCCGAGTACATGGGGGTCCGCGTTGACCCGGTGAGCAGCCTCGCGGGGGCCAGCCTGGAGGACGTGACCGAGGCGTCCCGGCCAGAAGGGGGCCTTCCCGGGACCTCCGAGCACGGCTACGCCCTAGACTGCAGGCTCAACGACAGCTTTACAGCGGTGAACAGGCTTCTGGCGGAGGGCGCGAAGATCTCTAGGGCCGGGTGTCCGGTCGAGGTCGGGGGCGCCTGCCTGCCCCGTGGCGCCTTCGTCGTGAGGGATGCGAAGATAGGTCTCCTCGAGAAGCTCGCGGGGGAGCTCCACATCGTTTTCCACCCCCTCGAGGAGAGGATCGAGGACACGGTGACGCTGGGCGCGCCCCGGATCGGGATGTACCAGCGCTACTGGGGAGGGAACATTGACGAGGGGTGGACCCGCTTCGTCCTCGAGCAGTTCGAGTTCCCCTACACGACCCTGAAGGACGACGAGGTCAAGAGGGGCAACCTGAAGCAGAGGTTCGACGCCATAATCCTCCCCAGCGACCCGGAGGCGGTGATAATCGGCAAGGACATCGAGGAGTACTTCAGTAAGCGGTACGGGGACATGATGCCCGTCCCGAACTTCCCGCCGGAGTACAGGAGCGGCATGGGCGACGAGGGGGTGGAGAAGCTGAAGAAGTTCGTGGAGAACGGCGGCACCCTCATCTGCCTCGACGAGGCCTGCGAGCTCGCCGTGAAGCAGTTCAAGCTGAAGCTGAAGGACGCTCTGGACGGCCTATCGCCCAAGGAGTTCTTCTGCCCGGGCTCGACCCTCCACGCAAGCTTCGACACGGCCCACCCCGCCGCCTATGGGATGCCCGCCGACAGCCTCGTGTTCTTCTGGAACAGCCGGGCCTTCGAGATCCTCCCCTCGGGGGAGAACGAGAGGTACGAGGTGGTCGCAAGCTACCNGGAGAGGGACATCCTAGAGAGTGGCTGGCTCATCGGCGAGGAGAAGCTGAGAAGAAGAGCGGCGATGGTGGTCACTCGCCACGGCCAGGGAAAGGTGGTCCTAATAGGGTTCAGGCCCCAGCACAGGGCCCAGACCCACGGCACCTACAAGCTCCTCTTCAACAGCCTCTACAGCTGAACCCCCATTTTTTTTTCATTTCGTGAAATAGTCGAAGACCTCCTTGGAGGCCGAGGCTATGGCCTCCTCGGCGGCGTAGACGTCCGCGGCGCCCATACTGAAGCAGGACATTATGTACTTTTCACCGGTCTCCCAAATCGTGACGACGCCGACGTCGTTCCTGATTCCGGGGATGCTCCCCGTCTTGTGGGCGAAGTCGATCTTGTCCCTCGGGAGGTACTTGGCGATCCTGTACTGTCCGGTCTGGCACCTACCCATGGTCTCCAGGATGGCGTCGCAGCTCTCCCTGCCGGCGGCCTCCCCGTTCACGATCATCTCGAAGAGCCTGAGCATCTCGTTCGGCGTAGTGACATCGTTGTCCTCGACGCCGAGGGACCAAGAGCCCCCCTCCGGGGCCGTCCTTGAGCGCTCGTCGAACAGCTCCAAGGTCTTCTCCTCGTCCGGAATGCCGCCGAGGCCGACGAGGTCGAAGAGGATGTCCCTGCAGTCCGCGACGACCCTGGTCTCGCTGAGGCTCAGGCCCATGAGGGTCGCGTTGACGTTCTCCTTTCCCACCATCTCTGTGAGGAGGTCGGTGGCCGTGTTGTCGCTGAGGATCATCATCAGCTCGGTGAGGTCCCTCACTGAGAGCTCCAGCCCCTCGCTCAGCTCCTTCAGGATCCCAGAGCCCGGTACCTTGTCCCCCTCCCTCAGCACGATCTTGTCCTCCAGGCTCAAGATGCCCGCCTCGACCCGGCGGTAGAGCTCGACGATCACCGGGACCTTGAAGACGCTCGCCGTCGGGAACATGTCGTCCCCGTTGAAGGAGGCTGCCTCCCCGGTGCCCAGGTGCTTCACCGATATCCCAAGCTTCCCGTCGAACCCCTCCCCCGCTCTCCTCACGATGTCTCTTAGAGCCATGTCCATCAGGCTGACATTGCCCCTCGCCAAGCTAAAACAGTATCCCGAGCCCAGGATATCAATTTAAGGCACTACAGAGCGGAAGGCCGGCCGCTTCATGCAGTTTCACTCATCTCCCTGACCCAGAAACATCGGTCGAGCTTATCAGTCGTTCACGGTAGCCAGCACCGGAGATGACCTCAGCCGCTAGTAGAAGGCCCAGAGTCCACATCGTCGAGCTATCACCCCTCGGCTTCAGGTACTACCGGGGCGCCTACGAGTCCTTTGAGGAGGCGCCCCCGAGGTACACTTGGCGGAAGGTCGACTACAGGGTGGACGACACCGTGGTCTACGTTGACATGCTGAACTCTGACCCTATCGACACCGACCCATTGATTATGTAAATACTCATCGCGCCGAGGTCTTCTCCCATTTACTGAATAGGGGAAAGAGTGATATCGAGAAGACCTTGAGAATCTGATCAGCTGACAGGCTCCCCCGGGCGGTTCGTCGTGATCGTCTGCAGACCCGCGCATGCATTTAAACCGAATCTCCTCATAGTAAATCAGCATCGACACGTGGGATGCGGATGCGGCCTCTGTGGTTCATCGGCCTGCTGAAGAGGAACTTCAGGCACAGGTTCCTCCTCGCGAAGATGTCTCGACTCCCCATCCTAGGGGCCATCATGGACAGGATGCTCTTCGAGGACGACGACCTAGTCTACCTGCCGAAGGACCGGGTGATCCAGATCAGGATAGACCGATCCATCGAGCCGCCGATAAACACGGTTCTCCCATCCCAGGTCGTGCACTCATTCATAGACCAGGCCAAGGTCCACTTCGTGATGGACTTCTGCATCTGTCGAGAGTCCAACAAGTGCGAGGACTACCCGAGGGACTTGGGGTGCCTCTTCATGGGGGAGGCCGCCGGGAGGATAGATCCTCGCCTTGGCCGGCTCGTCACTAGGATGGAGGCCCACGACCACGTGCGGAGGGCGCGGGAGGCGGGTCTGGTCCACCTGATAGGGCGCAACAAGCTCGACGCCGTCTGGCTCGACACCGGGCCCGGGGAGAGGCTGCTCACCGTCTGCAACTGCTGCCCGTGCTGCTGTCTCTGGAAGATGCTTCCGAACCTGGACCCCATGATAGGGGGCAAGGTCACCAAGATGGAGGGCGTTGAGGTTCAGGTCACTTCAGACTGCGTCGGGTGCGGGACATGCCAACAGGTTTGCTTCGTGAACGCGATCCTGATTGAGGACGGCAGGGCTCACATCGGCGACGGATGCCGGGGCTGCGGGCGGTGCGTCGAGGCCTGCCCGAACAAAGCGATAACCATCACCATACCCGGCGTAACTGCCATCGATAACACAATCAAACGGATCGAAGAAGTGGTGGACGTTAAATAAGCGGTGGTTTCACCTCGTGTCACAGCACACCATTAAGGCTCAGGAAATCTGAAATGCATCAGGATAAATATCCTGCAAGCCCCTTTTTCATGGTCCCAGATGAGAGGCTACTACCCCCAAGAAAAAGCGAGGAGGGAAGTGTATTCTTGCATAGAGACGTGGAAGACCCTCTTCGAGACCAGGTTCGAAGGCAGGATAGAATACGCCTACGCCAAGGGCTCCGGGGTCAAGGAGTGGAGTTCCCCTATAGATTACGTCCCGCTCCTGAGTGACGTGGACATACACATAAAGACAAGAGGAGATGAAATCCTGTTCGGCTCCCCGGAGACGGCCGTGGAGGAGGCCCTCGAGGTCTCGGGCGAGTACGAGAAGCTGTTTCTTGAGATGAACCCGGACCCTCTGCACGTCCCAAGGACCCAGGTAGTGGTACTGAACGACGCCGTCAAGGACCCGAGGTTCTTGCTGCCCCTGGAGTCAGACGACATCCACGTGATGTTTGGGGAGCCCGAGCTGAGAAAGGCGCCGTTCAAAGAGAAGATGAGGACTGTGGACCACGAGAACCTGATGGAGCTCGAGGGCGTCCTCCGCTCGCTCCCGATGAGCGCCATGGACAAGACCGGCCTTGAGTACTGGTACCTGATCAGGAGGCTCGTCTGGCACGTCTCGCCAGCGCCCGTGAGGCTCCTGACCCAGGTGGTCGAGGACCCCGAGGAGGCTTGGATCTGGAACAGGACGAAGGTCTGCGACAAACTGGAGGAACATGGATTCCACGGGATCTCGCAGAGCTATCGGGACTACTACCTGCTGGGCTGGGAGATGTTCTTCACGGACTTCAGAGACACGCAGATAATGCGCGGCGTAGTCTCCAAGGCGTACGATGTACTTGAATCCACGCTCCGCCTTGCGAAACAGATCGATCCTAAATAGTCTGCAGTTCCCAGACGTTGTGAAGGACCCATGCGGAGGTCGAAGGTTTTCAGGGCCCTCTTCGAGGGGCCGGGTATGATATTTAGGCCCTGCGCCTACGACGCTCTGTCGGCCATCCTCATCGAGAGGGCGGGCTTCGAGGTCGTGGGGACCACCGGCTACGGGATAGCCGCCTCCATGATAGGGCAGCCCGACATCGGCCTCGTGGGCCTCTCAGAGATGCTGGAGAGGACGAGGACGATCGTGAACGCCGTCTCCATACCCGTTGACGTGGACATCGACACGGGCTACGGGAACGCCCTAAACGTCTTCTGGGCGGTGAAGAACTTCGCGAGGGTCGGCGCCGCAGGGGTCCGGATCGAGGACCAGGCCTGGCCGAAGAGGTGCGGCCACATGGTCGGGAAGCAGCTGATCCCCGAGGCCGAGATGGTCGGGAAAATAAGGCTCGCCCTGAGGGCCAGGGACGAGGAGGACCCGGACCTCGTCATCGGCGCCAGGACGGACGCCCGGTCGGTGAGCGGCCTGGAGGACACCATCGGCAGAGCCAAAGCCTACGCGGAGGCGGGCGCAGACTACGTCTACGTCGAGGCCCTCCAGTCCCTCGAAGAGGTCGAGACCTTTGTGGAGGAGGTGCCCGCCCCTCTGGCCTTCAACATCATCCCGGGCGGGAAGACCCCTCCCTTCGAGGTAGGCGACCTGGAGGAGCGGGGGGTCAAGTACCTCTCGGTCCCCATGATCTGCCTCTACTCGGCGACGAAGGCCATGGCGGAGTCGCTGAGGGCTCTCAAGGAGGACAGGGACGTCGCGAGGATCACCGGGACGGGGGTGAGCTGGGCCGAGTTCAACGAGGTCGTCGGCCTGAGGAGATGGAGGCGGCTCGAGCTCGAGGCCCTCTCTGAAAGGGAGCTCATGGAGAGGTACGGGACGCTGGACTTGGACGAGATCACGAGCAGGGAGCTCGATGAGACGGACCGAGTCTGGAAGGGTGTGGAAGAGTAGAGTATCCTCAACCCAATTGGACGCACCTCGATGGCCTCGCTGGAAGAAACATCCCCATTCATCTCTTCCGGTCCTCGTCATGTCTTTTAACGCAGGGAGAGAAGTATTCGATCGATGGGCGACGAGAACCCCCACGGCGTATGCACCTGGGGCGACGCCTCGGAATGCGGCGAGTGCGCCCTGAACGGCAGGCTGTCCTGCAGGTGGGAGGCGGGAAGGCTCTGGGGATTCGTGGCCCTCTCTCTCCCATTCGCGGCTACCACCGTCCTCGGGATGGTCCTGACCGGGTCTCTGACGATAAACTGGGCTCCCCAGGCGGCCTACACCGCCTTCGTCCTCCTCTTCTTCACTATCGTCGAGACGCGCCTGCTCTGCAGGCACTGCCCACACTACGCCGGGGGTGGCGTGACCATCCGCTGCTTCGCAAACTACGGCCTGCCCAAGCTCTGGCGGTTCCAGCCCGGGCCGATGAGCCGAACGGAGAAGGCGGGCCTGATGGCCTGCTTCGCCGTCTTCGGGCTGTACCCTGTCCTGACCATGGCGGCCGGGATATGGTTTCTGATCGAAAAACACGGGTCCTACGGGTTCACGCCCCTCCTCGGCCTGGTCGGGCTCGCCATCGCGAACGCCGCATCGGCGGCGTCCTTCATTTACCTCCTGAACCTCTTCTACTGCCCCCGTTGCGTGAACTTCAGCTGCCCCCTCAACGGGGTCCCGGAAGACGTGGTCGAGGAATATCTGCTGAGGAATCCCGTCATGAAGGGCGCCTGGGACTCTTTCAACGAGCGCAGGCCAGAGCTCGACGAGGGAGCCGGCAATGGTTGAGATAGACGATGGGCGTCTTCATCCGCTCTTCCTTTAACCTTTATATGGTGGTCAATGAAAATATCTTTTTTGATAGTCCTTTAATAAGTACTTTGTGGTACATAACATCTCTTCATTATATCTATAAGGTTTTATATAAATAAAAAGTATTGAGATAGCTTGATACACATAATACACACGATTTTTTGGTGGTCATTAGTTTGATAAAGGAAAAAAGCCATCCTAATATTAAGTTCATTTTCACTAATAAAATGATAATATTTCAATCATTTATATTGGGTATTTTCTTAATGATTTTATTAGAGCTATATTATGTCGTGACAATTCCAGGTACGACTATTACCAGATCTATAGCTGATATCCTGCTTTTTGCGGTCATCGTTTTCATTGTGGCGTTGTGCTACGATAGGAAATACGCCGATGCAGAGAGGGCGCTGAGAAAGAGCGAATTCAAATTAGAGCCCATAATAGAAATGGCCTCCCAATGCACCTGGGAGATTGGCTTGGACAAGAGATTCACGCGCGTCAGTCCGTCCATCGAGAAGATCCTGGGTTATAAACCGGAAGAAATAGTCGGGAAATATTTCTACGATTTCTTTAATCACGATGACGAAGATAAACTCAAGGAAAAGGCTTTACATGCGTTCTCCGAGAAGCGGTTTTTCCGCGATTTCAGCGTGAGGTGCCTTCACAGGAGCGGCAGGTCGGTCTGGACCTCAATCAGCGGGATCCCCATGCTCGATGAAAAAGGCGAGCTTCTGGGCTTCAGAGGCGTGATCCAGGACATTTCGGAAATGAAGAACTACGAAGAAAAGCTCGAAGCCCTGCACAGGCACGCCGTTGAGCTCTCCGACGTTGGAACCATCGACCAAGTCGCGAACTCATCATTGAGGGTGATAGAAAGGATACTTGGGTTCAACTACGTGGCATTCGGCGTCGTGGAAGGTAATCTACTGAAGTTTATACGCAATTCCGGACACGGTAATGTCCATGCGCTGCCCCTGGACGGGCCGGGCATCGCGGTCAGGGCCGTGAAGACCGGTGAAACACAGCTCGTTTTGGACACGAGGGAGAATGAAGATGATGTACCCGCACGCCTAGAGGGGACCCCTGAAACGCTTTCAGAGCTTGATGTCCCGATAAAGGTTGACGATGAAGTCGTCGCGGTGATAAACGTCGAGAGCGAGGAGGCCGAGGCCTTCAACATAGAGGACCAGAAGTTGTTGGAGACCCTGGCGCAGAACGTCGCGTCCGCCATCGCGATCATCAGGCAGAGGGAGAGGCTGATGACCAGTTTCAGGGATCTGGAGCGCTCAAACCGGGAGCTTGACGAGTACACGTACGTCGTGTCCCACGATCTGAAGGCCCCCCTCCGCACGCTACAGGCCTTCAGCCATTTCCTCATCAAGGACTATTCGGAGAAACTTGACGAAACGGGGAGGGACTACCTGGATCGGATACAGAGCGCCTCGAAGCGCATGCAGAGATTGATAGACGACCTGCTCGTACTTTCGCGGGTCGGGAGGAAATACAAGGATGCGGTCATCATCGATCTGAACGATCTCATCGATGAGATAAGACAGGATTTCGAGATCCAGTTGAGGGAGAGGAACGGCGTGATAATGTGCGACAATCTACCGACGATAGAGGGCCAGAAGGTCTGGATCCGGCAGCTCTTTGGTAACTTTATCGACAACGGCTTGAAGTTTAACAAATCCCAGAACCCGACCGTGTGGATAGCCTTCGAAGAGCAATGGAACGAGTACGTTTTCAGTGTGAAGGATAACGGCATCGGCATCGATGAAGAAAACCACGAAATGATCTTCAAGATATTCCAGAGGCTTCACAAACAGGAAGAATATCCGGGAACGGGTGCTGGTCTGGCGATCTGTAAAAAAATCATCGAGTATAATGGAGGAAAGATCTGGGTAAAGAGCGAGCCCGGCGCTGGCAGCACCTTCTTCTTTACATATCCGAAGGAGATTGTCCGTGGCGCATCCAAGCTAGAGGTTGCGACCGAACCGGATCAAGGCATCTACCAAGCCCAGGTCGAACCGAGAGCTATAATGAAACAAGAATAGAAAGGGGGCGATGTTACGAAAGAGGAAAGAATTGTAAATCCGTTGAACACTTCTGAAGTTTTCACTACTCTCCCAAGCCATCGACAATCCGAAGCCATCAAGGTTCTATACCTCGACGATGAAGAAGACCAATTAACGCTGACGAAACTATATCTCGAAAGGGCTGATCCATCCATCCAAATTACATCCGTCTCGTCGCCCATCGAGGCTCTAAACTTGATTCAATCGATGGCATTCGATTGTATCCTATCCGATTATAGGATGCCTAAGATGAATGGCATCGAGTTCGCAAAGATGGTGAAAGTGGCTACGGACACCCCCATCATCATATATACTGGTCATGGAAGCGAGGAGATAGCCGAAGCCGCTTTTTCGGCTGGCATAGATGACTACATTCGAAAAGATTTCGATCCAAGTCACTATAAAGTTCTCCTAAAGCGTATCAAATCGGTGGTCGAAAAGCGCAGGGCAGAATCCCGCCTGGCAAGTTCGCTGGAGACTTTGCTAGGTATTCTAGATACGATACCCTCGGGTCTGTTCATCTATCAATATGAGCCCCCGGACCGCCTCGTGTTGCGGTACAGCAATCCCGAAGCCAAACGATTGATAGGTTTCGACATAGACGAGTGGTTGGGAAAGGAGTTCGATGAGATCTGGCATTACGACAAACAAGTCGGGTTGAAAGAAAGGTACTTAAAAATCTTGGAGACCGGAACCCCTGTTAAAATCGACAACCTGTACTGGAATGATGAGAAGGTAGAAGGCTACTTCAACATTAGGACCTTCAAGATACCCGGAAACAAGATAGCAGTCGCCTTTGAGAATATCACGGAACGGGTCAATTTCGAAAAAAGTCTAAAGGAGAACGTTAAGAGACTTGAATTCCTCATGAAGAATAATGCTGAAGAGCTCCTGTTAGCGGAGAAGTTGTTTACTACCCAAAGGATCACTATTAATGTCGTCCACGATCTCATGTGCCTTCTGCGAGACATCAAGAACATCGCCTATTTGATGAGAAGAACCCCCGATAACACGGAGAAGATGCTTGACATCATGGACGCTGCCGTTAAACAAGCAGCCAACGTACTCGAAGATTACCAATCCACGGTGGCGGATGTCCCCTTGGAACTGGAGGAGACGGATCTAAGGGAGTTTATAGAGAGTATAACGCATGAGATATCAATACCGGATTCGATAGTTCTAAAGATCGATTATGATAAAAGTCTCAAAACTGTCAAAATAGATAAAAATAAAATTAAAATGGTCCTTGGAAACTTAATAATGAACGCAACTGAATCCATGCATGATAAAGGTCAGTTAATTATAACTACTAAGAAAAATATTGATTGTTTTCAGGTTGGAGTAATCGACACCGGTTCTAGCATCACGGAAAAGGAGATGAAAAACCTCTTCATGCCTTCCTATACAGCTAACCTCAATAAAAGAGGTCTCGTTTTAATCTATTGTAAGAGATTAGTCGAAGCTCATGGTGGATCGATAACTGTGGAGTCAATAATCGGAAAAGGAACCAGCTTTTTAATAAATCTCCCATTAAATATACGAGATGCTAAAAATAAGATCGATTTACGGCCTAATTTTTAGAGTAAAATACTATATAAATAAAAATTTAACATTCCTGTTATCAACTTCAAAATGCCATAAGTGAAAGGAAGTAATATTATGACACGTCTGTATTTAAAATCCCAACACTTTATCATGATTTGGGCAATTGAAACAGTGATGAAGACGGCGAAGAAATCCATGGGCAGCCACATCCCCCTCTCCATCAAACAGCCGGTCACGTGGTTCTTTTCGAACATGAGCGGGCTCGCTAGGCCCAGCCTAGTGCTCAGCTGATCGGCACCGAACCCCATGAGGGAGATGAGATACGCTAATTTCTCGAGGATATGCCCGCCCTTCGAATCCGTCATCAGTCTTTGAGCCCCCATCAGCGTGGTCTCCGCCCCCCGAGCAGGTCTCCTGGCCGTCACATCCGAAAACTTCCGATATTATATAGATTCCAAATATGTGTTATTGTTTAATAATTTTATTAAATCTTGTTTTTCTGTTCCTCAATTGCGCGCAGAATGATTTTTCAACGTGAGCTGAGACACAAGAAAGGCGTCGGCTCGATAATAGGAGCCGCTTTCTTATTGCTGATACTTTTGACCGGTTTCACGTACTATAATTTCTACTTCAACGAGTCCAGGAGGTACACCCGGGTCCTTCAAGACATGCAGCAGTTGGATTTCATGAGGAGCGCCGAGGAGATCCGCTTCATCAGCGTGTCGACGACTGATCAGGACAAGCTGAACATCACGGTCAAGAACACCGGGTCGTACCAGGTACATTTCATCTGGATCGGGATCCACGACGAGTCCACGAACTCCCAGGAGTACTACGGTATGGACTTCTACGTCAACCCGGGCGAGACCATGGCCGACATCCGTAACGAGACCATCACGATCCCCGATGGAGAGAGCAGGGGAATTCAGCTCATCACGGAGCTGGGGAACATCTTCAGCTGCAGTTATCCCGAAGACGTATTTGAAGATGGGTATGGCGACCAGTCGAAAATAACGATCAAAGGAATATCCGAAGCAACCTACTATCCTTCCCAGTGGAACCTCGTTAATAACACGGAGTACGTTAGTGGCAATTTCTCGGATCTATCGGGCGACGACGGTAACTACGCGATCTTCAGTTCTTACTACAGCGGCACAGGTTCAAGCAACGACCTCACCGACTATGTTGACAACGACACTTCAAACGTGGATGGTTCTTCAGATAAGGGTACCCACAGCGATTTCTCAGCACAGCAGGCTGGTCCTGATACGATTTTAGATACGCTCACTGAAGAGAACACTGCCACAGGTCCCGTGAACTCAACATTGATCGACCAAGAATCCTTTGAGGGCACATGGCTTCCAGCGGGGTGGAGTGAAATCCCAGGTAACAGCAATTGGAATAAAGAAAACGATCAGGCCTATGATATGACGTATTCAGCAGACTTCGACGGTTGGGCCCAGGGAAGATCTGGGGACCTTGAAACCCCTGACTTGGATTGCCTCGACGTGGATGCAATATATCTCGAGTTCTGGTACAGGGATGAAGGGTGCGACAATAACGAATTCGTCCTCGAATACTATGACGGCACGAGCTGGGACGTGATCACGGATTTAGGTTCAACGGCCTCGGAATATCAATGGCTCCATTACGAGGCAAAGATAACTGATAGCCAATATTTCAAGTCTAATTTCAGAATCCGATGGTCGGCAGTCGACGTTGAAGGCGGAGAAAGTGCCTATGTTGACTTTGTAACTTTGAAGAAAGAATCCGGTGGTTCCAATTATGAACTTGACCTAGAGGTGCAATGGACTAGTGTGGATTACGATGAAGCTAACGAAGAGCTGTCCATTTACTTCGATGAGAACTCGCACTCCATGGACGCAACTGGTGGATACATGATTGTCGGCGACGGAACCCCGGACTGGGGCTCCGTTAGGGGCACAATCTCCTTCTGGATCAAGTGGGACACGGTCGACTACAGGCCCTGGGGGCAGGACGGCGACATGGAGCTGAGGTTCTCCGGCACGAACCTCGTAGTGGACTGGGGGGCCGCCGGCTCCATCACCAGCAGCACGAGCTTCACATCCGGCAGGTGGTACTTCATAGCCGTTGTGTGGAACGAAAACACGGACGAACTGTACCTGTACATCGGTGACGAGGACAGCTCCCCAACGGAGGACACCCACGTCTCAGGATGGACGGACACGGTTTCGACCGTAGGGGTCACGGAGAACAACTTCATGGCGTCAAGGGGCGGCTTGAATCCCACGGATGGGCTCGGGGACGATCTGACGTACTGGGATATCGACAGATCTTTGGCCGATATCCAAAGTGACTACGACATCGAGCTCTCAGGGTTGGAGCCCAACCTGAGGTCCTACTACAAGCTGAACAACGATTTCGTGGATTGCGGCCCCGGAAGCGACGGTTCAGGCTCCGGAAGCTACTCCTTTTCATCGGACGTGCCTTTCGGCGGATCTGTTGAAGAGATCGATGTCGATGTGTGGGATGGCGCGACGTGGCAGAACCTGTTCACAGACCTGATAGATGGATGGAACAACGCTTCAGTCTCGACCTACTTGAACTCCCCTACCTTCACGATTCGATTCAAGGGTGGCTCAGAGACGAACGATGTGTCTCAAGACAGTTGGTCAATAGATGCGGCCCTGCTACACGTTTGGAGCAGCGGAGACGAAAAAACCGCAGAGGTCGAGTTCGCGGGCACATCGAACACAGAGGAATGGGTGGAGCTCTACTGGGGGGTCGACAGCTGCTGGGACGTAGGAGAGACCGATGTCACGATCCGGCTCTATGACTACGTCAGCGGTGGATACGCCGTGGGTGGGGATGGATTTTTCTCGTATACCTCCGATCCCGTCCCGGAGACCGATGAAAACGTCTCTCAGAACATATCGATAGACCCCACTAGTTTCAGGGATGCTTCAGGGAACTGGAGGGTGAAGGTCGAGGGCGTGAAGTCCATCTTAAATCAATTTTTGATGAAGGTCGATTTGATAGAATTACGGCCGAAATATACCTTCTCCGGGGAGAGCATACCGTACGATGTCTGGCAGCAGTACGTAATCAAGGCTACCACCTCGGAGGGCAAACCAATAACCTATGCCTCACTTTCGATCTACGTGAATGGGACCAACGTCTTGCTCCGAGATGCAATGACCCTGGCGCCTCTGACAAACCCGGACTGGGTGTACCTGAATGCTATGGGTGAGTATTATCTGGAGATTAGATCATCCAGTGGAGCCCAGGAGGACATTGTCCTGAACGCAGTCGTGGGAAGCATTGTTAGTACAAGGACGATAACCCAGGAAGCTCCTTAGATCAAGAGGATGGCGTGATCATGGTTTTATCGACGGGATTTATGTTTTAACGGGAGTTGATGTTGTATAAAGTTAAGTGAATATAATTTTTTTATAGTAATTTAAAATAGGAAATTAAATTATGTACCTTATATTTGAAAATTAATTTTATAGATTTCAAATAAATTACAGTACTAAATAATTATTTTATAATCTTAAGTTCTGCAGATTTATAAGGTATTGAATATGGGAAGGACGAAGAGAGGGGTATCGACATTCATAGCTGTGCTACTGTTGATGTCCTTAGCAGTCGCAGCCGGCGTCGTCATCTATTCGTACACCATGGGCTACCTCGGGGGCATGGGCGGCACATCCCTGCCGGGGGCCCTCTCGCTCGACACCGCAAAATGCGATGGAACCACGGACATCTTGACAGCCTACGTCAGGAACATCGGGAAGGGTTCGATATCGTTCGACAAGGCATACGTCGACGGGGATCTTGTGCCGGCCGCCAACTTCACCGTTGATGTGGATCCGTTGCCTTCCGAACAGGTAGCGAAGATAACCATAACGTACTCCGCTTTCCAGGCGCCTACGACGTACGAGATCAAGCTCGTGGCGAAGGACAACACACAGATCACGTTCAACGTGAAAGCTCAATAGATACCCAATTTTTACAGGCGCGGAAAAAAGTGAATTTTCATGTTAAAAAAGGGGAGGGCCGTAAGCGAGGTCGTAGCCAGCCTCGTCATACTAATCGTGGTTAGTATACTGGGAACCTCTCTCTACAGCTTCTCCCTGAACGTGATGAGATCAGAGCAAGAAAACTTCTTCATGCAGTCCCGGGCGGAGGCCTTCAGAGCTCAGGAAAGGTTGAAGGTCGTATACGTGGGATGGAGTGGATCGGACGATACGCTGAACTTGACGGTGTTGAATCATGGCAAAATAGAAATCAGCTTGGCTGAAGTATACGTGAATGGGGAGAAGGTCACTTCCTATAATGATGGGCTGGGAGTGAAAATCGTTACCTCAAGGCTGGCGGAATTAAGCTTCACGTCCCCGTTGAACGTCGCCCCCGATAACCTCTTCCAGTTCGTGATAGTGAGCGAGAGAGGCGTCTCACATGTGCACAGTTGGCAGTCCTAGAAAAGACGGGCACGGCAATGACGCAGTCCGGAGGCGGTGAGGCGTGTCTGACACAGTCGTAGACCAGAACATCGAGGAGGCACTGCACAGCCCGGCGTACACCTTCAGGGATTTCTACCCCGTAAACCCGCCGTTTGGGTACGCGGGGATCGAGATAGAGGAGGGCACCGGAAGGCTCAAGTACCGGGTCCTCGAGCCGACGCTGAAAGAGGAGGACCTCTGGATCCTCGAGGAGCTCAAGGACAGCGTCATAGAGAGACTGGATATCCCCATCTCCCTGCTCGAGAATCGGGAGAGCATGCAGGGATACCTTAAGGAACGCTCGGAACAGGTCTTCAAGAGGTTAAAGAAGGAGGTTCCACAGGAGACGGAGGAGAAATTCCTCTATTACCTGATCAGGGACTTCCTGGGCTACGGGAAAATCGACGTCTTGATGCTCGACCCCAAGATCGAGGACATATCCTGCAACGGGGTGGAGACCCCTGTGTACGTCTGGCACAAGGCCTTCGAGTCACTGCCGACGAACATCCAATACGACTCGGGGAAGGAGCTAAACAGGACAGTGAACCGGCTGGCCTACAAGACGGGGCACCAGATCTCGATCGCCCAGCCGATGGTTGAGGGGACGCTCCCCGAGGGTCACAGGGTCCAGCTCACCCTGGAGGAGGTGTCCAAGAGGGGTAAGACCTTCACCATACGCAAGTTCCGGGAGAACCCATACACGATAATCGACCTGATCAATTTCGGCACCCTTTCGCCCATGATCGCCGCATACCTCTGGGTGCTGGTGGAGAACCTCCGGAGTATCATGGTGTGCGGCGCGACGGCCTCCGGAAAGACCGCCCTCCTCAACTCCATCAGCATGTTCATCAACCCCGAGATGAAGGTGGTCACGATCGAGGAGACCCAGGAGCTCAGGCTACATGAGAACTGGATCCCCATGGTAACACGTCCAAGCTACCTGCCGGGCGTCAAGGAGGTCACCCTCTACGACCTTCTGAAGACAGGCCTCAGACAGAGGCCCGATTACATAATCGTCGGCGAGGTCAGGGGGGAGGAGGCATACACCCTTTTCCAGAGCGTGGCCGTCGGCCACGGAGGCCTCTGCACCATCCACGCCGACAGCGTGAAGTCGGTGTTGAAGAGGCTGCTGTCGAGGCCGATGAGCATACCGGAGATGATGCTCCCCCTGATGAACGTGGTCATCCAGATCGGCCGGGTCAAGCTAGGCGACAAGATAGCCAGGAGGGTCGTGAACGTCGCGGAGATATTGGGGTTGCCCGTTGCCGGGGCGACCGAGACCGAAGAGATCGTGGTATTGAAGAACAGGTTCGAGTGGAACCCGGAGGACGACAGCTTCACCTTCCACGAGGTGTCTGACATAGACATGGTACTGGAGGAGTACAAGGACGTGTACACGCTGATCTCTGATTTGAGACACATACCGGTGGAACAGCTGATGGAGGAGCAGAGCCGCCGGGAAGTTGTCCTGAGGTGGATGGCTGAAAGGGGCCTGAGGACATACAAGGAGGTCTCGGACGTGATCAGGGACTACTACTTGGATCCCGAAAAAGTGTACAGTCAGGCGAGGCTGGGATCTAAATGACGAGTATATCCGCCCGGATCCAGGCGTTCAGGCTGCCGGCGATAAGGGAGTTCAGGGAGATATACGACGAGAGCGGGATCTCGACCCTCTTCTCGGATTACGTGAGGAGGATGGCCATCATCGTCTCTGTCGTGTTCGTCACCACGGCGGTCTCATCGGCCCTGGCGCACAACCTCTTCTTCCATCTGTCCCCCCAGAGACTCGTAGTTGTGGCCGCCTCCCTGTCCCTTGTCACAACAAACCTCACCGCCTTCTCCCACCTTCTGTACCCGTTCTACCGGAGGAGCCAGATTCGGAAGGAGATCGAGAATAGCCTGATCTACTCCCTCAGCTACATGAACATTCTCTCGGCGGGCGGGGGGTCGATCGAGGGCATTATGGAGCGGGTTTCGGAGGTCGAGGACAACCCCCAGATCAGGCAGCTGGCCAGGAAGTTCGTGATGGATATCAGGCTCCTCGGGTTCGACGTGTCCGCGGCCATCGAGGATGTGTCGAAGCGGACCCCCTCCAACATCCTGAAGAAGCTGCTGGAGAGCATCGAACACAACATGAGGATGAGCGGAGAGCTCAAGACCCTGTTCACTTACGAGGTGGAGAGGCTGTTCCAGAGGAAGAGGGAGGAGCTCAAGAGGCTGGTGAGGTCCCTGACGTTCCTGGGGGAGACGTATGTCGCCGTCATGGTCGTCGGGCCGATCCTCTTCATACTGATGATAACCATCCTTTCGGTCTTCAGTGGCGCAGGCTCATCGTCAGTCCTCCAGCTCAACCTCATAGTCTTCTTCGGAATACCGGTCCTAGCGGTGGCCTTCCTCATCATCCTAGACACGCAGCTGGAGGGGGACGAATAATGTACTTCGACAGGCGTCACAAGATAGCCGTATGGGCCGTCTCCCTCTCCGTCTTCGCGGCGTTGATGACAGCTATTTTCCTGCAAGGAACTCTGAGGCTACAGCCCCCCTACATGATACCCATCGACCAGAGATTGAACAACTCGATCGTAATGGGAATCCTGGTCGTTTTCGCCTTCCCGGCGATCGTTGAGACCTATAACAGCAAGTGGCTAAGGGGAGTCGACGACAACACCCCTAGGCTGCTGTTGGATGTGACCGAGGCCGTACGGTCGGGAGTACCGCTAATAAACGCCCTGGAAGGAGCCTCTGAAAGGGAATACGGCCCAATTAACAAGCCCCTGAACCAGGCGATGACAAAGTTCAGGTTGACCTCGGACCTAGAAGACGCCCTCGAAGGGCTCGGGGAGAGCCTGATCCGCCCTGTAGTTAGGCGGATGAGCACGATCCTTCTGGAGGCGTACGAGACCGGGGGTCGGATAATCGACATTCTCGATACGAGTGTGGACCTGTTCACGAACCTGGCCGAGTACAGAGAGGAGAGGCTCTCTCAGATGAGGCCATATGTCTTCATAGTTTATCTCGGCTCTGCAATATTCCTCGCCATTTCCTGGGTAATCCTCGTAAAGTTCATGGTTCCAATTCACGCTGCCGTTATGGACCCTTCGATAAGCACGGCGGGTATCATTTGGAACCTCTTGGATATAAGCTACTACAAATCGGTCTTTTTCTGGGCGGCCGTGATCGAATCCATCTTCGGAGGCCTTGTCGCAGGCAAGATAGGAACGGGGCGCACTAGCTCGGGGATGGTTCATACGGTGATGCTGCTAGTGATGACTATAATCTTCTTTAACACGTTTAGAATCTAGGGAAGTAGAGTGATGGGCACGGATAACGTTGACGTATCGACGCTGACAAGCGAGGAAGAAGAGCTTCTCAGAAAGATTGTCGATAAGGGACTGAGGCTGATAAGACACAAGATCGACGTCAAGGGCATCTCGTTTGAGGACCTCGAAGACATCTTGTATGTAGAACAGGGGGGCTGGCAGAGATTCCAATACATGTTCGAAAACTTGGCTGAAAGAGGTATCTTGATCCCCCGAGACTATGTTAGGGTCCTCTTTTGTCCGAAATGCGGCTCGCCCCAAGTCTACTCGAGGTATACCTGCCCGAAATGCCAGTCGCCAGATGTCGCCAACATCAGGCTCATAGAACATCAGCTATGTGGACACACATGGATGACCGACGATTCCCGATCCGGACGTAACATGATCTGCCCGAATTGTGAGGCGGAACTGGGTCCATACTACAGGGGGTCCCTGGGGGATGGCTCCTACGGTGATTATAAGATCATCGGGTCCTCTTACGAGTGTACCAACTGCGGAAGCCGGTTCGACAGGCCGAACATAACGCACGAATGTCAAAACTGTGGAACCATCTTCGATTATAGGAACTCAAGATACGAAAAATTACACAACTACGAGATTCCTTCTGAAATAATAAAAAAAATCAAGGTTAGAAAAGAAATAATCGTTTTGGTAATTGAAGACAATTTAGATGAAGCCGAGATCATAAACAGAAGTTTTGCCTCTGAAAACAATTTCAAAATGGAATATGTTGATAATGGGAGAAAGGCTCTGAATAGACTGGATAAAAAAAATTATGATGTTATACTGCTAGATTTTTTGCTGCCCGATATGAATGCTCTGAGCATTCTCAATAAAATGAAAGAAAAAGGGATCGACACTCCTGTGATTATTTTAACTGGCGCCGATGATCGTGAGAAGGCAGTGGAAACAATGAAGCTCGGCGCAAGCGACTATCTAGTTAAATCAGTTGAAATATATGTACAATTACCATCAATTATTAAAAAATTAAAAAAAACATGATAACAAATTATGTACGCTTATGAACTTGATTAGCATTGGTGTAACAACGCCGATTTATTTCTTACATAATAATGGGGTCTTTCCTCGCTCTGCACGCATGGTTCTTTCCTCGCTTTTGAGGGTAAATCATCTTGATTATGGATTCCTAATTAGTTTTTAAGATAAACAATGATTTTATCGGATATGGCTCAGAGATTAAAAACAGGTAATTATGAGTGTCTCGTGAAAATTAATGGAACTTAAATACCTGTATATGATCCTGTTCGGTCTGGTATCCGTCGCTACAGGGTATTATTTAGCCCTGATAATATCTCCCGAGGGCACTAGGCTTCGAAGTTCGATAACGAGTCAGATGGGCCTGCTGATAAAGCTGTTCTTCATAGCGTCATCTGTTTTTACAGGATACATGATGGCCTCGATAGTCATGCCCCCGCGTGCGAAGATGGACATCGTAAGCATCGATTCCACGACGCTAAGCGTGGATTCCAAGTACCACCTTGTTTTCCTGGGATACGCGGCAAACAACGGCAAAGTTACAGCGTACAACGTCGAGGTCGTCGTTATCTGGAAGGATTCCGACGGTGAAACTCACACAGGTTCCGTGAACTTGGACACAATACCTGCGGGGGAGTTCAAGTTTTTCGAAGTTGTGTTCGTCTTATCGAGCATTCCGGATGTCTCAAGCTATACTCAAATGATAAGATTCTCAAATACGCCAAAATAGGATTTATTTTAGGGTCCGGCTGTTGGACGAGTCTTAACGCGCAATTCATGGGACCTTAGCACTTGTATTATACCAAAACCCCATAATATACGTCAGGATGTTTGGTTCTCAACCTTCACCGTTAATTAGTCGTAGAAACTTCTGACCCCATTTCTCTCTTGTTTCTCTCACGAGCAACTAGACGATATGATGCCTCACCAACCACGGGCTCCACAAGCTGTGGCGATACCGGTGAGCCGATAAACGCGGCTGACAGGGCTGGCTTGAGATCTTGCTTCCTTTTCTTCCTTGCGCTCCCAACCCTCACCGGGACCTTGGGTATAGAGCTCCTATGCGGGAGGGACCATGAACAAGGCCTAGAGGCTTATTAAGGCTGGCCAGTATTATAGTTGTCGCGCGCCCGCATCGAATTTAAACACATGATTATCACGTAATTTATAATGTTCCCAAAAATGGTAAAAGAAATTGATATGAATCCTTTTCAATTAAAATTTTTCCTTTTATTGGGGAAAAAATAAAATATTCTATTCCATTATAGGGATTTTTTTGCTGGAATCGTTAGAAAATCCTTATATTTTAAATATTATGCATAAATAGCAGTGAAAAAGTGGAAAAAATGAGAAAAAGAGGACATGTTATGATATGTATGCTCGTAAAAGTAGGAGCGTGTGACTAATGCTATCAGTACCTAAAAAGATGAATTCTAAATTTGCCCCGCCTTTGTTCATCAGAGCTCCACTGAGTTTGGAGCTTAAAGAAAAAGTCAGACCCCTTCGTATGCTCCTCTCCCGAAGACGCAGAACCAGAAAAGAAGACGATGAAGTCAAGAGCGAGATGTCTTCTGGTGAGACAGACTTCATAGACGAGCCAAAAAGCAGTGCACGGGTGATCAAGCTGAATTGGAACTGGGAGGACGAGCAGAACCAAGATGCGGATCCACTGTTACCAGGCGAGATTCCAAACCAGCAACTAGTCAGCTCCAGAGGCGGAAGGCGATTGAGAAACTAGGAAAACTTTAGTTTACGGAGGCTTAGTAGTTTGGATTTTTTGGCCTGGTTAATAAATAGGGTTTCATACGGTATAGCGGGAACCCTGGCGCTCATTTTACTGTTGAAACTTTTACGTATAGATATCGTATTCGATGTACAAGAAAACATAGGAGACGAGACATAGGGGAACAGAATAGCGCGCGCAGGCTGATTCAATAATTGTGAGTTCTTTATTCGATGGAGTGCTTTTCCGTGTTCTTTTAACCACACAACGAGAAAACCCCACCCCCAGACCCCTCCCAAACCCGTCAATAGAGGAGGATCGACGCCAAAAGAGGCCCACTCCGACACCGAGAGACCCACAGCATCCGCTGACCCTGGTCCAACCATCCCGGCCCCATCCTCAGACGAAGAAGGCGACGCTCTGCCGCAGCTCCGGCCTCCCGATACGATAGGCGGCTATGCAGACGGCGTAGGCCACCATCAACACCAGACCCACGTGGATGCCGGCGTGGCTCCATACCCAGAGCACTCCTGATAAGACTCTCACAGTAAGTGGAACGCTTGACCAGACCCCTCCTCTTCTCAACCTCCTCGATGACCTCATCGCTCAGCGAGACGTTGATCTGGCTCTTACGTCTCATATAATAGGACAATAGGAAACCCTCGAAAATATCCCCTTTTCCAGATTGCAACCCATTACTCACACCATTTCCACCCCAGAACCTCAAAAATAGCCCAAAAAGGATTACGGAAAGGCGTGAAGGCTAAAAACACCAATATAAATCAACTCAACACAAACGCAAAAACTCGTAAACCCCCAAAAGGACCCCAAAGCATCCGAAACACCACCGGAATTCCTTGTAAGTGGCCACCACTTACCGTGCACAACCTGCCAGAACATTTATGAATAGCAATAGATGCGCGCGTTGCTTGTCCAAGTACCAAACGAGGTGAACCAAAATTTCCATTTTTTCAGGCCGACGATCGTGTGCGCTTCATTACCAGGCCCCATGCTCCCCTTTTTCTGGGCTCCCTGACGAAGATCTGGAACGCCACCGTGGCCGCCAGAAGCGCAGCCGATATCACCCCGAAGGATGGCAGGTACTCCAGGTTGGTCAGCAGGAAGCCCGTGGCGGAGCGCGGTGGACATCCCCACAACCAGGCCTAGGGCAGCAAGGGCGGCACCGAGCGCCTTCGCGAAGAAGGCGAAGAGGGGCGTCCTCGCCATCCCGTAGCTGAGCCTTGCAAAGAACCCGATGAGCACGAGCGCGAGGAATGTCCCGATCATTTAGTTTCTAGTCAGACCTTTCCGCTATAAGATGACCTCAGGAACCTACAGCCACAGAGACGAGCTGCATGTTGCAGAGTCTTCTGTACAGTTCGTTCCTCCCTAGCAGCTCGTCGTGGGACCCCACGTCATCTATCCGCCCCTCGTTGAGGACTATGATCCTGTCCGCGTCTCTGACCGTCGAGACCCTGTGGGTGACTAGGAGCACGGTCCTGTTCGCCATCTCCTCTCTTAGGGCCTTCTGGATGAGAGCCTCGGTGTAGGGGTCGACGCTACTAGTGGCCTCGTCGAAGACCAGTATCCTCGGGTCGGCTATCAGGGCCCTGCCCAGGCAGATGAGTTGGCGCTCCCCGTATGAGAGGTTGGTCCCCCTTTCCTGCATCTCCGTGTCGTATCCGTCCTCGAGCTTCGAGATGGCGTCGTGGACGCCCAGAAGCCTCGAGATCCGGATCATCTCCTCGTCGGACGCCTCGGGGCGTCCGAACTTCAGGTTGTAGGAGATCGTGCCGGAAAAGAGGTAGGGCTCCTGGAGGACGATGGACACGGTCCTCCTCAGGGAGTCGAAACTGACCCTCCTGAGGTCGACACCGTCGATCTCTACGGCGCCCTCGTCGGGGTCGTAGAACCTTCCGAGCAGGTTGATGATGGAGGTCTTGCCGGCGCCCGTGGGGCCGAATATGGCCAGGCGTTCGCCCGGGTGGGCCTCGAACGAGACATCGTTGAGTACGGGCTGCCCCTTGACGTAGCTGAAGCCGACGTGTCTAAACTGGAGGCGCCCTCTTGCGTCGGCGACCCCAATGGCGTCGGGCGCCTCGACCACGTCGGGCCTCATGTCGAGCACCGTGAAGATCCTCTCGGCCCCGGAGAGGGCGCTCTGGATCTCCCCGTATAGCATAGAGAGACTCTGGATGGGCTCGAAGAAGGTGGTGGCGTACTCGGAGAACGCGACGAGCTGGCCGAGGGTCCGCCCCGCGAACATGACCTGCTGGCCCCCTAGGTACCAGATGGCGGCGGTCATGATCGAGCTGAGGAGGGTGACGACGCCTGAGAAGGCGACCGAAACCGTCTCGGCCCTTATCTGGGACTGCATGTTCTGCTCGTTCACCCCGTCGAACTCCCTGAGGGAACGCTCCTCCTGGGTCAGGGCCTTCGTCACCCTAGCCCCGTACATTAGGTCCTGCACCTTCCCGGTGAGGGACGCCACATTCCTCCGCGCTGTTCTCCAAGCCTCCTTTATCCACCCCTGGAAGACCCTGCTGACCAGCGCCAGGACCGGGGCGATCAGCAGCGCGACCAGAGTGAGCCGGAGGTCGAGGACGGCCATCATGACGAGTATCGCTGATGCAATGATGCAGTCGGCGAAGAGCCCCACCACGCCCGTCGACATCAGCTTCTTCAAGGCCTCGGCGTCGTTTGTGACCCTGGACACGAGCCTGCCAGTGTTGCCGTGCTCGAAGAAGCGCTGGGAGAGGTCCCCAAGCTGGGTGAAGAAATCGGCCCGTATGTCGGCGATCACGATCAGGCCCAGTTTGTCGATGTAGTACTCCTGGATGGACATCACGGCCCAGAGAACGAGGGCCGTCGCGACGTACAGCAGGGCGGCTGAGAGGAGGAGCGACGCCGTGTCCGGTTGAGCCGCGCCGCTCACGGCCGAGGCGAGGGACCTTATGATGTCCGCCAGCCAGCGACCGTCCCTGGTGGGCGTGTCGTTGATGTAAAAGTCTATGGCGACCTTGTAGATGTAGGGTCCGGCTAGGACGACCAACATCTTGGCCAGCACGAGCAGCATTTCCAGGGCGAAGAGGCCCCTGTGGCGGAGCATGTAGCCGAGAACGATCCTCTTCATGAGCCCGAGGTCGCTGAACCTGCGCTCCGTGGACTCCAAGGACCCGACGTCGTAGCGGTCGGCGTACTCGGCCATCAGTCGCCCGCCCCCCGAGTCAGGTCCAGGGCCTGGGACTCTATGAGCCGCTGGTACTCCACGCTGGCGGCCATCAGCTCGTCGTGGGTGCCCACCGCGGTTATGGTGCCCCTGTCCATGACCACCACCCTGTCCGCCGCCTTGCAGGTGGAGGCTCTCTGGGTGATTATCAGCGCGGTCCTGCCCTTGAGGAGGGCGTCGATCGCCATCCTGATCAAAACCTCGGTCTCCGCGTCGACGTTCGAAGTAGAGTCGTCCAGTATCAGTATGGCCGGGTCGGTGAGGAGGGTTCTGGCGATGGTCACCCTCTGCCGCTCCCCCCCAGAGAGGGTCAGACCCCTCTCCCCGACGACGGTCTCGTACCCATCAGGCAGGGACTCGACGAACTCGTGGATCTGGGCGGCCTTCGCGACCTTCACGATATCATCGTCGGTGGCGTCGGGCTTCCCGAAGGCGATGTTGTTCCTGATCGTGTCCGAGAACACGAACACATCCTGCATTGCGATGCCCACCTGGCTCCTAAGGGAGTGGAGCGAGATGTCCCGCACGTCGTAGCCGTCGATGGCCACCCTCCCCTCGGAGACGTCGTAGAAGCGGGGAACCAGCTCAGCCAGGGTCGTCTTCCCGGACCCAACGAAGCCCATGAGGGCGATCTTCTCCCCCGGCTTGACATTTAGCGAGACGTTCCTCAGCGTGTCCTCGGACCCTTGGTAGGAGAAGGAGACGTTCTCGAACGATACCTCCCCCTTCACCCTTGGCAGCTTGATCGGATTGGGGGCCTCGGGGACGTCTTCGCCGACGTCTATCACCTCGAAGACGCGCCTGGCGCTCGCGATCGCGTCCTGATAGAACATTATCAGCCTCGCGAACATCCGCATTGGCCCTACGAGCTGGGCGAAGTAGGTGCCGAAGAGGATCATCTCGCCGATGGTGAGCCTCCCGCTGACCACCCTCTGCCCGCCGTAGAAGATCACGAGGGCCACGCCGATGGCAACCATCGCCGCCGAGGAGGGCCTGTATAACGACTGTATCAGAGACGCTTTCAGGCTCGTGTCGACGTAGCCGCGGTTCTCGGCCTCGAACCTCTCCATGAACTTATCCTCCTGCCCATGGGCCTTGATCAGCTTGTGGGCCACGATCCCCTCTACAAGCACGGAGCTCAGATCGCCGAACTGGTTCTTCGCCTTCGCCAGGTAGCCACTTATCCTGCTCGAGTACAGGCGGGTGGAGAGGAACACGAAGGGCATGGGGATGCTGCATATGAGGGCGAGCCCGGGATCGATGATGTACAGGATGTAGAGGGTGAAGAGGAACTGCATCCCGTGCCTGAAGATCTCCCGCACCGTCTCCGAGTAGAAGAGGTCTATGGCCCCCATGTCGCTGGTCATGCGGCTGATGATCTGCCCCGACATCACCCGGTCCAGGTAGCTGAACGACTTGCGGATCAGGGCGTAGTAGAAGTCCCGCCGCATCACCCTGAGTATGTTCTGGGAGAGCGACGCCCGAAGGGTTATGTGGACGACGTGGAAGACGCCCCTGACGACGGCGAGGGCCACGATGAGGAGGCACAGGATGAGGAGTAGCCCCATTTCGTCGTGGACCCCCGTCCAGCCCTTCAGCAGCTCGAGGAACCAGTGGGTCTTCCCGGGNACGGGCACCAGGATGTAGTCGATGATTAGCATGACAAGCAAGGGCCAGATGAGGGCGAAGATGCCGTGCCGTCCGAAGGCCGTCAGCAGTATCCCGACGAAGATACGCAGGAATGGCCTCATGTAGCCAAGGAGACGCTTGGTGAGCTCCCAGCTAGACGGGTTGTATTCTGTGTTCATGCCCTCGCCTTTCGAACCGATCAACCAGTGACTAGAGGGTACTCACGCATAGAAAAAATATCCTGAAAAAAGGGTGGGAATAAGGCTATTTTACCTTCGTGAATTTCTTCTCGATCTCTGCCCAGTTGACGATCTTCCAGATGTTGTCGACGTACTCGGCCCTGCGGTTCTGGTACTTCAGGTAGTAGGCGTGCTCCCAGACGTCGATGACGAACAGGGGCGCGACACCCCAGATGGTGAGCTTCTGGTGGTTCTCCGCCTGGAGGACCATGAGCTGCTGCCCGACGGGCTCCCAGGCGAGCACCGCCCAGCCGGAGCCCTCCACCGCCTTCGCGGCGGCGGACATCTCCGCCTTCATCGCCTCCAGGGAGCCGAAGTCCTTCTTCACCTGCTCTAGGAAGGCCCCAGAGGTCGGTTCCTTGCACTCGGATGCGGAGCAGAGCCCCTCCCAGTAGAGCGTGTGGAGCACCGCGCCGGAGCCGTTGAAGGCGAGGTCCCTCTTCAGCGCCTTAACGGCGGAGTGGTCGCCCTTCTCCCGGGCCTCGGCGAGCTTCTTCAGCGTAGAGTTCAGGCCGTTGATGTAACCCTGGTGGTGCTTGTCGTGGTGGAGGGTGGTGGTCTGCTCGTCGATGTAGGGCTCGAGGGCGTCGTAGGCGTAGGGCAGCTTGGGTAGCGTGTACTCCTTCATTCGGTTTCCTCCAAAACTTCGAGAGGGTAGAATCTACGGCTCAAGATAAACGTTATTCAAGAATTGTTCTTAGGCTCCAAGCAACGATGTTTATACGCCCTGTTCTCTCTTGCGTAGGTTTTATATAACCTGAATGTATTGCGCGTCGATATCACGGCGTACTTCTCCATGAAGGGCGTGTGATTCGGGCTGAAGGTGGACCAGTGATATGATGGATGCAGCTATAATGATAGAGGGCCTCTCGAAGAGGTTCGAGGACGTGACGGCCTTGGACGACCTGAGCTTCGAAGTCCAGAAGGGGGAGCTCTTCGGCCTCCTTGGGCCAAACGGGGCCGGGAAGACCACGACATTAAACATCCTCTGCGGCCTACTGGAACCGACGGGTGGTAGGGCCTACGTCGGCGGCCACGATGTCCAGAGGGAGCCCGGGAGGGTCAGGGGGCTCATCGGAGTATGCCCCCAGGACACGGCCGTCTACCCGTTCCTCACCGGCAGGGAGAACGTGGAGCTGTTCGGAAGCCTCCACGCCATACCCGGGGAGAGCCTTCGGAAAAAGACGGAAGAACTCCTCGAGAAGATGGGCCTGACCGAGGACGCCGACAGGCAGGCGGGGAAGTACAGCGGGGGGATGAGGCGGAGGATAAACCTCGTCATGGGGCTGGTCCACAACCCCGAGATAGCATTCCTCGACGAGCCCACCGTCGGAATGGACCCCCAGTCCCGCAGGGCCGTCTGGGACTTCATCACGGAGCTTAAGGGCCAGGGGAAGACCGTGATCCTCACGACCCACTACATGGAGGAGGCCGAGGAGCTCTGCGACAGGGTCGGCATCATCGACCACGGGAGGCTCATCGCCCTCGGCCCGCCGGGGGAGCTCATGGAGGAGCACGGAGCCAGGGACCTGGAGGAGGTCTTCATACGCCTCACGGGCAGGAAGATCAGGGAGGGCGTCTAGATGGAACTCCGGCGCGTGATAGCTCTCGCGAAGAAGGACCTGAAGAAGACGGTGAGGGAGCCCGCCGCCCTCTTCATGACCCTCCTCTTCCCCCTAATCATGGCCCTGGCCTTCGGTGTCGCCTTCGGGGGGATCGGGGGCGTGGAGGTTGCGGGGTTCGACATCGGGGTCGTGAGCCTCGGGGACCCCCAGGACCCGTGGGCGATCCAGTTCGTAGAAGCGATCCATGGGACCGGGGTCCTTTGGGTGAAGGGCTACGAGGACAACAAGACGGCCCAGGGGGACCTCTCCCAGGGCAGGTTGAGCGCTGTCCTCGTGATCCCGGGGGACTTCGGGGAGGGGTGCAGCTCCTACCTCGCGGCCCCCTCTGAGCCGTCCCTCTGGGTGAACACCTCCATACGGCTCTACCTCGACAGCGGCTCGATGATGGTGACNCAGGCGATACCCCACCTCGTGAACAATGCTCTCTTGGTCACGATCCACGGTGAACTGCCCCAGGCGATGCCCAGCCCGATCCACTTGGAGAGTCCCTCCCTCGTCGAGGCGAGGAACGTGTCAACCTTTGACTACATGGCCCCGGGGCTCTTCCCCTTCGCGGCGATATTCCTCACGATGTTAGTCGCCCAGTCCTTCGTCTACGAGCGGCAGACCGGGCTCCTGAGGAGGATCCTCGTGACGCCGACGACGTCCGCAGAGTTCATGTTGGCCCAGGTCCTGTCCAACATGGTGGTCGCCTTAGCCCAGGTCTCCCTTGTCTTTGCAGGGGCCTTCCTGGTTGGCTACCGGCCCTACGTGGACGCCCCGGTATTGGCCTTCTCGTTCCTCATCGTCTCGGCGTTCTCTCTCTGCTGCATAGGCTTCGGCCTGGTAACGGCGACCATCGCCAAATCCGACGGAGTCGCCACGGGCATATCCTTCTTCTTCATTATGCCCCAGATGCTCCTCGGCACCTTCGTGCCAATGGGGGGTACCCAACTCGGGAGGATTGCGGCCCAGTTCATGCCCAGCCACTACGTGACAGACGCCCTCACCTCGCTGCTGCTCAGGGGCGCGGCCATCACAAGCCCTATGATACTGTTCGACGCCGCCGTCGTGCTCGTCTCAGGTATTCTGATCCTGATTGTTGGGGTGGCCCTGTTCGGAAGGTATGGGAAAACCTAAGGTCTCGTAGGCAAAGTTAGAATCTAATTCCAAAGCATGTGTTACTGTCTAGGTTCGAACACTTTGTACATGTACGAGGTGTCGGTCAGTCCGCGGAGCCGTCGTTTGAAATGCCTACCTTCTTCCATGAGAGAGGTACTGAGAAGGAACGTCCTCGTTATCACGTTGAGGACAGTCATCCGCCAGTTCAACCTCAATCACCATGCACTTCTTCGTCTTAAACGGAATGGCCCTCGGCGGAGTATCGCGGAGATCGGCATATGAACACCCCCCCTGCCATCATTCTCCCTCAGAACGGCAAGGAAGAAGGGCATTTTGACGTCGATGAACCCTTGCTGATTATTTTATTAATCGCCACTACCGACACGTTTGGGATATGCTAACGGCCACTGCCATCGGCACAATAATGTACGCCAGTGTATTGGTGCTTCTATGCATCGGCTTCACATTCACCCACATGATGGAGAAGTTCCCCAACCTGGCCCACACTTCATATGCGAGCATTGGTACCGTCTTCACCTTCACGTTTGTCCGGCTATGGGGATTTAATCCCTACCTAGCCTGGCCCCTCGCGGCCTTTTTAAGCGGTCTGATAGGTGTAGCCTTCTACTTGCTCATAGTTCAGCCCATGCATAGGGCCGGGGCGGGAGGAATACGCCTCACCTTCGCAATGTTCGCCCTGACCTTTGTCATCAACGCCCTCATCGCCGTCTACTCCTTCTGGATCCTAATAACATTTCACTACAGCTCCCTCGGCTTCGTGCTGAGAAGGTACGACTTCACATTCATGGGCCTACCAGGAGTCCTCATAGTCGCACCTCTGACAAGCCTTACCCTTGTGACCGTCATTCACCTGTTCCTCACCAGGACGAGATTCGGGATCGCCGTTAAAGCCACTACCGAAGACCCTAATCTTGCGTCAAGCCTCGGCGTTAACATATTCCACGTGCACCTCGCGTCCTGGTTCCTTACGGGAGCCCTAGCGGGCCTCGCCGGGGCCGTCCTCCCACTGTGGTACTCGACCCGACTTGGGGGAAGCGACGAGCTCATGATCAACGTCTTGGCCGGGAGCGTCCTCGGGGGTCTGGACAGCATATACGGCGCGGTGCTCGGCGGCATCTTCCTCGCCTACACCCAGAGGCTGATGCCGGGGATGCTCGTCAGGGCCTTCGGCGTCTGGGTGGCCAACTACATCACCCTCATGCCGATAATAGTCGTCGTCTCGGTCCAGCTGCTGATGCCGGACGGCATAGCAGGGGTCCTGATGTCGGACTCCGGGCCGGTCGGGCGCCTGAAGCGCAGGATGAACGGCCTTCTCGGGAGGCGCTAGTGCCTCTGCACGGCGTTTAAATGGGTGCTCCTTAGTAGTCTAAGGGATCGCCCTTGCCCCTCGCCGTCAGGTGCCCCGTCTGCGAGCGCCGCCACACGATAGAGGAGTACGAGGAGGACAGGTTCTGCCGCGCCTGCGGGGCGCTCCTCATGGTGGGACGCCGCACCGTGAGGGAGGGGGAGGGGTGGAGGGCGCTCTTCCCCTACGAGCCCTACTCGCAGCAGGTGGCGTTCATGGACGATGTGGAGGGGATCGTGGGCGGGAGAGGCGTTCTCCTGGCGGAGGCGTGCAACGGCTTCGGTAAGACGGCGTCGGCCCTCTCAGCTCTGCTCCCTTCGGGGCGGC
>JGI2171J19970_10000047_pt1 | contig 43085 bp, 34 predicted proteins | sample DeeMarSWOR324_28_FD_19970 | JGI IMG/M metagenome (IMG submission 19970) | reverse complement strand
AACAGATGAAAAAACAAAGATCTACCACTGTAGAACCCACCTTCGGAAACATGAAACATAACAAGAAGTTCACCCACTTCCTCCTGAGAGGTACAGAAAAGGCAGCAATTGAATTCACATTAATGTGTATTGCTGTAAACATTGAAAAAATCCACACATACATTACAACACATCAAATTGATCTCAATTCAGCACTACAAGCAGTAACCTAGAAAGGAAAGAAAAAAACAAAAGGCAAAAAAAGAGGGAAAAGAAAATAAGAAGGAAAGCACAAGAAAGAATGAACCGCACACAGAGGTAGAGGAAAGAGCTGAAAACCAATTATGGGACAGCCTCTTACAGTTGGTTTTATATATGGGTGAAAAAATCTGTATTCCGTATATGGACAAAGAAGTACACATGGTATTGGGCTTACCACAAAGATTGCTGTAGTAAAGAATACTCACTTCCTTTCATAATATGCAGCAAAAGTAGTACTTTCAGCTTTTTATCCCTTTAAAAACCTTTCGATTTCAAGCGAAACATTTATATACGCTCTGCACCACATGTGGATAATGAACGACATAGACGAGATTGATATAACATACCTAGGGTAGTTATTTCGATAATCAACATGGTATTCATTATAAATAATCAAAAGGGTTCAATAACGTCTCCAATAGAGGGGAAGAGAAAGATGAACCAGGCAAAATGGAGGTCAAGAGAATGATACAAATAAGATCAGACACTCACTGTAGGGAAATACCTGAGCGTAGGAACCTTGTAGAAGTTAATGACATAAATACAAGCGGAGAAGAAACTGTACGAAACTTTTTGAGCACTGCGCATTACCTACCAAATGGAGGAGATGATTAAACTCATGAGGGGGATATGAAATGGTGATGGATGCTATTGATTGTCTATCAAAATGGATGGAAGAAACCAACTTCTTCAATGATCAAAAGAAGCTTGACACAGTATACTATCTCATGCAAGGCCTGACTTATCGACAGATTGCCGAAAAAATCGACAAGCAAATATCTTACGTTCAGCGTGTCATGAACTTTCTGAGAGACAATGACCTCCTCTTTTGGGGCAGATGGTCTCCAAATGTCTACAGAATAGGAATGAAAAAATCAATTGCATTCTTGGATTGGGAAGATAGAGATGTGCCTGTTAAGGAAAACTACAAGTACACAACATATGTACACCAAGCCCAGATGGAGAATGCAAAAGTAATTGTAATTTATACCTATCTCAATGAAGATGAATCAGAAATCAAGGGTGACATTGGTGAGCCAATTACTCCTTTCTATTACACACATACACGATTCACTGTGCCATTCTTCAAGAAAATAAATCTCGTCGAAGAGTTCTACGATAAATTTGGTTCAATGAAAAATGATAAGGAGATACTAATTGGCACCCCCTCTTTTGAGGCAGAATCAGTCTACGATGATCCAATAACAATTCATATATGCAAATATGCTGAATTGCTACCAGAACTTACACCTGGTATCTTAACAGAGAAACTTGATCAAGACTTCAAAAATCACAAAGGGATTGAGATCAGCTACGATAAAGTTAGGATCACGCTGAACAGAATGAAAGAAGAAGAAGTGATATTTCCTAGGAATGCTCTGAATTTTGAACGACTTTCTTATCAAGCAGCACTTGTAAGGATTAAAACTAAAGAAATCTATAGGATTATGGGAACATTTAACGAATTCAATTTGCTTACGAGAATGGCCTTAACTCCCGATCAGGATACATTCTATTTGTTTATCCAGTATCCTTTCTATCAATTTCCTGATGCCATGGAAATTCTTGCTGAGCTTGATCCGACTCATAAGGCTTATATTGAAACTAAATTTGTCTTTTCAGATACTATTTACTATCAATGGTCGTTGGAAAAATTTCTGAAATCGAGATGCAGAGGCTGATGAATTCGAGGAGAATGAATGGTACTTTGAGATAACATGAAATGACAAAAAGTGAGCAAGTGTAAACGCTAAATCAGCTGAGCTTGAGAGGGATTTAACAGAAAGAAGAGGTGAGGAGAAATTATTGAGGACCTCCAGGTCCAGGTTCATCCCCACCTCCGCATGCTATAAGACTATCTCTGGAACTGTTCCATTGTGGGGATTTTCCGAAATCTTCATAGTTCAAATTTTCATCATAGGAAAAACACGTGATAATTGAGGATAACAGTGATTCTAGGATCGAAATAGTAAACCTTTTTGATTTTTCCACACTTTTCATTAGAGTCACTCTTCCTAAGCTTTTTTCTAGTTATTCTATTTATCATTTAAGTCTTTCGGTCTGAATAATTTGGGAGAGCAGTATGGACTATTTAGCAGCATCCTCTGCAAAAGAAAAGTTCTGCTACCCAAAAGATAAGAAGGTCATTCGAAGAAAGTGTATATTTCAACAAGTGCTTTTTCGAAGATATTACCTCTCTAATGAATGAGCAGAAACAAAAGAAAATGTCTGAATTTGATGAAAAACGAAGACATCATTGAGGACCACCATCTCCTCCACCCTGACCACCCCCAAACGTTACAATGTCATGTCCGGAACTTTGACCCAGTGAAAGTTCTTCAAAGCTTTCATGACGTAACTTTTCATCATAAGAAGCAGAGCTAACTACATCTACAAGTAATAGCAATTCTAAAGTTGGGGTTAAAGACTTCTTTGATATTTTCATATTTGTCAGCTCGTTGGCAGTTCTTCTATTACTATTTAAGTCTTTCGATCTTCTATGAGAGGGATACTTCCATGATATAGATGATACGAGACCTTTCTTAGGATTTCTGATGTGGTAGCATTTGAAAGATTTGGATAGCATTGCGATCTGAGAAAAAATCTCATCCGTGCTCTTATTATTTGGCATGAACGATTTGGCAGGAGAACTCCTGACTCTTAAGTATCTGCGCTATCCAATCTTTTCCAGCTTTTCTAGATCTTTTGTCACCTTATCTTTGTCCACGGTAACCTTGACAGATGTCTGAAAATTCTTTAGCAGGACGATAGAATAGTTGTGTTATTTATGAAAAACCAAAAATTGGCCTCTTTTTTGAATTTAACTCACGGGCATTAGAATTGAATTGGAATTACTAAATAACCCCCACTATATCAAAAGTGAAGCTCACAAGCAATGCTATGAGAAAGAGCACAAAGTTTTTTGCGAAAGTTTATTATAATTTTTTCTCATTCGTATTCTATTTATGGTCTTCTTAGAGATAAGATAGTAAAGTTTATAAAATCTAATGAGAAAGATTTATGTTTTATCATGCATTTTTCTTTACATAATCTGTATGAAAGCTCGTCAATAGCCGGTATCTCTCTTTGTGACAATTCTATAAGTAATATAATATCCCAGCATTATTGCAAGGGTTCTATTATCTTTTCTGTTTGCAGTGGGGGCGTATGTCATGTCATACTCTATAGTGATACACCATCTTTTTAAAGGAGAATTTCTCTTTTTTTAATATTATATATAGATAAATCATAAATGTTGTTATTTTATTTACACAATTAACAGAGATTCGTTGAATGGAACGGGAAAAAATCTTTTTTCCATTTTATTGGCTTTGAAAAGCTGGAAAAAACTTGATGTCTTGAATTGATAGTACAATATCTAAAATCCATAACAAATCCTTTTCAAAAATAAAAGCAGGAAAAACGATATAAACCTCCAATAATTGGAATGTCAAAGACAATATTATTGATTGATAAATTTCGTTAATTGTCGATATTTTCCAATAATAAATTCGGCATATCTTAATTATTATATATTCCTTTCAGTTATATTTTTTTTCTTGAATTATTATATATTCCTTTCAGTTATATTTTTTTTCTTGAATTATTATATATTCCTTTCAGTTATATTTTTTATCATCAAAATAATCGTAAGATTTATATGCTTCAAAAAGCAATGAACAAAAAAAGATGACGGACGCCACTTTGCGAGGTATGGTAATCGACGATAATGTACCGGAACACCCATTAAAAATGGTACGCTGATAACAGAGAACAGTGAATTCTATGGGAATAATAAACACAGCAATTCAATCAGAGAGGGGTAGTGTATGAAAATAGGTCATATTGATCAAGAGAAAAGAAATCATATATGTGGTCTCGGGAGAACAGCGTTTAATTCAGAGGAAAATACCTTTTTCTTAAAAGAAGGTAACTGCAGTGGAGTTTCTTGTGGAGCAACTCTGTATGGACAATGGGCTCAGACTATTGGTTTTAATCAGTGGCATTCTGCATGTAGAATTCATGAGATTTTTCTGGCGGAAATTTCCATCTACCGAAAAGCTTATATATCTATATTGCTAATTAACATTGCTATTCAACATAGCTGATGAACTGGTTATTGTCAACGATAATAACACCTCGTGAGGAATAGAATATGGGTGGTAGAAATGTGAGGATATAGGAGGTCAGAAGAATGCAAATGGAATCGAAAGTTCAACGGCCCATTGGACACTACCATAAGGATGTGCCAGCTTGCAGAAAATCTGGAAAAGCTGGCAATATAAGTATAAGAAAAGAAAGCATGTATAGCTGTTTGAGAATTGCGCGCTACTTGCCGTATGAAGGGGGTGACTAAACCCACGGGAGGGGGGATATGGATGAAAATAGATATTTTAAGTTGCATTTCAAAATGTATGGAAGATACCAACTTCTTCAACGACCAGAGAAAGCTCGACACAATGTTTTATCTCATGCAGGGTTTTACATATCGAGAGACTGCTGAGAAAATCAATAAACAAATATCCTACGTTCAACGCGTCATGGACTTCTTGCGGAGTAATGGCCTTCTCTACTGGGGTAGATGGGCTCCAAATGTTTACAAGATTGGGATGAAAAAATCGATTGCATTCTTGGATTGGAAAGATAGAGAGATGCCCTCGAGAGATAATCCCTACTATGAAACATACATACATCATGTCCAGGCAGAAGATACAAAGGTGTGTGTAATCTATACTTATCCCAAAGAGGATGAATCAAAAATTAAGGGTGATAGAGGTGAGCCAGTCACTCCCTTTTATTATACATATCCACGATTTACTGTACCTTTCTTCAAGAACATAGACCTTATCAAGGAGTTTTTTGATATATTTGGTTCAGTGGACAATGATAAGAAAATATTGAGTGGCACACCTTCTTTTGAGGAAGAATCCTGCACTGACCCAATAGTCGTCTATATCTGCAGACATAGTGAGCTGTTGCCTGACCTTACCCCTAGTACATTGACAGATAAACTTGAGCACGACTTCAAAGACCACAAGGAAGTTGAGATCAATTATAATAAAGTCAGAGAAACGTTAAATTGGATGAAAGAAAAAGAAGTGATATATCCTAAGAATGCACTGTATCTTAAGCCTCTCTCCTACCAATCAGTGCTTGTAAAGATCAGAACAAAGGAGATTTACAGAATTATGGGAACATTCAACCGATTCAATATGCTCACACAACTAGCCTTAACTTGTGATTCGGATGTATATTACTTGTTTATTCAGCATCCCTCCCATCAGTTTTCTGAGGTTATGGAGACTCTCGATGAACTTGATCCGGCCCACAAAGCTTATATATTGACTAAATTTATTGATAGCGATACCATTTATTACGAATGGTCTTTGGAGAGAAAAAAATCCCAAAATCTGGAATCTGCAGACTAGAATTTAACATGAGTTCATCGAAATAAAAGAATATTTTGGGGATGTAAAATGGAAGAAAAAAAAGATGATAAAAAAAATGTTCTAAAAGAAAAAAATAGCATAAAGAACATCGTTTTTTCGGCTATGTTACTTTCTGGTGCAACAATTCTTATAATATCTGTGATTTCTTTTATTGCCGGGATATTTCTTAAAGATCCTCTATTAATTAGAGCAGAAAAGAATTTGCCACATTGGACATTAATTAAAATGATTATATTCTTTCTACTTTCTATGTTTTTATTTCTTTATATACCTTTAAAGTCAGGAATCCTAAAGCAGACTATATCGAAGAAGAGCGGGATACTGTTGGTAATCTTCTTGACCTATCTTTTTTCTAGTATTTCTCTTGCCTTTTTTTTGGAATTTTCAACAGAGATGGTTGACTATGAAGAATTTTTAATAAATGTATATGGGGAAGAACAGAGACAGCAGATACAGGAATTGTCAAAGAGTAGAAAATTCTCTATTGATTTTAAGGAGAGCTTCTTTGATGCTGTATCAGGATTCACTACCACAGGTCTCACAGCTTTCAGAAAAACGGATTTCTATGTAAATGGAAAAGAAATTCCAAAGATTGATGTGCAGCCAAGGCTGATTCATATTATTCGGGCATCCTATTTGTGGATAGGGGGTCTTGGCATCATGTTTTTCTATTTGTACTTCTCTCCGGTGCCTTCTTTGATGGTCAATGTAGGATATGAAATATCTGCTGAGAGATCTCTTCCAAAATTTATTAGATTAGAAGGTTTATCATTCTCCTTGGTATATGTAATTATCACATGTGTTGGAATATTCCTACTTTACTCTTCTATTTCAAGTGTTTGTTCGTCCGAAGGGATAGATGATAAAGAGAGTATAATTACTCATTCTGTAGTTCTATCCTTTTCTTCTATTTCAACAGGGGGATTTTCTCCTGGGTCACAACCTGTGAATGAACTGGAAATAGTGAAATATGAGATAGTATATAGTCAGCCCCTAAGAGAAAGATACCTTACTCCAGATGATTTGGGAGAAATAAGAGGAAGAGAAATTCAGGTTCCCGAAAGATATCGTGAAGTTAGAAAATGTCGTACAATCAATAAAAATGGACTTATCGTTATTATGGGGCTCATGCTCATAGGCGCCATGCCACTCTTCAGCTTACACAGACCCTGGAAGTTTTTCAAAAGATGGATAATATTTGCAGTATTTCTCCTTCCAATATTTAGTTATGCAGTACCATCCTATTCTAAGGACCCCCAACTTTCACTCAACCGAGCTTTTGATGCTATTTCGGCTTTTACTACAACTGGGCTCTATACAAGCCAATTTGAGGCAGATTTTAATAAATTTTTGGATGTTGATTATGCAAACAGGAGGGATATAAAAACAGTAGAAAAGATTTATTACTATCGATTCCGTAGTATTTACATAATTGCTCTGATGTTCATTGGAGGAGCTTCTTATTCTACTGCAGGGGGATGGGGATTCTTCAATGTCTTGTGTATTATTTATGCTTTTTATCTGATCTTAACTGGAAAATTTGAAAAGGCATTGACTAAATATATTCGTGGACTTGTATTGTCTTTTTTGATTTTTTTTTCTATCTTTGCTATTGGGACATTTTTCTGCTATGAATCTGGACTTTTTGGGATGTTTTCTCCAGATTCAGAACCCGCTGCGATAGCTGATTATGTGATAAACGCAGCTTTCTATGAAATTTCTGCGTTGAGTACAGTGGGATTGATGCCTAGTTCGATGATTCAGAATAGTGACATATACTACCATAATTTAGCTTATGGGGCGCTGCTCATTTCAATGCTGATTGGTAGAATTTACTATATGATCATCCCATTTATATTGTCATTTATTGATTCTAGGAGAGGGGTATGAAATGGCAGACGTTCTTTTAATAGGAGTTCGAGAAGAAGATAAAGCCGATTTTATGATAGAACTCATTAAAGGGTTGATGTCGAGAGGGCTGACTGTTTCTTATGCTGGGGCATATTACTGTGAAAGTGAAGATAGTTTTGTTTATGATAATATAACAAATCTCCTGTTTTTTACATCAACCTATTTTAGGGAAGTGCAGATGAAATCCAAGAAGTTCAAGAATTGGGAAAGTTTCCTTGATGATATTGATTTTGAGCAGATCGATGAAAGACTGATTATTTATGTTAGCACATGCACACGAAGAATCAAGCTTCAGGATTACTTTGGAAACCTGGAAAATGATTTTATTAATTTTCTGCAAGATTGCTGGAAAGACTTCGTAGTGGAACTGATAAGAAATTCCTTCGAAATGAGTTTTTCCACCTTTGAATCTTACTATCCAGAGATCGTTGATATTCTTGGCGTTGACAGGAGAATACTTATAGAGTCGAGAGCTCGAATAAATAATGAGGAGATTAAGGTCAAAATAAACGAAGAAGGGGAAGACGATATATTTGGATTATTCATAAACAATTGCGTGAGAATAAGAAAGGAAATAGAGGAAAGTGGAGCACCTACAATAGATGATTTGCAGAAATTCAGAGAACTTGAAGAAGAATACAAACAACTAATGAAGGAGAAAAAGCTCACAAAAGAAGACTTGGTTAGACTTGAAAATGTTCAAAAAGAATACATGAAACTAGAAAGCGAAATAGCTGAGAAAGGAAAACCTAGAGACGATTCCTTGAATGAAATTAAGAGGTTTCAAGAAAAACTCGAAACAGAATGCTCTAGAGACCCATCAAAGAGCAAACTGCTGATTCGGGAATTTCTTAGTTCGCCAATAATCGACAGAATTACAAGAAGTCGCGAGAGAATTATGTTTTTTGATATTTTGGGCAGAGCCCCAAAAAGGAAAATTCTTTGCATATACTATGAAGAAAATGGTGTTGAGGAAAAAGAGATAAATCTGTATTTCTATCCTGAAAGGCCTACTGAAGGAGGAAATAGAGGGCCTATCGATGAAGCCCCGATCCCGCGAAGTCAAATGAATGGATTTGGTCGGCCTAAGGATGTGTATGGATCTGAAAGTATTGGACGTGTTGTAGATGAACATGTCGTGCCCGCTCTTCATCCTTCCCTTATTGATATCCGCTTTCCCGTCAATGGCTTCATGATGGAAGTAGATTCTGAAGAGCCAGAAATTGGATTCCTGGGTAAAAGAATAATCATGAACAGATATGAAAAACTTTATGAAAACTTAAAGATCAGCCCTGATTTGGAAAAAATGCTATATATCTATAGATTGAGGGGAGATGATAAAGAGGAGGTGGGTAAGAGATTTCATAGGATTAGACTTAATTATATAACAGATAGACAAAAGGAAGACATACTCATTCTTGGAAGAATAGAACATCTTTACAAAATATGCATTGTCAATAAATTTTGGCGTCTCATCTATCAAGATACACTCTTTATATTGCGATGGCTAGCAATACTGTTACCATCTCTGGCTATCTTCTTGTACTTATCCTTCAAATATTCTTTTCCATTCTATAAGGAATTTATGCCTGATATTCTTTTGGCAATTGGTGTATTACTAGGTACTGCTTTTGCTTTCTGGACGTTGAGAACTTTTGCTCTCAATTATCTTTTGGAACCTACTCATAATATGTTAAAATGGGGTTCCTATATTTGTCTAGCAGCGATAATATTGGGCAGAATAGAATTTTTTGGAGCAGAATTTCTGATAGTATTTTTCGTATTCCTTTTACTTTTTGCAGGAATACTGTCTGCCAAATATATACGTTCTGCAGTTCTCTATGAACTAAATGAATCTTTCAAAATAATTGGATACAATGATACTGTAGAAATCGAGAATCCTAATGATCGAAATAAAGTTGAAATTGTCAATATTTTGAAGTGCGGAAGATTTCAGACAATCATAAAAAAAGAAGAAGTTACAGAAGTTTTCCTTAATTCGGAATTCTTTCCTAGAATCAGACATGTACGCAAGAAAGTTAGAACTCTTCCAAGAGAAATGGCCTATTCTAGTGGTATTTATATTTATTCGAAAGATCAGCAAAAAAAAGATAAACTTATCGAAGAATTAACTTACAAAAAACCAAAAACATGGGGATCCTGGAGTTTTCTGAAAAATATTCTCCTCGACAAGGGCCAAATAGAATCGAGAAAAAACACGGATAGTGAATATTCGCCAAGCGAAAGATTAATTTACTTCGGACAATGGGATAATGTCATGAAAAAGGTTGCAGGTTCGATTCCTTTATTTCCTCAGTCAGTACTGTTCAGGAGCATTATAATTCTGGCTGTTGTCTCAGTGCTCATATTCAACTTTCTTTTCTCATATAAAGTATTGGAAATCAATTTTGTGGGAATAGCTTTATTTTTGGTTATTTCATCGGTCTCTATTTTTGTAGCGTGGAAATTGAAAATTCGGATGTGGAGAGTGTTATTAGTCTTAGTACTCTATCTCTTGTTGTTGGTTCAACTGCATAATATGATATTATTGACTATTTTTTTTCTCATTTTGTTTATTTATTTGTTTTGTCTATTTGGATTCCTTGTAAAACAGATGGTTTATTATCTTATGATTTGGGCATATGAAAAGTGTGTGGGAAAAATGATTTCTATAGATGAAGGTCAAGAGAGTGAAGGAAATGAGGAAAATCCTTTGGTGATGCGGGGAACTGAAATCAAGAAGAACCCTTTAGTAACGCAGCTGTCTATGAGACTTCCCACTGGTCTTGAAGAGGAAAGAATATATCTCAACAAGGTTTTCTTCTGTAATATTCTCATGTCTGATGAATGGTATCTAAAGACAGATATTGGAGCTGATTCAACTCTCTGCAAAATTCTGTTTTCGAAATTGAAAAAAATGTTGCAAATTCGCAGATAAATAGCATTTCCGATATTTGTTATTCTTCTATGTTAGTGCATTTAGTTTATGCAGAGGGTATAAGTTATTCAGAAATGGGTTCATAGATTGTTAGCCAAGTATAGAAAAGATAGATTATGTCGTCTTTTTAAGGAGCCCTGACTATGTGATTGCTTACCCAATGTGATCACTCACCTAACTGTAACAATTCACCAGCTTCGTCAGCAGCAAATTAAGGTGACAAAAATACCCATTATGTTACCAAAATGGTTCAGTAGTAATTGTGGGTCTTCTTATGTGGAAGCCTGAAACTGAGATCAAAGAATTTACAAATATACAAATGAATATATGAACATCTACAAGGCTTCTTTTCTTCATATATTACAGATCCAACTCTGGGAGTACATAAGGTTTGATGAGAAAGAAGAACTGAAGGAGAATAAGAGAACTCAATAAAAAGAAAAAAGAAGAAGACTATTGAGGGGGTCCAGGCCCCGGATGATCTCCTCCCCCGCAGGGTCCAGGATCACCACCATCATCAGAACCATCTTCTCCTGAAAACTCTTCAAAATTGTTATCACCTGGCTCTTCATCACAGAAGACAGAACTAACGGCAATTGTTGTAAATAACAACATCGCCACAACCAAAATTACAAACAGTTTCCTTCTTCTCATTTTCGTCACCACTCACTCTTTTCAAATGGACTATTTAAATTTTTCGGTCTAAAAAAGGCAAAATATTAGAAATTCAGCAAAAATAAGCAGAAATACTTATTTTGTACCATCTAAAATACTGATTTTGGTACATCTTTGCACATAATCCCCTATTAACTTTTCGACATTTGCCTTATTCAAGAGAGCAATTATTCGAAATTACAGTTTCTCCAGGTAGAAGAAATTTCATCAAAATAACTCCGCATAATTATATGCCAATCATCTAAGACGTACCGAACAATTATAAATGTAATGGTACAATCTTAAAATGTGTAATACCAACCAAATTTACGAAGATATTTGATATAATAGAGTAAAGTGACTTCTTGCTCAAACAGATCCCCTTGTTTGACAACAAACCTTAACTCTCTTTTTCAATACATTATTCCTATATCTTTATATATTCCAAAAAAAGAAATCTTACTATGTTTGGCTCCTATGAATTCGGGAGATCACTCGAATTCAACACCATTCAAATTGAAACCTACAAAGAAAATGAATTATATATATACCACCGAAAACCAGAAGATATCACAAAAACCATCTCATCTCCCTCAAATCTCCTCATCAACCCCATTGAACCCGTCACCCAACCAAAACAAATCACCCACGACCTCCTCATCGAATTAACCCCATCAGTCCTCCTATCCCCTAACGCAACTCTCACCCTCTTCACAACATTCCCCATAGAAATTGGCATCTTCACTGAACCCCCTAAAACTCTCGAACTTGGCTTCTTCACCGAACCCCAAACAATAACCCTCATCGACTCTTTTACCCTCACCAGCCCAAAATACACCCTCTACGGAACTCCCAGCAACGGATTAGTCTGCAAGTGGTGGAAAAGCAGCACCCACACAAAAATCCCAGATGTCAACCCATTGTACGAAGGAGTCCTCAACATCACCATCCAGAACACCTCCAGTGAATGGACAGAACTCACCAAATTAGTATTTGACGCCCACCACATGAAACTATACTACTCAACCATTGCCTACATGAATGCATCAGTAAAAGTCAACACCAAAACTGCAGAAATCTCATTCAAAGAAAACCCCCTCACAGAAGCCATGAAAAAAGCTGCAACCCTCTTTACCCTCACCAAACTACCAGTAATGGAAAAACCCTTCATCATGAGGTGGGGGCTATGAACGGACTATCCTTCACTGTGTACGGAGACACCACTGGGTACGATCTTTTCATATTTACTATTGTCGTGCTCCTCTCTTTTATCATTGCACGAACTCTAAGAACCTATCTCCGAAGAACACTCAAAGATAAAATAGCCGCCGATCTCCTCAAAGTTCTCGAAAAACTCGTCTACTACACCGTCATCATCATTGGCATCATCAGCGTTCTCCCCCTGATTGGTATCAACCTCACCGGCCTATTAGTAGCAGGAGGCATTGCCGGTATAGTTATAGGATTTGCCAGCCAGAGCGTTGTGGCAAACCTCATCTCAGGGATATTCCTCATCTTTGAAAGACCCGTCAAAGTAGGTGACCAAATAGGTGTGGGAGACATATCCGGTACCGTCGAAGACATACACATACTATCCACCATTATACGAACGTATGACGGCACCTACGTGAGGATACCCAACGAAAAAGTGTTCTCGTCTGAAATAACAAATTTCGTGGCCAATCCAGTGAGACGGTTCGAATACACCATAGGTATCAGTTATTCTGACGACGCTTCAAAGGCAGTACAAACCATACAAACCGTTTTAGAAGAGCACCCCTTCGTTCTTAAAAATCCTGTACCCACCATATTTGTGAAAAGTCTCGACGAAAGCAGCGTCACCCTCGTTGTAAAAGCGTGGGCACCATCAGTTATATGGTACGAGGTAAAATGTGAATTATTGTGGAAAATAAAGGTAGAACTGGAGAAAATTGGAGTAACTATCCCCTTCCCCCAGAGAGTTGTCCACTTTGCTGAAAAGAGTAACCCCGAAAACATCATAAATGAGGATTAATCCTTAAATTGTCCGTTCACCGTTTATCGTTAATACCATTCCATCTCTTTAATTTCTACAAAAAAATAAAATCAAGAAAGAAATAACCCTATTTGTACACTTCTCTCTCATCAATAATTCTTCTCGCCTTCCCCTCAAATCTCGGCAGCGTATTAGGCTTCTCTACCTCCNCCAGCACAGACACCAGCAATGTCTCTCGCAACTCCTTCTCCAGCATTCCCTTGAGGGCATCTCTCGAAACACTTGTATCCCTCTGTTCCACTCTCACCATCAGCTGATCCAAAGCTCCCCGTCTGTTAATAATAATCTGGAAGGGTTCCGCCAACTCATCGTGCTGTAGCAACACGTGCTCAATCTGCGAAGGGAACACATTCACCCCACGAATGATTAGCATGTCATCCACCCTCCCCATAATTTTTAAAATCCGCGGATGTGTTCTCCCGCATTCACACGGTTCAGTATCTAAAACAGTAATATCCTTTGTTCTGTACCTCAAAAATGGCACAGCCTCTTTCGATAACGTGGTCAGCACTAACTCACCCTTTTCACCTGATCCTACCTGCTCTCCTGTTTCAGGATCAATAATCTCTGCCAGAAAATGGTCGCTCCACACATGTAATCCTGTCCGAGCCTCACATTCTGACGCCACACCAGGGCCAGTCATTTCCGTTAACCCATAATGGTCAAAAGCTCCTCCCCCATGTGCCTTGAACCCCAAACTTTTTTCAATTCTCTCTCGTAACTCATCAGTCCACGGCTCAGCCCCATGTAATCCAACCCTCAGCTCCAAATCGTTAACAACATCCACACCCTCCTTCTCCAACGTCTCACCAAGCAACTGCGCATACGAAGGAGTACAGCCCAAAAACGTTGTTTGCATGTCCTTCATCACCAGTATCTGACGAGCAGTATTCCCAGCAGCCGTTGGTATCACAGACATCCCCAGCTTCTCACCACCGTAATGAAAGCCTAATCCACCAGTAAATAACCCATACCCGTACGCATTCTGAAAAACATCTCCCTTTCTACCGCCTGCCGCATACAAAGACCTTGCCATTAACTCTGCCCACACCTCAATGTCCTCTCGCGTATACCCGCACGCAATAGGCTTTCCCGTAGTACCTGACGACATATGGTACCTGACAACTTCTTCCTGAGGGACACACTGCAGCCCAATAGGGTAATGCTCTCGCAACTCATCTTTGACAGAAAAGGGAATCTTTTGAAGGTCATCCAGTGTTGTAATATCTGCAGGAGTTATACCCGCATCCTTTAATTTCTTTTTCTGGATTGCATTATTGTCGTACACATGCTTGACCTGCCTTTTCAACCGTTCCAACTGCAACGCCTGCAGTTCTTTGAAAGGCAGCGTCTCCATTTTCTCATTCCAGTAACTACTCATATGAATCTCCAGTGTGGCAATCTTCTAACCCCTTAAAATAGTTACTGTCTTTTTAATCAACCCATTGGTGGTTTCTCTCAACTTTGTTACACGTGTAACAAATTTTTTCCTTTTTTCCTATTTATCCTTTTTGAGTATTTAAAGACCATAATTTCAAAAACTGATATCTTGACTAAAATGAGAATGTTCAATTCAAGTTGAAGGAATTCACAACTGGTTTGTATCAGGATACACTGATCTGAGGTCTCACAATCCTATGGAGCCATTATTGCTAGGTGAACCCTTCAGCAAATGATTTGCTCCAGAGACGGGATTGCCAAATGATTGAAGGATAAAACCCATCTGAGTTCATAAATTGTCTCTTTATAATCCAATTTAAGACAGAATAGCAACTAACCTGAAATGTTACACGTGTAACATTGACCTTTAAAGACATGAAAACTGTCAGAGACACAAAGTTTAAAGGCAACAACACCATAAGCAATAAAAGGATAACCAGCGGGATAGGTGAACCAGAGACGCTCTGAAAGGACAATACGCAATATACACTCTGCCAATGCTGACGATCCCGCTGTAAAAGGAGGCAGAAAAATGGATTTTGAGAAACTGGGTGCTTTCTACCTGGGAAAGGAATACGACATAACTACTGGTGAACTCCTGGATCAGTTACTCATGTACGACGCACGAGATTTAACCACTCACGCTGTATGCGTGGGCATGACAGGCAGCGGCAAGACTGGATTGTGCATCGATTTACTGGAAGAAGCAGCTATCGATCACGTGCCTGCTCTTATCATCGATCCCAAGGGTGATATCACCAATTTGCTGTTAACATTCCCCGAGTTACAACCAGAAGATTTCAAACCCTGGATAAATACAGATGATGCGCGCCGAAAAGGGTTAACAGTAGACGATTTTGCTGCTGAACAAGCAGATTTATGGCGCAATGGATTAAGCAAATGGGGACAGGATGCCTCACGAATTCAAATGCTACAGGAATCAGCAGACTTCAAGATTTACACACCAGGAAGCGATGCAGGAATACCTGTATCTATTCTGCAATCCTTTGCTGCACCACCTCTCAACTGGGATGAAGAAGCTGAGCTACTACGAGAACGGGTCAAAGGAACAGTCACTGCCCTCCTCGGATTAATCGGAATGGATGCAGACCCTGTGCGCTCTCGAGAACACATTCTCCTGGCCAACTTGATTGAGCACTTCTGGCGAAACAAAGAGGACTTAACCCTCAGAAAGTTAATTTTATCCATTCAGGACCCACCTGTGCGCCAATTAGGTGTTTTTGATGTGGATACCTTCTTCCCAGAGAAGGAACGCTTCAGTTTAGCCATGAATTTGAATAACATTATTGCTTCACCAGGGTTCCAGAGCTGGTTACAAGGACAACCGTTAGACATACCCGGGTTTTTGAGCACTCCTCAGGGGAAGACGCGCCATTCTATCTTTTACATTGCGCACTTGAGCGATGCAGAGCGCATGTTTTTTGTGACTATGTTGTTGAATCAGGTCATCACGTGGATGCGCACACAGCCGGGAACCACCAGTCTGCGCGCGTTAGTGTACATGGATGAAATCTTTGGCTTTTTCCCACCCGTGGCCAATCCCCCAAGTAAACAGCCCATGTTGACATTGTTAAAGCAAGCCCGTGCTTTTGGTGTGGGTGTTGTACTAACTACGCAGAATCCAGTGGATTTAGACTACAAAGGGTTAACCAATGCAGGAACCTGGTTCATTGGAAGGCTTCAAACAGAACGGGACAAATTAAGAGTGTTAGATGGATTAGAAAGTGCATCCTCAGAAGCTGGCCAAGCCCTGGACAAGAGTGAATTGAGTAAGATCATTTCTGACTTGGGAAAACGAGTTTTTCTCTTGCACAACGTTCACGAAGGAGCACCAGTCACCTTCCAGACGAGATGGGCCATGAGTTATTTACGAGGGCCGTTAACCCGCACCCAGGTGCGCCAGTTGATGGGCGGCCAACCCCCTGACAAAGAAGTGAAACCTCTACCACAGACAAAAGCAGCAGCTGAAGGTCCCTTAACAGTGTCTCCTTCTATTTCACCAGATATCCAGCAGATTTACCTTCCCATGCGTAAGGATGTCCGAACAGCTGTACAGGATCTTGATATCAAACGGTTGAGCGACGTACAAAGCCAACTCATCTACATACCATCAGTTGTAGGAATGGGATTCGTTCACTTTACAGACACGCGGAGAAAGGTGGATGAGCGTGAAGCCTTTGCTCTATTACTCCAGGCAGGGAACGGAGTACCTCGTTGGGAAGAGGCAGAACCAATTGACATATCCCCAGATGATATCCTGCATGACCCTGAACCAGATACCCAGTTCCACCAATTACCCGAATCCATGAACCAGCAGCGAGAGCTCAAAAAACTCCAGGAAGACCTAGCAACCCACATATACCGGAACCGCAGCATCACCCTCTTGTACAGTTCCGTTCTCAAGGAGTACTCACACCCTGATGAATCTGAACGGGAATTCCGCATGCGTCTCACCCAGGCAGCCCGTGAAAAAAGGGATGAAGAAGTGGACAAGCTCACCAAAAAATACGAGAAACGCCTGCGAACGCTTGGGAATAAACTGCGCCGTGCAGAAGCAAAGTTAGACAAGAAGAAAGCAAAAGCTTCATCACGAAAGCAGGAAATTGCTGTCTCTGTGGGCGAGTCAGTTCTCGGCATGTTCATGGGGAGACGTTCCACACGGACCGCTTCCAAAGCCATGACCAAGTACCGCCAGAGCAGAACAGCCGGCATGGAGGTAAAAGAAGCAGAAGAAAATGTGGAAGTTTTCCAGAAAGAAATGCAAGAACTGGAACAGGAGTTAAAGGAGGAAACAGCTTTAATCGCTGCAGAGTGGGATGAAACATTACAGGAGTTTGAAGAAGTTCCCATAAAACCGCGTAAGAGCGATGTCCAGGTAGATATGGTTGCTTTGGCCTGGGCCCCCTATTGGTCACTTATCTACAAAGACCGCATAGGGGAGCACACCACAGTTGTACCAGCATACTAGTGCAGCAAAAGAAATGCCCGTGCATGAACCATTGATTGTAGTAGAAGTACTCAGATATTATCAGCTCAACCCTGAACCGCAGTATCACAAGAGCACTAACCCTTAGACCTTAGAATGGAGTATTCTTCAGAAAATTGCTAAGGATTGTCAAATCTGTGGGCTTTTGTTACACGTGTAACATTAGGTGAATTTATATTTGCTGTTTGTTTCATTAATGAAAGGATAATTATTGATTTAGAGAGGTTCATTCACCGAAATCTCAACCCCCACTGGAAAAATTTATAAAGATAGACAGCATAATTGAGATATCCATTCAGAACATACACAGTACAAATATCAAAGTTAAAAGAAATTGATGGTGGAGGTGATAAAAACGAGGAAACCAACGTTGACCTTACTAATAGTCTGTATAGGGTTCTCTACTATCTATTTTGCAGGTTCAGAAGAAATTGAGAACAATACAATACATATGATAAACCACATAACCCCTGCATTCTTACAGGATGATAAAGAATGGGTAGAAATAAGCATCTTCTGTCAATGTTGTCCACAGCCTTGGGGACGTGATGAGAATATACAATCTTTCTTTGAAGAAAGGGGTATTACTGTATATGACATTACTATCAGAAGTCGTGGAGGTGTTTGTGAAGCGTGTACTTGTCTGAGTTATGAAATAAAAGAAATCTTGATTGACAAAAAAGACAAAGATAAAGTATCAGAAATTCTTTCTGAGTTAAAAGCAATTGAGGAAAAGAAATTTTATGAAGCAGAGCAACTTACTACGTACCTTGAATCATTGATAAGAGAATGCGAGAACCTGGGTATAGACACAGAATATAAAGAATTATTGTTATCTTTATCTGGTTCTTTGCCTTTTCTCGGCAATGAGGAGTACAAAGAAGCTGTAGATTTATGCAGTATAGCTGTTAGGTCTCTCGAAGAAAAGAAAAAGAATTTCCTCAAAGCAAAAGAGCTTGAAGAGAAAATAGAAAATGCAGAAAAGGAAATCAAGAACTCGAAAGGGTTTCTTATCAATACATCTGAAGCAGAATCGGAAATTGCAAAAGCAAGAAATGAATTAGAAAAACACAATTTTGAGGAAGCACAGAACCATGTTGAAAAAGCTCTTGAAGACATATCAAGACAAAAAAGATTGAGAAATTACATGTACCTGTCTGCAGGGGCTGTCGTGGGAATCTTCATCATACTTACTATTTATAAGAGAAGGGGTTATAAGTTTTTGATCCTTCTTTTATTGGCCATTTTTGTTTTGATAATCTTGAGTGGGGTTCCTTTTGCAAAGATATCTGACCATGCAGAAATAGAACCAGAAGACATCCCCAAAACTCCAGGTGTTTCAGCTGTGCACTGGGCTGTTCAGAAAATCTCTACTCACGTAAATAACAGAGAAACAGATGATTACTTCCCCCAGATTGCAACAGATGCTTCAGGGAATTCCTACGTTGTGTGGCATGGTTCTAATAGACATGGTCTTGTCATATACTGGGTGAAAATAGATTCATCAGGAATATTAGGGACTATTAAAGAAATCTCTACACATGAAGACAACAAAATGTGGTACAGCAGCTACCCTCAAATTGCTGTAGATCCTTCAGGGAACTCCTACGTTACATGGTATGGATGGGATGGGCATGATAAAGAGATATACTGGGTGAAAGTAGATTCATCAGGTGTACCGGGGACTGTTTTAAAGATTTCCACACATGAAGACAACACAGAAGAAGATGATTATTACCCTCAGATTGCTGTAGATGCTGCAGGGAACTCCTACGTTGTATGGCACGGTTGTGATGGTAACTATGAAGTATACTGGGTGAAAATAGATTCAAAAGGTGTACCTGGGGCTGTTTTAAAAATTTCCACTCATGAAGACAACAAACAGAGGGATGACTTCAATCCCCAGATTGCTGCAGATGCTTCAGGGAACTCCTATGTTACGTGGCGTAGTATTGATGGACGCAGTAATGGAGTTTACTGGGTAAAAATAGATTCAAAAGGTATACCCGGGAGTATTGTACAGATTTCTATGCATCATGCAGAGTACATGGAAAAGACTGACTACCATCCTCAGATTGTTGCAGATGCTTTGGGGAATTCCTATGTCACGTGGCGTGGTGACGATGGACATAATAAGCACATATACTGGGCAAAAACAGATCCAAAAGGCATACCCGGGACTATTTTAAAAATTTCTACCCATGAAGACAACACGGGGAAATACAACGGAGACCCCCAGATTGCTGCAGATGCTGCAGGGAATTCCTACGTTACATGGTATGGTCGCAATGGGCCCGATTTAGAAACATACTGGGTAAAAATAGATTCAAAAGGTGTACCCGGGACTGTTTTAAAAATTTCCACCCATGAAGACAATATAGAAGGATATGACTTCAATCCCCAGATTGCTGCAGATGCTGCAGGGAATTCCTACGTTACATGGTATGGTCGGAATGGACCCGATTTAGAAATATACTGGGTAAAAATAGATTCAAAAGGTGTACCCGGGACTGTTTTAAAAATTTCCACCCATGAAGACAACAAAGGGAATGATGACAGGAGGCCCCAGATTGCAGTAGATCATTCAGGAATCTCCCATGTTGTATGGTGGGGTTACGATGGTAATGATCATGAAATATACTTATCATCGATAGGGGTCACCCAAGAAAGGTTTTTCGGAGGGTTCATATCCTTCTTATTCCCAGTATAGTGTATCGGTTACAAGTATTTTCCCGAAGGATTTTCAGCTTATAGTCCTTACAGGATTATGGTTGAGAGTGATTTGAGAAAAATTAAGATAAGAATTAAATCAAGGATAAATATGCGGCTGCCGGGATTTGAACCCGGGTCGTGGGCTTGGAAGGCCCAAGTGCTAGGCCACTACACTACAGCCGCTCATCTCTAAAAGCTCCTGTTCGTTTATAAGGTTTTCCTTAAAAAGAGACTGTCAACCCTCCAGGAGATAATGTTGTTACACGTGTAACATTTAGTTAATTTATCTTTATTGTTTGCATTTCATTGATAAAAAGATAATTTATGAATTCAGAGAGATTCCATCCACCGAGAACTTGACAACCCCAAAAAAAAGTTGTTCACCAATTAGTGTCTCTCAATTTTGTTACACGTGTAACATTTTTGTCCTTCTTAATCCACATCCAGAATTTTGATATTTAAAGAAATTTATATTGAGTTGTACCATGCAGATGATTGGAGCTTTTCCTTAGATCTTAGATATCCTTTTTCATTCGCGGCCTCACCACATACCACATAACCACCACTATCACCGCAGCCACTCCAACCACAATAACGTGAACAGGTTCAACCTGCCCCTCAGATGTTTTGCTCAACCGGTAGGCTGCTTCTGCAACAACTTTGGTGGCACTGTAGAACAGCTCCTCATCAAAGTGGTCTACATCATCAAACCCTGTATGAATGTACGGAATAATCTTGCTCATTCTGTCCTCGTGGTAGTAAACAGTTTTCCCTCCCCGTAACCACACAGTCGCATCATCTGACAGCTTCTCCTCTGAAACAGCAGGAAACTTCACAGCTTCCTTATCCATGGTAGTCACATCTGTGGAAGGTACACCCACCTCAGTAAATGATACAAAATCAGAGTATCCTCCCACATCCTCTAAATACCACCTCTCAGGAGTGTAACCCAGTATCCCTTCAGCAATACCAGCCACATACGCATCAATGGCAGGATCTGTACGGTAATATGGAGCCCACATGTCCTCATATCTCGGTAACCCTCCTATGTACACGGTATCCCCTGAAGCAATACTGTCCACATTAATGCACACACCTGGCAATAGTTCATGACTATGGGAATCAACAAACGCTTCAGATCCTAACAGACCTATTTCCTCAGCATCAAAAAAGACAAACCAAAGTGTAGCATCTGTCCACTTATCAGCTAGGACGCGGGCAGTTTCCAGCAGTGCTGCCACCCCTGACCCATTGTCTATAGCACCATCAGTGTAGACTGAATCGTAGTGAGCAGTGAGAATAACCTTGTTCTGTCCACCCTCCTTTACACCCACAATATTGTATCCTTTCACTTTCTCTGTGTGAGAGGAAAACTTCACCCACACCACTGTTTCAGGCATCCTCTTCTCTTTGAGCACTACATAATCCTCATACGAAATTGAGAAACTCTCCCTGAAGCGGCATGAAAAAGCAGGCTCATCCTCTTTGTACACTAAACTGATGCTGGCATGCCCTGTCACATCAGCATATGCTGGATCGTAGTACAACCAGTAGTCAAAGACAGGTATGGTCCCTTCAATAGTAATGTCATCTAAAAACCCTAGAGGAGCCACCACATCGTAAGAAATGTCCAAATACCTTACCCTGGGGGGAATCGTCCTATCAGTCAAATTTAACTGATCAAAAGTGGAAAAATCTCCATCAAAATCAACGATCAGCACGAACTCTGTAATTTGAAAGGTGGTAAATGAAAATTCTTCAAGTTCAACGTGATACCCATACTCTTCCAACGTTTTGGCTATGTACAAAGCAGCAGAATACCCTCCGCCGATGATGTCGTCATCTGCAGTCCCTGATCCTGCCAGTCGCGGGGAATACTCCACCAGCTCATACACGTGGGCCGTGGCTTTCTCTATACTTACTTCATCCTCAACACTTCCCACTGACGACACGCATACACAAAGGACAAAAATGATGAAAAGCTTTTTCATGTGTATCCTATCTTTTTGAGTATATCCTTTCTTTCCTGCCTCTGTTCTTCTGTCTCTACCGATTCTGCTGCTGTCCCGTCCACCACACCAATGACTGCTTTCCCCAGTTCCGTTTTCGCCACCACAACTTGCAGCGGGTTCTCAGAAGCGGCGTACACTGTACAGGTGGTAGGATACCCCTTTATTGTGTTCAATACATTTATAGGATATGCCTTCTGCATCATTACCACAAAGACGTGGCCTGCCCCTATGGCTAAGCATGCGTTGCCCGCGTACTCTTTTAACACTTTGCTATTCCCTTCAACTCTGGTTAACTTGGGCTTGGCCTCATTCATGGCAATACCAAATTCAATTCCAGGAACAGTCGTTTTTAACGTTAAAGCCAGATCATCCACAGTAAATATGGAAAAATTTCCCTGGCCAATGATACATTCTATACCTTCAGGTTTTTTTATATCAATGACATCTAACATGTGACCACCATTCCTCCTTTTTTTGAGGCTTTTATATATTTCGGGTTAACCACCATTTGGTGATACTGCACAGTCTTCCATGAGAGAAAACTGTGAAAAGATACGTCCCAAGAGATACTGTAAACGAAATTTATGGATTTCACCCCCTTATATGAAAAATGGACTTCTGATGAGAGAAATCAAAGTAAAATACTAAGCAATACAAAAGCTTCTCACCCCATGCCCTCTCTTTACAGTCATTATCTACTTTGTGACCACCATTTTTTCTCAAGAATCTTTCAATTGTTGTTACACGTGTAACACTGGTGCTCCTGAACCCGCCAGCATCTGATGAGGTGGTAACCTTTCTAAGAGCCCGCAAAATGCATCATTAACTGGAGCAGAATATCCCCCTTTATGAAAGCAATGAAACAGCCAACTGTTATATAAGCAATTAAGGGAGAACCGTAGGTAACCCAGATTTCTTTTAATGTACACTCTTTTTTGAATTGTTCTATATCTGTATCTATATCTGGCACCAAATGAATGTCTCCTTGGAGATCTTGGAGAGGAAGAAAGCGGTAGTCCACCTTTTCTTTCTTCATGGGAAATCCTGTCATATACAAGAGAATTTTCTTCCATTGTGGAATGTCTCCCTTGTACCAGTTACCCTTTACAATATTGTAAAAGAAAACCACCAGAATNTCTATGACTCTGATAACTGCCAAATTGTTNAACACGCTCACCACAAACACAGGGAGCACNACTGCAGCCCCCGGGTACTGAGGAACAAGCAACGACAATGCTATAAATGCCTTGATGTCAGCCCCCCCAAAGAGTCCTGACACTAAAAGTACAGCTCCCAGTAGAAGGGCAACCCCCACACTGACACCCATGACCTTCCACTGATGATCGAACAACCTGAGAACAACTCCTACGCCTCCCATAATTAACCACAACGTATCGGGGATCTCCCGTGTCTTCACATCCCTGTACGAACCATATCCCAGGCATACTGCAGTGAAGGCTTCGATCAGCATTCAAACCACTAGATTAACCCCCATTCTGCTACCGCGTTAAACATGACGTACCCTACAACGATCAGTATAATAGCATGCTTCAACCCGGCTATGATTTTCTTTTCAGCCATTTTTCCAGCAGCCAACCCAATGAACAACCCCTGAAGCATCAGCATCCGAAAAAACAGCGTGGTAAACTCCTCGGGGGAGAAGGCAGCTTGTATGAATCCGCTCGCTCCTCCTGCCATGGGTAAAATAAAGGTCTTGTACAGAATTAGTATGACAATTAAAAACACGAAATACGTGATATAACAAATCAAGATGTACGGTTTTATCATGGTTCCAATTTCTCTTTCAATATTCTTCAATTCCCGCGCATTCCTGGCGGCAGCTCCCAGAATTTCCCGGATATCTCCTCCCGCTTTGTTCGCCTCAATGATCAAATAGGTTAACTTCTCAATGTATGGGCTGTCGGTCCTTTCTGTAAACCTGGTGAACACTTTCTCGAAGGGGATACCCCACGAAATCTGCTTAGCCATCTTACTGATTTCCTTGTTTAACAACCCGTACTCTCTGTCCTTGGTCACGTATATGGCTTGGGGAATGCTCATCCCTGAATCCACTCCCGAGGATACATCAGCCAGAAAATTGGGAAATTCCTCTTCCATTTTCCGCATCCTGCGAAATTCAATGAATTTACCCCCTGCAAAAGGGGTTACTCCGATCAAGAAAGAAAAGAGGACCAGATCATCAAAAAAAGGATGTCCAAAGTAGTAAAAAAAATCATATAAGAACAGCAGCATAGCAACGACTCCAGGGACAGCTATCAATACGATGTTTTTTGCACTAAACTGACTTTGAGTACCTTCTTTTGCCATATTATTCCTCCGGTATAATTGAATCGATCAGCAGCAAAAACAAAACTGATAACCCAGGTATACCAGCGTACACTACCAAGATCATCATGTCGCTCATCTCTAAAGGACCAATGCTTCCTCCTCCCATCATGGTCATCACCGACATGACAATCACTAAAAAGATGGTCCCAAAAACGGGGATAGTAATGTAGCTCTCAGCAAACAACCCTAAATTCTCTGCAAAATCTTTCATCATCTGTCTGTATTCCACCATCATGTTCTCAGCTTCGTTGTGCAAGTACGTTTTCAAGTCTCCACCTGACCGCACTGTGGTGGTTATACCCATCAGTAATTCGGAAAACCGCCTGGAAGGTGTCAACTTAGTATAGTCATGTAATACAGTGACGATATCCCTCCCAAAGAACTTGCAGTCCCTCGTTATATTCTTGGCTTCTTCTGCAATTTCCCCGTACAAGTCGGATCTGGCCAGAGAGTCAAACACCGCGTCAGGGGGGACACCTGCCCCAGCCATGGCTGCCATGTAGGGAACTGCAAAAGGTAGTTTGGAATCGATGGCCCGTTTCCGTGAATCTGACAGATAACTGGGGTATATGTAGAAGAAGACAAACATAAAAAGGGGTGTCAAAAAGAAGGTGATCACCACTGCCAAGGTGATCGCCATGCCTTCCTTACCTAACATTCCCATGAACATAGCCACCGACACCACCATCATGGGGGTGATAATCATAGTCACTAATGCAGCATACGAGAAGTACTCTCCCACAGTGATACGAATGTTAGCTTTCCGAATGCTCAGCCGCATAGACGCTGATTTACCAAATACAGGGTCCACCATCGGCCCGAAAAGTTTGTAGGCCATCCGTGAAAGTGCTAAAGCAACATTCATGCAGTTCCCTCGATTTTAGCCATAACTGCCTCAGGATCTTTGTAGTATTCTCCAATGATTTCGCCCACATCTTTGTAGAACCTGATCTGGTTACTGTGCATCCAGTTGATGATCTGTTTTCTTCTCTCAATCTCCTTCAAAATATCCTCCATGGACATACCCTTTTCTTTTTCCAACCGCTCTAAAAGGTAGCTCCTTCCGGTGAACCTGAAGTTATCTTCAAAAGGGTTCCACTCGTATACTGTGTTGGTGATGACCTCTTTAGTAGAGGGATCTAAATCCACCACTTCTACAATATCAGTAATCCTCCGGGTAATTTTTCCGCGCAGTCTGACCCTTGCTTGCAGTAAAATGATGTCCAAGTTCTTGATCAAGATACGGGGGCAGTTAATGGGCTCTGATTCCAGACGGTGCACCACACCCTGGGGAGAATCTGCGTGGATCGTACCCAAGGCAGCGTGCCCAGTAGCAATGGCCTGGAACAAGGTGTAGGCTTCTCTTCCTCGCACCTCCCCTACGATGATGTAGTCTGGCCTCTGCCGTAGAGAAGCTTTCAGCAGATCGAACATGTCCACCTCACCCATTCGTTTTCCTGTGGACGTGATAGGACCGAACCCAGCCCTGGTGACTGCAGGAATCCAGTTCTGGTGGGGGACATTAATCTCAGCAGTGTCTTCAATGGAGACAATTTTCACTTCAGGTTTAATAAACAATAGTAAGCAGTTCAAGGTGGTGGTCTTCCCGGAAGCTGTTCCACCTGCTATCAGTACAGATACCCCTTTTTCTAGAAAGAACCACATTAAAGCCAGCATGGAACCAGAGAAAGTACCAAAGGATATCATATCCGGCGGTGTTAAGGGATCTTCCCTGAATTTTCTGATGGTAAATGTGGACCCATGCATAGTCACTTCCCTTCCCAAAGAGAGCTGCACACGGGACCCATCAGGCAGTGACCCATCTAGCAAAGGCTCAGCAATGGAGACATGTCTCTGACACCGTTGAGCTAATTTGATGTTGAAAGAGTCCAGCTCGTCTGGGTTCCTGAATATCACATTAGTTTGCAGGTTCTCAAAGTGGCGGTGGAAGATATAAATGGGGATTCCAGGTCCATCACAGGAAATATCCTCAATGTTGGGATCTCTTAAAATAGGATCTATTCTGTTGTATCCAATGAATTCTCTGGCTATGTAGTAGGTCAACCGCTCATAGCTCGGTCTGTCCATGCGCATTCTGTACTTTCTAATAACATTGTTCACCTCTCTTCGTATGTAGTCCTGGAGTCCTCCCTCATCCAAAGATTTGAAATCAATGTTGATAGTTTCCTGCAGAATAGTGCTGATTTGAATCATCCGTTTCTCTTCTTCCCTGCTCAATCCAGGTTCAATCACCCGATAGAACATTTCCTTGATTCTATCATCGTAGTGAACGTTCACGTACGCGTACGGTGGGTTAATGGGGTAGGTGATATTCAGCTTGTGCAGTGGGATTTCCAGCACATCCTGATCCAACAGGGGCGATGCAAGCTGAACACCTCCAGCCTCAAAAACGTTAACCGGAGGTCCAAATTTCAATTCTTGCTTTTCCACTTGCTGGAGTTGTTTTGGTTTTTCTCGGCGAAATTTGAGAGCCATTATCATCACCTAGTTACTATCATGATAGTACTTCTTCCTTATTAATCTTTCTCTTCTTTACATAAGTTACTATTCTCATAGTATTTCTTCCTTATTAATGTTTCCCCTTTTTAGTACTGTTCCTTTATAAACTTTGATGCGTCTCTACCCACATGCATCCAATTGAAGAACACGCCCGCACGATAGAAGAAATAGTGGTCAATGGTACCAAAAAGAAGTATTACCGGTTCCGCCCCGCTCCCTTCTACGGCGGCATTGCCACAGCAGACTGTGTGGGATGCCCGTTGCGCTGCGTCTTCTGCTGGAGCGGCTATCCTCGCGATCATCCAGGAAAAGCAGGAAAGTGGTACACTCCTCAACAGGTCTTTCAACAACTGGATAGAATTGCCCGAAAAAAAGGGTTCAATCAGTTAAGAATCAGCGGGAACGAACCCACTGTAGGACAGAATCATTTGATTAAAGTGTTAAAACACATTGATGAAACCAGTTACTCATTTATTCTGGAAACATCAGGAGTCCTCATCGATAACAACTATGCAGAGTTACTCTCCCAGTACCAGAATGTGCACGTCCGTGTTTCTTTAAAAGGAACGTGCGAAGAAGAGTTTGCAGTACTTACTGGGCTGCCACCTGAAGGGTTCAAGCTTCAATTGCGTGCCTTAAAAGTGTTAAAAGATCATAATGTGTCCTGCCATCCAGCAGCAATGGTCTCCTTTTCCTCTCCCGAACATGTACGAGAGTTAAAAGAAAGACTCTCCCTTATTTCTTCACATTTCTTTTTAGAAGAAGAGCACGTTATGCTGTATCCTCTCGTGAAAAAGAGACTGCAGCAAAAGGGGTTACTAGGTTGATACTGTTGGATTTACAGGATATGTACCCCCACGAGTCCCGTTCATGAAAGCTTTCACCCTTGTGCATTAGCGAATAAGGGGTAAATCACAGAACAACTGACGATTCCACGACATTCAGAAAATCTACAACCAGAGGGGCACTGTAGCAATGAGATAGTTGGAAAAAAATGTTCACAGGAAGGATAACCTTTTTAAGCCAAACGGAAAATGAACTTCAATGATAGATATGCCGCAGGAGATTTTATCCTTTTTGAACAAGAAGGGAGGACGAACTCTCCTCATTAAAGGGAGAGCAGGCAGTGGAAAGACTATTCTTTCCCTATCTCTGATAAAAGCATGTCAAAAGGACGGTATCTACCTCTCCACCCGGACGAGGCCCGATGATTTGTACACTGACTGTCCATGGATTGCAGAACAGCTCTCCAGGGATAACATTATTGATGCTACCAATCCGCTCAAGGAGAAGATTGCTGTCAAAGAAAGAGATCTTTCAGACGTTATCAAGTACGGCTCAAAAGAGGATTTCTTAGTAGCCTTGTACGAGAGGATAGCACAGTTACAAAACCCTATAGTAGTGATAGACTCCTGGGATGCTGTACTCTCGCAACTGCACGCTCATGAGGAGCGCATGGAAAAAGCAGTAATAGAACTCTGTAAGGAGACACAGACCAACTTGATACTGGTGGGAGAGAATCCAGAAGAGACTCGGTTAGATTTTTTAATGGACGGCGTGGTAGAATTAGAACAGACAAAAGTAGAGAACAGACGGTTGAGAATTATTCATTTGACAAAGCTGCGAGGTATCTTAGTCCATCAGCCCCAGTACATATTTACGCTCCAGCACGGCATGTTTCGAAGTTTCGGCAGGTTCAGAGCCAACCCTGTTAAAAATCCTCAGCCATGGAAGCCCATACCAGATACAGAAAGACACTTCTCCACAGGATGTGAAGATCTGGACAAAATACTGGGAGGGGGCTTCAGAAAAGGAGCCTTGAACCTATTTGAGGAACAGTTTGATGTTTCCCGATCAGCAGAAGGATACCTTTGGAGGTGCTGTTTATTCAACTTTTTGGCACAAAAGAGAGGTGTAGTTCTCGTGGCAGGAGAGGGAGTGAGTCCGCAGAAAATCAGGGAGTTATCAATACCTTTCGTGGGAGAAGAAACCTGGGATCAATACGTGCGCGTCGGTGTGTACGGCATTGAAGAAGCTGATGAACCATATATCGTTCCGGTGAAAGGTACTTCCGAGGAGAGATACAATATCTGGAAGAAAGTGGTTAAGGAATTGAGAGAGAAAAATGGCAACCCTATTCAGGATTATTCAGCACTGGATACACTNGAATTGTATGGTGGCGTGGAGAATACTATAAAAAAGATGGGAGAAACGGTGAGAAAATTAAAGAACTCTGGTGATCTGCAGATTGCTTTAGCCAAGCCAGGGCTGGAAGTGGTAGAACAGGTTATTAACCTAGCAGAAACCTATTTCAGGTTCCGGTCATTTTTTGGAACTGCAGTCATGTACGGTGTCCATCCTGAAACTGGGCTGTACGTCATTGAAGTGGATGGATCAGAAGGGTATCCACAGGTGAAATTGATTCCCGTTGTGNAGAAGGATACCTCTGGAGGTGCTGTTTATTCAACTTTTTGGCACAAAAGAGAGGTGTAGTTCTCGTGGCAGGAGAGGGAGTGAGTCCGCAGAAAATCAGGGAGTTATCAATACCTTTCGTGGGAGAAGAAACCTGGGATCAATACGTGCGCGTCGGTGTGTACGGCATTGAAGAAGCTGATGAACCATATATCGTTCCGGTGAAAGGTACTTCCGAGGAGAGATACAATATCTGGAAGAAAGTGGTTAAGGAATTGAGAGAGAAAAATGGCAACCCTATTCAGGATTATTCAGCACTGGATACACTAGAATTGTATGGTGGCGTGGAGAATACTATAAAAAAGATGGGAGAAACGGTGAGAAAATTAAAGAACTCTGGTGATCTGCAGATTGCTTTAGCCAAACCAGGGCTGGAAGTGGTAGAACAGGTCATTAACCTAGCAGAAACCTATTTCAGGTTCCGGTCATTTTTCGGAACTGCAGTCATGTACGGTGTCCACCCTGAAACTGGGTTGTACGTTATTGAAATGGATGGATCAGAAGGGTATCCGCAGGTGAAGCTGATTCCCGTTGTGTAACAGGTTACTTACTATCTCGGGGTTGTCCAGTCTTTGGAGGAAATTGTGTTACACGTGTAACATTTTATATGTTCTATCATTTGCGAACTTAAAATTCTATAAAAAGGAAATTTATCGAGTTTGAAAGGTTCCATCCCCCGAATATTTGACAATCCCGCCATCTCTTGTTCTACTTGTACCTTTTTATTCCTCTTCCTCTTCACGTATCTTGCTGTTACACGTGTAACAGAACAGCAATTGGACTCTTTTCTTTAACTTTTCATTGTCAGCACAATTCATATTCACAAGGCCAGAACAAGAATTACCAGTAGTAGAAAAATCACATAGAAAGCGTAAGGAATCAACCCCAAAAGCGGGAGTAATCCGTACCGGTACTTGTGGTCACCTTTTGGGTGCTTCGTTCTCATGGCATCAATTTCCTTCCGCAGTACATACGAGGGTGGCAACACGATAACAGAATAGACAATCACAAATAAGGGTACTACCATTATTACCAAGAACAAGTTAGGCAATGTTAACCCTTCCAGCAACTGTGCGAATATGCCATCTGCTCCCAATTCGTATACGCCTCCCAAAAGAAGAATTTCAGTATACGAGTAATGGTATTTCGTTTCCGCTTTAAACATCAAGAGAAGCATTATCATATACCAGGGCATAGTAATCAAAAGATCCAACCCTAAATGAGGAGATGCTGCCACTCCTGAAGCACCGAATATTTTTTCAAAGAACCAAAATACGAATTCAGCCCAGACTGCACCCAGACTGCCCACTAAAACGAATTTTTTTCTGGGACTCATTGTAAATTTAACTATTTCAGACAATTTTTCTCTGTAGTTCCAAAAAAGGAAGGTAGATCCTCCACAGACAATGGCTGAGACTCCCACAGCCCTGTCATTGATTTTTTCACCAACAATCCATATAAAAATCAGCACTACAATAAGGATGAACCACACAAAAAAGAGCATCATCTTCCGAGATCTGAAAAAGAATGCTTTTAACCCGGAAAACCCTTCTGAAAACATGGTGATACCGCAACGTTTTCACATAAAAAGGTTTCTACTGGAAGCTGTCCAACTGCTGAGTGTCAATCTTGTTACACGTGTAACAAATTTAGGCGACCACTCGTATTGAACAACTCTCTGCAGACAAGGAGTTGTATTGTGAATGTGTGAGGTGGGCAACTGTCCTGGCTAACTGTCAAGAGGCGTAAAGTTATAAAGCACAGATAGGTACCTCTTGTATGCACCCCCTCATTGAAAAGGCTTTGAATGAAAAAAGGAACCTTTCAGAACCTGAATCAAAGAGCCTGCTTCAAGAATATGGGTTACCAGTACCTGCATTTTACTACTGTACATCACCAGAAGAGGCTGTAAAAGCAGCTGACCATGTACACTACCCTGTGGTGATGAAGGTTGTCTCCCTGGACATTCTCCACAAAAGTGATATTGGAGGGGTCAAGATTGGATTGAACTCCCCAGAAGATATTCATGATGCATTCCATAAAATAAAAGAAGCTGCACAAAACAAAGGAACATTTTCCGGGGTTATACTCTACCATATGCAGAAACAGGGCACAGAAATTATCATTGGCGCAACGTACGATGAGCAGTTTGAGCATGCGCTCATGTTTGGATTGGGCGGTATTTTTGTGGAAGTGTTGCAGGATGTCTCTTTCAGATTGATCCCTGTTACCACATCAGATGCTCAAGAAATGGTGAAAGAAATTAAAGGATACCCTGTTTTAACGGGAGTAAGAGGGCAGCCCCCGAAAGATATTAAAGCTATTGTGGATGCGTTAGTAAAAGTCTCTCAAATGGTGGAGGATAACCCTGAAATTCGAGAACTGGACTTGAACCCTATCTTCGTGTACGAGGAAGGGTTGACTGTCATTGATGCGAGGTGTATTGTGATACCATGAGGATGGTCATTGCATTAGGGGGAAATGCCATAAAGAAGGCTGATGAGAAAGGCACTGCTGAAGAACAGTTAAGACATGTGAGAGAAACCTGTGAGTATCTGTGGGAGCTTTTGAAAGATCACGAAATTGTTATCACCCACGGTAATGGGCCTCAGGTAGGGAGTATATTGATCCAACAAGAATCGGGTGAACCCTACGTCCCGGGGATGCCCATGGATATCTGTGTGGCAGAATCCCAGGGGTTAATTGGGTACATGATCCAGCAGTCGTTAAGAAATACGCTTGAGGCCCACAACACACGAAGAGAGATCGTTACCATAATTACCCAGGTTTTGGTTGATGAGTCAGATCCTGCTTTCCAGCATCCTACCAAGCCGGTAGGGCCCTTTTATACTCGAGAGAGAGCAGAAAAACTGAAAAAGGAGGGTGTATCAATAATGGAAGATGCGGGGAGAGGATACAGAAGAGTGGTTCCTTCACCAGATCCTAAGCAGGTTTTGGAGGCAGAGGTGATTGAATCACTGCTGCAGCAGGGAGTTATTGTTATTGGGGTAGGAGGAGGCGGCGTTCCTGTAGGTGGAAAAAATGGAAAAGAAAAAGAAAATGGAAATGGAAAAGAATTGTACGGGATTGAGGCTGTCATTGACAAGGATTTGGCTTCAGAAATTCTGGCAGAATCCATTAAAGCAGATTGCTTTATTATCCTTACAGATGTGGAACAGGTAGCCTTAAACTATGGCAAACCACATCAGAAGAACCTGGATGTGTTAACTGTCAAAGAGGCAGAAACCTATTTGAACGAGTGCCACTTTCACCCTGGGAGCATGAAGCCCAAGATTTTGTCTGCTATCAGATTTTTGAGAGCGGGAGGAAAAAAGGTTATCATTACCTCGCCTCAAAAAGTTAATGAGGCTTTAAAGGGAAGAGCAGGAACAGAAATTGTGCTTTCAAGAGAATAATCATAATGAACCAATTGTCATACACAATTTACACTAAAATCACCATGAAAGTCCCATCTGCACCCATTGTTGGAGCTGCGAAAAGGTGAGTGTGTCTCTTTTTGGCTAGTGGAACTGTACTAGGTTCTTTGGCGAACAGGTGCACCAGCAGCCTATTCTGCCTGAACAGTCCTCGATTTTCTTATAGCGAAGAAAAGAATAACTGAATTCTACACCGGCAGCAGAGCAATTGATGAAGGCTGTGCTGGAATCGGCTTCAACCTGTAATAAATGGCTATTTATCTTTAATCTACTGCAGGATCTTACTTTAAAGAAATAAAATAAGTTTTTTTCACGTAACCCCGAATGATGAGACAACCTGGAGGGTATATCTGTGAGAGTGAGAGCGAAAGATTAATAAAGGGGTCGAAGGATGAAGGAACAGGTGATGCTATGGAAATGAGCGAAGAGGAGCTGATAGAGCTTGATAGAGAGAACATCAGAATGGAAATGCGAGCGGCAGGACTCCCTGTTGATGAAGAAGAAGTAGAAAAATTGAGAATAGCCATGCTCAAGGCCATGGTATTAAGAACCATTGCTTCAGCTGCGTTAGTTCCTGAAATGGAGGATGAAGAAAAGATACATCTCCTTGAAGCAATCTACACCAATGCTCTGGCTTCTCTCCTCTGATCAAACCCTTCTTCTACTTTTTGTTTTACTCTTTCATAAAAGAGGTTATAGGGATAGTCAAGGGTCTGTGTTTCTGGGTTGTAGTACCCTTCGATTGAAACAGTCTGACCTTCCCAATAGCTGGCAGGATAGCTGCGTACAGGAAAGAGCTTTCTGTCTTTGATTTCGTCGTGCTGATCGAGGGCTTTCATCAATTTCCCTCCAAGAAAGGGATCTCCTGTGGCAAAGACTGCACCGTATCGTTCGCCAGTTTCCACTGATTGAACCAGACATACCCGGGTGAAAATTCTCACCTCTCTCCCGAAGTTGAATATGGCACGCTTGGTAGCTTCGAGAGTGTTGCCCTTGAGGAAAAGCCAGAACGTGGAGCATGTGGACCGTGGGAATGGCCAGATGTAGTAGACCTTCTGCAGAACTCCATGTTCAACCAGCAACTGGTGAACTTCTCTGAATTCCTTGAGAGAGAGATCTCCTTTCAACTCTCTCAGTCCGGCTTTGAGCTTCTTTCTGGTTTTTTCTTGTTTTTCCTTTCGCAGCATTTCCTTCAAGATTGTTCTTTGTTCCTTCCTGTAATTTTTTTCATACCGAACTATTTTCTTGAGATCGCACCCTTCGCGTCCTACGCACAAATGGGTGATCAAGAGTTGGGCCACCTTATCCAGGGAGATACTGGTAAAGGAACCATATGTCAGATCGGGAATAGATGTTTCATCGAGAAGATGCTCAAAATCGGGTTCAATAGGTGCTTCTGCATCATCTATGAGAAATGTTGGATTGATTATTTCCCAATTGTCTTCTTGTTCGAAAAGATGGTAGTAATGAATTATCCCCTCATTTTTGAGATAGTCAAATATTTTCCTGAGGTTTTCTGTATCAGTATTGAAGAACCCCACGAGGTACTTGCGGAAGATGCCTTCTTCCAGAGGATAGAAAATGTACCAACAGTCAATTTCCTTCAGCAGCGATTTGATGCAGTCATACGTTTTGTCAAACATGATGAAAGCATAGACGCGGAAAACCTTGTTCCTAAATATCTTTTTCCAATCAGGGAACATTAATGGTCCAACTAAATATTCTCTTCTTCGAAGCTTTTTTTGGAGTGTGGAGACATATTCAGCATATTTAAATCCTATAATCCTGCTCAACTCTTCGTTTGTCAAATCAGGGTATTTCCCCATGAGTTGAAGTAGCAGTTTTTCCCTCTTCGATAAGTCCCGCTGTGCCATACAGTCTTTTCGAAACCGAAATATTTAAATATTATGTCGACCTTTGGTGGATTGGTGATACAAATGAGGAGCCGAAAGATTCTAGTAGCCATGGTGGCAGGGTTGCTCCTGGTCAGCTTGATTGCACCCGCTGTCGCTGTCCGTGGAAACTGTAACCCTACAGGCCCTAAGGAGTGTACACTGGAAGATTTGCTGGAATGGCTGATAGCGTATTTCCAGTGGCTCATAACGGGCCGCCCCGACGGACCACCACCAGTTCCATGGTGGTGTATCGTATAATGGCTTAACTTTAGTATTAGGGACATAGCTCTATGTCCCCTTTTTCTCTTTTTTTGAAAAGACTGAGGGGGTTAGGGGTTCACGAACCCAGTGGTGGTACACCAGGGGGGTTCAACAGGGTCGTCACGTCTTCGAGGGATGAAGAACTTCAATCTCCTTGGCTATCATTTTTTCAGCGCTGGCGTGATAAAAGGTAATAGACTGTTACACGTGTAACAAAAGAGACAATCATCCGACAATTTTGCAACCTCATTCAACCACAAGGTTTTTATAATACATAAAGACACAGCCACCATGAACATTAAGAAAACCTTTGTGCTCTTAGCAGTTGTTATTGTCATTGCAGCGGGAGCAGGTATCTACTTTCTTATGTTTTACAAGACGGTGGAAGTTGGAGATACTGTCTTCATTGACTTCACAGCTTACTTGGATACGGGAGAGATCATTGACACCACCTTTGAAGAAGTAGCATTAGACGATACCCAGCCCAAGGTGTGGTGGTTCAGGCTCAGGGCAACGTACGAACCCTTAAAAATCGTGGCAGGTGAGGGAACCTTGCCGCTCGATCTTGAGATGGCATTAATCGGTATGCACGAAGGGGAGAAAAAAGAGGTAGCTATCCCTCCTGAAAGAGCCTGGGGATTGAGAGACCCCGAAAAAGTCATAGAGATCTCCCTGGTTCAGTCGCTGGAAAAAGAAGAGGAAGTTCCTTTAGAGGAATTCACAGAGAGACTCCGCCAAGACCCCGTACCAGATGAGCGCTACCAATTACAGGATTTGACAATTGTGGTTTTAGAGGTGACAGAGGGAAAGGTTAAATTCCGATACGAGCTTGAAGAAGAGCAGGAGATTTACATTCCTCTGGGAAATGCTACAGTCACTGGAGAAACTGATACTGAGTACGAACTCACCTTATCCCCCGCATTGGGTGATACAGTGTACTCTGCCTATTTAGGACAGGGCATAGTCATCGAGATCAGAGAAGATGCCATGTTGGTGGATTTTAACCCTCTCCTGGCGGGAGAGACAATCAACTACACCTTCTGGGTGGTAGAAATAGAGAAAGCTTAGGATTCCTCACTCTCTGGGAAAATTTCCAGCATTACTGGACTCTCGAATCCGCAGTTCTTACAAATGTAAGAAGACCCAGGTATGATACCCATGATGTGAGTCTTCCTCTGCAACCGCGTGCTTCCGCACTTCAGACAGACAAGAATACCTTTTTTTTTCATGGTTCCTTCTTTTTTATCCGGATTATATCTCCAATGGTTAACTCATCAGAGCGCCGCTTCCTGTGTACGATTTCTGGTTCTTCCATCTTCTCAGTGAGTTTAATATCCAGTGCTCCCTCTAATTTTCGGGCCAATCGGCGAGAAGGCCTCATGTGTCCTGTTTCTACCCTGTGGATCACTGATTCTTTCTCATTGATTTGTCTGGCTAAATCTTTCTGGGTCAACCCCTGTTTTTCCCTGGCTTTCCTGACAATTGAAGAGTAGTCTTCTCTTATATCAAAATCTGTATGCGCAAAAGAAGAAATAGACCTCTTACTAGCTTTTTCATGTTTTTCTCTCACTAAAGTTCCATATCGGGCACATTTCTTACAAACAGTCAATTTCGCTCGTTCTACAAAGATTTCCTTTCCTCTTCCTTTTATTGGCCTTCCACATATTTCGCACATCATCACACTCGGGTGGCTGGAAATATTATTAAACTTTTCGCTAATCAACGGTGTTAACCAAAAGCTTTATAAAGGGTTGCAACAATATTAGTAGATAATGCTTTTACATGAAAGGGAGGAAATTCATGTCATCACAGGCAAGGTATGAGGACGCAGATCGGCGCGAAGCAGGCCGCGTCGAGACAGAAACGTACTTGAGGAATCTCCAGAGGCGCATCAAGAGTCTGGAGCTGCAGAAACGTAATGCAGAGACCGAATTAATCCGATTGGAACGGGAAAACAGGGAATTACGAAAAGAACTGGATCGCCTCAGGTCTCCTCCACTGATCACTGCGGTGGTGGAAGATGTCCTCGTCGATGGGAGAGTAGTGGTCAAAAGTTCTTCTGGCCCGAATTACGTGGTGAATGTTTCCCATTTTGTCAATAATAGGGATATTGTGGTGGGCTGCAGGGTGGCTATGAATCAGAGAACATTATCCATTATTGAGGTCCTCCCCTTTAGTAGAGATCGGGCTGTAACCAGCATGGAGATTGTACAAAGGCCTCATGTGTCTTACAAGGATATTGGGGGATTACAAGTACAAATTGAGGAAATTAAAGAGACAGTGGAGCTCCCGTTGAAGCATCCCGAGCTGTTTGAACAGGTGGGCATTGATCCCCCTTCTGGAATTTTGCTGTACGGTCCTCCTGGAAATGGAAAAACCCAGTTAGCAAAAGCTGTGGCTAATGAGACAGAATCTGCCTTTATCAAGGTGGTGGGATCTGAATTCGTCCGTAAATTTATTGGGGAGGGAGCCCGCATCGTCAGAGAGGTATTCCAGCTGGCGAGAGAGAAGAACCCCAGCATCATTTTTATCGATGAAATCGATGCTATAGGATCCAGGCGCATTGATTCAGAAGTGTCAGGCGATAGAGAAGTGCACCGCACCATGATGCAGTTGCTGTCGGAAATGGATGGATTTAATCCTTCAGGAAATGTGAAGATACTGGCTGCCACCAACAGACCCGATATTTTAGATCCTGCTTTGCTGCGACCCGGGAGGTTTGATCGGTTAATCGAGGTACCCTTGCCTGACAGCAAAGGCAGGTTAGAAATTTTGAAGATTCACACACGTGCCATGAATATACAGAATGTGGATTTAGGAGGGGTGGCAGAGAGAGCAGAAAATGCTTCAGGAGCGGACCTGAAAGCTATCTGTACGGAGGCAGGCATGTTTGCTATACGGGATAAGAGAGACTGCATAGAAGAAGAAGACTTTATGAGTGCATGTGACAAGGTTTTGGGGTCCTATGAAGAAAAAGATACAGAATCTGGACTAATCTACGGATAACTTTTTCTTCAGAACTTTTTTAAACTGCATATTTTTCATTTTACTCTCGTTTTTTCTCTTTTTTCTCTGAAAAAATTCGTTTGTACTGATTGAAAATCCGTTACTAGCATTGTAAACCCTCTGCAAAAAGGCAAAAAGGAAAAAAGGAAAGGATATGGCGTACTATTATTGTTAATCAATAGTATATAAACTTTTCGGTTCAAGTTACTGTATGGAGATAATACAAACCGTTTTAGTGAAACAGTAATGGTGTCACAAATGGTAACTGGTTGTACAGGTTGGGGGCACGAAGGCTGTTAAAGTCTTTAAGTTATAGTAAGTACTCCGAGGAATTATGATGTTAATAACGATTCATGAGGATATTCGTGATAAAACACCTATTCACCAGAGAATTTTTTGATTCGAATCTGATTATCCTCTTTTTAAGAGGATGAATATATAACCAAAGTGTTTACAATTGTAAATAAAGGACCGTGTAATCATGGTGCGCGTGCTGGAGAGGGATTGTCAAGTTTTCGGGAAATGAAGAATTTAAATTTTTTTTAATATCATTTTTTTAAGATTAATGTTATAAAAAACAATAAATTGTTACACGTGTAACACATCTGAGACGATTACCCAACAATCTTACAACCCTGTTGGACACGATAGATTTATATTATGCACGACATAGAGGATGTCAGATGATGATACCGACAGCGTCTGACCTTACGGGATGATGACAGATGGGCGGTCTGATAACCCAGGTGATAATATGAAATTCGGAATTGAATTCAGTCCTGAAAAACCTACATACGAGTTAGCTTATTACTCGAGAGATGCTGAAGATGCAGGATTCCATCATGTATGGATAACAGACCACTACAACAACAGGAATGTCTACAGTGCTATGACAGACATTGCATATAACACCAACAAGGTCCTCATCGGATCAGCAGTGACCAATCCGTACGTGTGCCATCCAGTGTGGACTGCGACAGCAATCTTCACCGTAGATGAAATTTCTGGAGGAAGAGCAATATTCGGCATAGGAGCTGGAGACAAAATGACCTTGGAGGCTCTTGGAATCAAATGGGAGAAACCGTTAACTGCAGTAAAAGAAACAGTCGAAATCTTCAAACAGTTAAACGACACCAAAAAATGCACGTTCCACGGCAAGTTCTTCAATGTGCCCAATGCAAGAATCAAGAAAAAGCCTTCTCACAAGGTTCCGGTGTACATCGGGGCCCAGGGTCCAAAGATGCTCAAACTGGCAGCAGCTCTCTCGGATGGAGTCCTGGTGAATGCTTCACATCCCAGAGATTTTGAACCTGCAGTTCAAGCGTTAAAAGAGGGTGCTGCAGAAGCAGGGAGAGATATATCTCAAATTGATGTGGCAGCTTACACCAGCTTTTCCATAGATGAAAAACGGGACAAAGCAGTAAAAAAGGCGAGAATTGTAGCTGGAGCCATTGCAGTAGGGTCTCCTGATTTTGTGCTGGGGCGACACGGCATTGAACCAGAGACTGCATCAGCTATCAAAGAGATGGTAGCCAAGCAAGATTTCAAAACTATGAAGGAAGGCGGAGTACCAGATCATGTGGTGGAGGCCTTCAGCATTGCAGGAACACCTGAAGACTGCGTGGAGAAGATAGAAGCTCTAGGAAAGGCGGGCGTGACGCAGATTGTAACAGGAATGCCTCTAGGTAAGTCAAAGACTGACGCAATCAAACTCATCAAGAAGAATGTTATTCCTCACTTCTGATCATGGAATGTTTCACATGTAAGATTACTGAAGCGGTAGACAAATCCTATCCCATCAGGGATGCAGTATTTGGGAAGACATCAGGAAGATGTCTATGGCACGCCTGGGATGATGATGAGGTCTTCACGTGCGATCAGTGCGGAACCCCTCAATTTTCTGAACAGATTGCGTGGTGCAGGAAGACTGACAACTTCATTTGTACCGTATGTGCCCCCTCTCGTAAAGTTACAGATACCTTCTGGTTCTGGAAGGAATACACAGTAGTTTCTTGTCCCTTTTGCGGTGAAGAACATCCTACTTTGAATCGGCAGGAGTTCGAGGGGGAACATCCATGGCAGGCAGATCCATTTCGGTGCAGACAATTCCCTATCTGGTATCCCGATGGCCGACTGGTCAAAGAGGAAGATGTGAAGCAGAAAGAAAAAAAAGAAAAAAAAGAAAAAGTCATGGCATGCCCTTACTGCGGGACCAGGCTTTCTATAACTGAACCAGGTACCTACCAGTGTCCTCGCTGCCGTCAGTTGTTTACGGTGAGAAAGAAGTGACTGGAGGCTGACAAACTCTCTGCAAAAACAATTACAACAGAAATGGTATTATACTTTATTTCATTTTTTCATTTTTACCTTTCTTCATTTTTACCTTTCTTCATTTTTACCTTTTTAACCTGAAAGCTGGCAGAGGTGCCTAACCATTTGGTGTTTCTCTCAATTTTGTTACATGTGTAGCAAATTTTCTTTTCTTAATTAATTTTTGGATTTTTAATATTTATAGATATTTATTGTTTTAACCTTGGAATATATATTATTTACTCTACTTATTGTATAAAAAGTCATTATATTTTTCAACATACTCTGGTTATATACTCTTTCAACTGAACCTCAGTTTATGGAGTAAAAGAAACAAAAGATTTAAATACCCCTAACCCTTCACCCCCATGGGAAGGAGGAATAAAAATGGAAAAACCAATTTTTTTTCTCTTGGCTTTTCACGGATTCACCTCCTTCAACACCTCCTTCCCACACAATATTACTTCTTCCCTGATAATCTACTATGAGAATAGTTGGTAACACCTCCTTTCTTACCGAAAGATTTATATAGTATTGATTAGCAATAATGATATATGACAATGAGAAGAAATATTAGTGAAGCAAAGTATGAAACAACATTTCTCCTCAGGCCAGTGGATGGAGTGGGAGAAAGCATGAAAGCAGTGCTGAAGTGCATTTTCTGGAGAAAACCGGAGCTTTCAGAGCCTGCCCTGAAGTTTCTGGATTTTATCAAAGAGAACCAGGGCGTTGATGACAGTCTGTGGGAGCGCTTCTGTGTGGAGACATCTATTACTAGAGGCCAGTATGACTCTATTATTAAAAAATTGAGAGGCTCAGGATTGATCTACAAGAGAGATGGCACGTGGATGCTTTCGGATGATTTCATGGAGTTTCTCCAAAACGTGCTTCAGATAGCAAAACACTGGAAGGTTGAGGGTGAGAACCAATGAGACGGCTCTGTGCTGTGGCTGTGCTCCTGGTTGTGATGGCAGCCCAAATACAGTCACAAGATGAGGTCATAGTCCCTCAGTATCTGGCATATGATGACCGCATAGTCATATTGGAAGAGCATCTGGGACAGACCCTTATTGAGCTGACACGCTCACTTCGTGTGGAACCCAATGAGTGGTATGCAGATGTGTACCTGCCAACTCCTCCTGATTACTTTCTGCTCGCTCCTGATGGGAGTGTGATGCAGCGGCCTTCAGATACGAATGAGGGAGGTGAAGAAATATACCTGGGACCAAACAATTTGTATTTAGTGATATTATATGATTTTGAGCATGATTTGATAATTGAAGCAGGGGAGTGGAAGGATATAAACGGTAACATTGTGGCAGAATCCGCAGAGTGGTTTGATGAAAATGGGAACGGCACAAGAGAGTTCGGCGAGTGGATAGATGCTAATTCTAATGGGATTGTAGATTTAAATGAGTTGAATGACCTGAATGGGAATGGAGTGTTTGATATTGGAGAGTGGCACGAAGGAAAGAACACAGATGGAAACCCTCTCAACAATTTACCAGGAGAATTCAATGGAGCAGTTGACCCAGATGAGTGGATAGGGATGAACAGGGATCGATCCATCACCAAAAAGTTGGCTCTAAAGATCTACAAGAAAATATATGAATTACCCGTTCCAGTGTACAAGGAAATCGACTACCAGCATTACATCTTTCCTGTGTCCCCTGCGAGAGTGTTTCAGCATCCCGCTCTAAAGGCTATGACCACCATCACAGATAACCAAAAGCTGGTGCTCTTGTTGAGGTTGGAAGAGTGCGAACGCTGTGAGATCGTGGGGGATGTTGCCTGGTACGAGGATGAATTTGCTCGCATTGTATTCAACTTTCAGGGGTTCTTCAGGGAAACGTTGCACACCACATTACCACGGTGTGAAGGGTGCTATCTCGCTGATATTACGCACTATGCTAAACTGCAGATCTATATCCACGAAAAATATGAGTTACTGTATGAGAACTTTTATCTTCACACAGTAGAACGCCGGGGGCTTCCTGACAATCAAGATGGTACGACAGCTTACTACTATACTGCGCTTGATGAAAGGCCCAAAGAGGTTCGCTCCCTGGTGAGCTTTGATCCGTACTACTTGATGATCAGAGGTGATAACGAACTGGTGCTCTTTGAAACTATCTATGGAAAAGCGTTGATCGTGCCCTACGAACAAAAAGAAGAAGAGTATTCGTTCCATATCTATAAGAGGAAGTTTCCTGATGGGACAGAAAAGAATATTCGTGTAGAATTAGTCCACGTGTACCAGATTGAAACCTTAGATTGTGAACAGATTATTGTGATTCGGTTACTCATCGATGAAGATACTTTCAGGTATAACACAGATCAAATTGATCCAGACGAGAAGCTGTACACTGTTTTCTACTTTGCGTGTGATGATCACTTTGAGAACAACATTATTTTCCCAGAAGAGCATGAGGTAGG
>JGI2171J19970_10000046_pt1 | contig 43185 bp, 33 predicted proteins | sample DeeMarSWOR324_28_FD_19970 | JGI IMG/M metagenome (IMG submission 19970) | reverse complement strand
TTTATAAGTATTTACTAGTATATACTACTTATGAGGAAAATTCAAATCATCCAAGATGAGATCACGCTCACAGATGAAGTAGAAATTGTGTATGAAAAGAGGATAACACCCTTCGGAAATGGTGCAAAAGTTGATGCACCGAAGAGATACATTGGTAATAGAGTCTATGTAATAATCCTTAAACAGTGATCATGAATTTTGTCCCAAAGCCGATAGAACGCAACTATCACGCCTCCAGGAAATGATGGTGTTACACGTGTAACACACACAGAAGTCGTAATTGGGACTATCTCAAACTGTCTCAAACTGTCTCAATATACTGTTGAACCTCCTCCCACGTCTTTTAACAACTTCTCAAACTCTTCAGCATGAAAAATCTCAAAGAATTGAATTTATGAATTTAATTTCTTTATTCCTATAAAATATCCCTTTTTTACCCCTTATTTCCCTACTCTTCTTTTGAATTTTATATAACATTCGCAAACAGATTAAATGCAGTTCGGGTGTGTCTTGAATTTGTTACACGTGTAACATATTTTGGGGGTTCTCATACTCAAGGTGAATGAAATCCTACAATTTTCCAACAAATCAAAGATGCTGTATACTTCAGTTTTGTCACTTTTCCAACACGTAGATTGGAAGATATTTGATATTTAGAGAGGTTAAATTTTTATATCACACCTCTTGACAACCATTAAAGGGTCGTGGGCATGCTTTGTGTTCTTTTAGTGTGAACCACATTTGTTGGATAGTGTCACCAAATATTTCTTCTGGATATGTGCACGATTCTACTACGTCAAAGCCTTCCTTTGAAAAGAGGCTGATCATTTCTTTTCTTGTGTAGTACGCAAAATACCGAGGAGAACCACCATAGGATGCAGGATTTTCTTCCAGTCCTTCACCTTCTCCTCGTTTAAAATTCACTGCCACTACTCCAGTAGGTTTGAGAACTCTTTTGAATTCTTTAATCACTTTTCGTACCTCAGATTTTGGAACGTGGTAAATACTTCCACTTGACCATATGCCGTCAAAGGTATTATCATTAAAGAGGAGGTTACACATATCCATGTGCTGAAAATCACCCTGAGGATAGTATGTTTGCGCTTCTTTTAACATACCTCGTGATAAGTCAATGCCAAGAGCCTTTCCGCCATTCTTTTCTATGAGAACGCAATGGCGCCCATCACCACACCCAACGTCAAGGATTACGGGGTCAGATTGCGGGATGTACGACAGTAATCTCTGTATGTAGGTTTCTTCCCATTCCAGAAATTTAGGTTGGCGCGTCTTTTTACAATAGTGAGATGCAATTTTATCATAGGTTTCCATTGTTTGTCGGACCACATTCATGGCATTCATTCCTGAGCTGTGCAGTAATAGCATATAACAGTTTTGGTGTACATACTGAAAGAGCGCTACCAAACGCATGGGAATGTTCAGTTGTTCTATATATTGGTTTTGTTAGTCTGCTATCTTTCCAGTATATTGCTTTTTCTTACTTATCTTGTCTCTTCCATGAAGCGTCCTTTTAAGTATCTGCAAATATCTTTCTATTGTGGATTTTTCAGGGTTATACACTGAATAATGGAGGGTTTCATAATTTGTAATTTATGTCTAGGTCACATCCTTCAGGGGTATCAAATCAGTGGGTGTTTCTCTCACTTTTGTTACACGTGTAACAATTTTTTGTCTTTTATTGATTTTATCTTAATTCTATGATATTTAGAGAGATTCATAATTTTGGGCACCACATTTTTTGACAATTCCCATCTTTCTTGAAGATGTATTCTAATATCTTGTGGGTATATCCATTTTATAATCTTCTTTTAACTGAAAGAAGGGGAATTTTATCGTTTTTGAGAGAATGATCTTGCCAGATTATCTATAGATGAGCTGCCAAGAATGTAGATGTCAGAGATTTTGAATTTTCCATGAAAACAATTCCCGTGGGGGTTATCTCAGCTCATTTTTGTGTTTGATTTTATCAGTGCTAAGATACTACAAAAAGACAAAAAAATAAAAGATTTTGCAATAGAATAAATCCTCTTAATACAATACATTCCTTCAATATTGTGGTAGATCCTCATTTTGTAGTATTATTGAAGAAGCAGGAGAATATCTCCTGCTTCCAACGGAGGAAAAAGATGTGTGGTCGAGAGGTTTTCGAACTTTCCTGTGCCTCCTTAACGAGGAAGAACATACAGCAATAGCCACACATTTATATATAATTTGAGAGGGACAAATGTACCTGGTTTGAATTGTGCTCATCAATCCCTGAGACAACACAGAGAAATTTATAAATCTCCAGGCTGTACCATACCTATGAGTGCACGTGAAAACAAAGAGAACCACACACGCTGCAGTACTATAGATGTTCTGTACGAGGACAGAAAGCTTCACAACGATGGCATCCTTGACAGTCTCATGGGATATAAGGAATGGTTTCACTACATGGGTACCTTTTTTGTAAATAGAAACCGGTTAACCTTAGTTGTGGGATTCCCCAAATCTCTTTCTGGTATGGGTGCGCTTGGATGGATCTCCTATGACAAGAAACAGTACTCTTTTGCAGGAAATCCTCAAATTTCTGGTCACTACGGATTTTTTGATCTGAAAGTCTATGCAGAATTCAACAAAAGTGAAAATGGGTACCTCATAGAATATCCGAAACCTTTACCTGATAGTGGTCACACTGGACGTGTTAACGGGGAATTTCCAGACTACACTATCACTGTTACCACCCCTGAACTCGATGTAACAATCTCCATGCACATCAATTCACCAGAAAAATCGATGTATACACGAAATCTTTGTCCATGGCTGATTGGAGGCTGGTTTCACTCTGGAGATGTCACTTGTTTACTGGAGGGCACTATAAATGGTCAAAAACTGGGTCCTGTGAAAGGTAGAGGCTGGTACGAGAGGAACTGGGCTCACATTCCATCACCACCCGCAAGCTGGTTCTGGTTCATGACCCACCTAGAAAACGGGGATGTTTTCGATTTATTAGTTGAAAAGTCCATGGGTATCAGAATCCATTACCTGGATGAGTGCTGGCTATACCAGAATAGAACATTCTATGGGATACCCCATTATGAAGCCCCTATTCCAGGAAAAGTGAAAAGAGCCATACGAAAAAGGGACTATTCCCAGATCATAGGAGAACAGATCACGTGTAGAGGAAGAAACAGCACATAAACATTCGACATTACAGCCACTATTACTGATTTTCGTCAGTACGACTATTGTAATTTGTGTGCCAGTATTAAATGGGCGAACTTCATCTTTGAAACTGAAGGTGAAGCTCACATCAATGGTACAGATATTAACATGAAAGGGCGGGGTGCAGCAGAGTACGCTCCTATACTGTACTGGTGGTGCTAACTGGAGTTGTCAGGTACAACAAATTACTTACTGAACGTGGGGGTCTTTTTTCCACAATTCAACAACTTCATTCGGCCACCCAATCTTCTCTAGAACTTCTCGTACTGCATCATCATCAGTAACAGGGCCGTGTTCCCTCCTTTTTATGATAGCCTGCTTTGGTATATTGAATATTTTCTGTTCTATATCTTGATACCAATCCCATCCAAAAAATTCAAATCCATCCTCATCTATGTACAAAAAGGTAGCCACCGTTGCTAATTCAGAATTTAATCGGTCTTTCTCTTTTTTTACGAAGGCGCTTTTCACTTGATTTGATGCTTTCTCCATCGTCATGAACCATTTTTCACCAAAGTCAGGAAAATCAGTCACCCAGGCAGATATATTTGCCAGAGTTGGCCTTTTCTCCTCCTCTATTCCTCTCTGCACTAATTTTTCCCCATAAAACTGATGCAATTTCCCAGGAATTCCCTCTGCCATCATTTCAAGATGAGGAGTCATATAATTCAGGTAATGAGTATGTCCGTAGACAACGTTCACCTTTTGAGGTACTTTCTTGGAACTGATAAACTTCTTCCACCACTTGGTGAAATTATCTACAGTGTCCCTCTTTTTGTATCTCATACCAACGAGCCTGTCCCATATGGGTCTTCCAATATCCAGGTAAATTCGTGGGATTGTCAAAAGCAAGAGCAGCCAAAAGGTTGGACTTTCCCCCAAAAAAATCGATGTGTGTGCAATCCAGTTAATAATTTTAACGATTACACTCGCTACAAAGAGAAAAGGTATGTAAAGAGTTAAACTGTTTCCAACATTTCTTATGGTAGCCCATATTTTGTAACTCCCTCCTGTCTCTCTGAAGTACTTGTCAAATTGATGACCGTGCACGAACACATAGGCTTCATCACCGTACTTCTCTGTAGTCACTGTGTCTCCTGATTGAGATGGATACGCATTGGGAAAGACCTTCATCAATGAGCTCCCTAAATGGTAGTACATGAATTCTTTTTTGTGGGGCCTTTCTAAGCAAATGTTCTTCAGAATGTTATCGTGATTCCCTAGAACATATATTTTTTCTGCTTTTATCTCTGATAAAATGGGTATTACCGTGGAGAGACAGGCAGCTACTGGTTCGTTTTCCGATTCCCAGAATTCAAAGATGTCTCCTAAGAATACAATCTTATCGGGTGGGGATATGGTTTTGTCTTCGATATTTTCTTCTCTTATGTGACCTTTCACAATTTTGACTTTAAATTCCTTTTTTTCTTCTAACTCTCTGATCCACTTCAAAAAATCTGCAAAGTAGCCAGGCATGCTCACATTCAAACCGCCTTTTTTGATCCCAAAATGGGTGTCTGCCACAACGATGGTTCCTCCCATGGATTATCTTTATGTATCTCCTTAAATAGGTTTGCATAATATGGTCACATTGCAATAGTTTCCACTTTTTGTTACATGTGTAACATTTCATTTTCTTTTCTTAACTATTCTTAGAGTTTTTGACAGTTTCTCAGGTTTTTTGATGTCGTCTTACAGGAAAACATCACAGTAGCAGGGTGAAATAGAAAAAGGTTTATATACTTAAGTATCACCAGTAATATGAAAATTCCTTGAGGAGGANTTAAGTAATGGAAACCCCTTTTACTAAAGAAGAATTGGATAGAAGCTTTGAAATAGTAGACTCTGATCCAACTANTCTAGNAAATAAAGATAAACAGATTAAATATTAAAAATCTGTAATAGGTGATGCAGTTTGGACCAAAATGACCAACTTTGGATTGAGCGATCCTACAAGAATTGCAGCGGATGTAGGAGATGTGAAATTGCCTGTTCACTCTATCATGAAGGAAAAATCTGGCCTGAAGCTTCAAGAATTAGGGTTTTCATGCTTGTTCCAGGGGTAGAAATTCCCCATTTATGTTTCCAATGCGAGGATTATCCTTGTGTCGAAGCCTGTCCTGAAGGAGCCCTTTCTGTAAACGATCAAACTGGAGCAGTACATACAGATGCTGTAAAGTGTACAGCATGCAGTCTGTGCATAGCAGCGTGCCCCGGGAATGTTCCACACCTTCATCCAGATGGTAACTCCATTGTCATCTGCAACTTATGTGATGGTAACCCTCGATGCGTTGAAGCATGCCTAGAAGGCAGATGGAACGCTCTAATGCTTCTGCCAAAAGAAAAAGACATTTCCTATAAAGCGTTAGCCGCAACACCTCACAAACTCACAAGAGAAGTTGCTTCCCAAATTTTTGGAGAAAAAACCACAAAGGAGGTCTTGGGATGACGAGGGGCTACGCTGGAAAATTCCTGGAAATAAATCTTTCCAAAAGGACTATTGAAGAAACAACGTTTTCAGACGAAATTCTTAAACAATATATTGGTGGAAGAGGGTTAGCTGCAAAGATATTATGGGATAGACTAGGGAAAAAATGGGAAACAGTAGATCCACTCAGCTCAGAAAACATTCTTCTCGTTTTCACAGGCCCGCTGACAGGATATATTCCTGGAACAAAGGTTTGCATTTCTGGAAAGTCGCCTCAAAGCAATGGTGTAATAGGGTCGACTGTAGCAGGCGAGTTTGGAATCGATTTAAAATGCGCAGGATATGACGGCTTAATTATAACTGGTAAGGCAGAGAACCCATGCTACATCTTCATATGCGATGACCAAGTCGAAATTAAAGAAGCTTCACCTATCTGGGGTAAAAAAGCTAGGGAAACTGTACGTTTTCTTGTTAAAGAATCAATCAAAGAAATTAAAGATATTAAACCAGATTATGGAGAAGTAGTTGAACCCTCAATTCTCTATATTGGACCATCTGGAGAGAACAAGACGAGGGTAGCAGTTGTCGTCTCTAAGTATGCGCATGCTGCAGGTTACGGTGGATATGGTGGAGTCATGGGGACAAAAAACCTGAAAGCACTAGTTGCAAAAGGGTTTGGTCCATTACCTGATGTATATGCTCAAGAGGAAACATTACATCTTATCCATGAATTTTCAGCAAGAAGTTTTGAAAGTGAAAGGTTTAGACGCTGGGGAACAGGAGGAGGGGGTTACAATTTTGGAGCTGAAACATCTTCAGAGCCCATCAGAAACTGGCAGGAGGAATGGCATGACAAAGAAAGCTACAAGGGAGAAGAATTCGACAAGTACTGGGTCAAAAAATACTGGGGAGATTTCGGTTGTCCCACAACGTGCCTCAAACTTGCTGTGCTGAAAAAGGGAAAGTACGAGGGAGCAATATGCGATAATCCAGATTATGAACTTGAATCCTATTTGGGTACAAATCTTGGAATATTTACTCCAGAAAAGAATATATATCTTTCTTATGTGTGTAACGAGCTTGGGTTATGCGGAATTCAATGTGGAGCAGTTCTAGGATTCGCAGCAGAACTCTACGAAAAGGGTATACTCACAAAAGAGGATTTAGATGGAATACTGCTTGACTGGGGAAATGTTGAAGCCTTCGTAACTTTGGCTGAGAAAATAGCTGCGAGACAGGGAATTGGCAATATCTTGTGTGAGGGAATCTATCGAGCTGCCTTAAAGCTTGGTAGAATAAAAGGGCTTGACTTACTCAACTATGCTGTTCAGGAGAAGGGCGTAGCCATAGGAGCGCACGGCGTTAGAAGCGGAAGAGACTATGTAACAACGAATCCAATTGCTTATGCATGTTCAGTTCAAGCAGGAGACCACACATCAGGGGCTGATCTCCCGATTGGTCACAGGCACAGCGAGTTGTTCTCAATCATGAGTGATTCAGCTGTCTATTGCTTTTTTGCTGCAATGGGAATTAATAATAAGGATATATTCAACTTTTACGAAGCAGTGACAGGATGGAACCTAACAGAAGAGGAATGGTATCAGGAAAAAGCTTTAAGAATTCTCCAATTGCAGAGAACTATGCTTCTCTTGGGTGGACCTGACATCAAGTGGAAGCCTAACCTGGATGATGATCTTCCACCACGGTTCTGGGAGCCACTGCCCTCAGGGCCTGACAAGGGAAGAACCTTGGACAGGACCGTTTTTGAGAAGTCAAAGCTTGAATATTTTAATGCTGCTGGTTGGAACGAAAATGGTGTGCCAAAACCAGAAACGCTGCACAACCTTGGCTTAGAAGATGTTGAAGCGAAGCTCAGGGAAGTAAATTTGCTGTAGTGACATACTTGTGGAAGGCTTTTCTATCATAAAAGATTTTCGATCAGCCAACAACCAAGGTTGATTACAGCTATGATCTTCCCTAGTGGTGCAGTATAGATGGGCCATCTCCACTTTTAAAAATAGTGAGGATTAAGCTGTAACATATTCCTCAAGAAGTAAGAGATATGGGCTCGGAAATGTTACACGTGTAACATTTTCTTCCCTTTGTAATGTTCTTGCAATATCTCCGATACCAAAAAATTAATATCAGGAATCAGGTCTTAATCGATGTATATTAAGAGGTGAGGATTATCATTAATACTGTGAGAAAAAGTGTTTGAAATAACCTCTGAAATTGAATCCCTTTTTGTCCAAGAATGGAAACGACAGCGAAAAAATATCAGGATTCTCCGTAAAACTGGAGAACCCAAAAGATTTATATACAAAGTACTGCAGTACATGATACGAAAAGAAAAATGACAGAGCATCTTTTCTGAGCATTTGTATGACAATACAAAACTGCAAAGAGATTCACAGAGAATATCATTTAAAGATCAAAGAGGGATAGAATGAGTAACTATCGTGAAGATATTGAAAGGCTTAAGAACCCAAAAAATATTCGAGAAGCACTGTGTGCAAGTAGTCCTTACACGTTGAGAAAAGCTTTTGAGAATGACGAGACTGTTCTTCATCTCATCAAGGCTGGACGTGAAGTGACTCCACCAATTTTTGAAGAACTTGAAAAAAATGGGCTCAACTTGAATGAGATTACCCTTTCCTGTTTCACCTACATTGTGCACAAGGTAGATCCAAAATCAGCAGTGAAAATTCTGAAACCGCTCTTTGCTGAAGCAATGAAGAGCCCTGGAGCTTTTTTCGTCTATTTTGCAGCACATATCCTGCGTCAGGAGAACAATCTTTCAATTAAGCCTTTACAAATGGATTACAGCAGAGCTGAATTAAAGGAGACTTTGAAACGAATTTCGTGAAAGGAGGAAGAAAAATGCCTATATATACTGCAGCTGGACATCTCATAGAAATTGCTGATGATAGGATAGGTTGGCCTACTTCTCCAGACCCTGATCCACGAACGTGTGACTACACACATTTTGATCTTACTACAGAACAACTGGGGCAGACGTGGAGGTATAACTGCTGGGGATTTACATTTCTTCCGAGACGTTACTGGATCAGCCATGGGAGTGATGTAGATAGGATTCTTGAAGATAATTGTGATTTAGTACTTGGTGGTTCAGTGCGAGTTGGAGATGTTATCCGCTATCGCGATGACCGTGGTATTACCACACACACAGGTCGGGTCTGGCAAACAGATGGTGCAGGTCATGCCGCAAGAATTCGGAGTAAATGGGGTGCTCTGGGAGAGTATATTCATGAACCACTCTGCTCCGATTTGCCGTCAGGTTATGGGACAGACTTGGCATATTTCCGTCAAAAAGCTCCTCTGCGCGGCATTGCAGATTTGTGGATCAAAGACTCTCCAGGGGATAATGGCGAACAGGTTCCTGGTAGACCCTGGTGGACCAGTCCAGATATTTTCGTTGATGTGCCGCCACATGATGGTACTCCAGATGAACATCCAGTGTTTGATCATCCCAACCGCGTGTGGACAGTAGTGTGGAACAGAAGTGATCAACCAATTGAGGAGTTTTATGTAAGGTACTACTGGGCTGATCCTGCAGCAGGCCTTGCCCCATCAGACTGGCATCTCATTCCAGGGACACCAGGACATCCCAACCCTGCAGGTCCTATCAGTGTTGACGGAGATACCAGTGTTGAAGCACCTTATGTAGAATGGATACCCACAGCTGCTCCCGCTCACCAGTGTTTGTTGGCAATAGCTTACGTTCATGACGATCCGACAGATTCTTACAATCCTGATCCTTTGGTTTACCCTTTCGGCATACCCTGGGATAACAACATAGCGCAGCGCAATGTCCACATAGTTCGGTTAGAAGGTGGAGGGAAAGGTGGATTATCCATACATTCAGGATATCCATTCGATGACAATCGAGAGATGAGAGGTTCATTACATGTGTTATTAACGTACAGCCCACCAATTATTGGGAGGAAAGTGATTCCACTTAAAGCAGCCATTGTTTTAGATAGAAGAAAAAAATCGTCCTTGAAATCATGGAAAGATTACCTGAGAATGGGAGGTAAATTCAAACCAGATCTGCCCAAAAAACCTGCTGAAAAACCACTGGCTGGAACAGTATTTCCTGATATCCTTTATGAACCCAAGAACCCTCATAAAATTGATATTGAAGTAGCTGTTCCAAAAGAGGTAAAAGCAGGCTCAGTCTATTCTCTGCATATAGCTCAATATATTGAAAATACAGTTACTGGTGGTTACACTGTGGTCATCAAGATAAAGTAAAGAGGTAATTCATAAATCTGACATCCTTGTTTCATGCACACGAAGAAAAACATCAATAAAGCCAAGAACCAGTACTGAAGGGCTCGATGGATTGCTAAATACAAAGTCCCCTCGTAGTATCACCTCATTTATTGGTTAGTGTGATGCATCCCTTCAATTGAGAGTTGAACAATAATGAACCGTTGTGGTGAATTAACTCTTGATATCCTTACCAAGCATCTTCTTCCTTAAAACCCTTTTCAGCCCTGCTCAGGTGTAGATACCAAAAGGTCTCTCATAAAAGGGAAAGTGGTATAAAGATCTTCCATTCTCAGAACCTGATCGCTTCTCCAAGCATCCTTCTTCTCAACACTCTGGAGGTTGCATACAAAACGACCACATCAATAATGATCATTACCACTGCTTCCCACCATACATCTGACCACGTAGCTCCTCTCTGCGTTATGACTAGAAGGGGATGGATGAAGTAGTATGTGGGGAAGAATTTGCCGAGCCATTGGGGTATCTGCGGGAATAGAATAACGAGTGCAGGAATCATAAAAAAGAACCCTAACAATTTCATTCTGGATATCAAATCAGTGATGTCCTTCATGACCACTCCTGCCATCAACCCTATCCCTACAGCAAAAAGCGTTCCCAGAATTAAGAAGAACAAAATAAGATGTATTCCACCAGTAAGAGAGCTGTTCAAAACCAGAATCAAAATACCCAGTATTAGTCCAAGGAACAACCCATAAAGTGATTTGGCTACAATAACCTCTAACGGTGTAATAGGTGTCACCAGGACTGCATTCAGTGTCTTGTACTCCCTTTCCTCGATTAGAGATGCTGAAAGAATCATCGCAGCAATCATTGTTGCATAGACTAATATGGCAGGTACAAATCTCTGCTTTATCGAGAATTCTTCAGTTCCAATCAGCTTCGTTTCAATAGTTACCACTCCCTCAGCACCTGCACCTTCCCGGAAAGCTTCCACCAAAGTGGCACCAATTGTTAGTCTCTCATTCAAGAGACTCTTACCAGAAATCAAGAGTGTGGGGAGGGTTCCTGCTGCAATATCCAAATCTGAAGGTATGATCAGCCCTGCATCATACTCTCCTTCCAAAACTGCTTTTCTTAAATGCTCTTCAGATGAAACAATACTCACCTTGATTGAAGGCTCCTCCTCCAGTATATTAACGAGCTCACCCTCACCGAACACTCCCACAGAAGGTGTTGGTGTACCCATAGTTCCCAGAGCGTAAGTGAGCACTATTGACATAATAATTGGTACTAGTATCATAAGCAAGAAGAAGCTCTCTCTCGTAGTCGAGACAACATCTTTCCTCGTCATGGAGAATAATCTAGAAACATTCATGAATACCGCCTCCTCAGTGCATATATGCCCAGAATGAAGAGTATCACATCACACGCTGCAATCACAAGAAAGTCTTTCCACACCTCTGCTAACCCAGCCCCATGGTTTAAGATCTGATCAAACGCATTCACCATGTAATACGTAGGAATGAGCTTCACCACAGAGAAAGAAACATCAGGTAAGAAGATCAACAACCCTGGAAGTAAAAAAACCAGCATAGGTACTCCTGCATAAACGTAGGAACCAACAATATTCTCTGTCAAACTTCCCGTGAATAATCCCAGACTTACTGCCATGATACCACCCAAGAGAATTCCCAGAAATAACACGGGCAGATTCCCTCTTAAACTCCAGGTCAGAATGAGAATTGCGAAGGCAACACTCAAAGAATAGGAAATTCCTACCAGCCCTTTTGCCATTATAACATCTGAAGGAGAAGCAGGTGTGATCAGGACAGCTCTCAACGTTCCTGCAGCACTTTCTTCCACAATCAACGTTGATATAGTCCACATTTCCATTATTAGAGCCATCAGCACGTACATTGGTATAGACTGTTCATTCAAGGGAATGTGTTTTCCTGCCATGTCCTCCCCTAACATTTCTTCTTCAACTATGAGAGGCTCCTCTCCTGAAACAGTATATTCAATTGCTAACTGCATTAAGTACTCAATAGCTGTTCTCACGCTTTCGGGCTGGTCAGATCTGAAGTACAGGATTACGTGCGGTTTTTGTCCTGACATCAACTGAGAAATAAAATCTTCTGGGTATACAACACCAACAATGTAATCCCCCCCTCCAACAGCATTCTTGACTTCTTCTTCTGACGAGAAAAAACCTACTTCTATACCTTCTTCCTCTAAATCTGATATTTCTCCAAATAACTGAGAATCTCCGCAGATAGCTAGAGAAAATGTTTCCTCCACAGTGGAAGGTAATATATAGTACACTGCTGAGAATATGACTCCGCTTAACAAAGCCAGCAGCACTAACCTGTTTCTCACTGCTTGAATAGCATCTTTCCTCGCAATAGCTTTAATACATGATCGGTTCATTGTTCCAATTTCCTCCCGGTCAATTTTATAAAAACTTCCTCTAGGGTGGCTTCCTGGGTGTGAATAGTGGCAATATCCTTTCTCTCCAACAGCTCTTTCGTCCTTTGAGGAGTTTTGGCATCATCCAGTGGTAGTGTTTCTTCTTCAAAGCCTCTTCCAGTTCTTGTTCTTACTTTTAAGGCCCTCTTCCCCAGTTTTAATTTGAGGTTCTCAGGAGTGTCTAACGCTGCAATTTTTCCTTCATTAATGAACGCCACTCTATCAGAGAGCTTGTCAGCCTCCATCATATTGTGGGTGGTCAAAAAGATGGTTTTACCCTTCTCTTTTTCTTCTAAGATAATATTTCTGATAGCTTCTGATGATATAGGATCTAACCCACTGGTAGGTTCATCCAAAAAGAGAATGTCTGGGTCGTTGATCAAAGAGCGGGCAAACATCGCCCTCTGCTGTAACCCTTTGGAGAGGGTGTCTACTCTATCGTCTATCCACTTGGAGAGGTCCACCCGTTCGAGCAATGACTCAATATCTGGTTTCATTCCAAATAATCTGGCAAAGAATTCCAGGTTTTCCCTGACTGACAAGCGAGGATACAAATTCTTTTCTTCAAAACAGACACCCATTCTTTTATGGATCTTCTTGGCATCTGTGGAAACATCATATCCTAACACTTTCGCATACCCGTCTTGGGGTGCTAATTGGCCGGTAAGCACCCTTACGGTCGTGGTTTTACCCGCACCGTTGGGTCCTAAGAATCCCAGAATTTCTCCCTTGTCTACAGAAAAGGAGATGTGATCTACTGCTAAGGTATCACCATAGCTGTATGTGAGATTTTTTGCTTCGATTATCACGACATCACATCCTTGTACCTGTCTCAAGCACACGAGGGTTTTTAAAGGTTATGGGTTTGATGTTATGCTTTACTCGTTGTGCACGACAGGTATCTCTTTGGTACTCCTACGTGACTGGTATACAAAAAGGTTGTGCCTACCATAGGAGGTACTTTATAAGTGCACGGTTCACTTGGTTGCTATTGTTACACGTGTAACATATCATGAAAATATGTCTTGTTTTTGAAGACATCCTTTATAACCCGATGTTGTATAGATTTTTTCGTAATACAACAGCAGTCTAATGCAGATGTGAACTTTCTGGGGAAGTACAGTAAGAATCACTGCTCAGGCAGGAGAAGATAATGACGAACTGGTGATAGCAGATTTAGACGTGGATATGATTCGAGAAGTGAGAAATACGTGACAGTTTTTCAGAGATAGACGACCCGATACATACGAGAGACTGACTGAGATCTAATTCCTTTTTTTTCTTTCTACTGCACGATAAGTAAAAAGAAATGAAAAGAGAGTTGATTTATCCTGCAGCCTCTGCATCAGCTATGGTGAGCACCTCATCCAGTGCATCTACTCCGTAATCAATTTCCTCTTCAGTAACAACGAGTGGAGGCGCCACCATCAGTATATTGATGATATTTAACACGTACACGCCTTTTTTCATAGCCTCTTGTGACAATTTATTCATGGTGGTCTGCTCAAACTTTTGACTCACTCTGCAGAAGGGTTCTTTCGTTTTTCTGTTCTTCACTGGTTCTACAGCCCAGAATAGTCCTTTACCACGGATATCTCCCACCGATTTGTGGGTATCCTTCAACTCTTTCAGCCTTTTACCCAGGTATTCACCCATTCTTCTGGCGTTCTCAATGAGATTCTCCTCTTTATACGCATCAATGGCAGCAACTCCTGCTGCACATGGTAAAGGATGAGCTACATACGTGTGTCCATGGCAGAAAAGGTTCTCATCAAAGTATTCAGCTATCTTTTTTCTTAAAACAGTAGCACCCAACGGAATGTGAGCTCCTGTTAACCCTTTAGCCATGGTCATGATATCTGGTACCACACCCCAGTGGTTGACTGCGAACCATTCACCAGTCCTGCCAAATCCGGTCATGACCTCATCATCGATTAATAACACGCCCCATTTGTCACAAATTTTTCTGATCATGGGTAAATACTCATCAGGAGGTACAATGACACCATTTGAGCCCACAATAGGTTCTAAAACCATGGCAGCAACCTTGTCACCACCGCCTTCATATTCGATCATGTAATCCACATAGGTGGCACAGGTAATGCCGCAACCAGGATACGCTTTACCAAAAGGACACCGGTAGCAGTACGCATCGGGAGCCATGATAACACCAGGGACGCCTCCTGGTTCAACCCACCATCTTCGGGGATCACCAGTTAAGGCAATAGCACCGTAGGTGGACCCATGGTACGATCGGTACCGTGAAAGTATTTTGTGTGCACCAGTGAAAAATCGGGCAGTCTTGATTGCAGCCTCATTGGCTTCACACCCACTGCTGGATAAGAATACTTTGGTCAAGTCCCCAGGAGTAATGTCAGCAATCAGCTTTGCTAATTTTGCTACCGGTTCTGTGGCAAATGCAGAATGAACAAATGCTATTTTCTCTGTCTGGGTTCGGATTGCTTCTGACACCTTTGGATGTCCGTGACCCAGATTTGAACAGATCAACTGCGATGAAAAATCAAGAATCTTTTTTCCATCTTTATCATACAGCCAGCTCCCTTCAGCTTTTGTCAGGAAATTTGGTTTCCATCCGCCTTGAACTGACCAGCTCTTGATGAGATGCTGCTCGAAAGCAGCTAAATCCTCTTTCTCCATACAATTCACCTTTTATCACTTTTCTGAATACCATATAAAGGTTTCGGTTAGGAGTCGGAATTAATACTTATATAGTAAATTCTTTATGAAATATTATTTGTATTTTGATTATTATTCGAAAATTGAAGAATCTTTGCAGAGTGGAAATATTCATGAAGATGGGTTTTCCAGGACACTTTCCAGAGTTTGGTTAGATGATATGAGTTAGTTTTTCCAGTTTCAATATTTCGCATAGTCTCTTTTGGAAGGTTAGAAGAATATTATCTTGTGAAGATCCATGCATATTCCCCCCTATTCACAATTATCGGGATTGTCAATTTCGGGGGATGAAACCTCTCTAAGCTCATTTTGTTTACAATTCACACACAGTAAAGATAAGTTCACTCAATGTTACACGTGTAACAACACATGTAACAGCATCAACACCACAGATTTGACAACTCCCCCCTTACCATACGTTTAAATAGCCTTGGTAACCTTTGAGTAATATTCGATATGATGATCAAATTATTGGCAAATCACCGAAACATTTTTATTATTCCAGAAAACATGGGGAATGAGGTGGAGAAAGTGCGGCTGCAAGTTAACCAGGCCCAATGTATGGGCTGCCGAATATGTGAGATAGTGTGTGGTGCAAGCCACACTGCTTTCAATCCTGCCAAATCAAAGGTGAAAATTGTAGAAAGAGTGTATGAACATCCTCATGTTTTTGTGTGTAACCAATGTGCATCACCTGAATGTGTTGAAGCCTGCCCTACAGAAGCACTGTACAAAACAGATACTATGGTAGCATTTGATCAGGAGAGGTGTACTTTTTGCCTTTCGTGTGTGGATGCGTGTCCGTATGATGCGTTATTTGTGTATGGTGATCACCTGCTGAAATGCGATCTGTGTAATGGAAATCCTCAGTGTGTGAAATACTGTCCTAAAGGTGTGTTTAAGCTGGTGGATGGGTTCTATACAGGAGGGGATTGAATGTATGGATATGCTGGAAAGGTACTGTATGTGGATTTGAAAAGGGAAAAATCCCGTACTGTTCCGGTAACAGAAGATTTTGCCAGAAAATATTTGGGTGGAAACGGATTTGGAGCTCGAATCCTGTACGATACAGTAAAAAAGGGTACAGATCCCTCGAGTCCTGAAAATGTGATAATATATGCGGCAGGCCCCGCTTCAGGGACATTGTGGCATGGTGCAGGAAGAACACACGTAATCACCAAGTCGCCCATGACTGGAGGGTTCATAGATTCTTCTGTGGGAAAAGATTTTGCAGCTGAGTTAAAGTACGCAGGATATGATGCTCTGGTGGTCACTCAACGAGCAGAACACCCGGTGTATATCAAGATTGTTAATGATACGGTGGACATTGTCCCTGCCGGTGATTTGTGGGGGATGTCAGCAATAGAAGCACAAATTCATGTCAGGGAAGAACGAGGTGAGGAATACTCCTGTATGGCCATCGGTATGGGAGGAGAGAACCAAGTGAGGTACGCCTGTACCATTTCAGATACCAGAGCTGCAGGAAGGGGCGGCACAGGAGCTGTCATGGGTTCCAAGAATCTAAAACTGGTGGCAGTGACTGGAACAAAAGATGTTGAAATTCCTGACATGGACACATTCATGGAGTTCTATGACGAGTTGATTCCACTGTACAAGAAAAATTTAAAGTCCCTCACCCAGTACGGAACACCTATTCTGGTTAATATCATCAACTTGATGGGTGGCCTGGGAACCCGAAACTGGCAGAATGAAACCTTTGAGAACGCAGAGAACATATCAGGAGAGGTGTACAAAGAGAAGTATTTCAAATGGCATACTGCATGCTTTGCCTGTCCAGTGGGATGCGGTAAGGTCTTCGCATGTGAACGAGGCACATCAGAAGGCCCGGAATATGAAACATTATACTCTTTGGGATCGTGCTGCAGTATTGACGATCCTGAAGTGATTATAGAAGCAGACCGGCTGTGCGATGAATACTCCATAGATACTATATCCATGGGCGTTTCTACCGCTTTTCTCATGGAATGCTGTGAAAAAGGATTGATTTCTGACCCTCAATTGAAGTTTGGGGATGGAGAAGCTTTAATTGAGGCTATCCACAAGACTGCTCGCAGAGAAGACTACGGAACCCTTCTGGCAGAAGGTACCATGAGGATGGCTCAAAAAATTGGGAGAGGCTCAGAGAAGTTTGCAATCCACGTGAAGGGACTGGAAGTTGCAGGGCACTCACCGAGAGCATTGAAATCAATGTCTGTAGGATATGCTACAGCCACCCGGGGTGGAAGTCACCACGATTCGAGACCCACCTACGAATATGGGGTAGAAGACAAAAGAACGCTCGAGGACAAGGCACAAATAGCAGTAGATTCTTCCAACTGGACTGCCTTTGGAGACAGTCTAGTAGTGTGTCATTTGATGGAAAAGGCAGTTGGTATGTTCTTGTGTGAGAATCACGTGAAAATGCTGAATCTCGTGACAGGCTGGGACTGGACATTAAAAGAGGTGACAAAAGTATCTGAACGAATTTACAATCTGGAGCGGTGCTTTAACGTGAGGGAAGGGTTCTCACGAAAAGATGATATCCTCCCCTGGAGGATTATGCATGAGGAAATTCCCGAAGGTGGTTCCCAAGGGTGCAGAGCTGCCCCCGAGGAGCTGGAAACGCTCTTAGACCAGTATTACCAGCTGCGAGGCTGGGACAGAAACGGTATACCTACTGCAGAGAAACTGACTGAACTTGGACTGGAGGGATGCATCAAAGATATCAGGTGATAAGTTCAACCAGAATACAGAACAGACACGGTAAGGAGTACAAAAGGGAGGTTATTTTCTTGGCAACCTCCGAAAGAGAGGGTTGACTACCCTCAGATTAAGGTTCACATTTCTTGTGATAAATTGCTACAACATCACACAAAAGTATATAAACCTCTGAAGTGAGGATGAACCAGGGATGAGTTTATGGGAAGAATCAGAATCCCCACAGAAGTTGCTAATTTCCTAAAGCAGGAGGGAAGCCAAAGGCTTTTGGTAAAGGGAGATGCAGGAACCGGTAAAACTATATTCGTATTATCTCTTTTGAGATATCTTTCTCGCTACAGCCAAGGTGTTTACGTCTCCACGAGGGTAAACTACGAAGATATTTACAGGTACACTCCCTGGGTGAAGGACAAAATCCAGAAGGACAACATTATCGATGCTACCAATCCTGAAGGTACCCTCTTATCTATGGAATCAGAGTTACGGTACAACAGTGCAGGAGATTTTGTGAAGATCATTGCAGACAAATGCCGGTTGCTCAATGTTCTGAATATGAAGTACGGCTGTGTGATCATCGATTCGTGGGAATCGTTAGTGTCCAACATCCCTTACTCAAAGACAGATACTGAAATACAGCTGGAAAGGATTCTGGTAGATCTTTCCCGGGAAATGAAAGTCAATCTGGTCTTAATAGTGGAGAATAGTGAGGTCACTCGCCTTGACTACGTGGCGGATGGCGTGATCCTCATGGAAAAGAAATTGCACCATGAAAATAGAGTGCGCACCATGGTGTTGCGAAAACTGCGAGGAGTCAAAATCGTCAATCCTGTCTATCCCTTTACGTTAGATGGTGGAAAATTCCAGGCTTTAGAACCTGAATCTGTCCACTTTAAGGCTAAAAAATCCAAGCGATTCAGGAAGATACGTGCATCCAGTTCCAACAATACATCGTCTGGCATGAGAGACCTTGACAGCCTCCTGGGAGGTGGTCTCAGAAAAGGGAGTTTAAATTTATTGGAAGTGGGAAGTGGTGTGGGGTTTGCTTATATACCCTTTATTACTCTCCCGATTATCAATGCATTAAACACGGGAATGAGTGCTATCATTGCTGTTCCTGAAGGTATCAATTTCTCTTTACTCAAAGAGAAGCTGGTGATACCCTTTGTCAAGCCAAGTGCTCGCGACAATTTCCTGGCGGTTGAAGAAACGTACATACCGGAAAATGAGCTTCCTCCCCAGATAACTCCTTTGAGTATTGCAAGGACTCACAAGGACTTTTTAGACCTTCTAGAGGTTTTGAGAGAACGGTTGAACAACCCAGTCTTGCAGGTGGTGGGGATGGACAACGTGGAACACAAGTACGGCTTTTCCAATATCCAGAGCGACATGGGGAGAGTATCTTCCCAGAATAGGAGCTCACAGAATGTGACCATGTTGGTGGCCAAGGAAGGACAGGATATAACCCCCCACCTGGGCCACATATGCGACACTCACATGAGACTGGAGACTATCAACAAGTGCGTGTTCATAGAAGGGATCATACCCAAGACAGGACTGTACCATACACATTTCTACAGCTCCAGTTCTGGTCCCGCAGTCAAACTGACTCCTCTTCTCTGACCGCAAGACTTATATTTGACTATCTGTAGGTGTTCACATGCCTGGAAAAGTTATCGCACTAATCCTTTTATCTTGTGTGGCTCTCTTGAGCGCAGATACAATTTTTGAGGAAAAAGAAATCTACGACTTGAGCGATAAAATCAGCACCCTCTCTGCATTGTGGGCAGGAGATTTAGAGGGAGACCGCGTACCTGAGATTTTAGCAGGGGGAATCATCTACGAAGAAGGAATTTCCAAGGGCGCTCTGGTGATGATCAAACGAGATGAAGTTTCCACGTTGGCCAGTATTCCATCTCTATCCCGGACATTGGTTATGGCTGTGTGTAATGCTTCAGAAGATGAGGGCGCAGAAATTGTGGTGGGTTCTCGAGGGTTGTACGTGTATACAAAATCGGGCAGGTTGTTAAGAGAAAAGAGCACAGTAGGGGACGTGACTGCTCTTCAGCCAGTAGATTTCGATGGAACAGGCCTAGATGAGATTATCTACGGAACATCGGTGGGCGATGTGGTTTATCTTGTTGATTTTGAGGCTGAATACCAACTTTCAGTTGTGGGAGAAGTCAGGTTCATCCTCAGTGGAGATGATGATACGTATTACGTGGTTACCAGCCATTCTATCCACTACTGGAAGGCAGATGGAGAACAACTCTGGTCGTACTCAGAAAAGGAGGAGATTCTCGGAGCTGCAACCTACGATATCAACAATGATGCCAAAAAAGAACTGATCTACATTTCGGGTCCAACCGTGTATTCACTTTCTTCAGATGGTCAAAGGAAGAGCATAAAAACTCCTCCAGCACAACCGCTCTCCTTCTCAGTAGCAGAGGTAACAGGAGATGGAAAACCCGATTTGATACTAACCCATGCTGTGGACCGCGTGGTGGTATACTCCAATTTAGAGGAAGAGGTTCAATCCTTCCCTTATAGACGGGAAAGCGATGAAATTCCTCTTTTATATGCTGCAGATATCACAAGAGATCAAAAGACAGATATAATCTACGGGGGGATAACAAGGGTCGTCGTATTTGAGAACGTGGTTCCCACCATAAAGCCTCTAACTCAGGGGCTGGCACTGCTCTCCCAGGGTGAAGAGTTATACAGTAGAAGAGAATACCAAAATGCACTGGAAAAATTTGAGGCTGCAGAAAAATTCTTCATTCAGATGAAAGAGCAGGAGTTGGCATCAAAGTGCCGAGAGTACATTACTGAAATTACTGAAATTATGGAGGTCCTATCCAGAGCAGAAGCTGCTTTTACTGAAGGAAATCGGCTGTATTCGGAAGGGGAGTACGAGAAAGCAAAAACACAGTTCAGAGCTGTAATTGAAGAGTATACATCCTTGGCTGAAAGAGACAGGTACTATGCCACGTTTGCAGAAGAAGCAGAAGCCCTCATTAATGAGTGCGATCGGATGATAGCAGAGCAGTATTTCCAGAATGGAGAGACATACCTGGACCAGATGAAGTACGACGAAGCTATAATTGAATTCGAAAAGGCAAGAACTATCTATGCAATCCTGGGAGATGACAAAGCTCAGACATGCAGTGAAAGAGTGCAATCCATTCAAGATCTACTCCAAGAGGAGGAGGAAACAGAGCAGATGAACCTCTTCATAACGGTGGGTGCACTCTTTGTTGTGGTGGTCGTATTCATTACATTTCTCGCCACCAGAAAGAAGGTATCTGCAAAATTGGAAAAAGGTCACGTCTACTTGTTACTGGAACCTCAGCCCAAAAAGAGCCTTCAACTCATGAAAGAATACGGGAGGTTAGGGTACGAAGGGTTAGTAATCAGCCGCCTGCCCCCTGAGCAGATACAGAAGAAACTGAAAAAACAGAAAATACTCCAGTTGTCCAGTGCTGCCAAGGAAGACAGCATCCCCCCTGATAATGTGGTAAACATTTTGCTGCGGATGAAAGAATTCATGACCAATAAAAAAGATAACATTCTCCTTCTCGATGGGTTAGACTACATTGCCTTCCAGAATACGTTTGAAGATGCATTGAGTCTCATCCAGAAGCTTTCAGAATCAGCAACCTTGTACAAGGGAATACTCTTGGTTTCAGTGAATCCCAAGAGTTTAGAAGAAAAGGAAAAGGTTCTCCTCGAAGAAGAAATGGAACTTCTGGAGCCGTAACCAATGAAAGGATTAATCCTGAATTCGGGAGGTATTGATTCTCCAGTAGCCTGTTATTTAATGGCAGACCACGATTTAGTAGCAGTTCATTTTGACAATCAAGTATACGGGAGTGCAGCACGAACAGCTTTGAAGGTCATTGAAAAGCTGAGTGAACTATTGAAGAAGGAAATCCCCCTTTACACTGTTCCCCACGGTGACAACTTGTCTGCATTTGTGAGAACCTGCAGTAAGGAAGAGAAGAAGTACACCTGCATATTCTGCAAGAGGATGATGCTTCGCACTGCAGAATACCTTGCCCACAGAGAAGAGTGTACCTTCCTGGTCACAGGTGAAAATCTGGGTCAGGTAGCTTCTCAAACACTCCGGAATATATACGTCATTTCCAGAGCAGTTGAAATGCCCATTGTGAGACCATTGATCGGACTGGATAAACTGGATATTATTGCTATTGCTGAAAGAATTGGGACGTATAACATCTCTATTGAGAAGGCAGCATGCTGTGATGCAGTCCCCCAGTATCCTGCCATCAGGGCACAATTAGAGAAAATAGAAGCTCTTGAAAGGAATATGGATATTGATGATCTAGTTCGCACGGCAGTAGAACAAATGAAGTGATTCTTAGCCATGAGAAATGGAAGGAAATGACTTTAACCTTTAACTATACGTTTTATGATCTGAATGTCAATTTTAATTCTTTTCACATCAAAAAGAAGAGCCAAAAAAAATTGTTACACGTGTAACAAAAATGAGACAACCCCAACAATTAACCTCTTTAATACAAAAGGTTTATAAGAACAAATCCCATAATTCTGCCATGAATGAGATGGAAACTGCTATTTTAGATTGCAATTCCCGATATTATAACATGGATACTATCCAGTTAATGGAAAACGCTGGAAGAAGTGTAGCAGAAGAGATTGAAAAAAGGTATCCTCCCAGAAAGAGGATAGCCATCTTCTGTGGATTGGGAAACAATGGTGGGGACGGGTTTGTGGCTGCCCGGTTCTTAGCTCAAAAAAATGATGTCACCATTTATGTGGTGGGAAACCCTGATCACCTACAGACTGCAGAAGCCAGGAAAAACTATACGATCCTTGATAATACTTCTGTGAAAAGAAGATTCATACGAGACACCAGTGATATAGCCATTTCTGACTGCGACATCATTGTGGATGCACTCTTGGGAACAGGCATCACTGGAGAATTGAGAGAACCCTACAAAACATTGGTTGAAACGTTGAATGCTCATTCTGGTGCAAAGGTTTCTGTCGACATACCCACCGGGTACAAAACTTCAGTAAGCTTTGCTGCAGATGTAACCATTTCCATGCATTACCCTAAAACTGATAATTGTATAACAGTCACCATTGGTGTCCCCAAAGAGATTGAAAAGTTGGTAGGTCCAGGAGATGTCAAACTCTTGAAAAGGAGAAGAACAGACTCCCACAAAGGAGACAACGGGAGGGTGCTCGTTATAGGGGGATCTGAAGTGTATCACGGTGCTCCCATTTATGCAGGGTTAGCTGCGTCCTACCTGGTGGATTTAGTCTTTTTGGCCTGTCCTCGATCAGTGGCAGGAATAGTAAAAGGAGCTACCCCTGACTTTATTGTTCACCCTTTGTCTTTTGATCACCTTGTTTCAGAGGACATCCCAACCATTTTAGAACTGGCTTCCTCCTGCGATACTGTCTTAATAGGACCTGGTCTGGGAACCTGCAAAGAAACGCACGAAGCGTGCATGAGTCTTATCCCTCAATTGAAAAAGACAAAAATAATAGATGCAGATGGGTTAAAAGCACTGAGAGATCATTTAGATTTACTCACTGATGAAATGGTGTTAACTCCCCACAGAGGAGAGTTTACCATGCTCTTTGGAGAGCAGTCTGTAGAAGAAGCAGCATCACAATACACGTGCACCATTGTCCAGAAAGGGGTCTGTGACATCATATCCAATAATGTTAAAACCAAATACAACTACACAGGAAATGCTGGAATGACGACAGGAGGAACAGGCGATGTTCTGGCAGGGCTCATCACTGGATTTGCTGCAGCTAACGATCTATTCCAGGCTTCATGTGCTGCTGCCTTTGTCAATGGGTTAGCTGGAGACCACTGCTTCACCGAATACAAATTTCACTACACTGCTTTTGATGTGGTAAAAGCTCTTCAATCAGTTTTACTGTGGTGTGACACCTTCTAGTTCCACCGTTTTTTGATCTCTTCCAAATAATCGTATGGGTACTATAACAGGATACGAGAGCATTCTTTCAGATGCCACCGCTATCCCATGTTCTTTTACGTGGTGAAATAACTCTTTAGGTCCACCAATGGATTGAGCTCCATCAGTCATGTTCTTGGTGTAGTGAAGTGGACAAAAGCAAGTAACTAGATAATAACTTTAGAAGGTGATTTCTTTCATCTAACCCCGCTACTTTGCTAGCTTTAAGACAATTTGTAGAGGAAAAGCTCTCCTTATGATCAGAAAGATAGTAATTTCTGTTACTTACAGTGAGTATCCATTGTATTGCTTCTGGCTTAGTACCAATTTTGCAATCTTAGGGAGTTACACGTTCATTTTTGATTACATTCGGATTTATTCCCAATCATGTGGTACTGACTTACGTCTTAGGGCAAAATTCTTCTCTGTTTCCATCATTATAAATTTTGGTGGTAAAAATATTTAAGTATCTTGAGGAAGTAATAAAGAGATACCGTGTGTCAAAAAGAAATCGTGGTCATCCTGTTGCTGACACTCTTGATTGTGACCTAGGAGTTGTCCTCGCAAAAAACAAGTGAAGACCTTGAAAGATGTAGATTACGAATGTGTTGAAGTGGGAGACCATACTAAAGAAGAGGAAGGAATCTTCCTCTGGTACGTTCCTAGAGAGGTCGGACTGAAGTGCCGAAAAAGGTAGGGACATGCCAACAATAATGAAGAGACCAGGTCAATAGGATCATCAAGAGATAAGTCGAAGGATAATCCACAACGTGTGTTTGATTTCCGAGGGGTTATGGATACACAAGGGATGAGGAGAGAGAAGCCTTCAGTCTCTCATCTTTTCCTCCGCTCGTGCCGACGAAGGTATCTCCTTTTCCCTTTTCCATTTGAAAGCACTAGCTGCATTCTCTTTATTTCAAATGAAAGCAAGAGTGTTAAATGGATTAACAGAATAAATGTTCATACAACTAACGAGTGAGATCAACTGTTGGAAATTTAATCTCCTTAAATATCAAAATTGCTGTAAAATGATTAAAAGAAAGAAATAATTTGTTACACGTGTAACAATTTGAGACAGACACCAAGAGAACGGATAATCCTGCATGAGGGAAACCCTTAAGAGTGACCTCGCATTCTACAGGATATGCAGCTCATTGAGTCTATTCCTAACTTTTCAGAAGGCACAGACGAAAAGGTTATCCAGAAAATAGTGAACGATTTCACTGATTCAGAAGTAACATTCGTGGACCACACCTACGACTCTTACTACAACCGGCTAGTGATAACCATTATCGGAGAACCAGAAAACGTCAAAAAAGCACTCTTAAAAGCGTCAGATACAGCCATAAAAGTAATTGACATGCGAAAGCACAAAGGAGCCCACCCTCGGATGGGTGCGGTAGATGTTGTTCCTTTTGTTCCTTTGAAGAATATTACTTTAGAAGAGTGTATTGAACTATCCAAAAGATTCGCCAGAGTGCTCTCAGAAAGACATAATTTACCTGTGTTTTTATACGATGAATCTGCAACCTCCATAGAGAGAAGAGACATCGATTACCTAAGAAAAGGAGAGTTTGAAGGATTAGAAGACCACATAAAAGAGGTAAAACCTGATTTTGGCCCTGAAACTCCTCATCTCACTGCAGGTGCCACCATTACCGGAGCCAGGGAGATCATGGTGGGAATGAATGTAAATTTAGGAACATCAGACGTAAAGATTGCCAAAAAAATAGCAAAAGCAATCCATGCCAGAAGTGGTGGTCTCGCCTACGTGAAAGCCATGGCCTGTAAATTTGATGGCATGACCCAGATTGGTATGAGCAACATCAACTACAAAAAGACGCCTGTCTACAGGCAGTTGGAATTAATAAAGATGGAAGCTGCCCGGTATGGGGTGCAGGTGGTCTCTTCTGAATTCTGCGGGTTAATTCCCTTAGATGCGCTCATCGATGTGTGCAAGTATTACCTGAAAGTGGAAGATTTGGATCAGAAAAAAATCATTGAAATGAACTTGCCGTAATTTTTTTGATCCTTCATTTGATTTTCTCTTCTTTTTTTCTCTTCTTCCTAATTCCTTGCCTCCAACTGCATTATTTAACCGTCTTGTCTCGAGGGTTGACACATCTTCGGGGAATGGAGAACTTCAGCCTCTTTGATTATCATCTTTCTGGCTAGGTGAATAGAAACCAATTTTCATGTTACACGTGTAACAAAAAGTGAGATAATACCAATGATTAGGGCCTGAAAAGACTGTGGAAATGCTCATTTCATTCATGATTATGTGTGCATATTCTCGTACGTTCATTGTTCAAAAGAATATTGTATCAGCCTTTGAGCAATTGAGCTCAACTTTTATAACGGTAGAGGTGTCCCTAGATTATGAACGTGGTTCTGTTAGCCTTTGACTCCATGGGTGTGAGAAGTATGTGTACCTTGATAGAGGATGAGAAAACCGTATTAATTGATCCTGGGATAAGTTTAGCTCCCAAAAGATTCGGATTACCTCCTCATGAACTAGAATTGGAACAGTTGATGAAAAAAAGAGATATTATCAATGAATATGCTGAAAAAGCTGACATTATAACTATTTCACACTGGCACAACGATCATCATACTCCCTTTATTACAGGGTTGTATAAATCGGTGACACCTGAAGTAGCACGATTAGTGTACCAACAGAAGGTTGTCCTCGGAAAGGGGTTAAAGGGATTGAACTACATGCAGAAGAAGAGGGCTCACTCCTTTTCAAAACACCAGAAGTATGATCCCCTCGATGGGACTGTGTTCTCTTTCGGAGGTATAACAGTAAAGGGTTCACTTCCAGTGAGTCACGGTACATTCACAAAGATTCCTGTGGTTATGGTATCTGTAGAAGGTGAAAAGAAGATCCTGCATGCTTCAGATGTTCAGGGATTTTCAGGTCTTCAATTTGTCAAAGAAGAGAACCCAAACATACTGGTCATGAGTGGGCCTCCCACATACCTGTTAACTCCTGAAGATATCCAGAAAGCAGAGTCCAACATTTTAGAACTTCTGGATTACTGTGACCAACTCATTCTAGACCATCATCACGTAAGAGATATACATTTCAGAGAGAAATTACCTGAAGTCTGGAAGAGTTCGAAAGTGAAGACTGCAGCAGAATACGCAGGTGAACCCAATGTGCTTTTAGAAGCAAAAAGAAAAGAATTATACTCAGGTTGAAACCTCTCCAATCATCTTTTTGACTCTATCTGTACCTAACGCGCTCACCAGATTACCCGCTCTCGGACCTCTATCAGTTCCTAATATGATCTTGTATAACAATCCAAAGAATCTCCGCGGTTTTACCTCATGTTCCTGAGCAGCAGCAAAGATGAGCTCCTGAATCTTTTCTCCGTCCATTTCCTCTGAAATTTGATCTGAAAACGACTGGAGAGCTGTTCTCTCTGCATCAGTTAAAACAATTGCTTCTTTTTCTTGTTCTTCTACTTCTTCTACCCACTCTGTAGCGTATGCAATCCTTTCTCTTAACTCCTCCTCAGAGAAATCCTCGATTAACCCTGATCTCTCCAGAATGCCCTTGAAGATTTCATAACGATTCTCCGTATCGGTTGGAAGCATTCCTGCAATGCGCACTAACGTCTGGTAGGCAATGGTCAACCCTATACTCTCTGGCGGACTCAGAAAATGGACGTACTCGTACAGTCGGTTTAAATGGTGCCTCTCCCGTTCGTTCTTTATCTTCTCTTTTCCAAAGTACACCCGTGTCAGATGGTCTACCTCATTCATGTACTTGGGAATTTCTTCTACATCCACTACCCTCGTAGTACCCAACCGCTTCAGCATTAACAATCGGAGACTCTCTGGAGACCCGTATGACAACCACACTTGGGGTGTAAATATATTCCCCTTGCTCTTGGATATCTTCCCTCCTCCCCTCTCCACAAACAATTCGTAGAATGCATGGACGGGAGGTTCTATATGAAAGATCTCTTGTGCAATGCGGTCATTGACTCGTACTGAATCCAAAATATCTTTGCCAAATGCTTCAAAACTGATGTCCAAAGCCTTCCATCGAGCAGCAAATTCTACCTTCCAGGTGAGCTTTCCGTCCCGAATTGAGGCCTCCCCCTGATGATTACATCCTGAAATTTCTAAATCTTTGCCTGTTTTTGAATCTGCCCCTGTAAACTCTTGATCACATACATATAGAATCTTCTTTTCCTCAGGTATCCATTGGTATGCCCTGGTAGTATAGATTCTCCCACACTCTGAACAGATCACATTGAAGGGGAGCTGCTCCAAATACTTATCCTGGCCTGTCATCTCGTAAATGATTGTACCCGCTTTCTCCCAGTTGTTCAATGCTTCAATGATCACTTCATCCAGTAACCCCTTCTTATAAGCTTCATTCCCACTCTGAAATACAAATTTGACACCTGTCTTATCCAGTGCATCCACCAGCAGCGAGGACATGTGACTCCCATAGTTTTCGTGGCAGTCAAAGGGATCTGGAATCAGCGATACAGGATGTCCAATGTATTCTTCCAAAAATGCAGGAAATCCAATAGGAACCTTTCGTAATCCATCTTTATCATCTGAGAAAGCAATGAACTCACTGGCTACTCCCTTGTCCTCTAAAGCTAACGTTACAGTATAGGCTCTAATACCATCTCCTACAGATCCCACATGGGGGATGCCTGATGCACCTAAGCCGCATTCAGTTTTGTATACTTCTTTATTTCTCTGGATAACTTTTTCAGCAATCTTGTCAGCCCAGAATATCACGCACTCACCTGCTTGGTTATCTTTTCTGTGTTTATAAGGTTTTGGTCACAGTAAGGGTTGTCAAAATCCCACAAATGCTGGTGCCAAAAATTCCTATATTTCTTTGAATACCAAAAATCCAAATAGATAGTTAAGAAAAGAGAATTGTTACACGTGTAACAAAACAACTACCATGATACATCCCTTATGATTCTCAGATGAAAGTATTCATATCAGATGTGATTATATTTGTCTAAAACGCAAAATCCGCAAAGTTACGGTTAAAGTTATTAATGAATCGGATACCTAAAGAGAATAAATAACATGTGTGTTACTTTACTTCGGTAACGTGAAATGGAAGGTAGACCCTAACCCATAGACACTCTCCACCCAGATTCTTCCTCCATGCGCTTCCACAATTCCCTTGGCGATGAACAATCCCAGTCCAGTCCTCCCATCCATTCTCGCATATTCAGTCTCAGAGGGGATGATAAAGAATTCTTCAAATATCTTCTGCAGATACTCTTGCTGGATTCCTACTCCCTCATCCATGACTGCAACCTCCACCTCTTTTGGAAGGTCGTACAGCTTCACGGTGATCTTGGACTCTTCGTGTGAGTACTTGATAGCATTTTCCAGTAGTGCAGTGACCACCTTCCATATGGCGTCTTTATCTGCTTCAACCAGAGGGAATTTATAGGGCCCCTCTATGTCGATAGTCTGTCTCTTGGATTCCCACAGTGGGCGAAGCTGCGCCTTCACGTTCTTGACCATCTCCACTAGTGATATCTCATCTTTTTTTAACTCCAGCTTCTGCTTTAAAATCCGGGAAGATACCAGGGTTTGATCAATGATCTCCCGCAGCCGTTCTGCACTGGCCTGCAACAGTCCGATTTTCTCCTCTAACTCAGGTGACAATTCACCGTATCTCCCCATCTGGATCATTTCTAAATACAGCTTTATTGACGTCAAGGGGGTCCGCAGCTCGTGGGAAGCTATGTCAATGAATTCAGATTTCATCTGGCTTGCTTCCTTCAACTCCTCATACATCCTGGCTTTCGCAATGGCCAGAGCAGTCTGGTTTAAGAACCCACTCAAGGCATCGATATCTTTCTGCTCAACTTTTTTCTTGTTTCCAAACACCAGCATGCCCACTGGTTCATCGTTTGCTATCAACGGGAGGACACACATCCACTTGGAATTTCCCAGCCTGTACAGAGCACCTGCCAACCTGCGCAAATTCTCTCTGTCTGTATAATCTCTGAGCAATCGTGGAATATCGTCGGTGACCAACGGCTTTCCTGTCTCTAAAACCTGTTTTAATGAACTTCCTTCAAAGAGAGGAATCCGATAATTCTCCAGTGGGAACCCTACCAGTTTGACAATCCCATCCAACAATTTAGAGCTGATATCAAATTCCATTACCAGAAGATACTCCTTGTCATCACTCAAAAGGTATACAGAAGGAATATTGTATCCGAAAATTGAACTTATTCCCTTTACCAGTATTTTTAATATTGTTTCCAAATCCATGGTAGAGTTTAACGCGTTGTTGATCTCCTGCAATAGGCTCAGCTGCCTGTTAGAAAATTCTAAATCCTGTTTTTTCTTCTCCAGCACTGCAGAAGACTGTAACTTCCCCAAGGCCTCGTTGACGATCTGCCCCAGCGTTTCTAAAACCACAAAGTCATGATACTTCAGGATGTCCTCACTTCCTACCACGAAAACACCTGCAACCTTCTTTTCCACCTGGAAAGGAATGCAGATGGCAGACTGCACCTGTAAAACTTGGAGAACCTTGTCATTTAAAGCAGTATCTGTGCCTGTCCACTGGCGAATGAGAGTTGATAAAGGAGTTGTGAGAACATCTTTTTCTTTGTGCAGCTCAATATTATCTGTTATTAAAGCTTTTCCCTTTTCTAGAACTGCTTTGTAGACATTTCCTTCTCCGTGCAGCAGTATTTTATCCAACGTGGGAACTTTTCCCGTAGCCTCTTCTATGATCTTTCCCGCCTTGGCAATGACATCTCTCTGTGAGTGTACCTGTGCGAGCTTCAAATAGTCTTTTTCTTTCAGCCACACTGCAAAATACGTATATTTTAGTTTTTTTAACCCCTCAGATGCTATTTCTACCACTTCTTTTTGATTTTCTGCCACATACAGCTTTTCAAGTAATTCCCTCAGCAGGATTTGCTCTGAAAGACTGGTCTGCAGCTCCTGGGATGTTTCTTCCAATGCCCCATCCAGGCGGGCATGGTGAATAGCTAATGCGAGGTGCTTGGAAAGGGATTTCAACCGGTTCAAATCACTTTGGTCCAATTCCCGTCGTGATCCAATGGCTATGACGCCAATAACTTCGTCTTCCACCACCAGAGGGAGCACTGCAGCAGATTTTACCTGTGTCTTTTCTTGAATCTCAGCAATCTCCTCACGAGTTAAAATGCCCTTGAAGATCTCTTCAAAATGCTGTTCCTGAACGAGGTAGCTTTCTCTCTTTTTTACTGTCTTTTCCAGAATACTCCCCTTCCCCATGGCAAAAGATACTTCAGTTGGGGCAGGTTCAATATTCAATATCTGACTCACCTCTGGAGACACTGCAAGGTTTTCAGAACGAATACGCTGTCCGCCTTTTTCCACAAACATGATAGCCATGGCATCTGAATCAAATATATTCTGCACTTCCTGTAGTGCCATGTCCAGAATAGTTCTCAAATCTTTCCCTTTGTTTAACGCGTGGTTTATCTTGGAGAGCAGCTGGAGATCCTCATTTTTTTGCTGTATCTCTTTTTCCTTTTCCTTGATGACAGTCAAATCCACACAAACAGATGTGACTCCCTTGAATCGGCCATTCTCGAACAGAGGAGTGGACCCCACCATGATGGGTACCCGCCTCTTACTCTTGGTGAGTAAGGCAGCTTCATACTGTCCTGATATACCGTGTGCTCTTCTGGCAGTTTCTTCCTCCACCTTCTGAATGTACTCAGGAGCGATAAATTCTCGCCAGTGATGTCCAACAATCTCCTCCTTTTTCCTTTCCAACAATTCTTCCACTTTTGCATTCACAAAGGTGATGACCCCTTTTTCATCTTCTGTGATGACAGCCTCATGCATGGACTGGATAATGTTCTCGCTGAATTCTTTGAGAGTGCGAGTTTCCTCTTCAGCTTTCTTTTGCGCAGATATGTCAGTGAATGTAGTGAGTGTCCTCACGTATTCCCCTTTTTCAAAAAGAGGAGTAGCGCTCACGATGACAGGGATTCGTGTTCCATCCTTTCGTAGTATACAAATCTCATACTGGCTCTGTATTCCCCTGGGTCTCTTCTTCGTTTCTTCCTCTGCAAGCTCAACGTATTCTGGGCACGCAATCGTGGAGTAGTGGTGACCGATCAATTCTTCCTCAGTGTACTGAAGCATCTGCTGTATCCTGGGATTGACAAAAGTGATGATCCCTTCAGCATTTTCCAACATGATGCCTTCCTGCACGCCTTTAACGATGCGCTCTGAAAACTCTTTCTGCTCTTTCATTTCTTCCAAGAGCTTAACATTGGAAACGGTAGTGTCTATCAAATCTCTGAAGCAGGAAAATACGGGAACCTCTTCTTCTGTGAGTTCGTCTGATGCCGCTATCAAGATACAATCGTGCTGCAGAACCGGAATCACTGCTGCAAAGCTGGGCAGAGTACACATTTCTTGAAGTGATGGCAATGGTACTCCCAGAACCTGTGGGAAAACCTGTTCACACCCACAGATTACGACCTTATCTTTCATGATCTTTTTATGATGAGGCAGCATCTCTACACTGATAACTCTTTTCTGTGAAGGTATACCCAGAAGTTCTTCTGCAGATTCAATGCGAGTAGGCAGAGATACTTTGGCAACCTTCATGGTTGCCTTCTTTTCTCCAAGCTCTAGGATAATGCTGTAAAATCCTTGAGCTGCCAACCCAAAGGAGAGTGTTCCATAAATATCTGTGGAATCCACTACCTTCTGTAAAGCTGCTAAGACGGTGCCCAATGAGAAGAGCACATCGTACTTTTTCCTCTTCATCTTTCTCTCATCACCGTTTGTGTCACTCACTGTCTTCTCCTCACTCTTATCAAATTACGCAAGCTTAATATATTTTGTGTTCATTGATGATGTTCTCCCTTGTTAGAGGTATTCCTCACGTAGAAGGTGTCAGCACTTTTTCCTTTCTTTTTTAGAATCTTCAAATATGGTCTCTCCACAGGCCCAAAAACATCTATCACTGTGCCGATCAACTCTCCCTGTTCCGAGTACACGTTGTCCCCCAGGAAAGTTTTCGCTTTTCTATCACTCCTGCAGATGATGAACCGATCAAACTGGGAGACCACTTCTCCAACTTCCCTCATGAGATCAGCTCCTTTCAAGAGAAAGGTACCCTTGTATTCTGTTGACCTTTATAAATTCTTCCCATTTTAGAGATAGCAACTGCACAGTGCAGATACAAATTTCGTCCTGTTCAATACTGCCAAAAAAAGTGAACNAAAAGTCAAAAATTAAATAAAAGGTGCTGACAAATTTTGAACTGCAGGCATCTCANGGAAATGAGCTGACTTTTTTCCNGGCCCTGTGTGGAATTAATCCTTNCTTCGTTACAAGAGTTCTTNATTGAGGGATTATCAAGAACCATGGCGCAGACATTTTAGATTTCTTTAAATATTATGAGACTGTTGAAAATGATTAAAAAGACAAAAAATGTTACACGTGTAACAGAAATGAGACAACTCCACATGAGCTGACAACCCTCTCGCCCATGTAGCAAAAAGAGAGCTGTGGGGTACTTGCCCACATTCTGCACAGGAAGCGAAACCTTTAATAGTCTCAAAAGATGAGAGTTATCATGTTCAGGGCTTCTCTGAATGATGCAAAAAATCTAAAGTACATAATAGAATCAATGTCAGAGCTGGTGGATGAGGCAGTATTCTTTTTGCACAAAGACGTGCTGAGCATGGAAGCGTGTGATCCGTCTTTAGTTTGTAAGGTGGAATTGGATTTGCAAAGCTCTTTCTTTAATGAGTATCAAGCAACTGAAGAGCGGACTATTGGTCTTTCTATGAACGCTTTGAGAAAGGTGTCCAGAAGAATCCATCTGGGGGACGGCATGCTCATTGAGCTCAATGGGGGGACCATGGATTTCACACTGCAGAGCTCTATAGAACGGCAGTTCCAGTGCATGCTTTTAGAAGTGCAGGAAGAAGTCCTGCCCACTATCGACGTGGAATACCCAATTTTTGTAGAGATGGATGTTTCCGTCTTCAAGGAAGGGGTGAGAGATGCTGCTATTGTGGCAAATTCAGTTTTGTTTGAGGTTAACACTGAAGAAATGGTCATTTCTGCAGAAGGAGATACAGAGAGAGCCCGCATCCGCATCCCCCGCACCAGTGAATCAGTAAAAAAATTCGTGGTCAGAGACGAGTGCTGCTCAAAGTTTAATTTGGGGTATCTTGTCAGTTTTCTCCATTCTTCCTACGTTTCAGAGAGAGTGCACATCTATATGGGAGGGAAGAATTTGCCGCTGCGCATAGATTTTCCTGTGGAAGGTATGCGGTTAACATTTTATCTGGCCCCCATGGAACTGTAATGAGTTTATGTGCTGGTCAATTCATTAAGGCTGGTACAACGACTATTAAAAGAATGTGTCTCCACACATTAAAGAAGATATTACTGTCTCTGTTTCTGCCTTAGTATTACACGTAAATGCTTTCAGTTACCGCTCCCTCTCCCCCCTGATGAATTCTTCCACATACGTGCGCGCTTGCTCATCTGAATACTGGATAGGGGGATGTTTCATAGTGTACGAAGAAATGGATGTTAATGGTCCTGCAACACCTCGATCTTGAGCCAGCTTTAAGCAGCGTATCGCATCGATAGCACACCCACCGGAATTTGGAGAATCTATTACAGAGAGCCGAAGCTCTAAATCTAAAGGAACATTACCAAACATTCTCCCTTCCATGCGCAGAAAACAGATCTTGTTATCCTTCTGCCAGGGCACATAATCTGATGGGCCTATGTGGATGTTATCGGGATGCAGTGGTGTATCAAGCTGGGATTGAACAGATTCGGTCTTGGAAATTTTCTTGGATTTTAACCGGTCTCGAGCAAGCATGTTCAGAAAATCAGTATTTCCTCCCGTATTCAACTGATAGGTGTGATCCAGTTTGATACCCCTGTCATTGAACAGCTTGGTCAGAACGCGGTGGACAATAGTAGCTCCTAACTGGGATTTGACATCATCACCCACCACAGGAATTCCTGCTTTCTCAAATTTTTTGGCCCACTCCGGATTTGATGCAATAAAAACGGGCATACAGTTAATGAGCCCGCATCCTGCGTCCAAACACGCCTGCGCATAAAACTGCACAGCCTGTTCTGATCCTACAGGCATGTAATTAATGAGCATATCTGCTTTACTTTCTTTCAACTCTTTTACCACATCACACGGCTCTGAATTACGTGGTTTGAAGGTCTTATCGTTATCATATTCCTTCATGTGAGGGGCCACACCATCTAAGACAGGCCCCATGTTGACCTCAACGCCCAGATTGGGAACTTGTGCAATTTTTACTGTGCAATTAGGAGGGGCAAAGATCGCTTCAGATACATCTTTTCCTACCTTTCTTTCATCAATATCATATGCACATACGAGTTCGATATCTGCGAGGGTGTATCCTCCTAGATTGTAGTGCATTAACCCAATCACGTCGCTAGGGTCAGCGTCCTTGTAGTACTCTACTCCTTGGATGAGAGAGGAAGCACAGTTGCCTACTCCTGCTATTGCGATCCTAATCTTTGCCATGGCACTGGTACTACTATGTGCCTTATATATTTTATGGTTTGAAAATAGTTAGCGAGGGGAAAAAGTTTAAAAGAGAGCACCAATAGGAGGTGGTGATACAGTGCCATTAGAGCGGTTGAAAAGCAAGCTGACCAAAGAGGTCATGTGGCTGTACATTCTGCGGCTCCTTCTAGAGAGGCCTATGTATGCGTACGAGATCAAAAGGCAGATACAGGAGCGGTTTGGATGGGAAGCTGCCACAGTAACCAGTTATGTAGTCTTCTACAGGCTGAAACAGGAAGGATACGTCACCACAGAGTGGGTGGAAAGCAAAGAGGGAAGGCCCAATAGGAAATACTATGCTATAACAGAAAAAGGGAGGACACTCTTTGAAGAAGGTCGCAAATTCATCGAAGAAATGGTGGAGAACCTATTTGGGAAACCTTGATGAGTTTTCTTGGTGAATGCTTCTGAGAGGACACCTCAATAAGAAAGTTGCACTCTTTGTTAGGAGATCTCTTGTGGTAATTGTTAAGAAGAAAATTGTTACACGTGTAACACATTTCCTCCAACGATTAACATTCCCTTATGCAAACCCTTATAAGGTTTAAGAGAAACCCTCATGCGGTGATGAAATGGCAATTCAACAGCACAAACACTGCCCTGTATGTGAAAAAGCAATTCCCGCTGATAAGAAATTCTGTTCAGATCGGTGTGAAAGCGTGTATGAAGATAGAAGAAAGAGAGCCAAAAGGAGCCAGTGGATGTTCTACGGGTTCATGGCCATTGTTATTGGCTGGTTTCTCATAATAATCTTGACCGCTCCGAAAGGATAGATTTCAGGGATTACAGTTTCTCTCCCAGAAACTTTTCCCATTTTTGTTTGGCAGCCATCCTTTCAGGTTCAATTCGGGTGAAAAAGGAGCCTTTTTCAAAGTTCCACAATCTCTCTCCTGCAAAAACAAACTTGAATAATAAGCTTTCCATGTGCTGTCTGGCCAGTTGAGGGTCAATAGTGTATTCCTCCCCGTGCTGCTGGAATTTATTCTCCAGTCCAAAAATTCTAAAAATGGAGGATGTTTTAAATTTCTTTACAGTTGAAGGGAAAATACTTATAAAAAAAATTGAGGGATAAAGTATTTTCACCTCCAGTTCCCTGAATCCCTCTGGATCACGAATTCCTCTGACAATCTGGTAATCGTATTTTTGCTCCTCCAGTAGTCTGAGCAGCCGTGAACTGGCTTCTTTACTTGGAAGCGAGATGGGCACCTCAAACATACAATCACGGCTTGAATAAAGCCTCATCCGCATAGACAATAATTCCTTTGTCAGTGATCTTCATGGGTCTCCACTGTTCATCAAAATCTGTTCCTCGCATCTTCTTGATTTCGATAGCTCTCTTTTTGATGCCCTTTTCTTCAATGATGCGCAATTCAATGTCTCCTTCTGCCAGAAAGCTTTCCATAGTCCTCTCTTTCATGAACTTTTCTGCCAGGAGTAAAGAGGTACACCCTGTATCTGTCAAAAAATGTATTAATGAGAGGATTTCTCTTCTCGCATCAACTTCAGAGTGGTATAACATCTTTAAGGTAGTGACAGAATCCAGAACTATTCGCTCCACACCATGGGACAACTTTTCTTTGATCGTATCTGTCAAGTTATTCAGGTTCAGCGTCATGTTGATGAATGATTCACCTGTTCTAATCTCCCACATGTTATTCCCGATCTCTGGTATGGCCTCGATGACGTAGATTTTATTGATATCCCATCCAAATACCTGGAAATTCTGGCCCAATCCTTTTTTTCTCTCTTCAAGTGTGACGTATATACCACTTTTCCCTTCAGCTACTGCCTGCCAGAGAAACTGCATGCCAAAGATGGATTTTCCAGCACCAGGCATACCTGAAACTAAATAGGGCCGACCAGCAATCAGTCCGCCGTTCAGCATTTTGTCCAATCCAGAAACACCTGTTTTCACCTTTATCATGATGTCTCTCTCTTTTGGGGCAATATATAGGTTGCGGTATCCACCTGCTGGAGTTGCAGAAGATGTGTTGTCAACTGCAGTGGTTCAGGTTGCAGCACCACCACGTTCACGTAGCTCTGGCATACTGGGAGGAACATGTACAACCATGAGAACCAGTCAAAAAGGTGAAAAGTGATTGGGATATGGGCTCTCCACTTGAGAGGCCTCGTGTTTAAGAAGGAGATTATGGGGGCAATAGTTTGTTGAGCCTCTGGGGGATTTACCCTCCCAATCATTTTAATATGGGTGCCATTTACTTTATAAAGTTTTTGGTATTTTAAGTGTAGAGTTCGTATATTCTTTTCGCTTTTTTTAGTTGAGATCAGATAATGAACTTTTCACTATTCCTTAGAACATTCCACCAGGAGATTCAAGCCCTTTTCTAAAAGAGAAGGATTCTCCTACTTCTAAATTTAGGACTGCATCCTGTATTGTACTGGTTGTGGATTTACTTGCGTGAGAAGCCTCTGTGTCATCTATGTTCTGTAAGCCCTTTTAGGATTCTATTTGCTTTTTAATTGTCTCCTAAATAGTATTATTCCTATTTTCTCTCAAAATAATCTAAAATTTGAATATAAATCTTTTTTTGCCTTTTGTATATACACATTGGCAGAGCATCTGTGTGGAGTACAGTAGTTACATGATGCGCGAAGATTCTGCTTCTGCAATTTCTTCATTTTTTTCGGACATGACATGCTCAAATTCCCCTAAAGTGAATACTGCCTCTCTCGTGGATATCTTCCTCCACGCAGCCTTCATTTAAATGGTAAGATCATTGAGCCAGAGATTCCTGCTACCCTGGATATTGCCAATGAGCCTGATCAAATGGATTCACTTTTGTCATGCCACCACCTTTTTTGTCATGAAAATGGGAATTGTGAAAAAGTGTGGTGAATTAAAATCAGTATACTGGAAGCTTAAGAGAGCTGAATCTGTTACACGTGTAACAAGAACAATCACTAATTTGACAGTACCCAAAATGCTAATCTTTTTATATTCATTGAAGTAACATGACTTATGAAGATTTCAGATTTCGAAATGCCTGAAGGCCTCTACTACTCTGAGAGTTACGCCTGGGTCAAGCGCGAAGGTGATCTGGTTCGCATAGGTGTCATCGATTTTGCAGTAAAGCTGGCAGGGAAAATCGAGTACGTGGATCTGCCACTTTACGGTGAGCACTTCGAAAAAGATGAGATCTTCGGCACAGTGGAGTCGGGCAAATGGGTAGGGGAGATGATCATGCCTGTGTCAGGTGAAATTGCTGATACTAATACACCTTTGTTGAAAAACCCTTCCCTCGTGTATGATGACCCATACGGTGAGGGGTGGCTCATCGTTGTGAACCCAGATAATATGGATGATGTATCCTTACTGATGTCTAACCCTGAAGAGATTAAAGCATGGCTAAAAAAAGAGATCAAAGCAGCAGAAAAGGTAAAGAAATGAAAGTATTGGTTTTGGGTATTGGAAACCCTATATTAACCGATGATGCAGTTGGTATATTGGTAGTGCGGCAGCTGTACGATATAGATGCAGATGTTGAGGAAGCTTCTGTAGGTGGTCTTGCATTACTTGATTTTATCCTGGGATATGACAAAGTAATTATCGTGGATGCTGTAAAAGGAGCAGGCAAAAACAAAGGCCAGAGAGAAAGTAAAAGAGAGAAAGGAAGTAAACCAGGGACAGTCTCCATATTAAAAGAGAATGAGATCACAAGAGCTTTACATGCGTCTTGCACCCACGATGTATCCTTTTCAGAAGCTATAGAACTGGGGAAAAGGCTGTTTCCAGAGGAAATGCCTTCCGAAATCGTTATAGTGGGCATTGAAGTGCAGGATACTGAAACCTTTTCTGAAACACCTACACCTCCTGTAGAACGCGCTATTCCTGAAGCAGTTGCACAGGTCAAGAAGCTTTGTGAAACTCTGAAATTGCGCCCATGATGGCTTCTGCAAAATCCTGTGGTTCTACCCCGAGCAGGGTGATCTCTCTCTGACTGAAGAAATCGGTAACAGCTTTTTCTACAGATTCTCTGTCTGCTGACACTCCGAAAAGCTCTCTGGTAAATTCCTCGAAATCGAAGTCATCTATTTGCATAAAATCGCCAGATATACCAATATCCACAATTTTCCCTTCGAAGAGGTAAACAGAGGTAATGATAATTCCTTTTTGGGCAGGATAAACATACTTCCCCAGTCTCAATCGGCAGGGGTGCCGGGGCCGCAACACGAATTCTTTTGAGGAGAACCGCTGAATTTCTTGCTGCCACACCTCTTTCTCTGCTTCTGATAATCCTTCTTCTTCTAATTGGACGGATAAACTCTGTTCAAACCCTTTCTTGAGAGCTTCTCTTACTTGTGAGGGTGGTATCTTCTCCTGCAACTCCTGCGTTAAGGTGGTGACTCGTTTCTGGATTGAAGAGACACCTCTTTTTTCTAGTTTTATGAGGGGTGCTCTTGAGATTTCTTTCCACTTTTCTGTGTCAAAGTCCCATATGACAGATCCGTAAACTAGTAAAGCTTTTCCCCTGATTAAAGCAGTGATACCTCCAATTTTTTTTCCAGAAACATCAATATCGTTAACAGGAGAAAAATACGCGTTTAACCCTAAAATTTGGAGACCTTTGACCACGCCATCTGAGAAGGTTTTGAGGTTTTCTGTCATATCATGGGTAACTAAGGGATGGGACATGGCAACACAGACTCCCCAGGATGTGGAACCGGGGAGCATTAACCCTGCTCCTCCACCTGTATCTCTTCTTTCAATTGCAACATTCAGGTTCTTGCAGGCTTCTATAGATATTTCTTCTTCAGGGCACTGATTTCTCCCTAATGAGAGAACGTAGCTAGGGCATTCTTCCAGAAAGACAGTATTTGGTGAAATTCCCATGTCAACTCCTTTGGCGAGGACTGCATGAATGGAATTACATCGGGAAACTTCAGTCTCCTTAACTTCGAGATAGCGCCATTTCATGGTGGATAGTAACTGCTCTCCTTTAAGACTCTATGGGAGGTCTGATGTCGACATGGTTTTCTTCGGATAGAACCAACTATCATTTGTCTTAACAGTACATGAAAAGGCAGATTACAGTGTCACACATGTAACAAAATAGTACCCACCGTCAGGGTAACCTGTAGCAAAAAGATTTATATTGCCCAACAAAAAGTGATAACGAACTTGTTTGATGCGTGCAGAAGATAACCTAAATGGTGTTTTTTCCTGCTGGGAGAAAGGTTCGTACCCTGTAAAGCTGATTGGAGGTGTGAAAGTGGATACATCTAATTCACCAAGACTGGATGTAAAAAAAATGGAAGCTGAAAAAGATGTTAAAGGATTAGTAAATGCCCTGCAGTACAAGAGAAACCCGAACGTTCGGTGGGAAGCAGCAGAAGCGTTGGGGAAAATAAAAGATAGGAGAGCAGTTAACCCGTTGATTCAGACGTTGAAGGATGAAAACAACTACGTTCGGATAGTGTCAGTAATGGCCCTTAAGGAAATACACGATGAGAGAGCAGTTAACCCGTTGATTGAGGCATTGAAAGATGAATGCGCATACGTTCGGGAGGGGGCAGCAATAACGTTGGGGAAAATAAAAGATAGGAGAGCAGTTAACCCGTTGATTCAGACGTTGAAGGACTGGGACAGCTATGTCCGGAATGCAGCAGTAACAGCTCTTGGAAAAATAGGAGAACGTGCCGTATACTCTTTGATTGAAGCTTTAGAAGATGAAAGTGAAAAAATCCGGGAGGGGGCAGCAATAGCTCTAGGGAAAATGGAAGATGAGAGAGCAGTGGAGCCATTGATCCACACTTTAGAAGATGAGAGTGAAGATGTTCGGGAGAGTGCTGTAGAAGCTTTGGGAGAGATAAAAGATAAGAGAGCAGTTAGCCCTCTAATCCACACTTTAGAAGATGAGAGTGAAGATGTTCGAAAAATGGCAGCAAGAGCTCTAGGGAAAATTGAAGATAAAAAGGCTGCATACCCTTTAATCCACACTTTAGAAGATGAGAGTGAAGATGTTCGGGAGAGTGCTGTAGAAGCGTTAGGGAAAATAAAAGACAAGAAAGCAATAGATCCCCTGATCCAAGTTCTAAAAGATGAGAGTGAAAATGTTCGAAAGATGGCAGCAATAGCTTTAGGGAAAATTGAAGATAAAAGAGTGGTAGGACTCCTCATTCAGGCTCTGAGAGAAGGAGATAGCTCTGTTCGGGCAGGAGCAGCAAGAGCTCTAGGGGAGATAAAAGATAAAAAAGCAGTTACCCCATTGGTTGAGGCGTTACAAGATACAGAGAGCTCTGTCCGAAAAATGGCAGCAAGAGCTCTAGGGGAGATAAAAGATGAGAGAGCAGTTACCCCATTGGTTGAGGCGTTACAGGACGAATGGATCCAAGAAGATTCGGTAATAGCACGTGGGAAAGAAGGGGGTAGAAAAGCAGTGGAATTTCTCATTCAGATTCTGGAGAATGAATGGATCCAGGAAGATGTAGTGGTGGCTTTAGGGAAGATAAAAGATGAAAAAGCTGTGGAGCCCTTAATCTATACATTACAGGATAGAGATAGCTATTTCCGAGAAATCGTAACAGTAGTTCTCAGAGAATTATTACGATATGAATACGGAATGACATATGAAATCAAGATACGTTCACCGATTCGAATTCTTGAAGAGAAGAATAGAAAAACTCGAAAGATGGTAGATGAAGTTTTAGAGAGAATGAGAGCAAAGAATTAATTTTTCTTGCGGAAATTTTTTTTAACAGATTTCAAAGGTTACTACGTTTTTGATTAGTACGTGGAGTGTACTGCATTCTCGGTTTCTTCTGCTTATTTGACAGGTTCTAATATTTAGAGAATCCCACCTTACAATCAATAGCAGAATAACCACAATGTTACACGTGTAACAAATTGAGACACTGATACTAGGCCAATGAAGAGAGAGAGGTTTCCTATCAGATTGAAAGAGTGGAGGTGAGAGAGTTAAGTGAGGAATGAGCAAGAACAATATGTTCTACAGCTTCGTCCCAATGTTTCTCAAAATTGTCACCGTTTTCATTTTCTTCCTTTTCCATAACATTCTATGATTTCTGTCTCAAATTCTGGTGAAGGGTTGATTTTTTTAGAAACTATAAAGATTTGTTTAGAATCTAGGATATTTCTTATTCTTAAGTCTACTAAATTCATCTAAAACAAGGTCAGTTATACTATTAATATCATCAAAAGAAGGCTGCATCCGAATAAAAAAATCTGTTTTCTTACCTTCATATATCTCTGCTGTAGAAGATTATCTTTCTCATCTTCTCAATTTCTCAATCCCCCAGTCAGCAATTGCTCCCTTACCGTCGCCACAGCAGAATGGAATTGGGTCCTAAACTCACAATAAATTTCAATTAATAAAAGCCTTCAGAACCGTATGCTCTCCCATGTTACACGTGTAACAATTGGAAAGATAATTGCCCCATCTCTTGGTTCAAAAAAAGGAACACTTCTCTTAATTCTTTGAATGACACGGAGAAGCACTCGTTTGTTTTAAGAAAGCTTCGTAGTATCTGCGCATACGAAAAAAAATGGCGTTTTTTCGGTAGAAAGCCTTATAAAGAGTTAGTGGAAAAGGAGTATAAGTTTTCATTTTCAAACTCTTACAGTCTGCACCCAGTGCAGCAGAGAGAGCTCTTGGAGATGAAGGTTAAGCCACGACGAACAGGAGGTGTAAAGAATGCGCACCAGGGAAAAGAATGCGATCAAGAAATTCCGGCGTCATTGCCGAATGATTTATGAAACATTTTTTGAGAATTATAGGGTTTCAGTCAATGAACTTGGTGAGATTCTACAAATTCGAAATGCGTCAAGG
>JGI2171J19970_10000043_pt1 | contig 44632 bp, 42 predicted proteins | sample DeeMarSWOR324_28_FD_19970 | JGI IMG/M metagenome (IMG submission 19970) | reverse complement strand
CGGCAGTGACATTGGCCACGCTGCCGGATACGACAGACAAGAGCAGCATCACCATCAGCGGAACCATAACCAAGGACGCATGGGAGGACTGGTCAGACATAACGCTGACAGTACAGGTCGGAACCGGAAGAGTGGCCGTTCCGATAGGTGCTGGAGGCAGCTACAACTACAGTCTGGCACTCTCAGAGGGTCCGAACACGATTGTCGTACAGGCAACCGATGGAATCGGCAACGCGAGTGTTGCAGCAACCTCAACGGTCGAACGAGTAGTTACTCCATGGGCGATCTACGCGATTATCTTGGTGATAGTCGCGCTGATACTGGCTGCGATTGCGATATTCGGAGGACCGATACTTAGAAAGAGGTAAGGGGAAAACGCCAATCAATCCCCTTACTTTTTTGAATTTTTTCTCGACTAGCGAGAGCCTTTTTAAGTACCCGATGTGGCTCGGGTAAAATTAAAGTAGTCTTAACACTTCTGGCGCAGGTAAAGGTTGTTTCCTTTTGTATCAACAGCCACCACGAGCGGCCCAAAATCTCGAACCCGGAGCACCCAGAGCGCCTCCGCAGCCCCGAGGTCCTGCCAGAGCACCCGTTCGACTTTTTTGATCGATTGGGCAGCGAGCACGGCCGCGCCGCCGGTAAAAGCCAGGTAGACGCAGCCGAGCCGAGCCAGTTCTACAGCAACCTCTTCACCCAGGCCTCCCTTACCTACGAGCGCCCTCACGCCGGTTCGCCTGACGAATTCTGCCTGCATTCGGTCGAGGCGGGCGCTCGTCGTTGGTCCAGCTGATAATATTTTTTTGCCGCGAGGGGTTTTTTTGACGAGGGGTCCGCAATGGTAGACCACACCGCCGCGCATGTCAACCGGCAATCTTTTGTGGGAGCGAAGGAGGTCTAGAACTCGAGCGTACGACTTGTCTCTTGCGGTGACTATAGCTCCGCTCACGCTCACGAGGTCGCCAGCTTTGAGTTTTGTCACTTCTCGCCCAGTCAACGGCGGCTTTAATTTGATGAGTGTCACTAAGGAGCCTCCACTCGCAGATAATCTCCAAACAAGCGCGCAGATGCTCGGCGCGCTGCCCAGCATTGTAAGTTGATTGCAACAGGTAAACTCGCGGTGTGACATGCTGCTTTGGCTATGCGAACTCCTAATATGGTGGTTCGTCCGCCCAGGCCCATCGGACCTATGTCGAGTTCGTTTGCAGCATCCGTTATCTCACGCTCCATGCGCGCGAGTTTTTTGTCGGGATTCTTCGAGCTAAGGGGGCGGAGCAAGGCTTTCTTCGCGAGCAGGCAAGCGGCATCCGCTGAACCTCCGATACCTACGCCCACGACGACTGGCGGGCAGAGTTGTCCCCCAGCCTCCACGAGAGTCAATAGTACTGTCCGTTCGATAGCAATCTTTTCATCGGTCGGCCTGAGCATGAACAACCTGCTCCAGTTCTCCGCACCCGCACCTTTGACGAGCAGGTCGATCGAGAGTTTTTTCCCCGGGACGAGTTCGAGGTGAATAGATGGTTGCTCCATGCCGAGGTTAGTGCCGGTGTGTTTGCGCGTGAGCGGGTCTACGATGTTTGCGCGCAGCGGCACCTCTCGAGTAGCTTGAGCGACGGCTTTGGAGAGAGATTTTTTCAGGTCGAAGTTAAGCTTGAGTCCGGAGCCCAGCTGAATGAAAAAGGTGAAAGTACCGGTGTCTTGGCAGATGGGCGCTCCCAGATTTTTCGCCAGATCGAGATTTCTCAGCATGCAGTTGAGTTGCAGCTTGGCGATGTGGTTCCGCTCGCGTGCCCTGCTTCGTTTGAGCGCGCGCACGACATCTTCGGGCAAAGTTATTTCGGCGCGGCGAAGCATCTTAACGATAGCAGCTCGAAATTTGGCTTCGGCCAGCATACAATCGAATGCTGATAAGTCGGGCAACATTAAAACCCCTTCGCAGAAAGGTTGGGGTGTGGACCAATGCGCTTAGTCGATCGCAATACGGGTAAACTCTTGGCGAGCGAGATCGAGCTAGCGGACACCTTCTGGCGGCGCTTTCGAGGGCTGATGTTCAGGCGCAAGTTTCAGCAGGGCAAGGCGCTGTTGTTTAAGTTTTCTAAGCCCGGTCGCTACGCCGTGCACATGTGGTTCGTATGGTTTCCTATCGACTTGATCTATCTTGATTCGAGTTTCAGGGTCGTCGAGCTTCGCGCGGGGCTCAAATCCTGGCGATTTTACAGACCCAAGGCGATTGTTANTTATCTCATCGAGGCCCCTGTGGGGACGATTTCTCATGCAGGTTTAAAGGTTGGGCACAAAATTTCGCTTGAGGGAAAAAGGTTTTAACCCATTAAAATAAGACAAAATTGGCTGAGGTTGGTGGGGGGACGGAGAGTTGAGTAGGTGGATGTCCCCAAGGCACTAGCCGAGGCGGCTGCGCATCTTGCTTCAGAAGTTAAGGCAGATGCAATTCTCGCTCTGACCGAAACTGGTAAAAATTGCGGTCCTCTTTTCAAGAGAAACCTGCTTGACACCCATGGAAAGGAGGTAAAAGTGGTCCTCGCCACGCCCAGCCACGAAACTTACGAGAGATTCGGCAAAAACTCCCGCATAAAACTGATCAAGCTGACGGCGCGGGCACAGGGGAGATTTGGTCAAGTCCACCATGCGATGGCGTGCGGGCTGCAGGAAGGAATATTCTCTCCGGGGGAGCGTTTGGTCTGTTTGGCGGGGGATGGTTTCGCTGATAGCACCGATGCCCTTCTGATTTTGCAAGTTTCAGGGTATGAGTCGGTGATAGAGACTGTGGAATCGGACCCCGTTCTGGCCGCGGCCGCTGAGATATCGCTCAAGCTCGGAAGAGGGGCTTTGGACGGAAGGCTCGTTGGCGCGGCGTTCATAATCGGGGACACCAAAGCGGTCTTGAGGCTATCGCACCAACTGATGATTAACCCATTCAAGAGTTACTTGGTAAATATCACCGATAGAAAACAGTGGGGGCTTATCCAGAAATACGCTACTTTTGATGGAGCTTTCATCGTGGGGGACGATGGGCGCGTCATCGCTGCTGAGCGCTACCTCAACGCAGATGTCAAAGTTGAAATTCCCCGTGGTCTGGGCACGCGGCACTTGGCGGTAGCAACAATGACTGCGGCGACCAAAGCACAGGGGGTAACAGTCTCTGGAGAAGATGGGATGGTAAGAATTTTTAAAAACGGTAAAATCATGGCGAGAATAGACCCGCGTAGCGGCATTTTCGAGTACCTGCGCGAGGCTCGGGATTGGCCGGGTGTTAAGAGTTTTAGGCCGAAGGGCTAAATTAGTTTAGGGTTGGGATGCGCTACACGATTTTAGCCGAGGCTTTTGAGAAGCTAGAACACACCCCATCTTATTTGGAAAAAAATTCGCTCATCGTGGACTTATTGAAACGCACGTCGGCTGAGGAGATGGAGCGAGTTGTTCTGTTCTTGCTCGGAAGACCTTGGCCAGCCTACGTTTCTAAGGAAACTGGCGTCGGACTCCAACAGCTAAAGAAAGCGATCGTACAGGCTTCCGGATACTCACCTCCAGATGTCGACAAGCTGATGAAGCAGGTTGGAGATCTCGGCGAGGTGGCGGAGCAGCTCTCGGCGAAGAAAAAGCAGGTGACTCTTTTCACCGAGCAGCTGACGGTGAAAAAGGTTTTTGAGAACATCAAACAGTTGCCTGAGATCACCGGCGAGGGCTCGGTGGACCGAAAGATAGCTTCGATTGCCGAACTCTTGACAAGCTCCACCCCGCTTGAGGCCAAGTTCATCGTCCGCACCGTGATCGGCGACCTCCGAATAGGCGTGGCCGAAGGGAGGTTGCGTGATGCGATAGCGAGCGCGTTCAATGTGAGGCCGGAAGTGGTTGAGCACGCGTACATGCTCACGACGGACTACTCGATTGTCGCGAAGGCGGTCGCCACGGGTGGGGAAAAGGGTCTCGAGAAGCTCGGGGTCGCCGTGGGACATCCCGTGAACCCCATGCTGGCGCAGCGAGCTGAGACGATTGACGAGGTTCTTGAGCGGATGAAAGGAAAGGCAGCATTTGAAATAAAGCTCGATGGTATCAGGGTCCAAGTCCACAAGGATGGCGACAAGGTTTCGCTCTTCACAAGGCGGATGGAGGATTACACGAACATGTTTCCAGATCTCGTCGACCCCTTGCGCCAAGCGTTGAAGCCGGATCGAGCGATAGTCGACGGCGAGCTGGTGGCAATCGACAAGCGTACGGGGAAGCCCATGCCGTTTCAGGAGGTGCTCAAGCGGCGCCGCAAGTACGAGATCAAGCAGACGATCGAACAAATCCCGGTTGAGCTGCACCTGTTCGACGTACTGGTGTCGAATGACAGTGTTATGCTCGATGATTCATACGTCGAGCGGAGAAAAATGCTTGAAAAGATAGTCAAGCCGGTAAAAGGCAAGGTAATGGTTGTTGAACAGCAGGTCCTCAGCAAGTCCGATGAGATAAAGAAGTTCATGAATTGGGCAATCGGGATCGGTCATGAAGGGCTACTCGCGAAGGACCTCGAGGCGAGCTACCGCGCGGGGCGGAGGGAGTTTGTGTGGCTCAAGCTCAAGCCCACGCTGGAGACCCTCGACTTGGTCGTGGTCGGGGGACTTTACGGCAAGGGCAAGCGCGCCGGGTTCTTTGGCAGCTATGTACTCGCGGCGCGCGATGAGAAGAGCGGGAAGTTTAAAACGGTGACGAAGTGCGGGAGTGGTTATACCGATGAAGATTTGAAAGAACTCACGAAGATGTTTGAGAAAATTCAGCTCAAGAAGCCGCATCCCGACGTGCATGTTGAATTAGATTGTGACTTGTACTTCAAGCCTAACGTAGTTTTTGAAATCACTTTTGAAGAAATCCAAAAGAGCCCTGCCGAAAAACATTCAAGCGGCTATGGTTTACGCTTTCCGAGATACATACGAATTAGAGAAGATAGGAGGCCCGAAGAGGTGAATACAGTCCGTGAGATTGTAGAAATGTATGAGAAACAGGAAAAAAGAAAAGCAAAGATAACTAAAACACCATAAATTTTTTCGGGAATAAGGGTATGTGCTGGTTCAAATCTTTCACCCTGCACCAATGCAAATGTCATATACCCACCGTTAGCAAATTGAAAACTGAAAAGTTGGAGCAGGGTGAGCCGGAGTTAGGTGCAAGCAAATTTTAACTGTATCCTTGATATGGATAGCTCAATACTAACTCCCCATTTGCATTCCTTAAAAATAATGTGTCGCCAACTTCGTTGTTCCAAATCGCGCCAGAGCTACACCAGTACAATTCTGTTTTCGTATTTGTTCCACATCCCGTATAGAGTGTTACCTCGACATAGCCCTCCAAAACAAAACTGGGAAAAGTGTATACATGATTTGCCGCATCTTCAACTGTCCATCCCGTCATGTCAATTGGTTGGGAACAAGTATTTCTGAAAACAACGTATTCACCGTTTAAGTTATCGTGGTCATCTCCTCCTGCGTTCCAATGGAAGCAGAGAATACCGATGCATCTGGATAGATTTTCAGAAGTTTGCCATATTCCTCTATTAGCAGTTTTTGCTTCGTTTTCCGCTTTTCTCAGTTCATTTTCATATTTTGTATTTGGAGGAATAACGTAAACATTGACATACCCTCCCTCAACCATTTCCACATTGATATTCTTGTTGTTAAGAAATATGTATCTCAAAAATCTTCCATATCGATCTTTATCCTCGACATCGCTTTCCAAAATTACAGTTTTGTTTTCTATCAACTCTTTTAATGTATTCGTGGCTTCTTCATGATATGGTTGCCCCATTTCTGGCGCGTTTATACCAAGTAGCCTAACTCTTTCTCCCGTTTCTAATTCTATTGTATCACCGTCTATGACTTTAGATATCATAGCAGTGTTTTTTTCTATTGTCTCGTATTTGATCGCGCAACTACTTACAAAAATTGTTCCAATGATTATTAACGCAAAGATGCTGTAACTAATATATTTCAATTTCGTCGTATTCATCAATTTTCTAACTTCTATCTTCGACATCTTCCACGCCCTCATCAAATACCGAATAGCTAAATACATACGGTGAAAGTAATTTATAAACCTTATAAAAAGGGGAGTTTCATCGAGGTTAACTGAGTTGGGTAATTATCAAGTCCTCAAATCTCTGTAAAAACTCCGGGATTTTATTTTCCTCCACTTGTGCACCGCAGGCAACCGCGTGTCCGCCACCCTCGCCGCCAACTGCTGTGGCAGCATCTCGGATTGCTCGTGCGAGGTCTAGCCCCTTCAGGAAAAGTAGCTTTGAGCACCGCGCCGAGATTTTTGCGGTCCCCCGAACTCGGACGATGCCGACGATAGGTTTATACTGATCACAGAGCTGGGTGCCGAGGACTAAGCTCGCCACGGTGCCGACGAAAGTTTCCTTGAGTGCACCTGTTGCGTCGAAATATTGCAGGTAATCTTTGGGTCCTCGCTCAAGCCCACTTTGTTCGATGAATTCCATGCCCTTCGCTATGCTCCGTCTGTGGTAGCGGAGCAAGTTTAACATCGCGCGGTGGTAAGTCTTGCGGTCACCTTTGGCGACCTCTAAACCTATCAGCGGTTGCTCATGCCGCGCAGTAGAGTTTATGCAAGTTGCGAACCCATCGGCATCGCGGAGTATCGAGCGATTATCTTCTTTCAAAAGCGTGTGAGCCTCGCCGATTATCAGCCCAGGAACATATTGCACGAGTTCCTTAGGCACGTTTGTGTATGCCCGCGTGATCAGCTCGGTTGCCAGTCGACGTTTTTCGACATCGGTGAGGTCAACTGGTCGGCGCCATCCACCATCCTTCTTGAGCGGGATGTCGAGGTCTTTTAGCAAGCTAATGCAACCAGGGGTAGAATTGCTGACGCCGGGAATCGGAGGATCGGTTAAGGATTCGAGCGTCTTGAAGATTGGTCGGGTGTGGCGTCCGTAAAGCATCAAGTCGATTTTTTGCTCCAAGACCTTTGAATCGATGCCGTCCTTGGCGATCTGCCGGTTGTAGCCGAGCAACTTTCCCCAAGCATTTTGAATGTCACCGATGGCTCCCACGATTGCGAGCGCCGAGAGGTCTTGATTGGCTTGATCCAATTCTCGAGTGATTAGGTAGGCCATCCCTGCTCCGCTAATCTCCTGCACGCCGTCCAAGCCGTGTTGGTGGGCGTTGAGGTGGACGAGCTCTGGCCAGCCATCCGCCCGCTCCGGCTCGTGGTGGTCGGCGATGATGACATCATGCCCGAAAAATCCGTTACTGACGTTTTGAAGCTGTGAGCTCCCAAGATCGGTGAATATGGTCAGGTCGGCAGGGTCTAGTTCCTCGACGACCTCTTGATAGAGCATGCGAACGAATCTTGTATAATGCTTGATATCGCTTCGATCGAGAGCTTTTGAAATTACCGCGGCCGCGCACACCCCATCGGCGTCCATATGTGAGATGATTTCGATAGAATCGTTTCGGTGTTTTTTGATCAGCTCTGCGGCTTTTCGCGCGACGGTGAGCATGAAATCCTCATCAATCTGTGCACGATTTTATTTAAGTTGAGGTGTAAGAAATCAGCAGGTGAACGGTTGCATATCCACCATGGATACATCGGAGCTTTTCTGGTCGTTTGGAGCATTTTGGTAATTGGTTTCAAATCGTTCATGGTATTGCTGACCCACGATACTTTGTATCATCTCAATAACAGGAAAAAGCGGTGAGGACATGCGAACGATTGAACTCCGGGGCAAAAGCCTTGTACTGATCGATCAAACGAGGCTGCCTCAAGAGTTGAAGTTGGTAAGGTGCAGGAGCGCCGAGGAAGTAGCTAGGGCAATTGAGCGCATGCAGATAAGGGGTGCGCCAGTGCTCGCCGCGGCAGCAGCGATGGCGCTTGCGGTCACCGCGTTGCGAAGTAAGACTAGAGGGCGAGCCCATATGCTGCGCGAGCTGGAGGCAGCGGCCGCTAGGGTAAGACAAACCCGTCCGACTGGAGTCAACTTGTTCGTCGGCTTGAAGCGCGTTCTCTCTATAGCTCGTTCAGCACAAGATGTGAGGGAAATTCGCGCTGCAGTTGTGCGGGAGGCGAAACGCATTGCCGACGAAGATGTCGAGGCAAACCGTCAGATGGGAAAACGTGGGGCCAGATTACTTAAGAGTGGAGACGTTGTGCTTACGCACTGCAACGCTGGCGCACTCGCGACTGTGGATTACGGTACAGCTCTGGGGGTGGTCCGTGCCGCGCTTCGTCAAGGAAAGCGCATTAGAGTCATCGCGACTGAAACCCGCCCCTTTTTACAAGGCGCGCGGTTGACGGCTTGGGAGCTGAAACGCGAGGGCATCCCGGTCACGGTGATCACCGACAATATGGTGGGGTATTGTTTTTCCAAAAAAATGGTTGACTTGGTGTTGGTCGGTGCGGATCGGATAGCTGCTAACGGCGATGTAGCGAACAAAATAGGCACGTATTCTATAGCTGTACTCGCCAAGGAACATCGCGTGCCGTTTTACGTTGTCGCGCCAACTAGCACCATCGATTTAGGGGTGCGAAGCGGCAGGGAAATTCCGATTGAGCAACGGGATGCGAATGAGGTCATTTTCATTGGTGGGAAGCGGGTGGTGCCTAAAGGAGTTAAGGTTTTCAACCCCGCGTTCGACGTCACGCCAGCACGCTTGGTAAAGGCAATCGTGACCGAGCAAGGTATAGTGGAGCCTAAGAAGCTAAAGTCTTTATTCGCGCGCTAGACTGCTTCTACCCGCTTGACTTCTGGTATCTCTCGCTTAAGCGTCCGTTCAATGCCAATCGCCAACGTCATCGTGGACATTGGGCAGCCCGCACACGCGCCGACCAGTTTTACCTTCACCACACCATCGCTTGTGACGTCGACGAGTTCAACGTCTCCGCCATCAGCTTGAAGTGCAGGTCTAATCTTGGCCAGAGCCTTCTCGACTTTCTCATGTGGTTCCATTTAATTCACCAAATTCACGTTGTAATGTTATCTTTATTTATTCCCTCTCTCTCTTTTTAGTTTTATGGGGCTTGATTCCTCAAGTTGGATATTTAATCGCCATGATTCTGGTCGGGTCCGCCGGTATCATCGCTTACATGCTAATCTACCTTGAATTATGTGAAACAAGGCCGATAGAAAGATGACTGGAAGTCCCGTTAACAAGTCGGGTTAGGCGCCGAATTTCTTCAACCAGTCGCAATACCCAAAAAGTATGGGCGCTACTTGACCACTGATTCGCCCCAACCCGCCCTTAAGGACACTCCTCTCATTGAATTCTTTTACTTCGTCCGGCATAACGTTCGGTCCTGCGAAGAATATGGGAACCGGATCAGAGACGTGGTCACCATAGATGATAGGCGTCGTGTGGTCGCTCGTAAAAGCTACGTGAGTTTCATCCCAGTTTAGATTGTCTAAGAAATATCCCATTACTCCATCTATTTTTTCGATGAAGGCGATTTTACCCTCGGCATCGTGATCATGAGCGCAAGAGTCCGTTCCCTTCATATGGACAAAGACGAAGTCTGCTTCCTTGTTTAGCTCCTCCACGGCTAGCTTGGCCTTGTTTAAAATAGGGGAGTCAGCCCCGCCTGTGGTTCCCTCAGCTCGTTTAATCCGCAGTCCTATGGCTCTGGCTATCCCGATGTAGAGCGCTCCAGCTGCGATTGCTACCCCGTTGATTCCATAGAGTTCCTTTATCGAGGGGAGGTCAAGTTTTATCGCCGCCCCACGGGGCAGGAGTATGTTGGCGGGTGGCTTGCCTTCTTTCTCCCGTTTTTTGTTCAGTGGAAGGCCTTTCAGGAGTTCGTAGGACTGTTCTACTATTTCATTAACAATTTCTGCTGTTTTTTTCGCCGCCTTTTCCGCAATTTCTGGCTTGGCTTTTGGAACCTTAACTCCAGTTTTATGAGGATCGGCGTCGGTGATGCGACTGGAAAGTCCTGGTCCTCGGAGAACCAACGCTCCTCTATGTTCGGTGCTAGCCTTGAAAAAAACCTCCACATCTGGTTGAGAGGGCTTTAGGTCTTGGAGAGCTTTTTCGAGTTCTTTTTGCCCACTCAGAATTCGACCAGCTCTCCTATCTTGAAGAATAAAATTTTCATTCACGGTTGCAAAGTTGGTTCGGAAGCTAACATCTCCCTCTTTCACGTCCATCCCGATCCCCAGTGCTTCAAAAACTCCTCGGCCGGTGTAAACTTTCTCTGGATCATATCCGAAGATGGACAAATGGGAGGTGTCGCTGCCGGGTCTAACTCCGGGTTTGATAGGGTCCAACAATCCTGTAAGTCCTCTTCGGGCGAGCTCGTCTATATTCGGAGTATTGGCAGCTTCCAAGCAGGTTTTTCCTCTATAGTCTGTTGGCCTTCCCGCGAGCCCGTCTGCGATTATCATCAATGCTTTCAACTTTGAATCCCCTATCAATCGGATGTTTTAAGTTAGAAAAAGCTTACGGAGGCTGAGACTCTTCATTTATCACTAGTCACCTTCGGTTTTGTTCTGAAGGCCACATTGAGTGTTGTATGAAAGAGTACAAATGTTGTGGGGATATAAATTATGTGGGCCCGTGGTCTAGCCTGGATAAGACATCTGGCTTCGGCCTTCGCGTTGGAGGGAGAAACCAGAAAATCGGGGGTTCGAATCCCTCCGGGCCCGCCACCAAAAGGAATGGGGTTCTTCACCACAAGAATTAAACAAAATAACATCAAAAATTTATTTTGGGGTAATAATTGAGGAGATCTAAGAAGCGGTATACTACTGGTTTTCTTTCAGGTATGATAGCAGTAGCATTAATAGTCGGCTTGTTCGCAGGGGGGACCCTAAGCTATTTGATAACTTCACAGAGGATCAACGACCTGGAAAATCAAGTCTCAACGCTCCAGGACCAAATTTCCAACCTTCAACCCTCCGAAAATATTGTCTACATATTTGGGGACAACACTTCACTTTCTGAGTTGTACGACGAAACCAAAAACTCGGTTGTGGTGATTCAAGGAGTTATCGTGCAAGATACGATATTCGGTACACAATATCAACAGGCTCAAGGATCCGGGTTTGTATACGATCACGAAGGACAGATGGTCATCATCACAAACTTCCACGTAGTTGATGGCGCTGAAAGCATTTTCGTGACTCTCAGGAATGGAAACACGTATACGGCAACCGTGCTGGGTTCAGACGCATATGCCGATCTGGCAGTACTTTCAACAGACGCCCCAGAGAATGAATTAAAGCCCCTTGAAATCGTTAGCTCATCAACCTTGAAAGTAGGCGACCCCGTGGTGGCGATTGGCAATCCATTTGGCCTAACGGGGTCTATGACTGTGGGAATAGTAAGTCAGCTGGGGCGAACGATAAGAGAATCAACGATCGGCAACTTTTCAATCGCGAACATTATTCAAACTAGTGCGCCGATTAATCCCGGCAACTCTGGTGGGCCGTTGCTTAACTATCTCGGTCAAGTTGTTGGGATAACCACGGCCATAATAGCCGATTCCCAAGGGCTGGGTTTCGCGGTCCCGTCCAACACAATACTGCGGGAAATAGAGCCGCTAGTAGATACAGGATCTTACACCAAGCACTCTTGGTTAGGCGTTTTAGGGACTGATATGAACTATGAAATCGCTCAATTGATGGACACGGATTTCACCTACGGATGGTTGATTACCAACGTGGTGAGTGGGGCGCCGGCTGATAAAGCAGGTTTGCGCGGCGGCACAGAACTAGCTCAAACCGTAGAGGGGACGGTAATTATCGGTGGAGATATAATAATAGCCATTGAGGGGACCCACATTGTGAACGGAGACGACTTCTTAACCTATCTCGTAGAGCACACTTCGCCAGGTCAGACAGTTGAACTAACAATCGTGAGAAACAACCAAACAATGCCTCTTCAGGTCGAGTTTGGAACGCGGCCTCCACCACCTTGAGTCCCAGAAAAATAAGCGTGGTTAAAACCCCGTCTAATCTGGCGTATTTAATTTTCTCGGACACACTAACTAACGGGCCGGTAGTCTAGCCTGGATAACGTTATAAACGTACAGAGAGGACGTGAGCCTCCGGAGCTCGCGGCACGGGTTCGAATCCCGTCCGGCCCGCTTTTGCACGGGTTAGATTGGAGCGGACCCCACCTGTTTTTTACTCGATGAGCTAAGAAATTATTGAGGTATCATGGCAGAAATAGCAATTGAGATTGTATTACTCGTTCTTAGCATATTCGTTTGCCAAGTTGCAGGCTTTATAGGTTCAATCTTCACCATACCATCGATTCCGACTTGGTACAAAAACCTGAAAAAGCCATCCTTTGCCCCGCCCAACAGGATTTTCGGCCCGGTGTGGATCACTCTTTACACCCTCATGGGCATATCCCTTTATCTCATCCTGCGCGAAGGGTTGGGCAATCCGCAAGTTCAAGTGGGCATGGGAATTTTCGGCATCCAGCTAGTCCTGAATGTCCTTTGGTCCTTTGTTTTCTTCGGGAAGAAGTCCCTTCTAGGTGGGCTTGTAGCAATTTTGGGTCTCTGGGTTGCTATTTTGTTAACTATCATCAGTTTTCTTAATGTTTCACAATTGGCCGGGCTGCTGTTAGTACCTTACATTTTATGGTCGAGTTTCGCCGCGATTCTGAATTACTCAATATTGAAGCTAAATTGAATTGCGATTTGGGCAAAAGGTATGATTTCTACAGCAAGCCCTAGATAAAAAACCTGAACTGATGTGTGACAGGCGGGATTGTTGGTTCCTTCCAAAAAAAGATGGTGGCCGCTCTTCAGCCCAAACCGTGCAATTTTAGGTCGGAATCCCGTCCGCCCCGTAACTAGGCGGGTTGGATCGTGAGGAACGATTTAATATCACTAAAGCTAATAATTTCACATAGAGAGCCAAAAATGAACATACTATACTTTCCATTCGAGTTCCCACCTTTCTTCGTGGGCGGTCTGGGGACCTATGCGTTCGAGATGGCTAGGCGCTTTGCGAGGATGGGGCACAGCGTAACAGTATTCTCGAAGAACCCTGGAGACGCGATAACCCGGGATCTTTATGAGGGTGTGGAGGTACACAGGCCACTCGTAACTGATATGGTCGATTTGCTGCCCCTGATAGTGCCCGGTGACATCAAGCAGTGGCCCACAGCCTCCCAAAATTATTTCGCCGATGTCTTCATCCACAACTTGCTGTCGGCAACTAAGTCGATAAATCTCCTAACGCGGATGGACAAGCGGAATTTCGACATCATAGTTGCCCACGACTGGCTCGATGCGATTGCGGGGATAATATGTAAGAAGGCTCTCCGAAAACCGTTCGTTTTTCACTTACACTCAACAGAACAAGGGAGGGTCACCGATGGTTCCCCTACAGTCAAAAATCTGGAAAAGTTGGCGGGGACGATTGCAGACGTTATCATAACCGTTAGCTACGCTATGCGGGATCACCTCATATCGCTTGGTTATGACGAGAAGAAAATTCAGGTGGTACCAAATGGTGTAGACGAGAAAAAATACAATCCGGGGAGCAGGAAATTTTCCCATGATAAAATCACGAAATTTAGAGAGAAGATAGGAGTGGGTACTGACCCGATGATACTCTTCATCGGGAGGCTCACTTGGGTGAAGGGCGCCGATACCTTGGTTCGCGCAATGCCGATGATCCTAAACGAGGTACCAAACGCCAAGCTCGTAATTCTCGGCAAAGGTGACCAAGAAGAAATGATTAAGCACTTGATAGGCCACTTGGGGATTCAAAACAACGTGAAGACATATTTTGAATACGTAGACGAAAAAGAGCGATTGCTTTACTACGCGGCCTGTAACATCGCGGTCTTCCCCTCGAAGTACGAGCCGTTTGGCATCGTGTGTACCGAGGCGATGAGCATGGAAAAGCCAGTGATAGTCGGAGCGAAAGGGATTTCAGGATTCAGAGAACAAATCATACCCTCTGGTTCAGATAGGTGCGGGGCTCACGTCAACCCAGATGACCCTTACGACATAGCCAAATTTGCGATAGAGATGCTCAAGTCAGAGACTTTGAGAAAGGAACTCGGGAGGAATGCTAGAAAACGGGTTCTAGAAAGGTATACTCTGGACAAAGTGGCGGAGGAAACCATCGAGATTTATAAAGAATTAGTAGGTGTGCCCGAATCCTGATTTTGTATGCCCGAGGAAGACCAGAGAAATCTTTCATCGAAAACTAGATGTGGGATGAAGAATTTTGGAATTTTCTGAACCTGCCCTTGATTACGAGGCCGCGATATCAAAGGAATGGATAACAACGAATGGCCTCGGCGGTTACTCGTCGTCAACAATAATCGGGGTCAACACCAGGAAGTACCACGGGTTACTGGTAGTACCCACCGCAACGCCTCCCTTTGATAGGAAATTGCTTCTCACAAAATTAGAAGAAGAGATTCAAACCGACTCGGAAACTTTTCGTCTTTCGGCAAACGAGTATCCTGGTTTAGTATTCCCTGGTGGCCACATGCATCTCAAACGATTTTGTTCAGACCCGCTACCAGCATTTACTTATGACTTACCTGGCTTCCTTGTAGAAAAAACCATTTTCATGCCGTACCGGATCAATGCTGTAGTCGTGAATTACAAGGTCTGGAACATCTCGGACCAGCCGGCGAGAATATCGGTTCGTCCGCTTGTGAATTCTAGAGGTATCCATCAACTGACGAGGGCTGATTCCATCGGCTTTGGACAGTCGGCGCGGAGCAGGCAAGTCGAGATGGCTGCAAGCTACCAAGGTGCCCCGACCCTAATCATCGGTTCAGACTTGATGCGCTATACGCAATCGGAACTGCCCGAGGAAGCTCGATGGTATAGAAACTTCGTGTACCGCGAGGAGAGGGAACGCGGGTACGAGTTTATGGAAGACCACTACTCGCCTGGAAATTTCCAGCTTGAGCTGAGAAGGGGTAAAAATGACTTCAACGTGTTTGCGGCGGGTGGATTCGGGGCTAGGAAAGACTTTGAACTCCTCTACTCGGAAAAGCCGGAAAAATTTGAACGAGAGCACCAGGCCATTCTCGAAAGGCTGGATAACTTGATAAAAATAAGCGTGAAGATAAGCGCGCTTGGAGGCACGAGCTGGGGACGATACCTAATCTGGGCAGCAGATTCTTTCATCGCTGACGGAAAGGTGATAGCTGGTTATCACTGGTTCGGGTGTTGGGGCAGAGACTCCCTGGTCAGCCTCCCAGGTCTGACTCTGGTCACGGGCAGGCACGGTGTTGCTAAAGAGATACTGCTCGATATCGCGAATCGTCGAAAAGGTGGGTTAATACCGAACTGGTTTGAGGATAAAACGGCGGACTACAATTCCGCGGATGCCTCGTTACTTTTTATCTATGCCATCCACAAGTACCTGACCTACACAGACGATACCGCCATCGCTAACAAGCTATGGGACGTGTTGAACGAAATAGTGGACAGTTATGTGCGCGGCCTGAATGAAAGTGTGAGGGTAGGCGAAGACGGACTGGTCTGGAGCAACAGGGCTACCTGGATGGACGTGACGGTTAGTGACGAGATGGTGACACCGCGGCTAGGAAAAGCCGTTGAAATCAACGCGCTCTGGTACAACGCCCTCCGGGCCATGGAGACAATAGCAGAAAGGATTGACAAAGTTTTCGAATTCGCTGGGTTGGCCGAAAAAGTTAGAAAAAATTTCCTTGCCGAGTTCTGGAATGAGGACAAGAGATGCCTATATGATGTAGTGGGAGACGACTTACGGGACCAACGCATTAGGCCGAACCAGATACTTACCGTGAGCTTCCCCTTCCCAGTTGTAGTCGGGCAGCGAGCTGAAGAAATAGTCTCGGTGGTACAGGAGAATCTGCTCACCCCCTACGGGCTCAGAAGCCTTGAGAGAGGTGATCCCAGTTACAAAGGGGTATACAAAGGAAACGTCGTTGAGAGGGATCTCGCTTATCATCAAGGAACCGTATGGAGTTGGCTGATCGGGCCATTCGTCACGGCGTTTCTGAGGGTTTACAAGGAAGTGGGCAGTAGAGAGCAGGCAATGCACTTTTTGCAAAGACTTGTCGGCAGCCATCTAACTGAGGCAGGAATCGGGACGGTGTCCGAGATATTTGATGGTAACGAATCCCATGCCTCGCGGGGATGCATTTCTCAGGCTTGGAGCGTCGCCGAAATTCTCAGAGCCTACGTGGAGGAAATTAAAGGAAAAAGACCACCATTCGAGAGTAAATATGGAGGCATCGCATGACCGAGGTCTGCTTAGCATTCGAGGTTCACCAACCTTTCCGCATCAACAATAACTTCAGCGAGGAAACCGCAAAGGGAAAGATTTTAGAAGACCTCTTCGACCTATATTTCGACAACATTTGGAACAAAATGATTTTCGAAAGAGTAGCGAAAAAATGCTACTTCCCCACAAACAGGATAATTCTCGATAATATCGATCGTTTCAAAGGAGAGCGGAAAAAGTTCAAGGTTGCTTACAGCCTATCAGGAGTAGTAATCGAACAGTGTGAGCGGTGGGACCCTGACCTCCTCGACTCATTCAGGCAGCTCGCCAAGAGCGGCTGTGTGGAGCTCCTCTGCCAGACCTACTTTCACTCCCTCTCTAGCTTGTTCTCCGCCGAGAGGCAGGAGTTTATCGAGCAGGTTTCAATGCACAGACAGCTCATGAGGGACTTATTTGGGCAAACGCCGACCGTCTTCGAAAACACGGAGTTCATCTACAACAACTCGATCGCGCAAATCATCGCCAAACTTAACTTCAGTGGAATCTTCACCGAGGGGGCTGAACGCGTGCTTGGGTGGAGGTCCCCGAACTACATTTATTCCGCAAAAGGCTCTGGGATAAAGGTCATCCTGAGGAACTACCGACTCTCCGACGACATCTCGTTCAGGTTTTCAAACAGAGATTGGAAAGGATGGCCCCTGATTGCCGACAAATATGTTTCCTGGCTCTCGGCGACTCCCGGGCAGTGCATCAACATATTCATGGACTATGAAACCTTCGGCGAACACCAGTGGCCAGAAACTGGCATCCACGAGTTCCTGAAGTGGCTCCCGCAGAAGTTAGTTGAGCATCACAACCTTCAATTTTCAACGCCATCCGAGTTACTCCTCCATGAACCGGTTGGCGAAATAGACGTCCACGATTTTGATACACTTTCATGGGCCGACATCAAGCGGAGCACGAACGCCTGGCTCGGCAACGACATGCAGCGGACATGTTACCGAGGTATAAAGGAGCTCGAACCCCACGCTAGAAAGACCGTCAACGAAAAAATCTTGAGGCTTTTCAGGTATCTGCAGGCAAGTGACCACATCTACTACATGTACACGGGTGGTGGCGCTCCCGGAGCAGTGCATGGGTATTTCAGCCAACAGCCGCCGGTGGAGGCGTTCTGGCTATTCCTGAGGATTATATCGGATTTTTATGAAAGAGTGGCCAAGTGCTTGAGCGGTCCTGAAAAGGCCTTAGTCCGCCTTTTGAGAGTGCTCCCTCCAGCCAAGGCATTTCACTTCCATGAAGGTGCCCACTACATAAACCTCTCTGCCCACAGCTTGGGCGAGTTCCTAGATGTTCTGCAGGTTACTCCCGAGCTTTCAATACGCTTTCACGTTATCTTCAAACACTTCGAGAAATGGATACGGCACGCAATCGGAGACACTGAACTTGCTGACAAAATCGCGAAGGTGAACCCCGACGCGTCTAATCTCACGCAAAAAATCCATAAAATTATTAACACAAAAATTGATAAATTAAAACAAGCGGCAGAATTAAATGAGAATTGCTTTTCTTGTATGGGAGTCTCTACGCTCGATTCGCGTTGGAGGGCTTGCCACAGTGGCCACAAATCTGGCCGAAGAGCTCGCGAAACGGGGGCACGAAATCCACATCTTTACCATGGCGGATAAAGGGCAAACAGACTACGCATACATAAACGGCGTTCATTATCATCGAGTGGTATTTGACCCTGGCCCAAATATTCTTGCCTTTGCTCACAACATGTCTAAGGCCATTGTCACTAGTTTGCAAGAAACTGAAAAATATCGGGGCAAGTTTGATATCATTCATGGGCACGATTGGCATGTCGTTGATGCCCTGCACGACCTAAAGCAGGAGGGCTATCTCTCGATTTTGACCTATCACTCGACCGAATACGGCCGAAACGGTGGGGCGTTTGGTGACTGGTGGGAGTTCAGAGAGATTTCAGGGAAGGAGTGGTATGGGGGCCTTATCTGCGACCGGGTCACAACTGTCTCAACTTCTATGATGAACGAGCTCAATTGGCTCTACAAGATACCAATCGAAAAAATAGATGTCATCCCGAACGCGATCGACCCACGCAAACACCGAGTCCACGTCGACCCAGGCAGGGTAAAGGAGAAGTACGGGATACATCCGCTAGCCCCAGTCGTGCTCTTCATGGGCAGGATTGAATACCAGAAGGGGCCTGATCTTTTGGTCGAAGCAATACCCAGGGTTCTGAGCAATCGATGGGACGTGAAATTTATCTTCGTGGGGGGCGGTGGAATGCGTAGCTATCTTGAGCACAGAGCCAACGAAATTGGGGTCGGGCACGCGACAAGGTTTTTAGGAAAAGTGCCACATTGGCAGTACCTAGAATCCCTCAACTCGGCCGACATCGTCTGCATCCCAAGCAGGAACGAGCCCTTCGGTATAGTACTGCTCGAAGCTTGGGCGGCTGGAAAACCAGTCATAGCAACGGATATTGGTGGCCTCGGAGACAACATCGAGAATTTCGTGGACGGGATAAAGGTCTACCACAACTATGAGTCTATAGCTTGGGGGATAAATTATCTCCTTGACAACCCCGATGACATGAAACAAGTGATTGAGGGCGGGAAGGAGAAGGTGAAAAAGTTCAGCTGGGACAACACGTTGAGTAAATTGCTGAATACCTATCGCAGCATCCTTAATAGGTAGCATGGCAGGCTGGCACCCGTAATTTACGAAGAAGATGGCAGCTTACTCCGAGAAATCAGGGGCTAAAAGTCTAAAAATTATTCCGGGTAAGAAACCTATTTACGCCATCAAAATACGTCTAACATAACAAATAACTAAGGTTTCTTATGATAACACTTGCCCGGGTTCTCGCTTTCGTTTCGGTGGGGACCGCGTTCTACGATTTGGACCGCTTCCTGGCGCTGATGGTGTAAGGTGAAACGGTCGGGGAGTAAAAAAATAGGTTAGGGGAAGAGAACTTTTGCCATTCCTCCCCCTGATTAGCTTTCGATGAAGATCATTTCATCCGCAGCAGCACACTACTAATCCCAGAGAGCTGGCCCTGATACCGCGCTCCAATTTTTCGATTACCAAGTTGGGAAGAGTCCTTATTTCCTCAGCCAAGGCAGCCTCAATTTGTGGTGTAGTCTTGATTTGAAGAACTTCCCCTAATGCTGGCCGCTTCGCTAACTTTTCCCTTTGCAAATTATCACCTCCTTTTTTGATAATGGATTTAATTTATTAATGTTGCATAAGAGCTTTTTGGCAGCCCGGAGGTTTCCCGAAGAAATCTCCTTCATTGTAATAAGCTCTTAAACGGCAAATCTTTAGAGTGCAAGTTTTCGACAAAGAGCAGCTTTTACATTCATTTAGATTTTGTAATTCTATAGAACCCCTGAAGAGTTTCCAGCTTTCGGATATCCAAATATCTTCAATATTTTGCGATTTTGTTGAGCCCATGGCAAATTTATTATCGTGAAAAGAATACACACATGGAAAAACGATTCCATCGGACCTGATTGCTATCCTTGTGGTGCCGGCTGTGCAAAAGATTTTGGAGTTCCCCTTTGTAGTGTCTAGGTCCTTATATTCTGGTATAGACGGGTCTAGATAACCAACATAAATACTATCACCGTATGCACTGGCGAGCCGTTTGGTCGTATGAGAAATATTGCTAATCTCAGACGGTCCCAGTAAAAGATCATTTTGGTGTTTTGCTCTTCCGAGGGGGTCTAGGAGTATAAAATTGATAGATTTTGCACCCAGTCGAATTGCAATTTCAACGAGGTCTTTCAACTGATGGATATTTCTTTTGTGGACCGTTGTCGCTATATGGAAACATGCCCCAGCTTTAGAAAGAAACTTTAGACCCTTAATTACTCTATCAAAGCATCCTTGACCTCTCAGCAGATCGTTTGTTTCGCTGTCCGCACCATCTAGAGAAACAGTTGTTGAGAAATTCGGGGATGAAAGAATAACCGCAAGTGATTCATCAATCAAAGTGCCGTTTGTCAATAATTCTATTCTTATCCTCTTTGAAGTTAGGTATCGTATTATGCTCTTTGCCCCAGGGTACACTAGAGGTTCACCACCTGAAATTATAACCCGAAATGTCTCCAAGCTTTCAAACTGGTCAAATATCTTAAACCATGAGTCGGCTTCTAGTTGGTTAGATATTTTCTGGCCAGCATCATAGACACAGTGCCGGCATTTTAGATTACAAGCGTTTGTAAAATGGACTTCAGCTTCATAGGGTGTCGATGCGACTGGAACATCAGATTTGATAAAAGTTTGATGACGCTTAACAAGTGGTGAAAGAACGTTCTCAGATTTTGTTAAGATATCACTAGTACCCAGGTCTTTTTTTAAAAGGTTGATTATTTCTGCAGCTTGTAGCTCGATGCCTTTCTCACGTAGATAGTTACACACCTGTTCAATCGTGAGACAATTATTCTCCAACAATTTTAGTATTATGAAGATTGCCCCACTGATTTTGTATTTGTCGCCGCCATCTATGTTAAAGGCCGAATAGTGTGTGTGAAAATTCGGGTCGCTTCTTACTATCCAACGATTGGACAAAGTGTAGCGTTCTCGGGATGAGATGAAAAAGTCTTCTCCGGTTTTAGGGTGATTCTTTTGCGTCATGCTATCTTTTATCCATGACGCAGGCGCGGCATATAAGTTTACAGAACCATATTCAGTAAAAGTCGCATTTTTTGCGCTCTGGGTTCAAACTTACTATTTTTCTATGTACTTCCTTACCTCCCGTTGCCGCAGCACGTGCCTGCGCAGCATCGCCTTCCGCTGGCGCAGCATCCAGAGAGCGTAACCTGCGGCCCCTACCGCAAGCACGCCAACTCCGAGTTCGACTATCAATTTATTTTCCCTGCCAAATTTCTTTTTTCAACCATTTTAACGTCGTCACCTGCTTCTCATGTATCCTAGCCCACTTCGTTTGCTCTCTTTTCCAGTAGACCACATAACCCAACACGCCCACGAGGAGGAGCGCAGTCACGATTTCTACTATCATTTTCCCGCCTTTTGGGGCTGTTTAACTTGGCTTCTGCTAATAGTCAGCCAAGACCCAAATCAAGATCAAAAAGTCAAAATAAGTGGTTTGCGAACTTTTAGTCCTAACTAGGTGACGTGAGACATGTTCTTCTTCGGTCCAGATGGACTTTCGCAGGGTCTCCCTGAATTCGGGCGATCTCAGCGGTAACCGTTTGCTTAGGTCGATCCGTGTTGATGATATGCCATCCCTCTTGTACAAGAGCGAGAGCTTTTTTTCTCACCTTTACCAGCTCTTCTCGGGTTTCAAACATCTCGTACGCCCTTCGCTTTTGGATTCGCCTCAACGCCTCATCGGGAGAAACATCGAGAAAGAACATGTACTCGGGGGTTGGGAGTAAAGTTTTGAAAAATTGATAGGCAAATTTAGCAACCGGAAACGGGAGATATGCTGTTCCCATAAGATACCGCACGATGATCAACGTATCGTACTCGTCACTCTTGTAATACCGCAGCAGAGAGCGTATCACGTCCAAAGCGTAGAATAGTGATGCCTTGACCTTGTTTTTTTTGCCTGTCCCGAAGAGTGCCTGTTTTGCTATTCTGCCGAACAAGTTGTCATCTTCAGGATGTGAACGAATAAGTACCCTCTCCCCCCTCCGCTCATGTTTCATTTTTATTATTCCTGCATGGGTATCCTTTCCAGCTGCGTCCAAACCGTCGACAATGATGAGTCGCATGATTACACCATGTTTAAATTCCCGGGACTATGCACCAAAATGCAAACGAGGCGAGCAACGGTACCGTGAGGTTATCGAGTCCTTTCGGAGTAAGCCCCTCAACAACGGTCGCGAGAAGTGAAACGAAGATAAGAACGGTAATAATGTAAACAGTTAACGGTTTTGAGTAGAAAAGAAAATTGATAACCAAAAGGGGGAGCGTAGTCAGGAACATTATCGTTGATCCTTCAATACTTTTCTTGTCGTGAAACACTTGGTACGTGTGTTTACCAAAACGTGCCCCCAAGATTGATGCAAACCCATCACCATACGACATGGCCAATATGCCAACTCCCACAATCCACATACGGTCAAAGAAAAGGTATGCCAAGATTGTCCATGATATGGCATAATAGACGAGGCCGAGCCCATGACCGGCTTGGGACGCTTTGCTCAAACCTTTAATGGGGGAATAAGGGCTGATGAGAAAGGTTAGAACAATAAAGGGGGCTGCAGCAACAAACGCCATTACCTCTCTTGTTTGGAATAGGGGGAGAATAAAAACGATATTTCCCACCATAATGTGGAGTATTTTTCTACTTATCACCGGGTACCGCTTCAAAACCTTCTCCGTGACAACAAGCAAAAGAGCCACATAGATATAGACAAAGGATACGCCAAGAATATCATCTGTTACCATCTTTCACCCCTGCAAGAATGCACCTTGGAGGAAGGCGAGAAGACCGAACACTATCGCGACAAGAGTTGTCTTTCTAAAAAGCGCAGTAGGGGGGCTTCTTTTTACTATAAGAGTTGCGGCCGTGATAAGAAACAGAATATCGGTCACCCCAACGAGAGCGAGATAGACCATATTTCCATAGTAGGCGGTATCTTTCAGTAAAAAGAATGGAATGAGGCTCATCATAACGGCGATAATGCAGAAAACAGAGGCAACCCTATAGGCGTTTCGTTCGCCGATATACATAGGAAAAGATCGAACACCCTGCGCCCGATCGCCGGCCATATCCATAACATCCTTCATTATCTCCCGCCCCACACCTGCAAAGAATGCAATAGATGCCAAAAACCATATGATGGGGGGAATATTGGGAGAAACGGCGGCTGCGCCAAAGAGAAACGGCACCGCCATTATATAGGCAATGTAGAAGTTACCGATGGGTTTTATCTTCTTAATTTTAACATCATACGCTATCGCGAAAAACGCCGTTATCAGCGCGATGAGAAAGCACGGTAGATTGACGAGAAATGAAGAGATTATGCCGAGAGGAAACATAAGGAAAAAGAGGATGAGTGCGGTGCGTGGTTGGATATCTCCTCGAACCAAAGGTCTGTCATTTCTCCTGTTTTTCTTATCAATCTCCAGATCAAAGTAATCATTTAGAGCAAAGGTACTCGCCTCAAGAAACAATGCGGTGAGAAAAGAGAAAATTAGTTTGAATGTATCGGGAAGGGCGCCACGATTTGCGATGAGGGAACCGACTAGAATAGCGACAAGGATCATGACCCCATGCTCAAGCCGCATCAAATCCCAGAGCGCTTTAAAGCGTTTCATGCGGAAAAGTATCAGTATTTTTCGATAATAAGGTTTTGATTTTACGAAGTGGGAATGAAGAGTTAAAGTGAGAAGGGGAGATAAAAGTCGCATTTTTTTACGCTGGGCCCAAACTCATTCGGATCCCATTCCCGTCCGGCCCGCTACCTATCGTTCCACGTACTTTTTCCAGCTCTGTCTCACGATCTGGACTCCAATAACGATCAGGGCGATGCCTACAATGGTCAGGATCATCCCGTAAGCGGCCGTCCCCCAATCAACAGCGAGTTGGGTTCCGCTGGCCACGAGGATTAGGATTCCCACGATGAAGATGCCGATGTTGATGGCTGACTTCCTTGGCCACACGCGGCTCGCCCCAGCAAAGACCAAGAGAGCACCGGCTGCTAGGAGCCCTATTCCGACGATCAAAGTGCTGGAAGTCCCCACAACATTCATCCCTTGGTTGATAAGAATAGCCCCAACAACTACCAACACTATCCCGATCAGCATGACCGCAAATTGTTTTGACGGCTCAGGAACAGGTGGTGGGGCATAAGCGATCTTAGCCGACATAGCTGGGGCGCTCCTTGTCGGGCTTAGGTGGTTTCTTTAGGCCCGGAAGCGGGATTGGCGGGGGGATGTTGAGCGAGCGGGAAAGCACCGTGGCCTCGACAAGTGATATGTTCGTTATGGTTTGGAGAAGCGCAGGAGGCGGAGAGCGCTGCGTTTTGTAGTCTTTTTGAATTTTTTCAAGCTCCTCTGGGGTTCCAGATAAAATCGCCTGTCCCTTCAAGCTTATCTGCGCTATCGACGGAGTGTAGCCGATCGTCACTACGAATGGAGCCACCAACTTTTCATCCTTGGTCTCTACGCCGACGATATTGACGTTGGTCGAGACGCGCATTCCGGCTGGGGCGGGTTTGCCCCGCTCCCAAAAGCGCTCGGCGGAGATATAGTTGATGCCCACGCTTACGTGCAAGTTCGACCACCGCTTGATGTTCGATGGCTTTCCTATTAAACCCAGTATCCAACCGGAGCCTAAACCAAAAACCCAAAGTTATAAATAATCTTCATCATGCGCTTCGCATACGGGCCAGCGGGGTGTCGGAGTAAGCTTTTATTTTCAGGCAGGCGATGTTAGCTCGTGGGGTCGTAGTGTAACTTGGCTAGCACGGCAGGCTCCAGTGGCAATTGTGGGTCTGCTGACGAAAGGATGATGACCTATTGGAGCTGTGCTAGAGAGACCTGCAAATCCGGGTTCAAATCCTGGCGACCCCACTAATTCTTTTGAAACACATGACTATCGAAAAAATCCGTAATACCAGGCGGGCAGCCGCACCGACTACGTTGGAGGTGATTCGTCTTTGGCAAAAAGATTCATTGCCTCAGCTTTAAGTTCTCGTCATTGTCTCAGCTACGCCGCCCGGTATTAGCGCGAGCCCGTGTTAATTATATTTACGGGCTTCAACAATTAATATGTAGCTCTGTATATAAAAGGTAATCTTTTTGGTGATGAGAACCAATAGAAAGCATGTGGTGAACTTATGGCGATGTTCTCCACACTCGGCGTCTTAAAATCTGCTATTGGTAACCCTATCTCGCGCGTAGTGCTGACCCGCTCCATCGCGCGATGTCCAAAATGTAACGATCGCAGGCTCCGGATAGCACTTGCCAGGTACGCTGGGGTTAATGTCAAGGCCTGTCTGAGCTGTCGCATGTACAGCTTTGTGATCGGGGGTATAATCGACATCGGACGCGTACTGTTCCGGACCTCTAAGCGCGAGATGAGAAATTTTTTTAATAGCCATGTCACCCGGCGCGGGCTTGCGAGCATCGTGCGTGGCATAGCTGAGCACGGCATTACTCAGCCTCAGCAGCTAGGGGCGCCTTTCCTTGTGGTTTGGGATTTTACTCATGCGTGTAACCTCAATTGCAAGCACTGTTACCAGCGAGCCAATCGTCCGCTGCCAGATGAGCTCACCACCGAAGAGGCCAAGCGTTTAATCAAGGAACTTGCGGACGCAGATGTGGTAGCGCTAGCATTTTCGGGAGGTGAGCCACTTATGCGTCCCGATTTTTACGAGCTGGCGGCGTATGCGCGGAGCCTCGGCATCTACGTGGCTCTAGCGACAAACGGCACGCTCATAACGAAAGAGGTGGCGAAACGGCTCAAGAAGCTCGACATCTACGTAGAGATAAGTCTCGATGGTGCCAGCGCTAAGACCCACGACGAATTTAGGGGGGTTCCGGGGATGTTTGACAGGACGATTAATGGAATAAAAAACTGTGTCGAAGCGGGCCTCTACACATGCGTTGCCACTACGGCCACCAAGCTCAATTTAAACGAGATGCAAAAAACTTATGAGCTAACTTTATCGCTTGGGTGTAAGCGTCAAATGATTTTTAACTTCGTCCCAACTGGGCGGGGGGCAGAAATGGCTAACCTCGACCTTTCTCCAGATGAGCGCGAGCAGTTGCTTGAGCAGAACTACGCTAACCTAGTTAGTAGCGGGGGCTGCGATGTTTTGGGGACTGCCCCCCAGCTCGCCCGCATTGCCTTGAGGCACGCCCAAGGAGTCAAAGGAGGGCCTCTTGTCTCCGCACATTTTGCGGCCTCGACCAATCTCGGAGAACACACGCGGCTACTTGCCGAATTCCTAGGGGGCTGCGGTGCTGGGCGCATTTACTGTGCGATTGAATCGAACGGTGATGTGCTGCCCTGCGTTTTCATGCCCATCAAAGTTGGCAACATCCGCGAGAAACCCTTCCTTGAGATATGGCGCACCTCGCAGGTGTTGCGTGACCTGCGCGACCGGAGCAGGTTAAAAGGGCATTGTGGTGAGTGTCAGTATCGCTACGCTTGCGGTGGTTGTCGCGCCCGTGCTTATGGCTACTTTGGAGATTACGATATGCCGGATCCAGGGTGCGTTAACAACTTAAGATATTGGCAGAAACTCAAAGAAGCTGAGGGCGAGCAACCTCAAGTTTATGCCGAGGCGGAAGCAGTAGCATAGCTGGGATTGATGGTTTGATACACCTCAAGCCACGCAGGTTCAGTAAATATTTCTGTTTATTGGGGCAAGTTTATCAATTAACACCACTGTTTGTCTTGGTAACACCTTGTTTATTTTAAAGGCGAATATCTACTAGGTTAGTGACCTATAAACACGACAAAAGCAACCTTCTTAACCACACTCGGGTAATGTGGGAGGGGGACGGCATGGAAGAAGCCGAAATCCCTGTTGTCGAGGCCCAGTTGTATAAAGGCAAGATAATAATCTGGGATGAGGCACAGGCGAACCAGCTCTATCAGCGAGGCTCTTACGGCAAGCCTCTGAGCGGGGGAAAGCTTCAACTCGCGCCGGTTGAGGCTCTCTATCTGCTGGAGGGAGGAAAAATTCGCGTGGTCGACGAGGGCCGAAAGCAGTTGAACTTCAAAAATCTCTCGGCTAAATTTACCGGGGGTGATCCTGAGGCGATGCTCAAGTATCCCGTGTACTCAGACCTTCGTTCGCGCGGTTACATCATCAAAACTGGTCTGAAGTTCGGGGCACACTTCCGCGTTTACGAGCGGGGCGAGAAGCCGGGCGAGGTGCACTCGAAGTTCCTAGTACACGCGGTGCCTGAGGGGGTAAAGCTCACCCCTACCGAGATCGCGCGCGCGGTTCGACTCGCACATAGCGTTCGCAAAAAAATTTTATGGGCGGTCGTAGATGATGAAGGGGATATCACCTACTACGCACTAACCCGTGAGAGGCCTTGAAATGCCGGTTCGAATTGACCCTTGGGGAGCGGCGGTGCCTAAAGACTACGTGCGGCTGATGCGCGAGTTCGGCATCGAGCCATTTGAGGGACTGCTTGCACAGATACCCGAGCCGCACTACCTTATGCGCCGCAGGGTCATCTTCGGCCACCGCGACTTCGGGCGGGTGCTTGGTGCAATGCTCAAGATGGAGAAGTTTGCGGTGATGACAGGGCTCATGCCGAGCGGCCGGATGCACGTGGGCCACAAGCTAGTCATAGACCAGTTGGCATGGTATCAAAGGCGGGGTGCGGACATCTATTTATGTGTTGCGGATCTCGAGGCGTATTCAGCTCGGGGCGTTTCTTTTGAAGAGTCAAAGAAGCTTGCCGCGGAGGAGTACCTCGCCAACTATCAAGCGCTAGGGCTAGACGTAGGACGTTGCCATGTTTACTTTCAATCTCGCAGCGATGTCGTTCGCCACCTCGCGTTCGTTTTATCTAAAAAGGTTAACTTCAGCGAGATGAGTGCAATCTACGGCTTTGCGGGTGAATCAAATATCTCTCACATTTTTTACCCGATGATTGATGTCGCGGATATCCTGCATCCCCAACTGGAGGAGTTCGGTGGCCCCCGTCCGACCGTCGTGCCGGTTGGCGTCGATCAGGATCCACACCTCAGACTAGCGCGGGATGTGGCGGCTCGCTTCCAGCGTGGCTTCGGTTTCGTACTTCCTTCATCAACTTATCATCGTCTTCTGCCTGGATTGACTGGCGAGAAGATGTCAAGCAGCAAACCCGAAACAGCGATTTTCCTGACAGATAGTACTGATGAAATAAAGAAGAAAATAAAAGATGCTTTCACCGGCGGCAGGCCAACGGCAGCGGAGCAACGAAAGCATGGGGGCGCCCCGGACAAATGCAGGGTTTACGAGCTTTACGTTTATCAACTTATGCCTGATGATAAAAAGCTCCTAGATTTACGGGAGGCTTGTAAATCTGGAGCGATAATTTGCGGCGATTGCAAGTTGCGGGCAATCGAACTAATGGCGGAGTTTTTAAAAGTGCATCAAGCTAAGCGGGAGCGCGCTGAAGCCAAGGCGAAGAAACTTGTAGAGAAAGTTTATTAAGCGCCCGCCCGTGGCGCGAAAGCCTTTAAGTTTGGTGGGTAAATTTTTATTTGCGCGATGAAGAGCCTGGCTTAGCTGATTCATGATGAAGATTTTGAGTCCCCGAGCGCACCTTGAATAATGATTCTGGAAAATTAGCAAGATTCATTATCGGCCGCGCCACTTGGCCCCCATGTTTCCATCTGTAATAGAACATGTACAAAAGCATCGAACCCACAGCAATTTTCCCCTGTTTATCGGGGGCCCAGAGTTTTATGTTGTGCCTCCAGCATTTTGCGAAGAAATTCCAGTGCAAATCTGTCAGATGATGTAAATCTGCCTGCCTCGCATTGCTCAATAGACATTCCTCCTCGGACGTGAAAAATAGCGGGACGTAAAACAACTTTGCGTCTTTCAACTTATCCACGAGTTCCATCGTCGCAAGCGTGTCTTTTTCCTTCTCATTAGGTAAACCAATAACAAGCGTAGCAAGCGGGCAAATGTCATTATCATTGAGGATGCCGATCGCTTGTACAACCACTTCGCACCAGTCTTTTGCTTCGTACGGCAGTGGCTTTCCTCGCATGTGTTTTTTAATCAATTTCACGCTTCCAGTTTCTATCCCAACCTCAACCGAAGCCACTTTTTTCCCGTTGTATCGCCATCTGCCTTTCTCCACGAGTGTCGGTGCAATTTCCTCAATAATTTTTGGATAGTATGCGACTGGAGGGAGAGCGGCGTGTGCAAACTGTAGGTATTCAATGTTTGGTATTTTGCCGACCGTTTCAACTAACTCTACGATAGCTTGTCTATTCGGGACAAATCGCTCGCCACATTTGTACAAAAAGAAATCGTCCGTCTGCAGCGTTAGCATCCTCGAACCTGCACGCGCGTTGAGTTCCACCTCCTTTTTAATTTTTTCTAGGGGAAATGAATATGTTTTTCGCATCGTGGGCGAACAGAACTGGCATCCTTTTCCACATCCCCGGGTTATCTCAACCACTCCAAATAGTGCTGGCCTTTTTATCGTTGGGATTTCCCTTAGCTCGGGTTTCTCTGTTTCGGCGACTTTTGGTAACAACCCACCATTCATCGCCTGTTCGAATATTTCCAGCGCTGAGCGATCACCTTCTCCGATCACCACCGTATCGATCCCATATTTCTCCTGCATATCCCCTCTAACAATCTGCCAAGCGCCGGAACCTCCCACTATTTTCTTTGGTACGTATTTTTTCCAGATTGGGTGCTTCATCAAATTTCTAAACTCAGCTGCTGCGATTGGTTCGCCGCCGAAGCCAACCAGCGAAGTATAAGTTCGGCTGACGAACCCAATACCCAATGGGTCCATAGTTGAGATTCCAACAACTTTCGTTTTTCGACCCACGAATTTGCTGAGGTTATAAGGGGTACAGGTTACAACATTATCCTCCCCAAATTTCTCAATCAATAGGGCCTCTATTTTTCTTAAGCCATAAGGGGCAAAGAGGGCGCTACCATTATTATTATCGGATGTTATCGGGTACCAGAATTTCCTCAAAATTTTCATTGGGACTATTCTTGTCGGGAAACCTCCCGTGAACGCTAGGAAAGGATTCAAATTAAAATCACTCATCTCTACCACAGAAGCAGTCAGTACTATGGGCACGCCACCATCATGTGGTTCATTAGCGCCGGTTGTGGTATCTCGGTTTAGGAATTTGCCTAACGGTATGAAACTACGGCCTAAGACCAAATTCATCCTCCACTGAAGACACTATATTTAATCGCTCTTAAGGTTTCCTCGAAATTTGTGGCGATTGTAAGTTACGGGCAATCGAACTCATGGCAAGTGCGAAAACCTTAAGTTTTAGTTGGCGAATATTTACATGTACGATGAAGAGCTTGGCTTAGCTGATTTATGATGAAGATTTTGAGTCCCCGAGCGCATTTGTTCAACAGGTGATGAAGACGAAGGCAATGTTGATATTGCCACCCTCGAAATCTGCAATCCAATCTACGCTGGGAGTGACAGGCCCTCCATTAGGACTTGGATACTTGGCTTCAGCACTAGAGAACATTGGGCACGAAGTGAGAGTAATAGACTCGTTGGCGATGGGTTATGACCTAGCGGATGTTAAGAGGGCTGTCCAAAAGTTCGATCCCGAACTCGTGGGCATCACCGCGACAACTCCGGCCATTTACGACGCGTATGGCATAGCGAGAGCAGTGAAAGAGGTGAATCCCGATTGTAGAACCGTTCTTGGAGGTCCTCATGCGACCTTCGTGGCGAGGGAAACACTGAAAGAGTGCCCACAGCTGGATGTAGTGGTGAAAGGAGAAGGGGAGCAAACAATAGCGGAACTCGCGTCTGGAAAAAAGTTGGGGGCGATAAAAGGCATAGCGTTTCGGAAAAAAGGCAAGGTAAGGGAGAACGAGAAAAGGGGATTCGTGAAAAATCTGGATGAGATACCTTTCCCTGCTTACCACTTGCTTCCGATGAAGAAATACGAGATGAGGGGCATTAAATTCGCGGCGATGGTCACCAGCCGTGGTTGCCCTTTCCAATGTGTTTTTTGTTCCTCTTCGAAGCTGTGCGGTAAAATATGGAGGGGGAGAAGTCCGGAAAACGTTTTGGAGGAAATAAAGCTACTGAAGGAGAAATATGGAGTGAGGGAGATAGAGTTCCTTGACGACACTTTCACGCTCAACAAAGAAAGGACAAAGGCGCTCTGCGCTTTGATTCGAAATGAAAAAGTCGATATCTCTTGGAGCTGTTCTTCTCGCGTGGATACCATCAACGAGGGACTGGCAAGAGAACTGAAGGAAGCTGGGTGCCACAGCATTTACATGGGCATCGAGTCCGGCTCGCAGCGAAGCCTGAATTTCCTTAAAAAGGGAATAAACCTCAATCAGGCAAAAAAGGCCGTAACAGTTTTAAAAAAGTTGAAGTTGAACACAGTGTCGACGTTCATCATAGGTATTCCTGGTGAAACGGTGAAAGCGATCGAGAAAACAATAAAATTTGCTAAAAAACTCACTCCAACACTCGCCCAATTCACGATATTGACCCCATACCCGGGCACCGAAATTTACGAGTTCGCGCGGAGAAAAAACCTTCTCCTGACGAGTGATTGGTCAAAGTACACGACTTTGGATCCTGTGATGAAACTTCCTCGGTTCACTGCGCGGAAGCTCAAGGGGCTTTTGAGGAAAGCCTATATGAATTTTTATTGTCGGCCAACCCAGATTTTGAGAATCTTCAAGTGGGGAGGATTCTCTTTATTGAAGACGTTGGGGAAGGTCAAGAAATATTATTGAAGTTTTCATCTCATCACCGCATGTTTTCTTAACCGAAGCAGTTTTCACTTAGTGAAACATTCACCCGACGGCAAGAGTACGCGTCGATATCGCCCGCATTTCGAAATTGCGTACTTCGGTCAATCACTCACGCGGGCGCAGGTACTTCTCGATAAACTTTGGGTCGACGCGCTTCAGCTCAGCCGTGGGTAGCGTGCTTAGAAGTTCCCACCCTAGGTCAAGTGTGGTCTCGATCGTGCGGTCTTCGTCCCGCCTCTGGTTCACGAACTCCCGCTCGAATCGGTCGGCGAAATCTAGGTAGCGGCGGTCTCGCTCGGTCAACGCTTCCTCCCCAACGACCGCAACTAACGCTCGAAGGTCCTTGCCCTCAGCATAAGCTGCGTAGAGCTGATTTGAGACATCGCTGTGATCATCCCGTGTGTGCCCCTCGCCTATCCCATCCTTCATGAGCCTTGAGAGCGATGGCAGGACATTGAGTGGTGGGTAGATAGCTTTGCGATGGAGCTCACGATCCATAACGAGCTGTCCTTCGGTGATGTAGCCCGTGAGGTCAGGAATCGGATGGGTGATGTCGTCACCCGGCATGGTCAAAATCGGCATTTGAGTCACCGAGCCCTTCTTTTTTCCTATCCTTCCTGCGCGCTCGTACATCGTCGCAAGGTCCGTGTACAAGTAGCCGGGATAGCCCCGCCTTCCTGGTACCTCGCTTCGGGCGGCGGAAATCTCTCGCAGGGCCTCGCAGTAGTTCGTCATGTCTACCAAGATGACCAGCACGTGCATCCCTTGAGTGAACGCGAAGTACTCAGCAGTCGTCAGGGCCAGGCGCGGCGTAAGGATGCGCTCGATGGCGGGATCGCTGGCGAGGTTCAAGAACACGGTCGCCCGCTCCAGCGCGCCCGTTCGCTCGAAGTCGCGAGTGAAGAATGCTGCCTCCTCGTGTGTTATCCCCATCCCGCAAAAAATCACGCAGAACTTCTCCTCCTCACCAAGCACCTTCGCTTGCCTGGCGATCTGCGCGGCGAGCTCGTTGTGGGGCAAGCCGGAACCCGAGAAGATGGGCAACTTTTGACCCCGGACGAGCGTGTTCATGCCGTCGATGGATGATACGCCCGTCTGAATGAATTCGCTAGGATACTCCCTTGCCGCAGGATTTATTGGGGTCCCATGCACATCCCACTCGTCCTCAAAAATCGGCTTGGGGCCGCCATCTATGGGCTCGCCACGCCCGCTAAAAATTCTGCCGAACAACTCGAGCCCGACGCCGAACTTGATGGTTTCGCCAGTGAAGCGAACGCGGGTTTTTAGAGTGTCGATGCCGCTCGTGCCCTCGTAGACCTGCACTACAGCGCGATTCTCGTAAGCATCCAACACTTGTCCGTGTTTCGTTTCTCCGTCAGGCGTGGTTATCTCGACGACCTCCCCGTAGGCGATGCCGCTCACGCCTCCGACTACCATCAACGGGCCAGAAACTTCTGCGACAGTTAAATATTCACGGCTCTTTACGATCTCGCTTTTCACCCTTCTCACCTTCGGTTGGTGCTTTCCTCGTTCGCATCAGCTCTTCGAACTGTTCCTTGAGCTGTTTTTCAAACTTCTCCCGCTCTTTCGTGAACTTTTCTGGGGGGAGCCGCTTCATGCCCGCGATGGTCTCCTTGATCGGCAGCTTTTTGATTTCCTCGATCGAGATGCCTCGTCGCGCTGCTTCCACGGAGTTACGATAGAAATCGAGCACGAGCTTGAGCATCCCGAACTGCTTCTCGACAGGGCAGTGGGTGTCGACCTCGTGGAAGGCGAACTGTTGAAGGAAGTCCTCCCGCATCATCCGCGCGGCCTCTAGCACGGCTCGCTCCGGTCCGGGGAGGGCATCGGGCCCCACTAGCTTCACGATTTCATCGAGCTCAGCCTCCTTCTGGAGCATGGCGATAGATTCATCGCGCAGGGCCCTCCAGTCCTCGCCGAGCTTTTGTTTCCACCACTCGCGGACGTTGTCGACGTAGAGTGAGTAGCTATTGAGCCAGTGGATGGCCGGGAAGTGGCGCCGGTCGGCCAGCCCCGTGTCGAGTGCCCAGAAGACCTTGACAATGCGAAGCGTGTTTTGTGAAACAGGCTCCGAAAGGTCGCCTCCGGGCGGGGAGACGGCGCCAAGTACTGTCACGGAGCCGAAGCGCTCATCGTTGCCGAGCGTCCGCACGCGGCCAGCTCGCTCATAGAAATTCGCCAGCCTTGAGGCGAGGTATGCGGGAAAGCCCTCCTCACCCGGCATCTCCTCCAGTCGCCCGGAAATCTCACGCATCGCCTCGGCCCATCGCGAGGTGGAGTCGGCCATAAGCGCTACATCGTAGCCCATGTCTCGGAAGTACTCGGCGATGGTTATTCCCGTGTAGACGCTTGCCTCGCGCGCGGCCACGGGCATGTTTGAGGTGTTGGCGATGAGTGTGGTTCGCTCCATAAGCGACTCGCCGCTGCGCGGGTCCTTCAGCTCTGGGAAGTGCACCAGCACGTCACACATCTCGTTGCCCCTCTCGCCGCAGCCCACGTAAACGACCACGTCTGCGGCTGCCCATTTCGCGAACTGATGAAGCATAACCGTTTTACCGGTGCCGAAGCCTCCGGGGATTGCTGCCGTACCCCCCTTCGCGATTGGGAAGAACGTGTCGATGACTCGCTGCCCAGAGATGAGCGGCTCATTAGGATCGAACTTCTCCTTAAATGGCCTCACTCGCCGCACAGGCCAAGTTTGCATCATCGCAACCTCTCGCTTGCCATCAGCGGTCTCGATGGTGGTGATGATATCCTCGATTCTGTGCCCTCCATCTGCGAGTTCTAGGATTCTTCCGTTGACGCCGGGGGGGACCAAAATTCGGTGTTCGACAAGCTTGCTCTCCTTGACGGTCCCGAGCACATCACCCTCGACGACCTCTGCGCCTCGCTTGGCCTTTGGCACGAACTCCCACTTCTTATCACGCGGCAGGGCATGGGCGAAGACGCCTCGCTTTATCATATCACCGGTCTTCATTTGAATCACAGTGAGCGGACGCTGCGTGCCATCATAAATTGCGCCGACAATCCCTGGGCCAAGTTCTACAGAAAGGGGTTTTCCGGTTCCCTCGACCTTCTCGCCCGGTTTTATACCCGAGGTCTCCTCGTACACCTGAATTGTCGCGCGATCTTCGGTTAAGCCGATTATTTCCCCCACTAGGCCCTCCTCGCTGACCTTGACGAGCTCATACATCTCAGCGCCTTTCATACCATCAGCGATAACCACAGGCCCCGTGATTCGGACGATTTTTCCCAATCAAACACCCTGAACTCCAGCTATGATTTGTGGCTTCACTTTTATGAATATCTCTCCTGAAATCAGAAACTTTTATGGGCACCACCTCTAATTAACTTTGACGCTGGGCGGTGGAGCCGTGGTCGAGGAAAGTCTTCGCGCAATCTTTGAGGCAGAGAAAAAGGCGAGGGAGCAGGTGGAAGCGGCACAGCGAGAAGCTGCAGATATCCTCGAATCCGCTCGAGAGGAAGTGGAGAAACTAAAGGAGAGCGCAAAGGCTGGGGCGGAATCAAAGGCGGAAAAAGTAATCGGGGAATCGAGGAAAAAGGCAGAGGCAGATGTACAGGAGCTGCTGATGAAAAATCGCAGACAGATCCAAGCGATGGAGAAAAAAGCTAGGGCGAGGCACACGGAGGCGATCAAGCTCGTTCTGGATGTCATCCTCAAGTGATCCCATGTTCAAAACGGCTCGAATGCAGAAGTTTAGGGCGATCTTTCTCCAACAAGCGCACGATAGTGTTGTGGCCAGGCTTCACGAGGCCGGCGTGGTCCAACTGAAGGAGATCTCGGAGCTGGAGGTCGCGCGGAGGGCGGTGAGGGAGGAGGTGTATGCGCTCTCCTCGCTACTTGCAAAATTCAGGGAGATGCAGGAGTTTCTCGGACCATCGCTTAAGCCGGTTGAGGTTGGGGAGTTCACTTACGCGCAAACCTTGAAGGAGGCGAAAAGACTCCTCGCGAGGCTTGAGCCGAGGTTGAGTACCTTGAAGGCAAAAAGCGAGGAACTCGATAAGAAAAGACAAGAGCTACTCGCCCAAATGGAGGTGCTCGAAAACTTTAGAGAAATAAAATTTTCGCTGAGCTACCTTCGATCGACGGATGAAATCCAGGTTAAGGTAGGGTGGATTGCAGAGGAGCGGATACGAGAGTTCTCGGACGCGGCGAGGGAAATATTGGGGCAAAAAGTTTTTGTGTCGATGTTTGGTAAGGGCGAGCGAAGGATTTTGATCGCCGCCTACCGCGCAAGAGATCAGCAGAAGCTCTTACCCATGCTCTACAGGTTTGAAATAGAGCTTTTAGAGATTCCACGTATCCCGAGAACCCCGCGGAAGGCGATTCAAGAACTCGAAAAACAGCTGGAGGGACTTGCCAAGGAACGGGCTGATTTCGAGATAGAAAGGAAGAAGCTCGCCAAAGCTGAGGCGAGAGAGGTGAGCAAGCTCCTCGAACTCCTTGAGATTCAGATGGAACGCTTGGGGTGCGCTGGGCTCTTCGGTTTCACCGACGCCACCGTGGTCATCGAGGGCTGGGTGCCCGAGAAGGCAGACCTCGACCCCATACTGAGCGCAGCTACTAACGGGCGGCACATCATTCGAATTTACAAGCCCCAAAAAGTCGAGGTCGAGGCTGTTCCCATACAGCTTGAAAACCCTAAGGGGGTGGGTGATTTTGAACTCATCACCGAAATGTACGGCTTGCCCAAGTACGACGAGGTTGACCCCACACCATTCCTAGCGTTCACCTTTCCGCTTTTCTTCGCGATCTGCCTGTCAGATGCCGGTTACGGGCTTTTACTCGGGCTCTTCATGGCATCTGGCGTCTGGTTTGCAAAAGCCTTCCCGCGAAGTTTAAGGAGGATGATGGTGGTGGGCGCGGCGTGCACCGTTGTGATAGGCGCCCTTATCGGAGGATGGTTCGGATTTGCCCCCCTGTGGATAAACCCCATGGAAAATCCCATACCTATCCTTAAGCTCGCTGTTTTCATAGGCATCCTGCACATTATCGTTGGATTTGGAGTGGCTGCCGCGCTGAAGGACTTGTTCAGGAGGGATTGGAAGAACTTGATCCTCAACCATATCCCTCGAGTACTAGTCGTGGTAGGGTTCTTTGGGCTGAGCTTTTGTGCTTTGGGCGTTAGCCTGAGTGATTTTGGGATAGATTTCACGTTTCCAAAAATGAATCTCTTTGAAGCGTTTAACCCCCTTGCACTGGCTCCCGTCATGGTCGTAGCTTTCAGGATTTTGCTTTACGTTGGGTTGGGTATCGGAATTACAGGGGCGGTACTAATGGCTAAGGGGTTGCGGGAGAGACTAAGCGGGCCTGTCAACGTTGTATACGGCATAACCGGGTTGGTCGCTGATGCCGCCTCCTACAGCAGGCTCATGGCCCTCGGCATAGCCACGGGTATCATAGCATACGCGATAAACTACATCGGTGGGTGGCTGTACGAGCCCTTGTCTCCCCCGCTCTCATATATCGTGCTGGTGCCACTGTTGATTGCGCTCTTCGCGGCTCACTGTTTCAACATCTTCATCCAAAGCCTCGGGGCTTTCATCCACACCATGCGTTTGCATTACGTCGAATTTTTCGGGAAGTTCTACGAGGGTGGCGGCGAGAAGTTTACTCCCTTTAAAGCTAAAAGGATGTTTACTAAAGTAAAAAGGAGGTGAGGAACCTGGTAGCCGAAGGAGTCTGGGTGGTTTTGGCGGCTGGTCTGGCGATAGCGATTCCAGGGATAATCTCTGGCATGGGCGTGGGCATAGCCGGCGTTGCTGCTGCCGCGGTAGCGAGCGAGGATCCGAAGAAGGCTTACAAGGCATTCGTATTCGAAGTATTGCCTGGGACACAAGGAATCTATGGCTTCGTTGCTGGCTTTTTGATTATAATCGGCGCAGGGCTATCGGCGGGTGCTGAGGTAACAGTTCCGGTTGGTCTGGCGGTGTTGGCCGCGGCCGTTCCTGCTATCCTTCAGGGATTCACAGCGTATCCACAAGGATTAGTTGCCTCTGCGAGTATTACAGCGTTCGCCAAGAGACCAGAGGTATTCGCCCCCGGTCTAATGTACACGGTGATGGTCGAGCTCTACGCTATATTGGGGCTCTTAGCGACGATCCTCATGCTGACGTTTATAGGTGCGCTGTAGGGGGAAAGATTTTGCCAGCTGAGGAAGGCGCCAAGCTGATAATAGATGACATCGTAAAAGAGGCGAAGAAGAAGGCAGCCGAGGTAATCCAAACGGCGGAGCGAGAGGCTGCCACAATGCGCGACGCCGCTCGCCTAGGTGCTAAAGAGGAGGAGGAGCACAAATTGAAAGAGGCGCTCACTCGGGGCAAGCAAGTCTACGAGGAGGTCATGGCCGAGGGCAGGATGAAGGCGAAGAAAGAAATGCTCCAAAAAAAGGAGGGGCTCATCGGCGACGTTTTTAAAGAGGCTGAGGAGAGGCTCCGAGCGCATGTTGCTTCCAAGAGGTATAAAGAGGATATCGCTCGAATCGCTTTGAGCGCTTGTAGAAAGCTCGGCTCCGGCGATGTAGTAGTTAGGGCAAATCGGCGGGACCTGAAACTCCTTGAGTCATTTAAAGAGCAAATGGCGCGCGAGCTGAGCGGCGGCGAAAAAACCGTGAACATCTCGTTCGGTGAGCCGATTCAAGCCATTGGTGGTGTGAGGGTTGGGACACCCGATGGTAAGGTAGAGATAGATGATACTTTCGAGGGCAGGATGCGGAGAGAATTCGAGGTGATTAGAGTAAAGGTCGCAAAGGTTCTATTCGAAGGGTTTGGATGATTGAAGTACTAGTAGTCATTTTCGGGATGATAGGTTTCTTTTTCGCGTTGGTGATTTTTCACGCGAGGCGCTCGATGGCATACATCTACTGCAGCGCAACAATCAGCGCTTGGGAAGCGAGGCTGTTCCCGGAGGCGCGTCTGAGGGAGCTGGCTGATGCTCCAGGGGTAGTGAACATTTTCGCAGCCCTCGACGACACGGACTACCGTCAGCAGTTAGCAGGGATCCAGAGAGAGGGAGAGGTGGATATGATCGAGGTGGAGAACGCCTTCAGGGACAATTCGAACTCACGCTACCTTGAAATCCTCAAGATGGTGCCGAAGGAGCGAAAAGAAACGATTAGGAGGGTACTTCAGCGGGCAGAGGTTTGGGATCTCAAGGCGATCGTTACGGCAATTCATAACAAAACACCCAAGGAGGAGAGGCTCAAAGAACTCATGCCCTCGCCAACTATGCCGCGCGAGAGGCTCGAGATGCTCGCCTCCGCCGAAAACTTTGAGCAGCTACTCGAATTTCTGAAGGAGAGCGAGTATTTCAGCGTGCTCTCGGAGGCGCTGGGGGAGTACGAGGAGCGCGGGCTCATCCCTTTGCTCTCCGCGTTCGACAGGTATTACTACACCAGCTTGTGGAGGGAGGTGCTGCGGGTGAAGGCGCAGCGTTCGATTCTCAAGTCGCTGGTGGGTTGCGAGATAGATATCGTGAACCTCAAGCTCATCCTGCGGCTGAAGCGGGAGGGGGTAAACCCGGAGGAAATCGACAGGTACCTCATCCGACCTTCCCACATGCTGACGGAGGGGATGCTTCGAGCCATGGCAGTCGCCGAAGACATTCGATTGGCCGTGGATGTGGTCTCCCGCACCCCCTACGGCAAAATTTTACTGGAGGTTCTCCCGCAGATCGAGGCCCAAGGGCTTTCCGCGGCAGATCGGGTCCTGGATGAAATGCAGCTGAAGGTATTCAGGTGGCTGGCGCTCACCAAGCTCTTCAGCATAGCCCCCGTGCTCTCGTACATTCGCCTGAAGGAAAATGAGATGAAAAATCTGCGGGCGATAATAAGGCTCAAGGTGGACAAGGTCGAGCCCCAGAAAATAAAGGAAACAATAGTGAAGGTGCAAAAAATTGAGTTTTAAAATAGCTGTCGTTGGGGATCAAGATACAGTGACGGGATTCGCTTTGGCAGGCGCGACCTATGCCCACATTTCCACGACGAAAGAAGAGACACTGGTCAAGCTGGGCGAATTTTTTGCCAGCGACGAAATTGGGCTCGTGCTGATAACCCATCGCGTCGCGGAGGAGCTCGGTCATGATTTCCGCCGGATGTTGCAGACGAAGCGATTGCTCCCCCTCGTGCTGAGAATTCCTGACAAGACTGGATATGCGCCGGAGGTCGATGAGCTGCGTGAGATAATCAAGCGCACGGTTGGAGTCGAGATCACGATCAGGGAGGAGGGCGGATAAATGGCGATGGCCATAGCGGTGTACCCGACTCGGATGGAGCTCCTGAAGTTGAGGCAAAGGGTGGGCCTCGCGCAGAGGGGTCACGACCTACTCAAGGAGAAAGTGGATGCACTTGTCATTGAGTTCTTTGAGGTAGTGAGGCGAATCCAAGAAGCTAGGGCAAAAGCGCTCGAGCAGCTCTCAGCAGCCCATCGCGCGCTATTGATGTGCTTCGCCATCATGGGGACGCTCGAGACTAAGCAGGCTTCCAAAGAGGCAAAACGGGAGCTTCAAGTGGAGATTTCAACCCGCCACATCATGGGCATCGCAGTGCCGGCCGNTGAAGTCGGAGAGGTTGAGCGCAACGCTTTGATGAGGGGTTATAGCTTGCGCATGACATCTTCGGTGCTCGATGAGGCGTCGAGGGAGTTCGAGCGAGCGCTCAAGCTCCTGATCGGGCTAGCTGAACTTGAGGGATCGGCGTTCGCTATCGCCAGAGAACTCGAGAGGACCAAGCGAAGGGTGAACGCGCTCGAGTATATCCTGATCCCGAGGTTAAAGGAGGCCCTCAAGTTCATCGTGATGAAGCTCGATGAGATAGAGCGGGAGAACTTCTCCCGTCTCAAGCGGATAAAAGCGATGCTGGAGGAACGTGAGTGAGCGCGGATCGTCTGATAAAACTCGAGCTAAGCAAGCTCAACGTGCATTTGCCCCAGAGGCGTCTATCGTTAAAGGAGGCACTTTTGTCCGCGAAGCCTCAAGTCGTGACGCGTGATGGCGGTGTTCACAAGTTAAAGCGCGAGGAGCTCGAGTTCTTGGCGGGGCTCCTCCCCGAGGCGGATCGGGATAAGCTCCAACTGCCAATTCTAATTGCGCTGGAGCCGAAGCTCGGTAGGGGGACCGCTAGGATAAGTGGAGAGGCCGAGGTAAAAGTTGTCAGCCGGGTTCTCGAAAAGGAGCCCGCTGCTGGGGAACTGCTGATCTATCGCCCTGAGGTGGCGATCCTGCGGAGAAAACTCCCCACGACCACGCAGTACCTTTTTCTTTGGTGATCGCATGGAACCACGCAAGGGCGCCATCTTGATGGCTTTGTTTTACCCGTTCACGATCGTGACGATTGCAGCAGGCTTCTTGGCATTCGTGATGATTTTGCTCAAGTTTGACATCCTTATGGTTTCGACTGTAGTTCTGTGGTTTTACTTCGCGTGTGCGGCGTCTATCTATTTCATCTCAGAGCGAGCGCTCAAGGTGTTCGGATTTCGCGGGCTTTTCCTAGGTTTTATAATTACCATCGGAATTCTCGCGATTTTGTCCGCAGCCTTATTTGTTTTGAGGCACTTCGGAACCTCAATTTAGCTGCTTGTCACTTTTCTTGTCCCTTCATCACGATAGCGCTGACGATCCGGGCGTAGGCGGGCCGAGTTACAAGTACGGCTATGAGCATCCCCACGATTGTGATGATTGCGAACCCGCTCATCGCGCCAAAGCCAATCAAAGCGAGCATTACCATTGCCGCAATTGTTGTCGCAGCAGCAGCAAAGATCACCGAGAATGCCCGCGAAACTCTTCCACTTAAACTTATTTTCCCCGCCTGGGGCAATCCCCCCCGAAGTACTTCGTCGGTTATGATGATTTGATGGTCGATGCCGGTACCGATGACGATGATCAGGGCCCCAAGTTCTGGCAGCCCGATTGTCCAACCGATCAGAGACGCTGCGCCGAGGGTGATGAGAAGTTCGCATATCATAATCCCAATGATCGCAAGGCCGATGAGCAAGTGTCGATATCGGAGGTAGACGAGAATCCAGACTCCTATTAAGGCGACTACCCCCGCAATGAGGACCTGCTTCAGAAATTCTACACCCAAGCGGGCTTCTATCGGGGTATCGCTTTCGATTGTGATTTCGACGGGTAACCGCTCGGACAGCACCAGTCGCAAATTTCTGGCTTCGTTTATTGCATCATTCAAGGAAGCGCGGGTGATTGTGATACGCAAATCTTTCGAAATTTTTCCCGCCGCGAAGTCAGCAGCCAACTCGGGCGTGATGATTACCACACTTTTGAGCCCGCATGCTTCTTTGATCCACTCTTCGGCACTTTTCTTAGTACCTTCTGTGGTTTGCCTAGGAATGGACACAACGGTGTAGAACTCGGAGAGATTTTCAACGACACTCGATGAGAAATCCTCTAACTCCCCTAATAGGCGCACCTTAAGCTTAAAACCTGCTTGATTTTCCAAAAATTCTTGTGCTTGGGGGGAAAGCTCATCCTGCGCTGTCCCGATGGCCGGAACACCTAGGGAGTATTCCATTCCTTTGTCTGTAGTCCCCTTGAACATTTTTTCGTCGGGATCGTATTCGAGAAAGGTTGGAAGTTCGTCCAAAATTTCGTTGTTGAAGACTATTATGGCATCAGTCGGGCGATCAACATAGATAGCTGTGGGATAATTGGCCTTGTTTGCGGCTGCGTCGCTAAATCGTTTTGCGCCATCATCAGTCAATCTAAAAGGTAGGTCGGCAGTTTGAGGCCCCTCCCTGCTTGGATAAGGTGCATCGACGCTCACGATATCCTCGCCGCGGAGCAGGACTTCATCCTCAAAGAAAATTTCAAGTCGCCCGGGTTTGCCAAGGAGAGTTTCTGCTTCTTCAGGGAGTAACCCAGGAATCTCGTAGAGGACCAGATTTGCCCCTAACGATCTAAATTGCGCGCCCCGCAGCCCAGTGGGGTCCACCCGCAACCCGAGTATCGAAATTACCTCATCGCGCGTTGCATCGCTTATTTTTTTCTCTATCTTCGGTTTTCCTGTTTGGGGGTCTACCGCTACATTACCGAGACCCTCGATAATTGCGTTAATCAGATTTTCAGTTATCGGCCTTCCAATTTCAGCTACGGCCACTCCTGCGGATGGGTCAAGGCTGATGGTATTGACGCTAACGTAAAGATTGTCCTCAAGCTGGGGTATTATCTTCCCCCACCAAGTGTTTTCCACGTTATCTTGGATATTTTCAAATGTGACTTGCGAAGCTTCGAGTGCAAGAATAATCCTCGAGCCGCCTATGATGTCTACACCAAAGCGGAGACCGCGTGTATACTGGGCTGGCCACCCCACCGCGGTTTCCACTTTTGAATNGACCGCTTTCCAAGGGCTCCAAACCAGTATGACGCACAAGAAAACTGTGAGGAGCAACAACGCGATACGGCGTTCCTTAAATACTGACATGGTACTCCTTCCTCCGCTGTCGTTCTGCATTCCGCATAACGATTGCAGCGTTTAAGAACCAAGTGTTAAAAATATCGATGATGATGCCGAAGATGAGCACGGCTGTCAACTGGTAAAGCTGGGGGGCTGTCGTTAGAAGGCTGATGGCGAAGAGAGGAATAAGTGTGCTGCCGCTCATCATCAAGCCCGTGCGCATCGCACCGATCANCTGCTCCTTGGGCTCGCCCCCAACCCGCTTGAGCACTCGCGTGGTGAGCAGAATGTTTGTGTCAACGGTGTATCCGATGAGCATTAGCAAACCTGCTACCGACGCCAGACTAAGTTCGACGCCGAACAGCGCCATACATCCGAAGACCCCCAACAAGTCGAGCCCCACGGCGAGCAAGATTGCCCCCACGGTGATGCGGCGCCGGAAGGCGATGAAGATAATGACGCCCATCGCGATGAAGGCACCGACCATAGCTCTTACGGCCTGCTCAGAATAGATGCTGGTGATGGTTGCTCCTCTCGGCTCTACGGTGACGGAGTTCTCAGAGATGCCAAATTGGGATGAAAACATGCTTTTAACGAGGAGAGTTTCGTTTTCCCCCAGCACGTTGCTGGTTCCTATATCAAAGCCATTTTCTACGATGTTGACATCAGCATTGTAGTTGAGCAAATTTTCGACGGCAATTTCAACCGCACCAGCGTCAGGGACATTTTCCAACCCCCGCACTCTTATCAAACCACTTTCCCTGAAATCAGTGCTGAATGGGACACTGAGCACTAGCATGGAAATAGTCAGGACCGCCATGATGGATAGCGGAATCGCTGCTAATTGGCGGTTGCTTAATCGCCGCTGAGGCCAAGTTAGATTCATCGGTGAACCCTCTTGTTATTTTTAGGTAAGGATAAATAACTTGACGAGGTCGGGCGAATGATCGAGGAAAACGAGCGAATAATCCTCATCGACGAGCGAGGCAGAAAATATCTTGTCAAAGCCGAGCGAAAACAGCTCCACACGGATTTGGGGGTTGTTGATTTAAGCGAGGCTATTAGGCAAGAGCAGGGGGTGAGGTTAAAATCACACGTCGGCAAGGAGTTCATCCTCCTGCGCCCGCGCATCATTGATTACCTCCAGAAGCTACGCCGCGTCCCCCAGATAATGCTGCCCAAAGATGCCGCGCAGATCGTCGCGTATACCGGGGTGGGGCCCGGCGATTTCGTAGTTGATGCTGGCGTGGGGTCTGGTTCGCTGGCGATCTTTCTCGGAAACCTTGTTCGACCCAACGGACGCGTGGTAAGCTATGAGGTGCGGGAGGATTTCGCGCGCGTGGCGGAGGAGAACATCAAAATGACAGGGCTCGGCGATATTGTGACGGTGAAGCTGAAAGATATCTACGAGGGAATCGACGAGCNTGATGTCGACTTGGTGACGCTTGACCTTCCCCAGCCCGAGCGAGTGTTGCCNCACGCGGAGNGGGCCCTAAAACCGGGTGGTCATCTTG